>Ga0172379_10002490_pt1 | contig 32324 bp, 38 predicted proteins | sample GrowelOW334metaG_FD_119756 | JGI IMG/M metagenome (GOLD analysis project Ga0172379, IMG submission 119756) | Groundwater microbial communities from an aquifer near a municipal landfill in Southern Ontario, Canada - Groundwater well OW334 metaG | ecosystem: Environmental > Aquatic > Deep...
ATCCTTGCCTTGCTGGCGACAAAGACTTTTCGCAATCGCCATCAGAACATGAGGTCTCCCGGGCAAACCATCAGAAGTAGCGTCCACATTGATAACCCTTCTTCTTTTAACCTTCATAACTCCTCCTGGTTTATTTAAAAGAATTTCTCCGCCCTTTTTTGTCTTCTATTGTTACCTCCTCAAGACTATTTAACTGCGTCGCAAGAATTATCGCAAACTCTTTCGCATCCTTCATAGTGCAATTAGAAGGCAAAATAACAGCAATCTGTTCCTTCCCCTTTACAATCGTATTCCTTAAAGCCTTATATATATTGACCTTCTGCTTCATTTAAAAGAATTCCTTCGGCCTTTTTCATCTATATAATAAAACCCCAGTCGATCTGATAAAAGAACACGGGAATTCTCCCTCCCGTGCTTAATCTCAAGAGCTTTAAAATTTTTCTGCAGGGATCTGGAACAATCATAAGTATACTTGATCTCAAAAGGCTGTTGATGCCAGCAAATAAAATAACCGGCCAGATAAGAAAAAATCATAAACAAGAAGATTAAAACAACTAAGCCAAACCTGTTCCACTTCTTTTTCGTCTTAGCTGATAGCTCCTCTCCATTAAAAGGCTCATACAAAGTCATGTAATTTTCTCCTCATCTTCTTTTAACAATTCTTTATAAGTCATCCTCTGGTCAACCTTATCTTACAAATGCTTTCTTATTCTTTCCTTAATAGCCTTTTCCGTCCTTCCATGTCTTCCGGCGCGCAAAGAAATAAAAGAAGCAAACGCATTATCCAGCATGCGGTCTTCAAGATTACTCCAGATTCTCCCCTGACAATTTCGTAAAATGGGCTTATCTTCACTTTTAATATTAGGAGAATATGTCGGTTCCGGGTCAGACAGAAGAAAAGTTTCGATATCGTCCACTTTGCGAATCAGGCTCGCCACTGCCGCTTCCAGTTCTTCTATTCTTTCTGTCGAAGAGATATTAGCCGTCTTTTTTAATGCGGCTTTATTTCGTTCTTTTTCTTCAAACACCTCTGCCGCAACGATCTTTACTAAATGAGTTATTGAATCCGTTTTTTGTCTTTCCATACAAATGCCTCCTTTTAATCCTTCTATACAATCCCTCTTTTTTGCCAATTCATAATAATGATTTCTACCGACCGATCCGCCAAATTCTAAAAAACTCGGTATCATCACCTTGTGATACTTTAATAAAGCCTGAAGCAATCCCTCCCGATACTTTAACCAAAATGAAGTCATCATATCTCCAGACTCATCGAAAATCAAAGCCATATATTATCTCCTATTCTATGTTAAAACATCTTTCGGGACATCCATATATTTCCAATGGGTAATCTGTTTGATCACCGAACTAAAAGGCACCCAGCCTTCACAAGTTGAAAGTTTAAGGGCATCTCCAATATAATCCGGTAAAATCACAGAGATCCTTATTCCTAATAGCCAGCCCTTTGTCATGTTGTTCCAAAAAAGAGCAGGTATCTCATAATCAGGTAGTTGTTCGGAAATTCTGATCCAGTCCATTCTATCACCCCGGTAAAATCAATCACTATTGTATTATATAAAAAACAAAAAAAGGCGTGCTAAAAACCACTGGTGCTTATCATTCCTGCCTGTATCTTTCTTACTGGGAATTTTCTCCAGACGTAATAACCAATTGCATCGGAAATATGAGATAGTTCAGGATTCTTCTTTTTATCAATCTCTCCTGACCCGCCTTGAACGCATTGGACGCCCTCAAAATCTTTGTCGACATGCGGAGCCTTGGAAGGATCAACTAATAATCTTACTTTACCTTGCATGGTCAATAAGCGACTATTAACCGCATTGACTCTATCTCTTTCGGAAGGGTTTGCTTCGGGGTAATCAAAATGCAGTCTGTCTCCAAAATAACCTCTTAATACTTTCTTGATTATGTCCCAGTCAGAACCGGCAAGCTTTGCAGATCCCTTTGCTCCACCGGTTGCATCACCGTAACAATAAATCAAGCCTTGATGTTCGCGCCAATCATTACCTAATTTATTACAGACCAAAGCAGTATTGGAATTCTGAGGGATATAAACTTCTCCTATTATCCCGGAAACAGTTTCTCCGATCAATATTGCGCCGGTCTCCATATCAATAACCTGCTTCTCCTGAACAACAGCGGCGACACCTGGTGCGACGTTAAAGTCAAAACAAAAATGTAGAGGCTGTTGTGGATTATATTGAATTCTTGCGTTATGAAGCTTTGATGAATAGGGGTAGTAAATCCTGCCCTGAAAATTTATAAATGAGTTAAAATTATCCAACCCATCGGCCAGCAAGTAACTATGGTCAGGACTATCAACAGCCACATTCCAACATTTTTCTTTATTTTGTGGAGTCTTAGAGATAATCTTGAGCTTTAATTTGCCATCGCTATAATGCTTTTTAACCCACGAAGCAAAATCATCAAAAAAATTGGAGATCCTTGTTGATTCGCTTAATCCAATTACCCGGGCGGTCGTCATTTTTAACCCGAATAAATCTCCAATCTCTTTCCACTTTAATCCCTGCCCCCGAAGCCCTTTAACCTGTTTTCGACGAGCCCTTGAAGCCTCCATATATCTTTGATACAGCCAACTTCTCTCTTGTTTTATCGGGCAATATAAATAACCGATCTTGTCGATAAAATCAAAGTTCGTATAAACTCTACAATATTTCTCCTTTCTCTTGACAACCGCTTTAAGTCCGAAGACATTGGACATCATCTCCGCGCATTCTTCTACCAATCTTTTTGAACACATTGCAAGATTGATGTCTTTAATTTGTTTACCTGTCTTGCCGGGCCGGGGAATCGTCCCTTCTGCTCCAAAAAGAGCGGCAAGAAAGGATTTCTGAACGTCTATATCTTTATTCTCTTTTATCCACGCCGGAATTCCAAAGTCTTGCTTTACCTTACTCCCCACTACACAGCCAGATTTCACAAGAAATAAAGAATCCTTATTAGAGAATTGAATCTGATGCCCGCCTCCTTTTTTTTCTCCGATATTAATGCCGAGACCAAGGCCAAGAGAATGTAAATCAGACAACAAATCCACTACTCCTTGTCGATCATAGCTGTAAAAACAAGCAGACAAACCCCCTTCTTTTCTCTTAGTAACCCAACCATCTCCCAAATTAAAACCAACAATAGCCGCCAGTTTTTGATCCCTTGTAGAAGGCTTAAAATAAACAGGAGCTTTCTCCAAATAAGCACAATCAATCAGACAAAGAACCCGTCCTCCTATTCTCATTTTATGATGACTCGAAGCTCGAAAAAGAGTTAAATCTTCAAGTTCGACCTCCAACATATCTTTTATCCCGGTAGTTCCACAAGCAAGAACTCTCGTAGGGATAAGAACGCCCTGTTGCGCAGAAACCAAAACATCTCCTACGGCTATTCGACGAACTTTCTTAACTGTTCCATTCCACAACAAAACCAAAGTATCAGGAGCATGACATCCCTCAAACTCCTGCAGATATGTCAACTCATCAAGATCATTTTTAGCGGCTATTATTTCCTGTGGATCTAAAATATCTGCACTGATCCAATGAAAATAATCCCACTCTCCTGTCTCATCCTGCTGAGCTTTCTTTGCCAGATCGTAATAATGGTTTCGGCCTTCAGGAACACCTATAAAGTCACACCATCCTTTTCTATCCGCCAAGGCCGGCCTGACATGTTCTCCCCATACGTTCTTTTTCATATTGCCATATTCATCAAGAATGCCGCCGTCCCAAGCAACACCCTCAATCCGCTCCGGTTTATCCATACCTAAAACCTGTATTGTAGATCCGGTAGTATAGGTGATTGTCAGATCTGATTCAGAAGGAGGTTTTTGCATAACCCATCGCGGGGTCAATCTTTTTAGATCTTCCCAGTATATTCGTTTTGCCTGGTCTCTTGTCGGAGCGGCCGCAAAAAAGCGTGGATCATCAAAAGGTGTTCCTTTCATGGCTCTGCGGACAAGTTTTCTTTTAGCTAATTCTGTTTTGCCCGACCGTCTACCTGCCGGATTGACGTTAAATCTCTTTGGTCTTTTGACCAGTCTTTGTTGTTCGGCATGGGGTTTAAGTCGAGTCCACCGGGTAGTCAGTAATGGTTTATCTGCCAAGTCCGGAATGGACTCCTTCGCCGCTTTTTGATAATAGAATTCAGTCTTGCTTGCCGATAAGGCTTTTCGATGGACTCTTTTGAATGGTTTGTCTTTAAGTTTTGCCTTGATTTTTTCCTTATGCTTCTCAGACAAAGGTCTCTTCCTGCCGTCCCCGGCCAACCATTGTTCTCCCAGCAACTTCTTTCTTTTATAGGTTTCCGTGATGGATCTTTTACGTTTGTCTGGTTTTATCCGGTCAGGGTAAGATTCATTTGCTTTGCTTCCACGGCGCAATTTTATTTATCTCCTTTCCATTTCCATCTTCTCATTTGCCCTGTTGATCTATCATTCCGCCTCATCCTTAATTTAACACTTCTCCTGCCAGAAGCTTCCTTGATCACCCGGAATTGGACATATGAACGAGCCCGCAATCACAACAGGCCAATTTATAATTGCGCTCAGCATGACCATGAATGTGAAACCCGATCTTTCTAACGCGCTGGCCAGGAAGTCTTTTAAAGATCAAAAAAGGGATCTTTTTTCGTCCCCTGATCATTAAAATTGCGCTTTTAAGGATATCAAATCAAAAGCCCCTTAAAAGAGCCCGTCTTAGTCGATCAACCCCCGTTAAAACGCACTAAGACGGGCTTAATCCCTGTTAAAATAGATCCTAAAAGCCCCTCAATCCGTCTGGACGATCTCAAAGCCAATCCCTTGTCAAACCGACAAACAAAGAGCCGCCCACATCTCATAAAATAAATGATGCTTCCCGGGCCTAAAATGCATTTTAAGGATAAAGAACGCATTTGCCATGTCATCAATCAGCCCCGGAAACCGCTTCGTCTTCCGGCAAATCCGTTAAATCGTCCATCTGTTTTAAAGCTTCCTTGATTCTGCGAGCTTCTTCTATAGGATCTTTTGACTTATTAGAGTCTTCCCAAAACAGACCAAGATGTTTCCCCAAGTCAATGAGAGCGCTTTTCTTATCATAAAGCTTGCAACTGATTCTCCTGCCTTGGATGGTTTCGGAAGATTTTATTTCGGAGATTACTGCGGTTTGATCACGTGAGAGACTATCTGAACTTTTTAAAGTTATCCATGCTTTGTCCCATGAAAGGAGATCTTTGACATTCGATAAAGCCAATAAAGACAGCTCCTTAATCACGCGCTCCTGATTAACCTCAAACCTTTCAGATAATTCTGTTTGCTTGTCATAAATCGCCTGTTGTATTTCGGGCTTGGCCATAAGCCTTATGACGGCTCTCTTATTTCTCTCTTTATCCTTAGTCGCATAGCCAGCTCTTTCATAAGCCGCAAATGGGTCAAGATCCAACATATACTGCTCTATAAAGTATTTAAGTTTAAAATACTTCTTCTTTGTCAGTTCAGGCTCTTCATCTGGAACTTCTGATCTTACCCTGTTTACTTTTCTCTTGATTCTTTGAATTTGATCATCAATTTTTTTCATGTTCTTAGTTTATTATCTTTTGCCTGAATTTCAAAGAAATTTTTTACAAATCATTTTTGTTTGGGCTTTTTTAACTATATTTCCATGACTTCTCCAAATAAAGAATCTTCATCCCGATCCTGCTCCTGCTCCTGACAGAGATCACATAATCTGTTTTTGTAACAAGTTTTATAAGGGGTTTTCTCTACTACTATGGCATAAAATAATTTATCGCAGTTGAGACATTGGATTTCTTCTGTTACTGGAATATCCGAAAAGGATTGATGAGCTGATTCTTCTGTTCTTGCGTAGGTGTCGATACCTATCTTTCTTCGGCAAACTATACACCAGCCATTATATCTTGATCTCCTGCCTTGAAAAGACTTATAGCTGGTGATTGATTTTAAGCGATTACAATTTTCGCATATTCTTTTTCTCCCGGTATTTGTAATGCAAAGTATCTTTACCCTTATGAAATAGATCCGCCATACGGGTAAAGATACTTGTAGTCCGATCTCCTTGTCAGTCTTGCCTGATTTTACAAGGTCAAATATCCTGTTGATGAAATTGGCTTCATCTCTCACATTATCAACCCTTCTTTTTTGACCCGGGAGATTATAACACTTCTGCTACGGTTTTCTTATTTTCCAACCTTAGTCTGAAAACGCGGTCAGATCCTTCCTGTTGTTCCGGAATATGAGAAACCATAAGGATCTGTATTTTCAAACCCCGGCCTGTCTCCCCTATCATCAAGCCCCCTCTTTTTTCCAGGGTTTTATCAGCACTCTTTAAATGTTTGAGCGGTTCATCCAATAATAGAAAACGCCTTAATCCTTTTTTCATGGATAAAGCGGCAACCTGTAATCCGTAAGCGGCGACATCGGATTCTCCTCCGCCTCCACCGTATGTCAGGTCTTTATGTTCCGTTCCATCCTTCTTGAAAATCAGATCCGCTTCTGTCTGTCCCCTTCTGGTCTCAAATCTTAACTCGAATTCATAGGGATCGTCAAAAACCCCGCTCATGGCCGCATCTACAGGAGATTCAAAATAAAACTTGAGTTGATCCTGTGTCTGTTTTGCAACCAGTTGTATCCTTGCCTGAGCTTCCTCTCCGTTGACAATCTCCTGTTCGAGCTTCTCTATCTTTGAAAGGGCTGACTCTATATTGTCTTTGATCTGGTCGCGCCTGCCTTTTAAATTGTCTATCTTCTCACGGAAAAGAGTTATGTTGCTCATGTGGTCACCATTGTTTAATAAAGGGAAACCGGCCTATCTCCTTTGGCCGGTTTATTTTGAAGTCTTTGGGAGATCCAATTATGAAGTGATTAAGATTCCTTACCAAGAGAATGAGCTTTCATCTCTTTAACTTTGGGAATGATCCCTGCAATTATTGCCCTGAATCTTTTACCTGCCGCTTGATTACCTTTTGTATCAAATGCAACAGCTTCCGTCTCCGCCTTTGTCAATTCTTCCCTGACTTCTCCGATCAATCCAACAAGTGTCTTCGCCATTGTAACTTCTCCTTCATTGTTATAAGTTATTTTCTACCGTTCACCACCAACAAAACCCCATGCAAAATTATCTTTTAAAGCCGATACAGCCAGTAAAAAATCGGCGTCGTCTTTCTCAAGTTTTTTTGTCTGCAAAACAAGATCCCTTTTTGCCGCATCCAGACTATTGAGACCAAAGTCTTTTTTAAGTCGATCCAATAAAGCAGAGTTTTTACCCTCAAGAACCCTGACCCGATTCTCTTTGACTTCAAGCTCTTTTTTCATCTTCATCAGATCCTCTGCCGTCGCAATATGATTCTGCGCCATCTTAATTCTCCTTATTAATTAAAACAATCCCATATTTTTTGTTCCACTTCCGGAGACGCCGGATTCTCCCGTAAATGTATCTTCATATTTTCTTCGAACTTAATTTTAATCTCCCCCGGTTTAATAGATTCAACGAAAGCCTGCATTCTCCTTTCCTTCTCTTCCTGTTTCTCGATCCTTTCCCTGCTTAAAACTTCCTTTTCAATGGGGAGGTAAGCGATCTCAACCCTCTTTTCGTCCGCATACCATAAATATACCCGCGGTTGATGATCAATCTGGTCTGCCGCGCTCCTCATCATACTGCCGGGATTAACCAATAAACGACCTTGATGCTCCAACACAAACGACTTATGATTATCTCCTGTCAGAATTAAATCATATTCCGGAAATTGTTTTAATAAAGAGATCCCGTTTAACCCTTTACCCTGTTCCCAGCCCCTACCCTCTTTTGCAAGAATCAAATCATGCGCCATCGCAACCGAATAAAATTGTCTCCCCTTCTGTTTACATTGTAGGCAATTCTTAATCGGTTGACCATAAGGGAAGGGGTGAATATAAAATTGATTGTATTTGGAATGACCGGAAAATGTGAAACGAGTAAGATCCGTGTGATTCTGATTGTCCGAATAAAGCAGGGTTATACTATCTTTTATTTCCAGAACCCCAAGTCCTGATTTCTTCCATAAAGAAAGATTGTGATTCGGGAGATCATGTTGTCCCGGTATCACAATCAGCTCTATCGGTTTTAAGGGAGAAGCTTTCAAAAGCGTGGATAAAAATTTCCTCAAAAGCCAGTTTGGCCACTCGGACTCCTGACCAAGATCTCCGGCAAACAAAATCGGACAGAAATCATTTTCAACCGATAGAGACAAAATAAATTCAAACTTAGTCCACATCGCCTTTTGAAAATCATCTATCCTTGACTGAGGTTTACCAGGTCTAATATGAAGATCAGCACCCAGTATCGCATCCGCAAGTTTCTTTGGCATTATCACTTCTCTACTTGAATAATTTGTAAATCCCAGTCGTCCACTATCCCTGACTCACAATCCTTACTTATATTCGTCACTGTCATCGTATACAACTTACCGTCTTCTATCCCGCCTTCAGGCGAAATTACTCCTTGACAATAAATCATATCGGGCAGACTATCTAACATACCCCCGCACTCTTCACAACCCGGGCAGGATTTTTTCTTAAGCAATCTTATCCCTTCTCTCCATTCTACCCTGCCTCTTTTAATATCATAAAAAGAACTTGCATAACCCCGAAAGACAAGTCCCTTGCACTCATTTTTCAGACTCTTTCCTTCAGTTCTGATTGCTTCAGATAGATCAATCATATTATTTTATTTTAACTCTCCTTCTGATACTTGCAGAAGAATGATTCTCTTTATATATTATTGACAACGGGCATCGTTTTATAATGTCAGAGACATTATAAAAATTAAGCTCTGCCTGACACTTACTTTTAAAAGTCCCTTTACACTTACAAATAATTTTTTCGCCCACCAAAAGTCTCCACGCCCACCTGTTTGGGTTTTTTCTCATTGGATAGATTTCTATATTCTTTTGTTTTCTCATTTTAAACCTCATTTACTTATCGCATAAAGGACAAATTTTCGGAAAGATTTTATGAAAATGGTCTTCGGCTATCTTTAATTCCGCCTGCTCGATCTTTAATCTCTTATCGCTATCTGTTATGTCAGATATAAGAGTATATAGATCCTGATATTCTTTCTTCTTTATATCCAATTGCTCTTTAAGAACAGATAGTCTCTTAAGTTCCACCCCGGCATCCAAGAACAAAGATAAAGAATCAATCTCCTCATCACAAACAGCTATTTCCGCCAATATCTCTTTAAGTTGTTGATTTTTAGCCTTGGCCTTAAGGATAACTTGTCTTTTTTTCTCAAGCCTGCATATCTCGTCTTTAGCTCCCATTAATGGAGATAGTTTGTTAAGTTCCACTCCAACCTGGCTCATCTCCGAGATAATATTTTCAAGCCCTTTAATTCTTGCCTCTATCAAATCCAGCTCTTTGTCTTTTAATTCAAGTCGGATCAATTCTTTTTCGGCCTTGTCTATCCAGTCAAAAGTTTTTATCTCCTCCTGGTGTATTTTATAAGAACTTTTTATCTCTGACAAAGTCCCGGAATCAATTCTTAAAAGTGCCGCTATATTGCTTTGTGCTCTATCAATAACCTCAAGATCAGCGGCCTCATTTAAAAATCTGCCAACCGCCCCCGAACTTTGAGACAACATAAAAGGAAGAGACATTTGAGTTTGAAAATTCACATCTCCCAAACATAACAAATCCAAAACCTCCTGTGGCGGGCCTCCTTTACCAAAAGCTCTGAACTCCTGAATATCCTGACCTTCCCTTTCTATATAATAATAATTGTCATCTTTATTCCTGACTCGTCCAATATGACATGGAGGATCTGTGATCCCAACCGCAACTTCCGTCTCCTTTGCCCATCTTGAACGAAAAACATCCCAAGAGACTTTGGGTTCATTTTTAAATAGCCACAACAATGCCCTGACGACAGCTGACTTACCACTTCTCGTATCTCCCACCAAGGCATTGACTCCTCCTGATAGTTCCAAATAAGTCTCGTCGTGAGATTGAAACCCTTTTATAAAAATGTCGGATATCATATATCAACCCATCATTTTGTGATTCTTGCCATAAAGCATAGTAAGATATTGGGAGTAAATATCAAAGAAAGCTTTTGCATCCATCACCACCAATTCATCAATTCTATTTCTCCTTACAAATAAGAGCCAGTCCGTTCCCTTTGCCTTATTTGCCTTTGCCTGTTCCGTCCAAGCAGGAATTGACCAAGTCTCCTGATATTTGCATTCCACGCTAAACGGGAATTTTTCCTTTGCCATCCCATACAGTTTGACATCCACTCCCGCCTGACCCATCTCCCGAGATTCAATCTGCGCGTCCTTGCCTGATTCGATCCCTGTTATCTCGGAGATCCTGTCCACCACCCAGTGTTGCAATCTGCGAGCTTTCCCTTTTGCAGACTTTCTTTTTATTTTCCTTGGCCTTGTTGTATTTGGTGCTTTTCTACGCCCCATTATTTTGTCTCCTTATCAGACAAATCTTCTCTTACGATCATGTAAACGGATATCTTTCTCTATTTGATTCCAAACCTGCCCCACAATTGTTTGTGTTTGGACTTCCAACCCTTCCCTTTCAATAAGGGAGATAATCTCACTACGATACATTTTTTCTCCCCTTCCAAGAATTCCAGGAGCCTCCATATATGCCCCGACAGTCGGCCAATGTTTTGTAAATTTTAAAAAATCAACGCAACTACAGACATCATCAATGCCAAGATCTTCATAAATATCAAAGTCGATTGACCTTCTCTTACCGGTAAGTTTATTTTTAACTACCTGGCAATGAGTCCTGCCACCGATTTTATGCTTGACCCCCATTGACTCTCCAGTTAAATTTTTACCTGAGTCAAGATAAACCCGGTGAAAACTATAAAAAAACGGAGCTTCTCCGCCACTCGTAATCCAGTCAGTCTCCCCGAAATTTTTATTAATCCTTTGCCGGGTTTGCTGGACGACAAAAAAAGCTCCATCAGTATCTTTAATACGACCGTTAATCATCCGGAAAACAGCTCCTATTATACGAGCCTTCTCCGTTCCGTAAGATTTCTGGATCTCTTTAACCGCTTCATCGCTTTTGGCCATCTTGAGAGCATTCTTATATTCTCTCTCCAACTCCTGAGTAGAAGACAAAGAATCTAAAGAATCCAAAACATAAATAAAAGGCTTATTCCGGCTCTTTTTACCAATACAGCGCAACAATATATTATTCTCCAGATCCTGTATCGTATTACTGTAAATCGGTTCATCTCCATCATAAGCAGGAGCGGCCAATCTTGTACTCAATCGCGGAAATAAATAATCCAGATTAAAAGACATTGTTCGCTCTGCGTCATCTAATATCAATTCATAATCATCAAAACGCTTATCGACAGCACAACTGGCCAGCATGGTAAGCATCAACTCGGTCTTACCACTTGCGCTTTTCCCGGGAATAGTGTTGATCGTCCCTAAAACAAAAGCGCCGAATGGATTATCAGAACAAGCACAATTAAGTAAAGTCACCCCCGAAGGAATAAGTCTATCAGTTGAAATATCTCCACATTCCGGGCCGATCTGTTCCACAAGAAGTCCGCTATCCGTCTCCGCTCCATCAATGATCTGTTGTTCAAGAGACTTATTTGCCGGTATAGCCGCTCTTCGTCGTCTTACTTCCATTATTTATTCTTATCCTCCTCTTGTAAAAAGCGGATAAACGCCTCTTTCTTTATAAACCATCTGTGGCCAATACGCCTGCCAAAATCATTCTTCTTCGCCCATGCAATAAGAGTAGGTAAAGTCACCGAAATTCCACGAGTCTCCACAGACATCAATTTTAATGCCTCCGTCGCTTTAATAAGATGCGGCTCATTTGTCTCCTGTTGTTTTTTCATAAACAATTCCTTTTAAAATAAATAATAAAGTGTATCTGACGATCACTTATCCAAAATCACCAGATACACTTTTTATATCTATCAACCTCCCCTGACTCTTCTTGAAGTCCTTGGAGAAGACGATCTTGGCGGAGGCGTTGAAGTCGCTTGACCTGCCGAAGTCCCTACTGTTGTTCTGGTTCTTTCCGTTCTTGTTGATGCGGGAGGAGTTTCCTTCTCCTTTGTCTCTGCATCACGAAACTGCACAAAGGCCAACGAACAAGCCTCAAAAGTTTCATTATCGCAACTCTTTTCAGGATCTTGACCTTCACATTCCGGGCCGCTATTACAATCACGACCAAAAACCTTACCTGCCGGACAAACAGGGCCATCGTCCTGATTTTCAAGTTCGGGTTCGGGTTCGGGCGCCGGAGTCTGTTGTCTACCTCTACCAACAGTTCTGCCAGTTGCTGGCGGAGAAGAAGGTGCAGAAGAAGGCGCCGCTCCTCTTGTCCTGCCACCCCTTGTTGTTGAAGTTGCTGAAGAAGATGGTTTTTCCGCAGACTGACCGCCACTTGTCTCCGGAGAGTCTTCATCATCCTCATAAGCAAGATAAGCAAGTTTAACTTCTTCAGGTGTTGGGATTATCAACATCGAATCAAGAGGATAAACCTGTCTGAAAATTTCGTCAGTATAAACTTCCCTGTCTTCAAAAGATATGGCGGAGAGTTCAGGGAATTCCTGCTTGCCAAGAACCTTCTTTTTAAATTCGGCAATAATAGTCTTACCGAACTCAAGATCATAAAAAGGCACCGGGCCGCTCGTATCAAGGTTTACAGCATCTATTAAATTAGCCCGCTGAGGATCATTTTTCGGAGTAGCTTCAAAGGTAAAATAACTTATCTCCATAAGCTGTATGCCTTTGTCGGGTTCATCATAATTATAAATGTTATAAAAACATCTCCACCCCGGCCTCAAATCTTTTGCTTTTTCTTTTTCTCCCGCTTTATACGCATTAAACATTTCATCGCAAATATAACACTTACCTCCGAAGGCTTCTCTCAAACAAAGAAGAGTGTCATTATTTGCACCAACCTTACGATGAACCGGGACTTGTAATTTATAATCAGACCAACCAGGAGGTAACCCAATTGCCCGCCCCGAAAACATTCTCAAGCCAGCATACCAACTCTGGCTAATTTCAAAAGGGAGAATGTCTATCACATTTTTCGCCGGGAGATATTGAGGCATAAATATCTTGACTTCTCCAAGGCCCCTTCTCGAAAAATCAAGAACCGATTTTCTTCCCAGTCCCGTCTTGCCCTTGTCTTCGTATTCCTGCCGTTGTCTTTGTTTCAGTCTCTCCCGGTAGGCGTCCGTCGTGTTTTCCGTTGCCATGTAATTCCTCCTTTTTCTTCTTAAAGTAATAGTTAATGATAACTTTGCCCGAAGCCGATATAACAGCGGTCAGTAAAAATAACCAAAGGAATAATTTTAAAATACTCTGTGCACTTCCAAAATCTGGCACTTTACTTCTCCTCTATATCATTCTGCGCCGTTGCGGTCGAGCGGGTTGAACTACTTTTCTTAATGTTATTTCAGTCTCTTCTCTTTTCGAATCTTGAACATTCAAATACTCCTCAACCAAAGGTCTCGGTAATTTCGGGATTGCATAATAACCCTTCATCCAAAGTAAAACCGCTTGTTCTAAAGCAGGCTTCCTGTCAATCATTGTTTTAACTCCGGCATTATAAACCGCCACCCTTTTATTAGCCTTGATCAATTCGTCCTGAGCTTCGGACAATTCCTTAGCCAGATCAATACAATCTTCATCCTGCTTGGCTTCGACTAATAAAACAGACGCAATCCATGCCTCTGTCGTAGATATTTCTCCTTTCTTATTTATTGGAGGCTCGTAATCTTCTGGCTTTCTCCTGATTCTTAAGTCCAGTTTTGCTTTCGTCTCTGCCAAATTAGCTTTACAAATCTCCACTTTCTTTTTAGCCTTGTCCGCATCTTCCTCCGCCTGAGCCAAAAGAAGGTTATATGTGCCGCAAAGAGCCGGCTGTCTTAGCCATTCTTCATGAAGACGCATAACATCAATATTTTTATCTCTTTCATAATCCACATCGTCTTCATTAACCGGGTTCATTAATGAGTTCACATTTATCTCCTTGATTAAAGATTTCTTCTTCTACGAACAGACGGAGGAGCATCATCCGGCTCTGGCTCCGAGACACAACCTTCTGACAATCCTTTGGAAATAGGTTCTCCCTGCCCTTCTAAAAAAGCCAGCAAAGAAGCTTGTTTACAACTTCCTATTAATCTTTTAACGATATCCGCCTCCGCCTGTTCAGTATCGACAACCTCAGAGTCATCAACCCCAACCACTTCTGCCATCTCAACCTTACCATAAAGATAAGGCGCTAATTGATATGGATAAGTCACCAGTACTCGGATCTCTTTAACCTTCATTATCTCCCCCTACATAGTGCAAGTTTTAAAACAAGCCATGATTAAATCATTTACTCCATTATCGTAAAATGGCTTTTTAAAATCATCATAAATCAAAGCCGCTTGAAGATTTCCCGATCTTTTAACCTCTGCACTCATCCAAGCAGTAACTGCTCTTCGGATGCCTTCGGGTTTAGAAGTGTCCATCTTATCTAAAATCCCATTTACTCTCTTCCAAGATTGTTTGGTTAACAAAGCCTTGCACAGATCAACAATACTGGCATCCGCCACCCTTAAATCCTGTATGGCCGCAAGAACCTTGTCTTGTGGGAGATCAATTATCTCGTCTAATATCACAAGAGCCTGACGCGGACAACCAGACGAGACTTCCGCAATTTGTTTCAAAGCTCCGGCAGGGTAATCATCTACAAATACTCCTTCTTCAGTTAAAACCCAAGTCATTAAAGAGACAAGTTGATTTTCTGTAAGAGGCAAAACCTCAAACATAGTACATCTGTTTCTAACCGTGGCCAGAAGCTTTGTTGGATCTGTTGTACAAAGAATAAAATAAACGTGTTCTGGAGTATCTTCAAGTGGCTTTAATAATGCATTCTGGAAATCAGGAGAAGTTTGATGAACCTCATCAAGAAGATATATACGACATTTGCCTCCCGGCGACATTGGCAAATACTTCATTCCATCCATTATCAAACGAGCCGTCTCTATTCCACGATTATTTGCACTATTTATCTCGAGATAATCCTGCCCTAAACAGCCAAGCATATCCCTGAGTATCCGGCCAAAAGTCGTCTTGCCACAACCAGTCGGCCCTTGGAATAATACAGCTTGCGGGAAAGGAGTTGATGAATCAAATTTACTTTTAATAGTCGCCACCATTCCCTCATTGCCTATAACCTCTTCAAAATTCTTAGGTCTGTATTTCTTATATAAACTCAAATCATTCTCCTCCTTCTTATTGTCGATTGCGATTCTATATTCGGGTCAGGATCAACCTTCTGATCAGAATCAAATCTCTTTGATCTCCTTTTTGCTACTTTTTTATCTCCCCCGCGGTGTCTTCTAATAATGATCTCCCCGGCCGCTTCTCTTTCTGCTTGTCTTCGTTCAACCAAAGCCAAGGAAATTTCTCCCATTCTAATTCTAAACTCATCACAGGTACAACCCTCATGAATGCAAATATTAATGTCTCTGTTTGGCCCAACCCCACTCGCAACAATGCCCTCATACCTTGACACTTTTTCCTTCGGACACCAAATATAATTAGATCCCATATTCGTATTTCCACCTCCCATTATATATATTATATAAAGAAAGATTGTTTTTAGGAAATTTATAAAGAACGGTTTACTCCAATATCAAATTGAAAATATTCTTTAAGGTTGACAGGTCTTTCGGAAGGAGAAGGATCAAAAGCCTTTATGTCTGAAAGTAGGGTAGACAATTTGTCTTTCTTCTTAGAAGCCATCTCTAAATTAAAAAATCCTTTCTTTTTTCTCCCGGTCTGAACCATTGTGGCGCATTTATCCGCCTGAGATTCTCCAATGCCCTTTATCTCCATAAATGGTATATAAACTCTACCCTCATGGGCTATCCATTTCCGAGGATCTGAAATTCCAACTTTCGGAGTAACTATTTGAATTCCTTTGATCTGCGCTTCTTTTATTATTGCTTCTTTATCTCCCTCATCTCCATAAGTCAGGGAAGCACATAAAAATTCAACCGGGTAATAAAGCTTAACAAAAGCCGTCCAATAAGCAATCATCGCATATTCAACCGCATGAGACTTATTAAATGAATAATGTGCCCACTCAAGAAGACCCTGCCAAAATGTCTCGGCTTGCTTTTGCGTAAGAGTTTGTCTGTCATTACAACCCTGTAAAAAAGAGAGTCGGTAAGGTTCAAAAAACTTCGCCTCTCTTTTTTTACTTATTATTTTTCTTATCCTATCCGCATCACTGCCAGTAAATCCAGCAAGATCTGTCATCGCCCTCATTATCTGTTCCTGATAAATCATAACCCCATATGTCTCTTTTGTTATCTCCTCATATAAAGGATGAAGATGCTTCCACTTTTGACCATGTTTTCTCTTAACATACTGATCTGCCTCCCCCGAAGCAAGTGGCCCCGGCCTTGGAAGAGCCATGACCGCAGTCAAATCATTAAAATTATCCAGTCTCATCTCTTTACAGAGCTTTGTACAAGCATAGCCGGTCACTTGGAAGATCCCGGCCGTATCTCCATTAGAAATCATCTCAAAGACCAGCGGATCATCAAACGAAAGCTTAGCATAATCAAAATCAACATTGTCACACTCAAGACCTGCTTCATCCGATAAATTATGTTCAACAAAATGACATTCGCTTCCAGAGTGATACCAAAAAGAAGGATCTGTATTCTGAGACTCATTTATCAATCTTTTGCACTCATCAAGAACAGATAAAGTCCCAAGCTTTAAAACATCAATTTTAATCAAGCCGGAATAGTCACAATCCTGCATATCCCAGTTTACTACCGCAACCCCTCCCCTCATAGACAAATTACACCGATCACTCTCCCTTAGATCCTGACCACTTATTATAAGTCCTGCAGGATGCTGGCCACTACCCCTGATCTGTCCTTCCAAAGCACAAGAAAGACCAAAAACTTCAGGATATTTTGCCTTAAAATTTTTTGCTATTACCGATACCCGTGGAGAAGAAGCAATAGCATTGTTCTCATGTTCTCCCTGTCTTATCACTTTAGCGACTTCATCTATCTCCTTAAGAGGGATATCAAAAACCCTACCCACATCGCGAATTGCCGCCCGGCTCTTCATTGACATAAAAGTACTAATACCGGCCACATTATATTGACCATACTCCTGTTCAATATGTTGCCTTACTAAAGAAACCTTATTGCGATCAAAATCAATGTCAATATCAGGAAGATCAATTCTATCTTGACTTATAAACCTCTCAAAAAGAAGACCATATTTTATCGGATCAACAGCCGTAATACCAAGGAGATAAGCAACAAGACTTCCGCCAACACTCCCTCTACCCGGGCCAACCATAATTCCACTTTTCTTACAAAATTCTATAATCTCATATACAATTAAAAAATATCGAGCAAAATCTTTTTTCTTTATCAACGCCATTTCCATCTCATATCGTAAATAATACTCCTCTAATAATTTTCCGGGATCGCCCATGCCTTGAGAACAAAAATGATCTAAAATATCGTCTGCTATTAAATTTGGATGTTCTTTCTCGTATCGAGTAATTGGTAAATCTGGCTCTCCTTTCTCAATTCTAAAATCCCAACACATCTCCCCTATTTTATTGCTATTCATTATTGCAAGTATGTATTCTCTCCTGCTAAAAACCCCCTGTTTTTCAAAAGCATCAATCATCTCCTGTTCTGTCCGAAGATAAAGATCCTTAAAATCAAACTTCCACCGATTCGGATCATTCCATTTGCCTTTACTCCGAATAGCCAATAAAACCTCCTGAGCCTTAGCCTGGTCACTTAAAACATAATGGCAATCATTTGTCGCCACCAATGGCAATTTTAATTCCTGGTGTAGATCCCGGCAAAGCATATTCGTTTTGACTTGGGAATCCACAAGATGAGGCATTATTTCAAGATAGCAAGACATTCCATCGTCCATCAAATCAAGCAGTAAGTCTTCTCCACCGGGCAGATGTAAAAAAGAGGAAACACAAGCGGTCATTAAAACAAGTCCATCATTCATGTTCTCCCAAAGAGTTTCAAAGTCTATTCTCGGGCGATAATAAAAACCCTCTGTATTAGCCTTTGTCAACATCTTCAAAAGACTGATCCAGCCACGTTGATTCTTAACAAGCAAAACAACATGGCCTCTTTTCTCTCCCTTCTCCTTGATAGTCATATCAGGGACTACATACAACTCACATCCGACAATAGGATTCACCCCTATTTTAAGACATTCCTTCTGCCACTTAATTGCTCCATCAATATTGGCATGATCAGTTATCGCGATCCCGGTCATTCCAAGTTCTTTTGCTCTCCTGGCATAATCCGCGGGCTTACCAATACCATCCAACTGACTATATTCCGAATGAACATGAAGGTGTATCATAATAAAAAGATCCCATTTTTTCAGATAAGTTTTAATGATCTATTATATAAAAAGCCAAAAAATCCTAAAAGAATTTACCTCACAAACCAAAATCACCCATAACAATTATAAAGGAGATTGATAAATCACCAATCTCCTTTACCAGATCAACACAAATACATGCCTTCTAATTTACACAAATCACGTGTTCAAATTTATCTCCCCCAAAAAACAATTTATTCTCCCCAACAATCATTTCAGATGTATGGGCAAGAATCTCCACTAAAGCCTCCGGAGAGACTTTAATCTCAAAATTCTTACGACAACGAATTTGATATTCTTCTTCCACTTCCCAGCCAACCCCTTTACCTTTACAAAGCATCTGACCTGACTGGACGGACAATTCGATAAAATCCTCCTCATTCTTTTCTACAAGAGCCGTAGCTGTATCAACAGAAGCCTGTAACCCCGAAGGCAAAACAACTTTGTCTCCATCAACTTCAAAAAGACTCCAGATCGCTTCAGGGTAAACTCCGGCCACCGTCCTTGAGCTAAAAATAGCCCCTTCCTTATTCTTAAAATGTACCCACGCCTGTTCAAGCAAATAATCAACAGGAGCATATTTTGCAAGAGTTCGGGCACTCACCGCAGGAAGTAAAAAGGGAGAATCTATCTTACCGTCAAGATAAAATTTGGTGGCTCTCCAATTGTCCGAAGACAATATATTATCGGCAGTAATCCACAGACAGGTCAATTCTTGGATAAGCATATTTTTATCCGCAGAGAAAGAACAAAATTTCAACCCGTCAGCAAAATCACTGGGAAGTTGTCTCCAGTTTTTATTCTTGGAAATAGGAACCGCAGGACATTTAATTTCAGAGGCAATTGAAATTTTTGCTTTCGTTCTCCCGGCCAAAAGCTCTAACTGATTTTCAACTATATCCATGTTAATTTCTTCGGCCTGAATCTTAGAAATCAACTTATAAAAACCGGACGCCTTAATTGCCATAGACAATCCTGTCGCAAGAGGAAACGAAACCGCTACCTGGTCGTTATAAGTTCTGACATAATCCTTATCGAATATAAAGTGATCCGTCTGGTCAATAATAGCCTTATCTGACAGGCCTACTTTTACCTTGGAAAGTGCTCCCAATAAAACGTCTTTTCTTATTTTCATTTATTATCCACTCCCTTTCCTCCGCTATTAATTTTTGTAAAACAAGACTGTCTCCTTCTAAAAAATAAAAGGAGGTCAATTTACAATGACCTCCCACTCTCTTCAAAGTCTCGTTTTGAGTAGCTTCCACATTTGGTGGAAACATCGCAAAGTACAATTTCATCCTGTCAACCTTTTCGTAGCTTTAAAGATTACATAAGACCTAATCCGACCCTGCGAGATCCTTTAAAAGCCCAAGGCCAAGCAGGTAAATATTTCTCCAGATCAAGAAAATATATGACATTCAACTCATCTCTCTTTTTATAACTATTGCAAAGACCCTCTTGAATAATAGTCTCGACATCTCTCCGATCAGTCCCCTTCTTACTCGCCCACCGCTCATTGTCCCTTAAAATATAATTCTTACTCTCCTGGTGAAACTCGGAAGTTCCCATTATATAATTTTTCTGTTCAAAATACGCTTTTATTTCTTCCTTTGCTTTTGGAGGAAGGGTATCAAAATGTTCTCCCGCTTCTTCCTTTGCCGGACTTCGGGAAGAGACCGACACTTTCCAGGGGTTTTCATTATAGATCCACTCTCCTGACCTGAATCTTGGAACATAAACTGCGCCCATGCGGCTTGTCATAACCCATGAAGTAGAATCAACCGAGTACCAAGGATATCTAATCATAAGAGGCAAACTTGTCAAACCAAAACCGTGGATCTTGACCAATGGCATCCCATCTTCTCCACAAATATGACGGGAAAAAACGACATTGAGCCACGGCTCCAAGGCCGCGCTTGATATCGGAACCATGCCTCCCAAAGCAATATAGTCATGGCCCCTGTCCAGATAAAACTTAAGCCATTTAAAATCCTCCCCATAATGAAAACAGGGCAGAGGAGAAAGTCCCTGCCCTTCCATTATCTCTTGATTCTTCCAAGTAGCTTGAGCGTCCCCGATAACATCAAGATTCGCATAAACATCAATGATGTCTATATTCTCTTTTATAAAAGCTATATATTCATCAAGCTTTATCTGCACCCCTTTACTCCAAGCAGAAAAAGCTCCGGAATCTATAAAAAGAGAAACCTTGCCCTGCCAAGGCGCCGCATTGTTTTTATTACCCCTTCTCATAAATCTCCTATAAAAGTTAAAGCTGTTCTTAGACTCGGCTTGATCAACAGTCACAGAATAATAAGAGAGAAGCCTGCCCGTCAAGCCTTGGGAGATCATCCAAGCTTCCTGTTTATGAGCCCCTCCCCAGTCTTTTTCCCGAGCCGAAAAAGAAGCCGGACAAATTATCACGATCTTCTATCTCCTTGCCCACAAAGCCATCAACTCGTTTCTTGCCGCAATTCCAGCATTTGTCTGCTCAAGAAAAACTCCTTTAAGAGAACTATAACCCATCTCCGAATGCTGTTTCTTTACTCCCCGGCAGGCTATACATAAATGTTTTGCCTCAATAAGACAGGCCGCTCCAATAGGGTTTAAATGTTCCATCAAATCCTTTGTAACCTGCTCTCCTATCCTTTCCTGCATCTGAAACCGACGCGCATAAATATCAAGGAGTCTGGCCATCTTGGAAGTCCCGATCACCGGGCCATTCGGAATATAAGCAATAAATGCAGTACCAAGAAAAGGAAGCCAATGGTGTTCGCAAGTGCTATAAAACTCTATATTTTTAAGATAAACCAAACCTCCAAATTTAAAATCTTCCCTCTCATCGTCAAAAGTCTTGAAAACATCCTTCGGACTTTGATCATAACCAGCAAAGATCTCCTTCCAAGATTTTACGACCCGGGCGGGAGTTTCCAGCATTCCTGACCGAAGAGGGTCATCTCCAATATATTGAATCATCCGAACAATATTGTCCTCAACTCCAGAAGAGTCATTTGTCTCCCAAAAGTAGTCCACCCAGCCATCAATCAATTCGGCATACAAAGTAGGATAACATAAAGGCGGGGTATTCTTTTTAACATGAATCGCAACAAAATCAAAGTCTTTATATTTCATCCTTGTCCGGCCAGAATCAACAACATCATCCACAATAAGACAAGCCCTTTTAAAATTCCTTTTCATTGGCGGATCTGTAACTAAAGGAATGTTTAACCTTTGTGATAAAGCGCAAGCCAAAGGAATTCCTCCCCTTGGAACCCCATAAATAGCGCTATATGAATTGAGAGAAATATTCTGCGCCAATATCTCCACATCTCTCTCAAAAAGTTTTGCTCCATAATTAATCTTTTTCATCTGCACCTCTCGATTTTAGCCTTCGCAATTAACAGGATCAAATATGCTCCTCAAATAAATAGGGTCAGGAGTGTTGGCTTCTTGAAAACCCTTCTGTCTTAATATACAAGCCGGGCATTTACCGCAAGGAGGATATAGTCCCTCATAACAAGTATGTGAATAGACCAAGGCATCCATACAGCCCGGTAACGATTTCGCCAATTTTACCGATTCTGCTTTAGTAAGCCACATAAGCGGGGTATGGATGATAAAGGGGTAATCCATTGCAAGAGATAATGTGACCTGTAATGACTTGATTGTATTGTCTCGGCAATCAGGATAGCCCGAAAAATCAGTCTGACAAACCCCGGTAACTATGTCCGCTATTCCCGTTTTAAAAGCTACGGCGGCGGCGATAGTTAAAAAAAGAATATTCCTGGCAGGTACAAAAGAGGCCGGTAATTTATCTGACCCCCTGTGATGAGAATTAATATCTCCAGAAGAAGAAAGAAGAGCGGAATCTCCAATGTTTTGAAAAATATCCGTCGTTATTTGATGTTTTACAGAAACCCCCGCAAGATCAGCTATTTTATCTGCGCATTTTACTTCGATCAAGTGTCGTTGTCCATAGATAATATTAATTGCGGAGACGGAAGTAAAATTTTCCCTTGCCCAGTACAGAGATGTTGTTGAGTCTTGTCCTCCAGAAAGGAGGACAAGACATGAGCCCTTTTTCATGTCTTGTCCTTTCGCCAATCATTCATCAGAATCAGCAAGTTAATGTTTATTATGCCTTGAGAGAAATCTTGCCGTCGGAGATTGTTAATTTAACGCCCTTCTCTCTTTCCAACCTGGTAGGACTTTTCTTTCCGCCGAGCTGGGCATTGATGGTCTTTTTCATTGCCACTTTGTCTCTGTCAGGAAATCTGGCGATAAGAAATTCGTGGATCTTCTCCAAAGTTGTAGATCCTTTTTTCGGGATTGCTTCCAGAATTGAAGCAATTACTCCCGGCCCCTCTTTCTTAGGAGCCCCGGCCTTTTTGCCAGCAGAGGCGCCAGCTTTAGGAGCTTTGGGAGCCGCTTTGGCTTTACCTTTTGTTGCCCCTGCAGTCAATCTGCCCTTTGTTTCCGGAGACAGCAAATAAATAAGCTCCACGGTCTCTGACTGTAAAGTAGTAAGATCACCTTCCTGCAGATCAAATTTTTTAGTCTCTTCATCCTGTCCCTGAGCGACATCTTTTATATCGACAATCAGCTGGTCTATGAACTTTTTCTCCGCCGCCGCTTTTGCCGCCCCACGGCCTTTAACTTCCAAAACCGTTACAATGGGCGGATCTAACTGCAAAACCTTGTTTAAATCATCAGCGGCACTTACCAAATCTTCCATTTTAAACTCTTTCGCTTCTTCGGCCATTTTACTATCTCCTTTTCGTTTGTTTAGGTTATTGGATCAAGTCAAATTAGATCCATGTGTTATTTGATTATATTATATATGAATTTGAAAATAGCGAACAAAATACTTTTTATTTTTTTATCCTGACAAAAACAAAGCTTATATATAAGGACGCGAATCAAGCAACTGATATTGCCTTATGAATCTGTAAATTGAGGGAGACTCCAAGTCGCCAAAGCCGAGATGAAACCATCCGATCAACCAACCCCGCCCCTGACAAACCCGCATCAGGTAAACAAGGGCTAAAAGCAATACTTGCTTTCGATCCCTGCCTACGCAAATAATCAACAACCCTGACCGCCTCTTTATAATCTTTATCAGACTGGATCACGAATTTAATCCAGTTATGCTTTTGTAATTTCTCCATCATACCCAACTGCATCGCGTCAGGGAATTCCAACTTATAATCAAAAACCCAGCCAAGACCATCCTTTAACAGATATTTATCTGGCGGGCCATAAGATCCGTTAGACTCAACAGTTACCCGATATTCTCTGGCCAATAAAAGACTAATCAATGCCAAAGTCTGGTCATACTGAAAAAGAGGCTCTCCCCCGGTAATGGTCACTTTCGGGCATTCCAAAAAAACCACCGAATCATAAACCTCTTTTACCTCATAAAAACGCCCCTCATTATGAGCTTTCGGAGTATCGCAATAGCAACAATGTAAATTACAGCCGCCCGTCCTGACAAAAGTGGTCAATCCTCCCTGTCCAAAACGATTAACCTCTCCGTCTATACTTTGAAATATTTCAGTTATTTGCATTTGCTCTCCTTTGCAACTTGTTTTGTCATTGCCCATTGATCTTTTATTATCGCCTGAATCAAATAAAAGTAAGAAGCAAGTCGATTTCTCCCTCCGACCTCAAAAATCATTCTCTCCCTTGTCGAAATAATTGTATTACCGGCGATATATATCTTCATTGTTTACTCTTCCATTCTGCATAGCAGGTATCCGTTTCCCACAATCTGACTCTTACCAAACCAGGCAGACTATCCAATAAGCGCTCTTTAACCCAAAACACCATATTCTCCGCTGTCGGATTAGAAAAAATAGAGTTCAAATGTTCATGATCGCAAAAGGATATCACATCTCTTTCAACGATTTCTTTTAAAAGACCGAAATCCATTATCATTCCCTGCCCCGAACCCTCTGTAACGATAGGAGAACTAACCTCAATCTCCAAGCAATAAGAGTGACCATGGATATTATGACACTTACCAACATACGAAGGAAGGTAATGAGCCGCCTCAAACTTAAAAATCTTAGTAATTGACACCATTTTCAATCTCCTTTTTTTAATTCTATTTTTTAAAAGTTCTCCTGACAAAACAACTATCAATATAAGGTCTGCCTATTGCCAACTGCTGTAAAACAGCAACTTCAGTAAAAACCGTCTCTTCGTGTCTCATCTTATCAATAGACAAATACATCAATCCGTTTTGAGAATCCTCTGGTTTTTGATTCAAAGCAATACCAAGATCTATGCCTCTTCTTTTTTCAATACTATCCGCCCAACTCGCTTTACCAACCTTCTTGCCACTTCTCTCTGTATTACTTTGACTCGCAGTCGCCCATAAACAAGATTTCTCCTGAGCCAATCCTTTGTGACCAGCCCATATCTTGTCTATACTATTTTTAGCATCCTGCGGATTACTCCACTTGTATTTATCGGCATAATCACTTATTCCCACATCAACAATAAAATCATCATAATACTCCAGATTATTCACATATGCCGTCATCTCCTCTATTGTCAAAGAATCCATTGGAAATTCTACCAAATGAAGTTTGCCCATCTTTTTTAAAGATCCCGTTCTCTCCATTACGGCATGTTTTTTAATCGCTACGGCCGAGTCTAAAATATCCCTCTGTTCCACCTTCCACCAAGTAGTCATCATGGAATCATCCCAGTTTTGACGACAAGCAGAACAAGGAGAATAGTCTGTCCTTTCAGTCCCCGGTATTGGGAGATTACCATCTTCATCATACAAGCCCACCTGACAAGTTCTCTCTTTCATAGTACAAATATCCGCCTGATTTTTTAAGCAATCAAAAACAGGAATGAGAACACGCCCTTCTCCCTTTGTAGGACTACCGGTCAGATCCTGCCACATTCTTCTACCCATCTTTTTCTCTTTCATCTCCAAAGAAAAAAACACGACATTAAAACCGGCCATCACCGCAAGTCGGGCAATAAACCAAAGCCACCATGTTTTGCCAACCCCGCTCTCCGCCTGGAAAGCTATTAAAAAACCCCGCTCCAACTGACCACAAGCTTCCCCCAAAGCGCCCGGGAAAGAAAAGAGAACATCAGGATTTTCCTCCTGTGGCTTATTGGCTTCAAGAATAAAATTGACATCCCTTAAGGGATCAACCCCTCTTGCACTCATTCGGGCAGGCCTTTTATATTCTTTAACCATTGCTTCCCCTTGTTCCGGTTTACCCCCTTTAATAGCCTTGTCAATATTATTACGCAACTCTCTTAATCCCACCAAACGAAAATGATTCTCCGTCAGATCTAAAATATACGGGACATTAAAAGCCTCAGATCTTTCATATTCGTCACTTATATCCGTTAAAAAAGCCTCTATCAAAGAAGCCTGTCCTTCATCAAGCTCCTTTCTATGGACTAAATAAATCTGTTCTATATTCTTGCCCGGAGAACAGCCATAATTATTCCAATACTCCAGACACCAGGAAGCGACCTTACCGGCAAAATCCGCTTCAAATCTCCCCGCATCAATTACTGGTTTTGCCTCCTGTATAAATTTATCCGAAACAATCAATCCCTTGACAATCAATCTTTCCACCCACCCGTCTTCCGGGTTCTTTCTTTTTCTCACCAAACCATCAAAATCATCTCCCATTTAAGTTACCCCTTGCGATCCGCTCAGCTCTTTTTTTGATATCGAGTAGGTTCAAGTTTCAATAAACCAGCTATTCTCCGCTTCTTTGCCCCTCCGTCAGGCCAAGGTAGACAATCATTATCCGAACATTCATAAACAAGAAATCCCTGCATCTTATGATAAGTATAATTAATTACTCCCTTACAAATAGGGCAGACATCTTGCCCTTGAATATATCCAACACCATCTTCTTTAAACTTAGTTGTCAAAGCATCATAAAACTTTTCTGCCGCTGGATGAATCTCCGGGGCCATCCTTCTTCTGCGGATAAGAGAAAATTTATTTATCAATAAAGGAGATCTTGTTCTCATAAATTCACCTCAAAACTACGATAATAACCCTGTAGCTCTTTTAAAAAGTCCTGGAAATAACCACGGGGAGCAAACATGGCTTTCTTGTCCAGTCGATTTTGTTTCTTTAAATAAATAGCATAATTCAAAAACATTGGAACTAATTTACCGGGAGATCCGACACCAATTATCCTCTTCAATTTCGAATTTTCAAAACCATTGTCAGAGACAAAATCAAATATGCCATCTTCCAAAGCTCTTTTCTCCATTATTCTAATACCGCGATAAACCTGTTCCATCTCCTGCTCCGAAAAATCCTTTAACAAACCTCTCTCTTTAAAACAGGCAGTATATTGAGGAAGACGATCTTGATCCGCCCGGGCTTTTATTGTCGGATTAGCCAAAATAGACAGGAGCATACTGCTACATCTATGAGGATTATAAATAAATGCCTCCAAAGATCTTGGAAGGCTCTTTTTATTAGTCGGGGCATAACCAGGTTTAAATAGTAAAGGGTATTTTGAAACCGCTATAAAAATTTCCCTTTCTGTAAAAGCTCTGTTTTTTCTTATCCAGCTCTGAGGGATCTTAGCATTATTAATAAAAGCATCACTAAGTTTGTTAATGTTAAAAAAAGTTCCTCTCTTTAAATAATCAAGATCTTTTGATGCCCTGCAGATTGCTTTGGTCGTTCTGTCCAGATGCCGGGAGGTTTCTGGCATCTGATTCCAGAAATCCAAAATTGTTTTTTTCCACCCGGAAGTTATCCATTCCTTCGGTTTGGGAAGTTCTCTTATTGGCGCGTTTCTTTTTCTTTTTACTCTCAGGATATCGCAGACAGGTGGTGATTCAAAAGAATCGCTACAAGAGATATCTTTAGATATCTCAATATATGTTTTATTTATATATGGTTTCCTTATAAGGGGTGCCTTTTCAGGAAGGGCAAGCCCTTCCTTTTCAGGCAGGGCTGACATAGATCTGTTTGTCAGCCCTTGCGATAATGACAGGGCTGACAAATTATCTCTCTCCATAGCTTTTAATTTGGCTTCAACATCAGCCACCAAGACATCAATATTGATCTTGTAAAACTCTTTACAAGGTATCCCGGCCATCTTAATTTCTAATACTCCAAGCTCCCGAAACATTCTTTTATAACCGCGCAGAGACCGCTCACTCATATGTTTGATCTGCTTCATTTGTTTTTCATGAGTTTGGAAAAACCAGACCCCTTCAAGGAGATCTCCCTGAGAATGAAAATAAAGGAATTTATCTATCAAGTTTGATATAAAAATAGAGGCTTCTGCCCCGTAGACATATAAAAGATCTTTATTGATGGAGAGAAAGTTTGAGGATGAAAATTGTTTAAAAGATAAAACAGAAAAAGAATTGTCAACCATATACATTGCCTCCTTTGTCAAAAGTTAAGTGGGAGAGATGAACGCAGGAGGCCACGAACATCTTTCCCACCTTTGTAAGAAATCAGGACTTGGCCGAGTCCATGATTCCCCTATTACTAAACCATATTATATAAAAAAGCTATAATTTAAGAAAAAATTTATAGGAGACCAGTCCGTATTTTATCCATCATTGCTGTTGCAGTACTTTGCGGGAGATTTCCACTATCAAAATGCTTTTCTGAAAACTCAAGGGAGACAACTTCTTTACCCATAACCAATAAATCAGTCGTTATTTTATTCATCATTCTCTCCCCGGCTTCATCAGGGTCAGAAAGAGTATAAATTTTATCAAATCTACAAGCCAACAATCTAATTTGAGAATGGGTATATTCGACCCCAAAAGTTGCAAGACTCCCCGCCCCAAACCTCCAAACACCAGTCACCCCTTCAACCACAAGACAGGTTTTTTGATCAGCAGGAACTTGATCCCAGCCATATAAAATATATTTATGGGAGATAACTTCTTCTTCCTCAGCACACGCTTTGTATTTGGAAGATTGCTTATCTGTGATATCTCTGCCTTGATAGGAAATTAATTGTCCTTGAAAATAAATAGGGGCGATCACCCTGAATTTATAATTGCCCGCTTCTCCAGTTCCTTTTAAATTCCAAAACGCCTCCAAATAATCAGGATCAAATTTTCTTGAGGCAAGATATCTTTTGTGGCGGGAGGTCATGGGTAAAGTCCCGGTAGGAAAGACGACCGATTCCGCCCTGACAATTTCCTTCTTCTCTTCTAAGTCCTTGCCTTTATATCTTTTAAGGAGAGCCTTGAGAGCGTCTCCTTTCATACCAGACAAGGTCGAAATTATACTCTTTATCGGGTGCCAACCACACCTATAACAACAAAAATACCCCCGCGCCTGGTCATAACCAAGATGATAACCGGGATCTCCAGAACAGAGAGGGCAGGAGATGTTGATCCAGCCACGCCGATTATGTTTGTGATCTCCCGGCGCCGTCTTGATTCTAAAATCATCACAGAATAATTTAAAATCCATTATCAAGTTTCCCGGAGAACTTCAAAACAAGAGGCAATAAAATCTATCTCCCCGAGAGCTTTGCTAAAACCTTCTTCAGGGAAAGAAACGGCCCAACAAACCCCTATTTCTGACCACTCAATTATTCCTTCAACAGCCCCTCTAAAAAAAGCCTCTTGCCACCACAAACTTACTTTATCGCCTTCATAAATCTCTTTGCCATTCTTATCTTTCTTACCAGTAAATCTCTTCCTGCTAATCTCATGTTCATAAATATTGGCATATTGAAACCATTGAACAAGATCTCCGCTCTCTATTTCTTTCAAAGTCAAATAACGATGGAATATACCTCCGTCTGGCTTTGTAATGGTGTATTTGAATTTTATCTCTGACATGGTTTTCTCCTATCTTGCAGTTTATAAGCTTTCCCAATTCATCTCTATGTTCTTCAAGGTTTCCAAATACTTGTTTTCTTTAGAGAGAATGGATAAATATATATCTTTATCCCGATATTTCAAAATATTACTTCTGACTAATCTTTGTAAAATATCTGGCTTTAAAGCATCTAATTCCCAACTATCGTCTCCGTACTTAAGCGAATATTCTGAAAAACGGGAGTCGGTCACTTTGGCCGGGTTAGGAGGCGGAGAATATTTTTTGATCTGCGCCATTGTCAGGGCTATTCTATCAACTTTTACTTCTCCGATAAATAATTGCTGGCGATCAAATATATCTCTTGTCATATCAATTCCTGAAGGATCGTGATCTCCAAGATAAATTATAACAGGAGTCCTGCCCAACTCAGCATAGCCCTTAAGTCTTTGAGACGCTCTCCACATTTCAGATTGAGAGACATAGCCCCGACACGCAAAATAAGGAGTGTCTAAGTCCCGGCATACTCCCTCTATGACTCCTGTTAAAGCTTCTTTTTCAATCCAGACTTCAGGTTGCCAATATTGACTTATCCAATGATCAAGACGAAAACTCCTTGCCGCCGCCGAGACAATTTCTCCCGGGTCTATCCAATGAGTAAGTTTTTGAAGGTTTCTTGACCGATCTTCAATTGAATCCCAGTCAATCAATCCGGCAAGTCGGGCGTCATTTATAATACTCCCGAGTCGGTGATATTCAGCTGTTTTATTTGCGATCCAGTCTTTGGCTACAAACTGATAATACAACTGCCTTAAGGTTAAGATAAGTGCTTCCTGCTGGTATTCTTCTATTATCAGATTAGCTTGCTCAATAATAAGTAAGCTCTCCCGTTGAAATTTCTTAGGGACATAACATTTTAATGGCATATTCTTCTCCTTGTCTATTATTTTTTCGCCGCTAATTTCCTGTATTGGATCTCCCGATTTTTTAAACTTCCATAGAGACATTTTATGTTAGGATCAAAATAATCATAGATCTTTGCTTCTTTTTTACCCTGCTTTGGTCTTAACACTCTGCCGACATATTGAATAATTCTCCCGGCAAATTTTACCGGTAAAGTCAAAAACAAAGTAGAGAGATTATTGCAGTCAAAACCCTCTCCTATCAAATTGCCCGTAGCGATTAAAACCTTGATCTCCCCGCCATTAACCCTTTGAATGATCCGCTTTCTTTCTTTTGACCCTACACTACCTGTCAAAACAGCCGTCGCAACTTTACGGCGGGAGAGCAATAGGCTTTTTAATTCCTGACAGTGATCCTTTCTATCTGTCAAAACCAGACAAGTCTCCCCCTGTTTGACTTCATTAATAATGTCTTCGATAATCATTTCGTTCCTCATTGAATCACGAGACAATTCCCAAAGCAGTTTGGAATATTCATTTGCCGGATCGTCCAGCTCAGACTTAAAAAAAGTCTCCCGGAAAACAGGGGCAACCCCGACAATATCTCCTCCTGCAATCAAATCTTTTGCGGGTATTTTAACCAAAATATTTCCCGCGTACCAACCCACCACTTTTGTCAATCTATCTGCCCGGAAAGGAGTTGCAGACAAACCCGTCATATATTTGCCGGAGTATTCCTTAATAATATTGGTGAATGTCTTTGATGGAGTCCGGTGACATTCATCAACAAGCAAATAGCCATAATCATTTATCAGATCAGAATGGTTTCTCAATGTCTGGACAAGAGCAATGGTTATTAAGCGCCCTGTTTCTAATTTGCCGTCTCCAATACGGCCAATCTCGGATGCAGGTATTTTCAAAAAGGTTTTAACTCTCTCCACCCATTGATTAAGAAGCTCCTTTGTATGCACAATAATAATGGTTGGTTGCTTTCTTTGGGAGACCAGGTAAAGAGCCATGACTGTTTTGCCGGCTCCGGTAGGAGCACAAAGAGTCCCCTCATTCTTGGAGAGCATGGTATTAACGGCCTGTTTCTGGAAAGGCTTTAGCTCTCCATGAAAAACAAAATTGACCGGATCGTAAAGATGAGTTTCGTCTCTCAGTCGAAACGGGAAAAAACGAGCCTGACAATAGTTTGTCAAATATGGGAGAAAGCCCCGTGGGGTCAGGATTGAGTTTACTGCGGTTTTGTCATAGAAGAAAAGAGTTTTCGGAGTGCCCCCGTTATATCTACCCATTCTCTTGTTTTGATCATATAAGGGGTTCGGCATGGAGAGAGAGGAGCAGATAAAGTCGTCAAGACCCTTATCAGCTCCTCTTATTTCGATCTGATTTTTTACGATGAATGTAGGCACTTTACTTCTCCTCTATACCTACATTATATAAGATATTTTTGTTTTGTAAAAGAAAAATATTAATACGCTTACAAAATCGCTTTATGGATCTCCGCAAAAGCCGCTTTGATCCTTTTAAATTGCCATCCGCGACATTGACGAAAATAGTCTCTCAGACAGGCTTTCGTCACTTTGGTTATCCCAAAAACCTCAATTATTTCGAGCGGGGTTTCAAAAATAGCCTTGATCACTTCTTTACTGTCCGTAGAAAGATTATTAATGATCTGTCGAAATATCGCTTCCTGTTGAGGAGAAGATGTTGAAAACTCTCCGCATTGATCAGGCTCTAAGTCGCCCTGCTCCAAGTGCCGGGCAGATCTCAAAGACCAGGAAATGTTGACCATATTACCAAAATGCATTTGGAGACTATTATACAGATATGTGGAAAAAGAGGATTTTTCTTTATCATGGTTTTGAAGACATTTACAAAAAACAAGATTCCCTTCTGCCACCAACTCTTCCACATCCTTTCCGGTTCTTAATTGCCAAGCCCACGCTCTATTGAAGATCAGTTTGCGATATCTTTCATATATTATGACTTCTTTTTTATTCATCAGACAACCTCTCTTCCAGCTCTTCGGTCAGCCCTTTTAAATTTTTAAGTCCTTGAAGGATCTTCCCATCAAGCAGGTCATCCATAATATTCGCAATCTCGTCTTCTCCATCAAGAGCGACCCGGGCAATTGTATCTCTTAACAA
>Ga0172379_10002491_pt1 | contig 32253 bp, 19 predicted proteins | sample GrowelOW334metaG_FD_119756 | JGI IMG/M metagenome (GOLD analysis project Ga0172379, IMG submission 119756) | Groundwater microbial communities from an aquifer near a municipal landfill in Southern Ontario, Canada - Groundwater well OW334 metaG | ecosystem: Environmental > Aquatic > Deep...
AAGAGCTATCTGATTTCAGCGAACGCCACAGGATGGCCCAATGATAATGTGACAACCTTGAATGTAGCACAAACACCTACGCAGGCTTCAACAAGTAAGAACCAAAATAATGGAACATCATTTTTTGGAAGGTCAAGCTATAGCTTCAACGATAAATATTTACTGAATGCAAGTCTTCGCTATGATGGTTCTTCCAGATTCGGGGCAAACAACAAATGGGGACTCTTCCCTGCAGTATCTGCCGGATGGAAAATCAACAGGGAATCTTTTTTAAGCGATGCCAAATGGATTAATTTGTTAAAACTTAGGGCAGCTTGGGGAAAGGCCGGAAATAACCGGATTGGAAATTACGATTTTTTGGCTAAACTTGCCTTGGATAATGCCGTTTGGGGCAATAAAATTGTTAGCGGGATAGCCCCCAGCAATATAGAAAATCCAAATTTGAAGTGGGAATCAACGGCAACAACTGACATTGGTTTTGATTTTACAGGCTTTAACAACAGGATACAAGTGAATTTGGATTACTATAATAATAAAACCAGTAATCTTCTCTTCAACGTTCCTATCCCCACCACATCAGGGTTTCCAAGTTTCAGGACCAATCTGGGATCAGTACAGAACGAAGGATGGGAAATCGATTTAACCTCTTATAATACCACAGGAACCTTTAAATGGACCACGTCTGTTAACCTTTCGCATGAAAAGAATAAGGTACTCGACATGGGCAGTGTTACCCAGTTTATCAGTACTAACCTGGAAGGACAATTTATTACCCGTGTGGGTGGCCCTGTTTCACAGTACTATGTATATCAAACGAATGGCATTTTGTTACCATCTGATTTTGATAGCAATAAGAAAGCGTTGGTTGCAATTTTACCTGGGCAAGTAGTAGGTAACTACAAGTATGTGGATGTAAATAAAGATGGGGTGATCAATGCGTCAGATTTGGCTCCTTATGGTAATAATATCCCTTCTTTGATTTATGGTTTAACAAACACATTCCAATATAAAAATTTTGAAGTCAGTGTTTTATGTCAGGGTCAGATCGGTGGTGATATTATGTTCCTTGGTTCAAGGCATCTTGATGCCGGTGCTACTTGGGGAGTAAATCAATTTAATAGATGGCTGCATTCATATAAGCCTGATTATGGCGCTGGAGGAAATCCAGTCCCAAGTATTGCAGGAGTAGACTTGTCCTGGGATGGCAAAACTCAGTACGCCAATGGCGGTAATTATTCAGACAATGACAACTCAAGAATTTATGATGGGACCTTTTTCAGAGTCAAAAATATCACATTTAGTTACACCCTGCCCAAAAAGATTCTAAGTAGGACCATCTTAAAAGCGGCAAAAATCTATGCTTCAGCCGATAACCTACTAACAATTGATAATTACCCTGGCTATGATCCGGAAACAAACAGTTTTGGGAATGCGACCACCATGCCCGGAGTTGACTATGTGACTTATCCTTTGTCAAGGAAATATACCTTGGGCGTTAAAATAACCTTTTAAAAACTAAGCGATGAAAAAATATTTGATATTTCTGTTAATTGCCTTCTCAGGAATTTTCCTGACAGGATGTGACAATTTTCTGACGCTTGTTCCTAATTCGGAATACAGTGTGGAAGGAGCTTATAAAACACAAATTGATTTTGAACAAGCCATTGCCGCAGTCTATTCGCAACAACAAAAACATTTTCAGGGGGCTGAATGTTGGTTTCGGGGAATCATATCCAGAGGTGACGAAACAACCGGAGGTTGGGCTGGTGGCCTTCCTGCGGAATATGTGTTTGGGCTGAATGTTTTTACTGATACTCCGGTGAATGCATGGGCATACAGGGAATGGCAATCGTTTTGGAAAATTATTGCCCGATGCAATATTATCCTTGACAAAATTGATCCGGTCACATTTCCAGACCCGATCTTGAAGGACAATATTAAAGGGGAAGCCTATATTCTGAGAGCCTGGGCTTATCATTACCTTGCGATGCAGTTTGGTGGAATGCCATTGATTGCCACTTCAGTGACTGCTGATGAGGCGAAAAAAATTGCCCGTTCAACGAAGGAACAAACATTGGCTTTTGCTGGAGAAGACTATAAAAAAGCAGTAACATTGCTCCCGGTAGCCTGGCCCGCAGCCAAATTAGGCAGGGCAACCAAGTATGCAGCGGAAGGAATGCTGGCACGCCTCTATCTTTTCCAATCTAACTTTGCAGCGGCAAAGCCATTGTTAAGTGATGTAATATCATCGGGTAAATATGTGATGGAAAGTAATTATAAGAATTGCTTTGTAGACTCAAAAGAAAATGGTCCTGAACGGGTCTGGGAAGTTCAGTTTACTGGAGGGCTTTTGGGTGAAGGACAGGGGTTTTCAAATGGATGTCTGCCCGAACAATTTAGAGATTTAACGATTATGCCATTCCCGGGAGGATCAACGGCCATGCCTGTTGCCAAAAGCTTTTATAAAGCTTTTGAAACAGGGGACAAGCGCAGGGATATTTCCATAATTAAGGGGGTGAATCTGACTACAGGCAGGGATACTGCCATCAGTTATATATTAAAATATATACCCTATGATACTTATACTCCGAGGTCTAAAGTTGATTGGGCCAATAATCTTCCCATTCTCAGATACACCGATGTTAAAATGATGTATGCCGAAGCGCTAAATGAGACAGGGTACGTTGCTAATGGAGAAGCATTTAGTATATTGAATGAAGTAAGGACCAGGGCTGGTCTTCCTTCGCTTACAGCAACAGAGTTACCCAGTCAGGTATCCTTTAGAAATGCTATCATCAAAGAGCGTAAGTTCGAATTCGCTTTTGAAGGTTTGCGTTGGTTCGATTTGGTGCGTTGGGGAATTGCCCAGAATGTAATGAACCAATTCTTTGCGCTACCGGAGCAGGGGATTGGATTGTATTCAATGAAACCTCATCAGACCATTTTCCCGATTCCTTTTCAGGAACTGTCGAATTACAATGATGATAAAATAATGTTTCAAAATCCGGGTTATTAGTAGTCAATGAATTAATTTCTGATGGGGCTATTACATGTGGTTTCGGGAATTTTTATCCTATTTTCCGGAAACGATAATTGTAAAATGCCTCATCAGAAATTATTGTTTTAATTTCCTTCGTATTTAATTGCCAATTAATTGCAATCAGATATATTTAATAAAATGCTGATCCTTATCAGGTAGTAGATTTTTTCGCGTTTTAAAATATCCATTCCTGGTTAAATAGCTTAAATTAATCATAATGAATAAAAATATTTTTGTATTACTTATTCTGGTTTTTATATTACCCTTCAAATACCTTAAAGCATATTCTAAAACTTCAGATAAGAATCCTACTTCAGAAGTCGCGATAACAATTAATAATACAGATAAGGCGGTTATCGTAATAGGTCAGCATGCCTCTTTGCAAGAGTCAAATATCGTGCATCTTCTTCAACAAAAGATCAGGGAAAAATCACAATTGTTGATTCCAATCATTGAGGAGAAGGCATTTAGTTTTTCTCAGACAGAATTTAATACAATCATAATTCCGGGGTGGGAAAATAGCAGCAAATTACTGGCAGGAACAATGCGTAATTTAAATCTGGTTCTTCCTGATAAGAGAGAGGGTTTTCAACTATTTACATCAAGATACCAATCCAAAAATATTGTGCTGATTGGCGGATCGGATGAGTTAGGAATCTTGTTTGGCGAAGGAAAATTATTAAGGACATCGAATTATAAAGAGGGGCAAATGACCGTGCACCCATTAAATATCAATGAAATACCAAAAGATGACCAAAGGGGGATATATTTTGCAATCCACGACAACAATTGGTATGAAGATATTCCTGATATGGGGAAAATCAAAGATTTAATCGATGAACAAGGATTGTGGGGTTCCAATATTTTATGGTTGTGGTTTGATATATCACAGTATCACAAGAGTCCCTTTGAAAATAGCTCTGACAGCAGGTCTAAATGGACAAGGATAAAACAAGTGGCCAAGGCTGCCAATGATATGGGAATGAAAGTTGGATTTACCGAAATTGCGAATGCCGGATATCTTGACCAGGTTACTGAGAAGCTAAAAGCGACCGGGGGAGATCCGCCCGAAGGATTACTCTGCCCACATGCAAACAATGATGAAGCGATGAACATCATGGAATCGAATTACAGGGAGTTATATCGGGATTTAAAGAAAAGCGGTATACTTGTTAATGCCTTTGATATAGGATTTTACGATAGGGGAGGTTGTCATTGCGACCTTTGCAGGCCATGGGTAAAAACGGGCATAACCTTTATTGGGGCCCGCCACGCAAAAACCATAAAGGAGTATTATCCAAACTGCGACTTTCATATCAATGATTGGCACTTCGATATTCATGACGGCGTCAACGAGATCGAATGGACCAAAGACTATTTAAAAACTTCGAAACCTGATTGGATAAATGGCATTTACAGAAGTGATCGTAGTGTCTGGGATTCATGGAATGGCTTAAATCCAAAATACGATGTTGCAACATTTTTTGATATATCGATGATTGGAGGATGGGGCGGATTTGGTGCCAATCCGTTTCCAAACAGGCTGGATAGATTTTTCAAAGGCATGCTTGACAACGGCATAAAAGGTGGTATGGCCTATACTGAAGGCATATTTGACGACATAAATAAAGTATTGGTACTTCAGCACCATTGGGGCATATGCACCAGTGACAGTATATTGAAGGAGTATGCCAAATGGTATTTAGGTGCGGACAAAGAAGCGCAGCAGTCTTTCGCTAATCTTATGTTTGACCTGGAATCCGAATGGTCTGATATCTATGGAAACTGGTGGGGGCAATTTTTAGATGTAAAACCTCAATTGGCTGTTAAAAAGAGATTTGACAAGTTGGAGGCTTTGTTGGCAGGGGAAATAAAAGAGAGCTGGAGGTGGATGTTGGTCCATGCAAGGGTCAATTTAGCTCAATTGGCTATAGAAATCTCCGGCTTGAATGGAAGCGGTTATAACGAATTTTATTCTGAAATTGGCCGTTTAATATCTGATAAAGAAGCTAATAAGATCATCGTTAAAAAGTTGGTCAAGGAGCAGGAAGTGTGGCTAACCCAAAAAACAGAGCTATTTGATAAAGAATATCAAGCGTTGTATTACGGTATTTATGAAGGTATGAAAAATGGTATGTACGGGAGTATGGCGCCTGACCCAACCAGGTTCATAAAAGGATTTAACCGGGGGGAAAAATGGAAAGAATTATTTGGAAACAACGGTAAATAATTTAGGATAAAATGGATTGTTATTCGATCTGTATTTTCTTATAACTCAGCGGGGTAAAACCTGTTATTCTTTTAAATTGCCGTATGAAGTATGATTCGTTGGTGTAGCCTATGATGTAACAAATTTCCGCGACCGTGGAATCCCCTTCAGCCAAAAGGCGACATGCATTTGAGATCCTGATTTCATTTAAGAGCTGAATAAAGGTTTTATTGGTCCTTTTTTTGAAATAACGACAAAAGGCCGGTTTGGAAAGATAGGCAATGGAAGCTGCTTTATCAAGTGAAATTTCCTCCTGGAAATTGTGAATGACATAGGTATAGACTTTGTTGAGCCGATCAGAGTCACTCTCATTGATGATATTTTGAACAATAGGACTGGCCAGGAACCGATATTCTTTTTGGGAGGTTATGATTTCAAGAATGGATAATAAGTGGGTAATACGGTTAAAACCCACCGAACTGGTAATGGATTTCATTAGAAGGCTCACTTGGCTAAGTGTTTCACCGGTTAGTTTCAACCCCCTTCTGGAAAGTTGAAATAGTTTAAGGATGCTTTTTGATTCGGGTAATTGCCAAAATTGTTCCCCAAAGATTTCCGTTTTGAACAGGATGAATATGACTTCGGAATAGAGGCCATTATTTTCAATGGTATATTTTTTATCACTATACCAAACATGAGGGACATTCTGTCCAATCATTACCAGGTCGCCAGGGCCAAAACTACTGATTGAATCTCCGACAAAGAGTGTCCCGGTACCTTCGAGAATCAGCATAATCTCGATATCCGGATGAAACTGAAGTGGATTGGTGAAGTAAGGAATTTTTACTTGCTCCACATAGAAGGAGAGGTTAATGTTTGCTTCTATCTTTTGAAAAACAGGATGCATGTCAAATTTGTGTTATTTATAGATACAATATTTCAACACTAATAATTCACAATGATGTAATATTGAAGTGGTGTAAAATATATTGTATCCTTATGTGTTAGTAAAAATAACAAATTTATAACCAAAATAGCGAAAGTAATTTAAAGTGTTAATTTTCCATTCTTTGCTCCCCTGAGTGCCATTCTTTAAATTTATCTTTAACAATTACACCTGACAGTTTATGATAAAATTGAAATTGTATATAGTGACAGTTATAATGCTGTTGTGTAATTATAGTGAAAAATTATACGGGCAGACCAATGTTAAGACTGTTGGTAAGTGTTTGGAAATCAATGGAAAATTCAATTCTGAACTTAAGGATGGATTACCGGAAGGATGGATCCCTAACAAACCCGGTTATTGGGACGAAGAGGGAACCATTTCATTGAAAAAAATTACCGGCACAAAAATAAACGCATTGCAGGTTACTACGAAAACCAAGGCAGTACGTCTATACTACAATCAGCATTGGCCAATAGTTAAGGGTGACAAATGCGTTGTCAGGGCGATTGTCAAAGGCAAAGGCGGGGTTGATTTGGGGGTATATTACCATCAGGCGAGTCGTAGCTTGATAAAGGGTTTTGCTGTAACTGAAGAATGGAGTGAATATAAGGCGGAAATCACGGTTCCGGAAGCCAATCCTGAGATTAGCGAAATAGTTGTTGTGATAGGGGCAAGTCCGGGTGCAACGGTAGAATTTGCGGAAGTTACGGCCACGATCATCAAAGAGGGGCTGTCAGGATCCCTTTCGGATGGAGATTCATTAAGCTTCACTGAACCTGTTTTGTCGGAGAATGAACGTCTTTGGAAAATTGCCAATGTAAGGGAATATTTCCTGATTGACAGGCAAATGGATGACAACATCCGGCAATTCCTGGCATTGAAACAGCAAGCCAAAAAAATGATCAGGAACAACGAAACAGCCAATGGTTCAGTACTGATCAGGAAGTACGACGATATGATTGCCGGGATCCGTGTTCCTACGAAACGGCTGGTTGCAGGGATTGACCGACATGATGTAACAGCCCTTTTGTATGTAAATGGCGAAGAAGTTACACTCTCTTCTTCCGGAAAGTACGCAGTATCAATAAATGAAGGCTTGAACATCATTGGCATGAAGGTGATGGTAAATGGTAAATCTCCAGGATTGCGCTTGCGGATCCCTGGTCAGCCCGAACTGGAAAGCCGTTGGCGGGTCGGTAGTGCCACCGATGACACATGGCTTAGCCCTGCTTTTGATGACCAATCCTGGAGAAAAGCGGAGTTTGACAAGGATGGATATCTGATTGTACCGAAAAGTTTTGACGGTGCGGTCTGTTTCCGTCAAATCATCCTGTGGGGCGATCATCATTACAGTGGATTGCCCTGTATCCAGCCCAAGGTGCGGGAGTGGGGTTTTTCTGTAAAGAGTCTGGAAACGCTGTTCCTTGCCCTCTATTCACCATCACCGCTACCTTTTGCGCTTGAGGACTACGAGTTTGTACTGGACCTGCCCAAAGGCTTCCACCTACTTAAAGAGAAGTATACGGATGATGCAAAGGGTAGAAATTTTAACAGGAGGCCAAAAAAAGTAACAGAGGAGGCAATACACCATGAAAATCAACCCTATACCAGGTATCGGTTGACATTCGAACCCGAATTTGTCCCGGCCAGGGGAACCGGAGGAGAAAGCAACCAGGCTTCCCTGATTCCGGTTCTACTCGATAAATCAAAAGGTGCAGGCGCCCTGTGCAGGTTTTATTTCAGGCGCCTTGCTTCGGGTAACCTGACCGAGCTTGAACAGACACTTCCTGTGCGTATTCTGCCACCTCTCAACGGGCGCATGCCAAAGAAAGTGATGCTGGCTCAGTATTGTTCTGAACCCTGGGCCTATAGTTATATCAGGTCCAACTTATTTCCTGAACATTTTGAGTCGCATATGCGTCAGTCCCTGGATGTCGGTTTTAATTCATGGTTCCTGCACAACATTGCAGGGGACTACGTGAAAAAGGTGTATGACCGTGTGATTGAACGGGGAGGAATTGTTGTACTCGCTGGTGCGAACTATCCCATCCGTTACCCATTTGTCACGGCAGAGACTGCCCTCGGAAAATTAACGCTCACTGTGCCTGAGTTCCGCCTCAAATATTTTAACCAACCGGAAAGAGGCACCAAGGTCGGAGAATATTGTCGTTCCTATGTTACAGGGGAAGGCCTGGCAAGGTTCAGGGAGGCTGTCAAAAAGGATATTACCCGGAAAATATTTGGGTCTGATAAAGTTGCCGGATTTCCAAAAGCCTCCATCTATTGGGTCGACTGGGAGGAAAAAATCTGGAAGGGTTCTGGCAAAGGAAGTTACTGTTTCTGCGACAACTGTAAAAAATCGTTTCGTGAGTTCGCCAAACTATCTGACACAACTGATCTATCCGACAGTGCTATCCTGAAGAACCACAAAGACGGATGGAAGGCGTTCCGCGAAGAGCTTGACGGGCGTATAAACGGAGTGGTGCACGAAGTCTGCAACGAACTGGGTGTCAAATACATGTTTTATGATGATGCGTTCAACGACGGACACTGGTTGGCATCAAGGGGGAAAATGGACATCGCCTATCCCGGCTGGCCGGGTGACGGCACTGCAGTCGGTTATGGATCAGGCAATAGCACGAGAAACTTTCCCGTGAAACAAGAGAGCCTCGACGAGCGTATGGCCTTCTTCCGTGAGAAAATGGGACAATCCCGAATACACGGACAACTGTTCGCGACAGTCTTCGACATGGGATGGGTTAAGCCTGGCACCAGCTGGACGCAGAGATCCGGATCGACCGTTGATGGATTCATTAACGCCAAGGGGGTAAAGTCACAAATTTTACGCGTAATTGCCTCATTTCATGCCGGGGTAGATCTGGGTTCATCCTTAAACCGCTGCGCCGGCCAGCTCTATTATATAGGCGAAGCAACCAGGATTATCACTGCTTTTGAGAACCTTTTCTACGAGGGAAAACGGGAAGACAATCTGGCGGTTTCTGAACAACTGAAATACCCGAACCTGCTAGTCCTAAGAAAAGGGGATGAGCGGCTGGTATTGTTGTTCAATGAAACAGACAAGCCAATAACGGTGAGGTTAAACAACAAAGACCTGAAAAAAGGGCAGGAGGCTTTGGTATTCGAAAGTTCGGAGAAGATAAGCAATCCGGGATGGATGAACGTTGTAGTCGGCGCCGGCGACGTTACGGTAGTCCATATCAGGTAAATATCAATAATATAAGATTAAAGCAAACTATTGAATGATGGGAAAAATAAAATTAGTGGAAATTATTCTTTTGTCGTTGTTTGTTGCCATTCCAGGTTGCAAGAAGGACAATTCAGCAGCAAATACCTATGCCTTAAATGTATCTGCGACCAACGGGACTGTCATCAAAAATCCCGATCAATCGACGTATACCGAAGGGACGGAAGTACAGCTAACTGCGACGCCAGGAGCAGGATATAAATTTGTATCATGGAGCAAAGATGCATCAGGCTCCACAAATCCGGTGACGGTTACCATGAATTCGGCGAAGAATATCACCGCAAATTTTACTAGCCTTACCGGGCAGGTGGTCGATGCAAAGAGTAAGGGAGCGAAAGGCGATGGGGTTACCGATGATACGGCAGCCCTTCAGGCCGCGGTTGACCAGGTTGCCGGAACCGGCGGAATCGCATTTGTACCGGATGGTACCTATCTGATTAACCCAGCTAAACATCTTAATTTAAAAAGTAACATGACACTGAGCCTGTCGACTGGCGCTTTGCTTAAAGCGATACCAGTCTCTACTGATGGTTCTGCCGTTGTTCAATTGAATAATATTCAAGATGTTACTGTAATAGGAGGTACGATAGAAGGGGAAAGGAATGGCCATACAGGCGCCGCTGTTTCCGGAGACGGGCATGGACATGGTATAAATATTCAGGGCGCAGCCAATATCGTGGTAAAAGATTTAACAGCAAAGAACTGCTGGGGAGATGGAATCTATGTGGGAAAAGGAACAACAGTTGAGACAAAGAACATTATTATTGATAATGTCATATCGGACAATAACCGCAGACAAGGCTTGTCTGTTGTCATGGGAGATGGTATTATAATAAGAAACTCCGTATTCAAAAATACGAATGGGACAGCACCACAGGCTGGCATAGACCTGGAACCAAACGTTGGTTTCACTGTCAGGAATGTGCTGATTCAAAACTGTCAGGTCATGAACAACACAGGATCAGGAATAATTTTATGGGTAGATCCCACATTTTCAAATACTATTTTGGAAAATGTGACCGTTGATGGCAACACTGTTGCCGATAATGGGCTGGTAACCCCTCAAGGTATCGTACTGGTGTGTCGAACAGCCCATAAGGTTACCAACAATATCATCAGGAATAATTACAAGTACGGTATTTCGTTTGAAGGTACTTCGGGCGGTTTTATTACCGGCAATATCATTAGCAACACCAGGACCGATGCAGGAGCTGGAGTTTGCGGTATCTACTTTCGTCCCGGAACAGCGGCCCGTCCAGCGGCAACCAATTACACTGTCACGGGAAACACGATTACGGGGCACACCCAAAACATGAGGGTAGGGGATGCCAGCAACATCGTTCATCCGAATACCGTTGGTACTATTTCACTTTCTGCCGCGGCCTACACGGTTGCAGAGAATGCAGCATCGAAAACAGCCACGATAACAATATCGAGGATTGGTAGCGGCTCCGGGTACGGTGCAGCTACCGTTAAATATGCGACCAGCAACGGGACTGCGACAGCCGGTTCAGACTACACTGCAATATCCGGTACCCTCAGTTGGGCTGACGGTGACGTGTCGGATAAGACATTTACAGTTACAATAACCAGTGACGCTCTCACAGAGGGGCCCGAGACCGTGAATATAACGCTTAGCGACGTTGTCGGAGCGCTGGCAGGCGCCAACAAATCTGGAGTTCTTACGATCACCGAATGATATTAGTATAAAAATCATCAACATGAAACAATGATGAAAAAATCAATAACAACTTTTATTTTATCGATTTTCGTTTCTAGTGTCTTTACCAATTGTACTGGAAATGAAAAATTGAAAGATGGTGGCCTGCGCATTGGCTGGGCTATAGAAGACTATACTCCGGAACCGCCTGTCTCCTTGTCCGGTCAGTATTACGAAAGAATATCAACATATGTACAAAGTCCGTTAAAAGTGACGGCATGTGCAATTGAATCCACAGATGGGAAAGGAGCCAAAGAACAGGCAATCATGGTCTCATTTGATTTGGTCGGGGTCAGTAAAAATTTGCAGGATACTTTGAGGACATTAGTAAAAGGACAAATTCCCGATTTTGATTCCAGAAAGCTTTTTATTAATGCAACACATACCCATTCTGCCCCTAGCCCAAATAGCGCCGGGGAATTTAGAAATTTGCTATTGGAAAGGGCAAGTAAGGCCATTGTCAGCGCCTGGAATAACCGAAAACCTGCAGGAATCAGCAGGAGCCTTGGCTACGCAGTCGTGGGACATAACCGGCGTGTCCAGTACGCGAACGGGAAAGCTGAAATGTATGGCAAGACCGACCGGGAAGATTTTATTGAAATTGAAGGTCCAACAAATCCCGGAGTGGATATGCTTTTTTGTTGGGACCTGAAAAGGAAGCTGACCGGCATAATTATGAACGTCTCCTGTCCTGCACAGGTTACAGAGGCCAAATACTACGTTTCATCCGATTACTGGGGCGAAGTAAGAAAACACATCAATAATAAGTTTCCCAAAAATGTTTGTGTTCTTCCCCAGTGCGGTGCAGCCGGCGACATAGCGCCACGGGATTTGCCTCGGGGATACAAATCAGGGGAACCCAACATGTGGGATATTCCCGGAATTGTCGAAATAGGCAGAAGACTTGGCCTGGTTATCGATGCAGCCTATCCTGACGCAAGGAACTCAATTCAGACAAATGTAATATTTAAACATACCGTTAAGGATCTTGAACTGCCTACCAGAAAGGTAAGTAAAGAGGAGTATGACAATGCCTTAAAAATGGTAAATGAAATAAAATCAGGGGAACCAAAAGATCCCAATTCTCCATCTACTGCCTGGAACAGGTTTCTAAAGGAGATGAAAGACAATGAAAAGGTGAATGAATTTGGTCCATGGGACAGCAAAACCTCAGATTACGGCTGGCTGAAACCAATGGAAGCGGTTTTAAAACAATATAAGAATCAGGATAAAGATACCCTTTTCAGGATGGAGCTCCATGTAATCCGTCTTGGGGAAGTGGCAATCGCTTCGAGTCCGTTTGAGCTTTATACGGATTATGGATTCAGGATCATTGGAAGAAGCAAGTCAAAACAAACCTTTCTCATCCAGTTGTGTACAAACTCCGCAGGATATCTTCCTACCCGGAGAGCATTGCAGGGGGGAGGATACAGTGCGATGGCCAACCAGGTGGGACCCGCAGGGGGCGATATGCTGGTAAATGAAACGGTTAATATTATTGATACGCTTTGGAAATAAGGTTAAGAAAAAAATATAAATCACATGATAAAACCAAAATTATTAATATTCCTGATTACAACTCTTTCTCTTTCAATCACAATTACTTCGTGCAATAGGGGTGGTGGTCATGAGCATTTCAATGATGGCCATATTCAATATGATGCGATGCAATTGACTCCCATTGAGAAAGAAACAGTGAAGGAGTCGCTGAAAAGGCTAAATGGGAAATACGATCCCAAAGAGATGATGCTTACCAAAACACTGGGTAGTTTGAGCTTTGCTACCGATGCCAAAAACGGGGTGGTCTACCACGATGTCCTTTCATCCTTGAACTATGCAATCGCACTGTTGGATGCCGGGGGCCAGGAATACACCCAACGGGCATTCGAGGTGATAAAAAAAACCACACTGACCCAGGACCAGGACCCACATTCAAAATCATTCGGCGTCTTCCCCTATTACCTGGAGGAGCCGCTGGCCACAAAAAAATCGATGGTAGATGAAAACTGGGCCGATTTTTGTACGGTTCGTCTGCTGGATATCTGGATGGGATATCAGGATATTCTTCCTGCTGAATTGAAACCAATCATCAAAAATGCAATGATACTGGCCGCAGAGGAAATCCAGCGAAGGGACTGTTCGACCGCATATACCAATATTGCCGTTATGGGATCCTATGTCTCTTACATGGTTTCGCATCTGTTCGAACTTGAGGGGTTGAAAGATTATTCCCGGAAACGGTTGAAGCGGTTTTACGATTACACCCTCGAAAAGAGAGGTTTCTCAGAGTACAACAGCCCGACCTATTCCCTGGTTGCACTGGATGACTTATACCGGATGAAAAGCCATGTTGTAGAGCCATCCGACAAACAGATGGTTGATTCGCTCTATTCCATCGACTGGGATATGATTGCGAGGCATTACCATCGCCCAACCGGTCAGTGGGCAGGTCCGCACAGCAGGTCTTACGGAACGCTTGCAGGCCCAGGATTTCATGGTCTCCTGAACAGGGCGTCCGGTGGCAAAATCTATCCTGAAATCAAAGAAGGACGAGGAGATTTAAGGGTGAAACATCAGATTCCGGAACATCTACTGCGCTATTTCCTTTCGCCAGAATACCCGCGCACCGAGACGAGTCTACTTTCACCGGACTTTCCGCGAAAAGAGATGCCCAAGTACCCGCTTACAGAAACCAAAGGAATGGATGAACCAGCGCCGAAAGTCGTTGGAACATGCTATATGACTGATAATTATGTATTTTCAACGGCTAGCCTTTCTAGTATGTGGACCCAACGGCGGCCTTTTCTGGTTTATTTAGGAAATACACAATCGCCGAAATATTTGCAGGCACAGTTTTTGCACGACAATTTTGACTTTAGTTCGGCCTATATTTCAGCAAGCCAGAAAGAAAACATGGCGCTTGCAGCCATTCATTTTTTCTCCAACGGAGGAGACAAACATATCCACAATGACCGCCTGAAGGACGGAAAGATCATGGCTAAAGACCTGCGACTCCGGTTCAAATTCGGGAATGTTAAGAATTTGGACAAGGTCGCTTTACCTTCTTCAGCCAATGAACCATTCCCTGTCACACTCGATAGCCTGAAATTCAACATTCAGCTCTGTTATGCACAATTCGAAAAGCTGAAAGGCCATTGGGAAAAAGGTGGCGATGATCGGGCATCATGGATCGATTATATAGTCTATTCCGGACCCGAAGCCGAATTTGACTTTACAAAAATGGACAGGGCAGTGATGAGCTTTACATTTTCAATTGGGACGTTAGTGGAACCAAATCCGATAGAAAAGGCAAAAATTTCAGAAAAAGAGGGCGAATTGAAAGTAGAGTGGGGCGGACTTGAGGTAGATGTACCCTTGAAACCAAAGGAGCACTATAGGATTTTCATTTGATATCCAAAAGAGCAGGCGAAACGCTAAAACGATAAAATATAGGAGGCAATTAAAATGAGAAAAATTAAAACGCTGATGTTGGTCTTCGTGATGTGCAACTTCTTTGGCTGGACATCTGCCTGGGGGAACCTTTTGTTAAGGGAAAATTCAGGTACAGAACAAAAGAAGGGATCAGGCAAAGCAGATCCCGGCAAAGTAGTTGCCGACCGGCCTGTCAAACCAGGCACCGCGATCAATGTCCGCGACTTCGGCGCCAGTGGCTCTGAGTTTGAAACCGAAGCTGAAACAAGCGCAGGTTCAAGCGCCATCCTACTCAAGGAGATTGGTGACTTCCAGGTAGGACAACAGGTAACAGTTTCAAAGTGCAATCCTAACATGACGGATATGATCGTATGGCCCCGGAGGCAGTATTCCCCTTCAAAAGAGGTTATTGATGTGCGGGGTTATGATGGGACGCTTGGTAACTGGACTGTTTACATGCTTGACTTCGCGGGTACCAAACCGGCCACCTTCCGTTGGAGCGACGACCTGGGCCGTACCTGGAAAGGAACCCAGGTACCGGTCACAGGAGATTGGCAAAAGCTAAGTGGAGGGGTAGAGGTAAAGCTTGGAAATTTTGATTGGACCAAGCCAAGCGGATTCTCTTTCAGTGGCCGCGACCAGTTGGTAAGTACGATTCTGAAGATAGAAGGGAATAAAGTGACCCTGAAGGATCCTGCCATAATCGGCGCCAAGGGATGTATCGTGCGGCACAGCGACAGCGCTCCGCTTCAAGCCGCCTTTGATGCGGCAGTGGCAGAGGGAAGGAATATCTTCATCCCATCCGGACGCTATCGCCTGACAAAAAGTCTCAACCTGAACAAGGCCGATGGTATCACGGTGGAGGGAGAGAACGGGGAACGCTCCATACTTGACATCAGTAGCAGCCAGGAGTTTCAGAAACCCCAGGAAGGGCACAATACCCAGGGCGCTTGCATTGCAGTAAATGGTGGTGCATCAGTTACCATCCGGAATCTACGGTTCCAGGGCTTCAGCGGTTTTGCCGATAGTTGGGTAATGAATGGCCATCGTCAGCCTGGATTTGGTGGTTTTTTCGGCTTTTATGTCAAGTCTTGCCGGGCAATGTACATTAGTGGCCCCGAACGCATTTTGGTTGAGAATTGTCACGCGAGCAACATGTCCGCCGAATGTTTCTATTCCGAAAGTGTAAGCCGCAAAGGCAACGAGGATCCGCCACATTACACCAAATCTATCATGTACCGCAATTGCACGATCATGGACTGTGCCCGTAACGGCTTCAACAACAACGATTATGCAGAGAATACTGCCATGCTCAACTGCCGTATCCAGGATGTAGGCGGATGCGCCTGGGAGGGTGCATCCAGGTTTGTACAGTTTATAGGCAACTACGTACGAAACGCTGGTTTTGTGTTGGTTGGCAGCATTGAATCACGCCTTGAACCTTTAGACATCCTTCCCTCGGGTCAGCACATTGTGGCCAACAATACGTTCGAGCAGCAGGCCGCCCTGAATGGTGTTCCCGGAGGGGGTGAATATGGTGTTTTGGTTCGTGCCGGGGCCACCCCTGTCCTCATCAAAGACAATATTTTCGTCAATTACAATTCATCGGCGATTGGGGCCATGGGATCCACCTCTTTTGGCAGACGAGGCAGCCATCCTCCTTCCAATATTATCATCAGCGGGAATGCCATCGACCTGACCTGCGTTCGGGATAAATCCCTGCCACGTTCCGGAATCAATGTCTCTGTGGACAATACCATCGTGAGCGACAACCAGGTCTACGTTCGTGGCGGGGTCGATCCACTTGTTAAAGGCATTGTGTTGAGTGAACCGCAGCGCGATATCGTTGTACACGACAATATCATCAGCGGATGTGGAGTCGGAATGCAGGGTGTAAAACAGATAGGGCGCGTGATGGAGGTGATCGACGCGCGAACGTTTAAGTCGGATGGCAATAGATGGAATGCAATTCCCTGGCCACGTCGCAAAAGCCACTGTTACCAAGGATGCAGGATGGCATGGTTCCCGGACAGCAATACAGTGGCGGGTCCGGAGATAGAGGCTTTTGATTCTGACAATCTGTTGTTCAGGCTGACCCGCGACAACGAACTTAAACAAGGCACAAGTTTTGCGCTCTATTCGCCTCAGGGTTTCAACTGGAGCCTGCACCACAACATCATCAACAACTGTGATAAACTGGTCGATCTGGACGTTTTTGGCGGGCCTACAGCAGTATTTAGCGATAACCTCCTGTCACGCGGTGAAATCAAAAATGTAGAGGTTGCTGTGTCGATCCGTGGAACCTTCAATGTAACAGGAAACCATTTTGCAGGATTTGACGGACCCACCTCCATTGCCCTTCTGTTAAAGGGTGACCAGTTCGGAAAAGCATCACCTTTTGTATGTCGCAATAATGTGTTCGATCAATGCACCATACCTTTCGGGGAAGGCATTTCAGGTGTGTGGAATGCCGCTATCAGAAGTGGCAATATCTTCAACGGTCAAATTGATTCTTCAGAAGGTATGAGTGGAAAAAAAGAGATGCAAACCAGAAAAATCAAGAAAAAGTGAATGCCAATTGGAAAATAGGCTTACAGGCATACTATAATCATTTAACAAACTAAATCTTTATTTCATGAAGAAAAATTATTTAAGAATTTTCTTATCCCTTACATTAACCCTTACTTCACTTTTGCTCTTTGCCCAACCCGTCGAAAAACTTGTTAAAATTATTGTTGCTCCTGATCATGCAGATTGGGTTTACAAACCGGGGGAAATAGCCAACTTCGATGTATCGGTAATGAAAAATAGCGAACTGTTGACGAATGTTAAAATCAAATATGAATTTGGGAAAGAGATGATGGTCCCTACGAAACGTGACTCAGCAATATTAAAAGATGGCCGCTTTAAGATTGAAGGCGGAACCATGAAAGAGGCCGGTTTTCTTCGTTGCAGGGTGTCAGCGGTTGTTGATGGTGTGAGGTACGAAAATCTGGCAACGGCTGCCTATTCGCCCGATCAGATTAAGCCGACAACTGAAATGCCCTCAGATTTTGTCCAGTTTTGGGACAAAGCCAAAGCCGAAGCGTCCAGAATCCCAATGGATGCCAAAGTTACATTGTTGCCTGACCGATGTACCGAAAAAGTGAATGTGTATCTTGCCAATATTCAGAATTATGGCATAGGAACACGTTTGTACGGTATACTTTGTGTGCCGAAAAAAGCAGGTAAATATCCGGCAGTACTCAAATTGCCCGGGGCTGGTGTTCGTCCCTATTCCGGTGAGATTGCCATGGCCGAAAAAGGGGTCATTACCTTCGAGATCGGCATTCACGGAATACCTGTGACCATGGACCCTTCAGTTTATATTGATTTGGGTAGATCGGTCCTTGACGGGTATTGGCTTTATAATCTGGATAACCGCGACCGTTATTATTACAAACGTGTCTACCTGGGTTGTCTCCGCGCCATCGACTTTATTTATTCTTTGCCCGAATTCGATGGCTCCTCTTTGGGGGTCAATGGGGGCAGCCAGGGCGGTGCATTAACGATTGTGACTGCAGGACTTGATCCACGCGTAAAATACATCGCGGCAATGTATCCGGCCCTTTGTGACCTGGCCGGCTATCTGAACGGCAGGGCAGGAGGATGGCCACATATGTTCAACGAAGCAAATGCTGCTTTCAATGCAAAAAAAGATAAGATTGAAACATCCAAATACTATGATGTGGTAAATTTTGCACGAATGGTAAAAGTACCTGGATATTATTCATGGGGTTTTAACGATACCACGTGTCCTCCCACTTCAACCTACTCGGCTTACAATGTCATCCAGGCCCCTAAGTCACTCTATATTTATCAGGAGATAGGCCACTGGGTCTATCCTGAACAATATGAAAAACTTAGAAATTGGCTCGTTAATAAGCTTATGGGTGAAGTCAAATAATTATTTCACTTTAATCATTAAGAACGCTTCAAATATAAAATATGAGAAAGTTAATGTCACTCTTTTACTTCAGTATTCTTTCCATCCTAACAGTCAACTGCGTAAGTGCCGGTACAGCCCCAACCAAACATTACAAGGATAGGTATATCAAATATGATGCCGTTCAATTGACTCCCAAGGAGAAGAAGACAGCAAATGAGTTCCTCAAAAGTCTGCATGAACGATACGATCCGAATGAAAAGATGATCAAAAGAACAGTGAACAGAGGGGCCAGTTTTGCAATTGATGCGCAAAGCGAGACTGTTATGCACGAAGTACTTGCGTCATTGAATTATGCTGTTTCACTGCTGGATGTTGGGGAGAAGCAATATACCCAACGTGCTTTCGATGTTCTTGAAAAAACTACTTTGACCCAGGACCAGGATCCCAATTCAAAATCCTGCGGGGTTTGGCCCTACTACATGGAAGAGCCATTGGCTACAAAAAAATCTGTCATCGATCTGAATTGGGCCGACTTTTGTGCGGTGCGCCTGCTGGACGTATGGATGGGCCATCAGGATGAATTGCCTGTTGCCTTGAAGCCAGTTATAAAAAATGCACTGGTACTGGCAGCTAATGCTATTCAAAGAAGGGATTGTTCACCCAACTATACCAATATTGCAGTTATGGGAACCTATGTTACCTATATGGTCTCTCATATTTTTACCCTGGAGGATATGAAAATTTATGCCCGAAACCGGTTGAAGCGATTTTATGATTATACCCTCGATAAGGGTGGTTTTTCAGAGTATAATAGCCCCACCTATTCCATTGTTGCCCTGGATGAAATATACCGGATGAAAAGTCATATAGTTGAGCCTTCAGACAAACTAATGGTTGATTCGCTCTACTCCATAGACTGGAAAATGATTGCCACTCACTACCATCGCCCCACCGGTCAATGGGCAGGGCCACACAGCAGGTCTTACGGCCCGCTCACAGGCAATTCTTTTTATGGCCTTCTGAATGAAGCATCCAATGGCAAGATATTTACGGATGCAGATGACAGAAGGGGTGATGCCAAAATAAAACACCGGATACCTGAATATTTATTGCCCTATTTCCTTTCTCCAAATTACCCGCGAACTGAAACCAATATTTTTGATAAAATTGATCCTCAAATTATTGGAACTTGCTATATGACTGACCACTATGTGCTTTCGACAACCAGTATTTCAAGTTTATGGAACCAACGGCATCCGTTCCTTGTCTATTGGGGCAGTGTCCAGGCACCGAAATTTTTACAGGTGCAATTTTTGCATGATGATTTTGACTTTAGTTCGGCCTACTTTTTCAGCCGGCAGGTTGAAAACAAGGTGCTTGCTGCCATTAATTTCTTTTCAACAGGAGGAGACAAACATATCTCAATTGACCGCCTGAAAGAAGGAAAATTCGTCGCGAAAGACCTTCGTCTTCGCTTTAAGTTCGGGAACGTTGACAATCCGGATAAACTTTTCCTCCCGACTTCTGACAATGAACAATTCAGTATTACCCTCGACAACCTGAAATTCAACCTACAGCTTTGTTATGCCGAATTCGAAAATCTGAAAGGACATTGGGAAAAGGGCGGTGACGGGAAATCATCATGGATCGACTATGTGTGGTATTCGGGGCCTGAAACCGGGTTCGATCTTACAAAAATTAATAAGGCCGCGATGGGTTTTACTTTTTCTGTCGCGGCACCAGGAGGTGCTTTGCCAAAAGAGAAGGCAAAAGTCACTAAAAATGAGAATACTATGAAATCGGAATGGAATGGACTTGATTTGGAAATACCACTGAAACCGCAGGCGCCCGAACGGGTATTTTTCTGATATCCAGTGTGAAAAACATACTAAATTTATAATGAACTAAACAAAAATAAAGGAGGAATAAAATGAAAAAATCTAAATTGGTAATTTACATGGCATCGTTTCTGATGCTGGCGCTGTTTAACAGCTGCAACGAGAAGTTAAAAGATGGGGGACTGCGTATCGGCTGGGCAATAGAAGATATTACCCCGGATGGACCTGCATCGCTTTATGGTCAGTATTATGAAAGGATTTCGACTTATGTTCAGAGCCCGTTGAAAGTAACGGCTTGTGCCATTGAATCGTCTGATGAAAATGGAAACAAGGAACAGGCTATCATGGTATCACTGGATTTGGCGCAATTTGGAAAATCACTGCAGGATACATTGAGACTGGTGGTTAAGCAGCAAATTCCGGATTTCAACGTTGGCAAACTCTTTTTGAATGCAACACATACCCATTCGGCCCCTAACCCCAATGCTGCCGGGAAATATCGTAAATTATTATTGGAGAGGGCCGGTAAAGCGATAATTGCAGCCTGGAATAACCGCAAGCCCGCAGGTATAAGCAGGGGCTTGGGCTATGCCGTTGTTGGTCATAACCGGCGGGTTGAATATGCCAACGGGAAAACGGAGATGTATGGCAGAACAGACCGTGAAGATTTTATTGGCATCGAAGGGCCAACCAATCCGGGGGTTGATATGCTTTTCTGCTGGGACCTGAAAAAGAATTTAACGGGCATTATCATGAATGTTTCCTGCCCATCACAGGTCACTGAGGCTAAATACTATGTCTCGTCCGATTATTGGAGTGAGGTAAGGAAACAAATGAAAGATCGGTTCTCTGAAAACGTTTTTGTTTTACCGCAATGCGGCGCTGCCGGCGACATCTCTCCCAGGGACCTTCCCCGCGGTTATAAATCGTTGGAGGCCAACATGTGGGAAGTTCCCGGAATAATCGAGATCGGAAGAAGGCTCAGGCTGGTCATTGATGAAGCATATCCGGATGCGAGGAATACGATTCAGACCAGTGTCGTATTTAAACATTCTGTGAAGGATATCAATCTTCCTACCAGGAGGGTGAGCAAAGAAGAATATGACAATGCGCAAAAGATGGTGAATGAAATAAGGTCCAGGGAGCCGGAAGATAAAAACTCACCCAATACGGCATGGAACAGGTTCCTGCAGGAGATGAAGGATAACGAGAAGGTGCATGAGCATGGTCCATGGGATAGCAAGACGTCAGATTATGGTTGGTTAAAACCAATGGAAGCAGTATTGAGACAATATCAGAAGCAGGATAAGGATACGGTTTTTAAGATGGAACTTCATGCCATCCGGCTGAACGATGTGGCCATAGCGACCAATCCGTTTGAACTCTATACGGATTATGGCTTCAGGATTACCGGCAGGTGCAAGGCCAAACAAACATTCATAGTCCAGTTATCTGGCGATACAGGAGGTTATTTACCCATAAAGAGGGCTTTACAAGGAGGAGGATACAGCGCCATGGCCAATCACATTGGCCCTACAGGAGGCGATATGCTTGTGGATGAGACTGTCAAAATGATTGATGCGATGTGGAAATAAATCTCCCGGTATTTCCAGATACCGTGGTCTGCCTGAAAGACTATGACTGTTACATGGAACAAAAGTGACATGAAATCCGGTTAGGATGTAGTATGCTTAAAGACCCTGGTCTGATTAAAACGGCTAAAAATAACCACCATTCTCTGTAATGTCATGAATTGACATTCCTTCACGAACCCATCCGAATATCATATTCTCGTCCTCTTTAATTTTTTCAGCACGAAGAAGTACTTTGTAGGCAATATCACGAGGTACCACAAGAACCCCATCAATATCGCCAATTACTACGTCTCCTGGTTTGATCGTAACATCTCCAATTTTGATCGGAATTTGGTAATGTGTAATTAAACAACGGCCTAAACTTCCATTGGAAATCCGGTATTCATAGAAAACAGGGAAGTCAGCTTCCAAGATCTGGTGAGTATCACGGATCCCTCCATCGATACAGGCAGCTTTAAGCTTTTTACCTTTAGCAGTTGCAGTCATTATTCCTCCCCATAACGTAGCTTTATCATCCCTGCTGGTATCCCAAACGACAAATGCATCCTCATGCATATCGTCGAGCATTTGTATGCGAAATTCCATCTCTCCCCTGATTTTCACGTTGGGAGCGCTTTTTACCGTAAAGGCAAATCCGGCAACAGCCCGGTATTCGCGCAAAGGCTGAATACGTCCTGGCAAGGCTTGCTCCAGCAGACAGAATTCGCGTAATACATCATTAACTGCCCCTGTATAAAGTTGCTCGTAACGATTAAGTAACTCTTTGTCAGATATAGGAAATGTTACATTGGATATACCTTCTTTGGAAGCGATCAATTTTTCCAGATTCATCATTTCCACTTCTTTTTTGTATTGGTCGACACTCATAATTGAAAATATTAGATTCTAATTTTATTTTAAATCAACTGGTTAAGAATTCAGTCCCATTCCGCCATCAACAAAAATATCCTGCCCTGTTATGTACCTCCCGGCATCTGAACACAGCAACAAAGCAATTGCAGCACAGTCAATTGGGCTACCAATAAAACCAAGTGGAATTTTAGCCTCCACTCCTGCTTTGTATGTTTCGTCTTTCAGGACATCCTCATTGCGCCCTGTAAGAATCGCTCCCGGAGCCAGATTGTTGATAGTTACCCCGTAAGGCCCAAACTGCGGAGCCAAACTTTTAACGATACTTACCTGAGCCACTTTGGATGCTGCATATGCAATCATCTGTTGATGAGGGCGTAGCTGCTGCACACTGCCAATGGTAACGATACGACCCCATTTTTTTATCTGCATCACAGGATACAACTCCTGAATGAGAAAAAGTGAAGCGCGGAGGTTGGTGTTGAGTTGTAACTCAAATTCTTCGGCCGTTACTTCGTTCCATGATTTTCGGAACTGAACGGAAGCGTTTAATACCAGGATGTCCACTTCAATTTTAATTTCGTCAAGATAGTGGGCGATGGTTTTTGACGAGTCGACAGCTGATAGGTCGCAGGCGATAAGGTGACAATTAACTCCTTTCGCGGTTATTTCCTGATAGGTTTCATCCGCCAGGGCTTTCCCTGAACGATAGTTGACCACCACATCGGCGCCGCATTCGGCCAGAGCCAGTGAAATAGCTTTCCCAATACCCTGGCTACCACCTGTAACCAAGGCCGTTTTCCCTTTTAGGTTGAATAAGTTTTTTATTCCCATTGCCTTATCCGTAATAAATTGGTAATCCTTTCCCGAATCCGGGGTAGGAAATAATTTCTCCCCGTTCAGCTTCCGTGACAATCAGCCCAAGTCTCCCGGAAGGGTCGAAAGCACAATTTGTTGGCCTGTTTCCGGGGCAGGATATCGAATCGGTTAATTGGCCTTCCTTGTTGTAAATATTTATTTTGCTTTCGTTGAAAATAGTGGCAAAAAGGTTTTCCTGTTGGTCAAAAGCTATCCCGTCAGGTCCCCAGGGACCATCTCCTGCTTTTGCAAACAGGCTTTCGTTGCGGAGTTCAAGCTTTGTAGCATCCCATTCTGCAACCCAAAGTTGCTGTCTGTATGTTTCCGAAAAAAACAGCGTTTTGGCATCAGCCCTAAACGCCAACCCATTGGTGAAATATTTATTCCTAGAAATAATCCTGGCTTGGTCGCTCCCTTCCGGCAGCACACAAATGGTCGACAACGGTTTTTCGCGGCCATCGGCATGATCTGAAAATAATAGATTTCCGGCTATATCGAAGATTAGATCATTGGGGCGTTTTAACCGAATTCCGTCAGTCGTTTTGTCGCAAATGGTTTTAAATGTATGCAGATGTGGCTCGAATAGTCGGATCTCTCCACGTCCACTATCGCAAAACCAAACGTGTCCCTGCCCGTCCATCATGGCTCCATTGGGGATGCCATCCACGTCAAAACGGACTAATTTTGTCCCATCCCAGCGGGAAAGGTTCCCCCCCTTGATCTCGACAAACCACAGGTTTCCGTCAAAATCAAAGACAGGCCCTTCCGGAAAATTTAATCCTGATATGATCGTTTGAAATTCCATCTATAATACTTAAATGCTTCCTACAATTGGGAACCAGTCCGGACGGTATTCATCCTGGTGAAACCGGGCATAATAATCACCCTTTTCATTGAAGTAACGTTCGTATTTTTCCATCTTTTCTTCATCTAACTCAACACCAAGCCCGGGACCTTCAGGTACTTTGATGCAGCCATTTTCATATTTCATCAATCCTCCTTTGATAATGTCATCCGTCAGGTAATGATAGTGGGCATCTCCGGCAAAAGTCATGGTTGGAATCGTCGATGCAGTGTGGATCATGGCTGCCAGTTCAATACCAAATTCGGCGCCACTGTGCATGGCAACGCCTAGATTAAATGTGCGGCATACAGCAACCAAATCTTTAACTCCTTTTGGCCCTTCCCAGTAGTGAAGATCAGTAAGGACCACATCTACAGCATCCATGCGGATGGCTGGCCCTAAATCGTCAAATTTATTGGGGTACATGTTGGTTGCGATTGGAATCCTGATTTGTTTGCGGACGGCTGCATTGCCTTCCAGGCCCCAGGAAGGGTCTTCGAAATATTCAAGATTCAGCTCTTCCATGATTTTCCCCATTTTGACAGCTGTTGTTACCGACCAAACACCATTGGGGTCAATGCGGAGGCCAAAGTCTTCGCCCAGGTTTTTCCTGCAAAGTTCCAGTACCCTTACTTCTTCTCGCGGCTCCATTACGCCAGCCTTCAGTTTCATGGTATTTACGCCCAGCTCTTCGTGGAGTTGGGTGCAAAAATCAGCTATGTCTTCAGCACACTTATCGTGTCCTCCACCCGGACGGTCGTAACGCCAGAACAAGTAAGCGATGAAAGGGATTTTATCCCGCAATTTACCTCCGAGGAGGTCGCCCATGGGACGGTTCAATACTTTGCCCTGTATGTCCAGACAGGCAACTTCGATCGCTGCATAGAGGCGGGCATTCGACATGTAGTAAATACTGCGCAATACCTTTTGTTTAATGGTTTCCAGGTGGAACGGATCGAGGCCGAGGATGCGCGGTTTAAGTTTGGCAAAAGCTCCGCGTTGATCTCCTCCTCCAACTTCCCCCAAGCCAACGATTCCCTCGTCAGTTACAATCTCGATGACTGTCCGGAGAAGATATCCTGGATGAACTCCTGTATTGTGTCTCAGTTGTGCATTAAGCGGGATAGCCACTGTCCGGGCTTTTAAATCAATTATCTTCATTGCTGTAATTTAAGGTCATGATTCTATGTTTTATCATTCAATTTCTTATTAATCAACTCTCCCGTTTTTCGTAGTTCTTCAAGAACCTTCTCTTGCATAGACACAGTGTATCTGGATTGCGGCAAATAAATTCCCAGGCTGGCAATTACTTTTTCATCCTTGAAGATTGGAATGGCCACACCTACAATCTGAGCTTTGGAAATTTGCACAGCCAATTGTTTTTTTCTGATTTTATTTAACTCCATTATCAAATCGTCTTCATCTTCTATTCCTGCCCAAATATCAGGGGAAGGGAATCCAAATCTTTTAATAAATGTCTGTTGTTCTTTGTCTTCCATACAAGCCAAAATCATCCTTCCTGTTGATGTAGCATATGCTTCTTTTTCTTTTTTGTTAATTACCTGAAGTTCATGGGTACTCTTAATTTCGTGAAGTACAATTCGGGCATTATCCTTAAGTATTGAGAGGATGCAACTTTCGTTGAGTAGAGATGACAGTTGGTTTATCGGCTCAATTGCTATGGACAAAAGTTCCTGTTTATACAAATAGTTACCGGTAAGCAGGTACGACATCGAACCTAAACGGTATCCTGTCATTCTTCCTTCCTGTTCCAAAAAGCCCCTGACAACAAGCGTTTTGATGATATTGGCACAAGTACCATTATTCAGCTTCAGTTGGGTGGATATTTCACTAAGTGTATATAACCTGGACCGGTCTTTCGCTATGAGTTCCAGAATATCAAGAGCCCTGTTAATTACTTGAATCATTATTTGTAGTTTAATTTGATTATATCATTCTTATAAAAGTACCTTACTGCGACAAAGATACAAAGCGCGGCAAAAACATATACTGCAGACAAAGCTGACAGTCCCCAGGCCAACCCCAACGCAGGTTTGATTTTTCCCAGTATATAAGGGGCGGAAGCCCCTGTTACAAAAGCAAACATAAGCATTAAACCGGTGGCTGTTGAGCGAAATTTAGGTTCAACCACATCATATAGTGCTGCAAAAATATTGGAATCATAAATTCCACGAAACAAACCGAATAGAGCAAGTACAATATATATGACAAAAGGAGTATTCCCAATTCCCAACAAAAAAATAAAAGGAGCCCCGAGTAACAATCCTGTTCCCTGGACAATTCCGCGCATACCTGTAATTTTATGACAATAGCGATCTGCAATTGATGCACCTAATAAGACACCAATAAATGCAGCAATATAATGATAGAAGGTTGCATCAAATCCGGACCGGGCCAATGAGAAACCAAATTTTTCATGAAGATACGTCGGCATCCAGGTCATAAACCCAACGTTTACAAACACCATCCCTGCAAATGCAAGTGTGAGCAACAGAGCCGTAGGCTTTTTAAAAAACACACCAAGTGCATCAACAATGAGTACTTTACGGTTTCCATCTTCCTTTGATCCTGTAGGGAATGAGTCCTTCAACCGCAATCCTATTAGCAAAGACAATAAAATACCAAATCCGCCAAAAATATAAAACGCAATCCTCCAGCCAAAGTTATCAGCAATCCAGCCGGCCAGATAACCGCTCATTATAATTCCGGCATAAAGCGCTGTTTGATGAATAGACATTGCTGTCGCTCTTGTTCTATCGTGATGTTCGCTGATTAAGGCATTGGCTGATGGAGAATAAAAAGCTTCCCCCCCACCCGTTGCAATACTTTGAAGAAAAATCAGATGAATAAGTAATACAGACATCCCGGTAAACAAAGTAGAGGTACTCCATACCAATAAGCTAAGCATTAATACATATTTTTTATTGGTTCTGTCACCAATGTATCCGGCTACTGGAACAAGTATGCCATAGACCAATATTAAAATGGAAGCGATCAAGCCCATATCTGAATCGGTGAGGTTCAGTTCTGTTCTAATTGCAGGTAATACCACGTTAAAAATCTGACGGTCTGCCTGGTTAAAAAAGAATGCCAGCCAGAGAAGTACGATTAGTTCCCATTTATAAGGCAAAGTCGGTCTATTTTTGAAACATTTCGCAATCATTTATTTTTACAATGATTAGTTGTGCAAACATACACTTATTATTATAAAATAACGACAACTCTAAAAGAAAAAAATCTTGGTTGTAATTAAATTTAATGAAGATCAAAAAAACTTATTTGTGAAGTTAATATGTAATCATTTAATTATCTGCATTATAATGCATTTATCTTAATTTATTTCGCTATAGTTTCTTTATAATATAAAATAATGTTTTAAAACATTTTATATTGATTTGTTTTTATGATTTTTTATGATTTATTTTGTTGTGATAAACTGAAAAACTTATATGAATTGTGAAACTGAAAAGATGGGTACTTAAAATTTCTATGATCCTGTTTCTGATTGTTCTCGCAATCTGGATAGTCAATGCACAGGAGATCTACCTTACGCAAGGTTTCATATAGGGACGCAAATCCCCTTCCGGGACTTACTGTAGTTGTAAAAGATACCTTCTCTGGCTATACGGCAAAGGGATGGAGTAAGCCCCAGATGCTGACCAGTGAGACAAGGATTGAACAGGTAAAAGGGCACACTAAGGCCGGAAGTACGCTGACAGAAGACTTCTTGGCAAACGATATATTGTGGCAGCTAAGCATATTGGCCTACAACATATCGGTGATGATGCGTCAAAATAAAAATAAATTTATACGACAGGAACACCGCAGTTTTATTGATTGGTTTATTGCAGTGCCTGCCAAAATAACCTTTAGTGGACATCAAATTGAATCAACGATCGCGAACGCCAATAAAAAAAACAATTTAGTGAGCAATTGAAGATATATGAACATCTTTTTTTGTAAAGCCGACTTGGAAGAGCTTGACAGGTTCATCGATGCGGCATAAGAACAGAAAGGAGGAAAACATGAGGGTCAACACGGGATTGTATGGGCGAAATATGTCCCCATAGCTTAAAAAATTATAAAATGGAGGGGCAAATACCCCAAAGGACAATGTCAAAAAGAAGATTCAAACCCGGTGTTAAACTAATTTGGCCGAAAATGGGTGGCTATTGCTCATATACCGGAATATTTTCGGTTCAAATAAATCAAATTAGATATTTAAGTATGAAAAAAATCCAATTTCTAAATTTAATCAACAAAAGATCAACACTTATGAAAGATCTCAACAATTTGCACTGGACAACTCATATGAAAGATTGTTCAGGGAATACCTTTAGAATCATTAAACTAACAAGCATTCTTCTAATGGTTATTGTATTAAATGGCTTTGGAGGTAATAAATTTGATGCGAATCTGAATGTTCTTAAAGAAAGAGAGGTAACATCAACTATGCAGGGGAATAAAATTTCAGGTACTGTTACTGATAGCAAAAGAATGCCATTACCTGGAGCAACAGTCATGGTAAAAGGGACAACAGTAGGTACTAAAACTGATTCCGATGGGAAGTTTACATTGAGTATTCCGGTTGATGCCAAGGTTCTTTTGGTTTCATTTGTAGGAATGGTATCACAGGAAATAAGTATTGGAACGCAGGCCAACTTTAATATCGTAATGAATGAGACCACCGTTGATGTTGGTGAAGTTGTAATCGTTGGTTATGGTACCCAGAAAAAACTGACTGTTACCGGAGCTGTTAGCGCTTTGAAAGGTAGTGAGTTACTTAAATCACCTGTTGCCAACCTGACATCGGCACTGGTTGGGAGGGTGAGCGGAGTGATTGGGGTCCAACAAAACGGACAGCCCGGGAAGGATGAAACGATACTCCGGATCCGTGGTATTGGCACCTTGACAAGTTCTGTAGCTACCCCTCTTGTTTTGGTTGATGGAATAGAACGTTCTTTCAGCCAGATTGATCCCAACGAAATTGAATCATTTTCTGTATTGAAGGATGCTTCATCAACAGCGGTTTATGGTATACGGGGCGCCAATGGGGTCATCATAGTAACCACAAAAAAAGGCACAGAAGGCAAAGCAATTGTCAGTTACACCGGAAATACCTCTTTGCAGTCTCCTACACGTCTTCCAAAATATTTGGATGCATATAACTTTTCTTTGATCTACAATGAAGCATTAAAAAACGACAATCCGCTTACGACCCAGACTTTTACAGACGCTGAGTTGCAAAAATTCAAGGATCAAAGCGATCCGTTGTTTTACCCCAATACCGATTGGCTAAAACTGTTATTAAAAGAATATGCCCCCCAAACCCAGCACAACTTAAATATCAGGGGGGGGACAAAAAATGTAAAATATTTTGTTTCATTGGGTTATTTGAATCAGACCGGTCTTGTAAAAGAGTTCCAGCAAAGCAGTGGTATCAGCAACAACAACAATTTTTCCAGGTACAATTTCAGGTCCAATATTGATATCAATGTGACTCCCACCACCACTGTTAACTTTCAGTTGGGTGGATATTCATCGGTGAGACATTCATCGCAAATTACCGAAACGGATGCCGGGGGAAATACGACACTAATGTCGCAAATACTTGTTTCAGCGCCCAACGCAACCATTGGCTTGTATGATGGAAAAATAATTACCCTTGAACGTTCGAACCTCAAAAATGCCATTGCAAATCTTGCCGCAGGATTTGTTGATTATACGGACAATAGCCTGAACATTAATCTGGGTGTCAATCAAAAACTGGATATGATTACCAAGGGGTTATCTGTAAGGGGGAAAATCGCCTTTGACAATTTTTATGACCTGCGCCGGATTTTTAACAGATCAACTCCAACATATACACCTCTCAAAGTATACCCAAATGGTATTGAGACCATTGTATTTCGTCAAAATGGGGAATTAGGGAATTTTGTGACCGGTCCATCGACAGGATTTGCCCGCTCGCGTCAGCTTTATATGGATTGGGCGCTCGAGTACAGCAATTCATTCGGCCGTCACAATGTAGGGGCTCTGGTACTTTACAACCAGAAAAAAAGATGGTACCATTCATTGGCTTATCCGGGTATCCCTCTTGGTTATCAGGATTGGGTAGGCCGTATCACCTATAACTACGCATTACGCTATTTGCTGGAATTCAATATGGGAAGGAACGGATCAGAAAATTTTCCGGTCAATAGCCGTTTTGGCTGGTTCCCTGCCATCTCTGCAGGATGGGTTGTCACCAGTGAGCCTGCGGTCGAAAAACTGATTGGGAAAAATACACTCTCGTATCTCAAGTTTCGGGCTTCGTACGGGCAGGTAGGAAATGATATCATGGGCAGCACACGTTTTATGTACTTTCCGAGTGAATATCTAAGGGGAGGAAGTGGTGTTTTTGGAGAAGACCCAGTCTCATATATCTCTTATACTGAAGGCAAATTGGGAAATCCGGATGTAACCTGGGAAAGATCAAAGAAACTGGATGTGGCTGTAGAAACGCGGTTTTTTAAAGACCGGCTTAGTATCCTCTTTGACTATTTTTCAGAAGACCGCAACAATATCCTTACCACAAGGAAAACTGTCCCCTCCTATGTTGCAGTTACGCTGTCCGATGCGTACAACATTGGTCATGTAAAAAACAAGGGTTATGAAATTGAAGCAGGTTGGGATAGTAAAATAAAAGATTTCAATTACAACTTCCATGCGAACTACTCCTTCGCAAGAAATAAAATACTCTATATGGATGAGGCCTTGAATGATCAGTATCCAAACCTGAACCGGACCGGGCATAGGGTAGGAGAAACTTTTGGGTACATTTTTGAAGGGTTCTACAATACACCGGATGAGGTTGCAGCGGCCCCTTCCTATTTTGGTGGAGTACCAACTTTGGGGGACAACAAATACAAAGATATTACCGGAGATGGCGTGATCAATGTATATGACCAACAAGCTCTTAAAAATCCCGCATTCCCGGAGATTACCTATGGTATTTCAGCGGCTTGCACCTACAAAGGAGTGGATCTTAGTATTTTATTTCAGGGCAATGCCAATGTATCGGTACCTGTACAAGACCAATTTTACAGACCTTTTTATATGTTGGGTACCGCCCTTGAAATGGTGCAGAACCGTTGGCGTTTAGATTCTCCCGACAACAATGCCCATGCGACTTTCCCAAAACCAAGCGTAACTTATGCCAGGGGCCAGAATTTTTATAATTCAACATTAAATATTTATGATGGCTCTTATTTTCGTTTTAAAAACCTTGAGATAGGATATACCTTTAACAAACAGCAGCTTAAAAGATTAAGGCTTGAAAGTATACGTCTCTCCCTTTCCGGGCAAAACCTTTACACATGGGATAAATTGAAAATTTTAGACCCTGAAAGTATTGCCAGTGCCAGTAATCAATATCCCCAATGCAAGGTCTATAATGTTGGGATTAAAGTACAGTTTTAATAACGGGTTAAAATTATTGAAGAGATGAAAACAAGTAAATACATATTGGGCATTGCTATTGTGATATCATTGCTCTCTCCGATTTCATGTAAAAATTTCCTTGAGATGCCCGCTCAGACCGGGTTCAACAAGGATTTGGTTTTTTCAAGCTACAGGGATACAGAGACATTCCTTTATTCATTGTACCAATCTGTTCCAAAGATCATGTATGGTTGGGCCAATAACATTATGCTTTTTGGTCCGT
>Ga0172379_10002492_pt1 | contig 32233 bp, 28 predicted proteins | sample GrowelOW334metaG_FD_119756 | JGI IMG/M metagenome (GOLD analysis project Ga0172379, IMG submission 119756) | Groundwater microbial communities from an aquifer near a municipal landfill in Southern Ontario, Canada - Groundwater well OW334 metaG | ecosystem: Environmental > Aquatic > Deep...
CGGCACCCATATTCGCTCTTTCCCACATATTTCAGTAATCACTAATATAGAAGCGGATCACCTGGAAAATTATCCTGGCGGTCTCGACCAAATACTCTCGACTATGGTCAAGTTTCTCAGTCAGACAAAGGCATTGAGCATTGTCTGCACCGACGACAAAGGCTGTCGCGAATTATTGGAACGCGCCTCTGCTCAAACCATGAAAGCTAAAGTTGTCACTTATGGCAGCCAAAAGGGTAATGCCACTGAACCTAACTACGGAATGGTGAGCCTGCCTGGTTTCGAGATGCAGGTCTATCAATCAGGCGTACTGCTTGGCTCTATGACCATGAGAGTACCTGGCGAACACAATAAGATGAATGCACTAGCAGCCGTTGCAGTGGCAATGGAGCTGGGCAAATCGTTTGCAGATGTCAGTGCAGCACTGTCTACATTTGGTGGTGTCGACAGACGCTTCCAGATGATTGGTGAGAAGAACGGCGTTACAGTGGTCGACGACTATGCTCACCATCCCACTGAAGTAACTGCCACTCTCAAAGCTGCTCAAGAGTATTTGCGCGTTACTCGCACCAATCAAGGCAAAGAAAAGGGCCGCGTGGTCTGTCTATTCCAACCGCATCAACCCGCACGCTTGCGCGATCTTTGGCAAGAATTTAGTGAATCATTTGTTGAAGCCGATTTGGTACTGTTGGCCGATGTTTATATCGCCCGTGGTGGCAAAATCGAAGGCATTGATTCTGAGCACTTTGTCAAAGCTATTAAGCATGACAATGCTCATCACTTGTCAGGGCCAACCGCTGACCTGCCCGCTAAACTTCTGCCATATCTTCAACCAGGAGACCTGCTTCTCACGGTTGGTGCTGGAGACGTCACCAATGTAGGTAACCTACTGCTTCCTCTGATTAAATAGCACCATTATGGAAGATGTACAAAATGCACCACTAGCGCGCTTTTCCACCCTAAAAATTGGTGGGAACGCCGATCGGCTCTGTCATCCTCAAAGTGTTGATGAGTTAGTTACCTTAGTTGCTGAACTGAAGAAGAATAATCAACCCTGGTATGTCATTGGCGGCGGGTCAAATTTATTGATCGCTTCTGATGGTTATCGCGGCACGGTCATTCGCACCACTCAAATGACCAATATCCACATTCTTGAATCAGGTCTGCTTGAGGCCGAAGCTGGTGCAAGACTGCCACATTTAGCTAAGCACGCAGCCCAAAAAGGCCTGGCAGGCCTTGAATTTGCCGTTGGTATTCCAGGCACCGTAGGAGGTGCCGTGATAATGAATGCCGGTGCTCACGGTAGCTCCATTTCGGCAATTTTTGACAGCGCGCTCGTGCTCGACAGCCAAACCGGCATAGTGACTGAAATGCGCAGCGAGGATATGGCTTTTCAATATCGCCGCTGTGCCTTAGACCCGGCTCGCCACGTTGTTCTCTCGGCTAAATTCAACATGCCGTCTGACATACCAGAAGAGATCGAGAAGCGCACCAGGCACAATGAAGAATATCGATTCAAGACTCAACCTCTTGGCTTTCCTAATGCTGGCAGTACTTTCAAAAATCCACTTCCTGACAAGGCCGCAGGCTTTTTACTAGATCAGGCCGGAGTAAAAGATTTAAAACAAGGCAATGCCGCAGTATCGTCTGTGCATGCCAATTTTATCGTCAACCTGGGCGGGGCCACATCAGATGAAGTGATAGCTCTGATGAAGCAAATGCAAGAGCGCGTGCGCGACAAATTTAAGTTGGATTTGGTACCAGAATGGAAGACCATGGGTAAGTTCACAGACGAGCAGATGAGCGTCTGGCATAAAAAGACAGCAGTGGAGAACAAACAGTGAAGATAGCCCCGAAAATAACCAAGGAAACAGTGGTAGGCGTCCTCTACGGTGGCCTCTCTAACGAACGTGAAGTCTCACTGCGCTCTGGCAAAAACTGCTACAACGCTTTGCTCAGACTGGGTTACAAAAATACAGTTTTAATAGATGTGAGCGAAAATCTGACAGAAGATTTGAAAGAAAACGCTGTTGAGATAGCTTTTCTCTGTCTTCACGGAAAATATGGCGAAGACGGCACGGTACAAGGCCTGCTCGAGCTAATGAAACTGCCCTACACTGGTTCGGGAGTGCTCTCGTCGGCTCTAGCAATGAACAAGCCCTTAACCAAACGTGTACTTACCGCTCAGGGTCTGCCATTTCCTTCTAGCTATGTAATCGAAGAGCACGAAAGCGATAACTTTGATCAATTTCTCAAGACTCTTCCGGCACCACCAGTGATGGTAAAGCCATTGAACGAAGGCTCTTCTGTTGGCGTATTTAAAATTGAAGATGTAAGTGAACTAGCAAGTTGCGTCAAGAATACGCTGCGTGAATTTGGCGGTGCTATTGTCGAAGGTTTTGTCAGTGGTCAAGAAATTACCATTGGCGTTCTAGAAGAAAATCATTCTGCACCCAACGCTGGTGCTGCAATTGGCAGCCACAGTCATAATGGCTCAGCTGTTATGGCCGTTGGTACTCAACTAATTGCTCTGCCGATTCTCGAATTGAGACCAAAGAGCAAAGCTGGCTTCTATGACTACGAAGCTAAGTACACCAAGGGCATGACTGAATTTGTATTGCCTGCTGAAATATCAGAAGCTCGCACTGCCGAAGCGCAAGAGTTGGCCAAGAAAACCTTCAGAGCGCTCAATTGCAGCGGCTATGACCGAGTAGACATGATCGCTGGTCATGACGGAAAACTCTATATTTTAGAAGTGAACACTTTACCTGGTATGACCGATACCTCCGACTTACCAGCTATGGCTGAAGTCGCCGGCATCTCTTACGATCAGCTGGTAGAGCGCATCTTGTTCAGTGCTGGCCTCGACAAATAATTGCAGCCAAAATAAAACCAGGACAAACTAATGGTTATTGCACTTTGAATGTTTGCAGAAACCTCTTGGTTTTTGCATCGCTTAGCGCACCACCAAAGGCATACAGTATGATGTTGTGCTTCGGTTCAACGCATACCTCTATAGTTGTCTTAGAACCGTCAGCTTTATCGAACTGATAAAGCTTTCCGCGCCAATTGGCACCAGAAACTTCTTTATCAATAGAGCGCACAACCGGATAATTCGCCTTCTTCATGCCGCTTTCAAATGTATCGGCGAACTCTTTGGCGAAGACATCAATCTCTTCTTTTTCAGACAAAGTAGAGCGCTTATTGAGGCTAACAGTAAAACTAATATCGCCGTCTCTAGACTCGTATTGCGGGAAGCCAGAGTCTTTAATGATGGTGGTCACATGAGTTGGCATATCTATCGAAAATTCGTGGTTGGCATCAGTGAAAGTCTGCCAGTCGCTGGCACTGCATCCGGAGCTGCAGCAAACACCGAGGGCCAAGATTATGGTGGCAACCGCGGCCTTCATCGTTTGAACCAACTCAAAATCTTAGCTAAGAAGCCCTTGCGCTCTGGTTTTAGATCTCGCACTGACTTCATCTGTGGCCGCGAGGCTTGTTGATCGTCGCTGGCTGAAATGCGCTGATTAGACTGAGAAGAATTTCGTTGAGACCCGGTTCTTTGACGCTGTGCACTACTTTTTTGAGAAGCTGAAATCTTTGGATTGCGAGCAGAAGACGGATTTGGATCACGACTACCAAAAGCCCTTAGACGATCAAAACTTGCCTTGCCTGAGTTGACCGAAGCAGATTGTCTCTTGCGCTCGTTGTCTTGCTCTTGCCTGAGTGCACTAGCCGCAGCAGCCATCCCTGACTTCATAATTTTCTGCGAAATATACTGTTCTTCTTTTGTGCTGTTGGAGCGCTGCAAGAACACTTCATCTGGAATTTCGAACTCTGCATGCATCTCTTGATAAATACGATAAAGAGTATGGCGCACATGGCGAGCGGTGGCTGGTCTATCCTCTGGGCTATGAGAGGTAAGTTGCTTAACCAACATATCTAAATTAGGATGCACATTGGCACGGTGCTGACTAGGTTGGCTTGCTGTCAACGGTTTAGGCCGCACACCGGTGAGTAAGTGACCAATGGTGGCACCTAATGCGTAGAGATCGCTGCGAGTTTCGGGCTTACCAAAATACTGCTCTGGTGGTGAATAACCAGCGGTGACAACTCTGGTGGCAGATTCTTTAGGCATGAAGGTTCTGGCAATACCAAAGTCGATGAAGACGATCTGCCCTTCTGGTGTGAGCATCAAATTACTAGGCTTGAGGTCGCGATAAATAATGGGTGGCTCTTGATCGTGCAAATATTCCAACACTTCGCAAATCTGAATGCCAACCTTGACTGTATCGTCATCGTTGAAGGCACCAAAGTCGTTAATAACAGACTCAAGTGAGCTGCCGCGCACATAATCCATTACTAGATAATGCTTGCCGTCTTCTGTTGAATAACTGTCGAAGAATCGAACCACGCCAGGATGATTCAGGCTCTTCAAAAGGGACGCTTCACGCTTGAACAAGCGCACAGCCTCGGAGCGCTCTTCGGGGTCTGCGTACTTACTATTGAGCTGCTTAACCACGCACGACGAATTGCCGGCAGCAGAATCCTCGGCCAAGTAGATGACACCCATGCCGCCGGTACCTAGCATCTGTAGCCATCTATATCGCTTAAACCAAGGATCGGTCGAATCGGTCACCACAGGTCTCCTGCAAACCTCTAACTATGTTCCCCCGGATTCACTCTTTTTATTGTAAATGCGCCAATTGCCGCAATAGGACTTTATCTTGCTTATCGACACTTGATAACTTTGAAGCCGTTTAGAGTACCGGACAGAAATATGTTGACATACGTTTGTATGGTTGGTATAGTTTTCGAATCTCCCCCACCCAAGTTGTTAACGAAAGCTAGAAACTAGCGGAGGTGATTTATGAGTCTTGCCAATGTATCACTGGTGGGGAACCTGGTTAAAGCTCCTGAACAAATTCAATTCTCAAGCGGCAGAATAAAAACGACCTTAGTCGTCGCTGTAAACGGTACGAATAAATCAGTAGCAAACAAATCAGACGGTAGCAAATTAGATGGAAGGAAAGGTGAAGGTGACAGTGAAAAGTCTGACAGATCAGAGGCAAACTATCCAAACAAGGGTAATGCCACTGCAGACTTTTATAGGGTCGAGACCTGGGGTAAGTTAGCGGAACTTGCATCCAAGTATTTGAACAAGGGTAATCAGGTGACCGTCTCGGGCAAGCTTACTTTGGACCATTGGACCGATAAGCATGGCGCGAACCGAATTACTCCTGTGGTAGAGGCAAACCAGCTATCGCTGCCGCCAAAACCAAAATCTTCAGAGTTTGACACTTCAGAGAAGGGGGCAAGTTAGCAGTAGTATTTAAGCAGTAATTCGAATCTAGAAGTAAAGCACTAGATGAGAGACTAAAATGAGTATCGCTCCTCCCAACACACCACACACAAGTTAGGAAAGAGCAAAAAAGAAAAAGGAAAGGTTTCGGGCAACCTTTCCTTTTTTGATCTTTTGATTTTTGGCTTTCAAACTTTGGATTTGAATCTTTGGAAGCTTAAGGACGAGTTAAGAAGGACCAGTTGCCAAGAGGAATTAACTAGGATAGTTAGATTCTAAGTAATCGCGGATAAACCTCATGGACCCATTTCTAATTCTCATTGTTGTCATAGTGATCGGAATCGCTCTCACAAATCACTCCTCTGAAGAGTGGTTCTTTTTTGACCTATTTAGCGGCCGCATGGCAGACCCTAACTACTCCACGAACCGCATTAATGATGAGTTTAATGGCTTTTTCCATGTTCTGATTGCAGCAGTGCTAATTGCTGGCGCTTGCTTCTTATTTTCTGGCATTGAATATCAGCCGAAGAGAGTCTTCATCCCTATCGATCGAACACAGACCATGGCCTCGAATCACAGTCACGGCGGGCATAAATCGGGACACAAAGCAGCAAATCAAGCAATTCATCCGGCAGGACACCACCCCGAGCACCAGAGTGTCTCAAGCCACGGACATGGTACACAACAAGCAGCGCACCATAACTCCAGCAGCCACGTCGCACACAAGCACAGCAGTGATTAAGTCTATTGATTAGTTGTGTTGATTAGGTCTGTTGATTAAGTCTATTGATCGGAATTGCCGCCCTAGCCAAACGAGAGTTGTAAAATTGACGTCGAAAACTGGTTTGAAATAGCTAAAGCTATCATTCATGCGGTTGCAGACGATTTGGTTAGTTAGGAGAGATTATGTTCGCAAACAAGACTTTGGTACAAGCTGCTTTGATCGCCTCATCGATCTCGCTACTATCATCAGCTCAACCAGCTTGGTCTAATCAATGGACCGATATGTTCAGAACCCTTTTGGTTCCTCAAACAGGCGTAGTCAACAACGATTCAATCGCCGCGCGTGACACTCAAATAACAAATAGAATTATTGACGCAATTAATGCCAACAAACTAAGCACCATCGACACTCAAAACTTAAAGTCGCAACTCGACCGTATCAAATCAATGGAAGCTGGCTACCGCGCGAACCGCGCCGGCGGTCAATTAGACGCGATAGAAACAGCCACATTGAATGCTGAATTGAACAAGGTCGAGAATTCGCTGAACCAAATGGTGGGCTTGCCAACTAACACTACATTTGGTGCCTCAGTTACAACCAATGTTGATAGCTCAGATGCAGCAATGGCTGATATCAAACAGCGCATCACTCGCAACCTATCGAGCGGACGCCTCACAGTTGAAGAAGCTCGCTCGCTGACCAATCAGTACAACCGCGTCATTAGTGACCGCAACAGCTATAAGCTTGATGGTGTGCTAACTGCCGATGAGACAAACCGTCTCAATCAAGCAGTTGAAGATTTGAAGCGTAGTATCGCAGCAAATAACCGCGACACTCAAGCTTGGCCTGGTATCGATGGTCAGCAAGCTGCTCAAGCTAAAAGAATAGATGATGGTATCGCATCTGGCAAAGTATCTAGAAGCGAATTTGAACAACTGAAAGCAGAGTCAAATCGCATAGCCAATCAAGAAAGTGCAGCTCGTGCCAATGGCCTTCAACTAGAAGAGACACTTGCTCTTGCCACCAGCTTGAAAGACTTAGATAGACGCATCACAGCGTCGTTGAACAGTTCAACAGGCTATGGTTCTGGCGGCTATCCAAACCAAGGCGGCTGGTCCAACGATAGAGAGAGACTATCTGACAGAGATGGTCGCGACTTCGACATGCGTCAAAGCTTTGTCTTGAAGAGAATCGACGATGCTTCCGCCAGCGGTCGCTTAGATTCAGCAGAAGCCACAGACTTGCGTGCTGATTACAGCAGACTAGAGCAGCTCGAAGCCTCTTACCGTGCTGATGGCAGACTTAGTTCAACTGAGTTGAATGTCTTGCAGCAAGGTTTAGAGGCCATTACAGCTGAACTTAAAGAAAAAGCTAGTTCAATTGCCGTGCAGTACCCTGAAATTGACCGCAAGCAAACTGAGCTCAAAGCTAAAATTGCAGACGGCGTATCGCGTGGTCGCATCAAACGCTTTGACGGTCAAAAGTTGACCACCAGCCTAGACTGGATTGCTTCAGTTGAAGCAGCATTCCGTCAATCTGGTGGCACTCTAGACAAGGCAGAAGCTGATCGCATTCTTGCCGATCTCGATCGCTTAAACGCAAAAATTGACCGTAGCGCCAGCAACCCGTTGCAAGATTTGATCACTCGCAAAAATGACCTACAGCGTAAGATTGACGAGAACACTACTAGTGGAAAACTCTCACAACGCACATCGCGCAACTTGCGTCGTGAGCTAGATAGAATCGGCTTTTCGCTTCAAGCATATGGCCCCACTGCAACTCTGCCGCAAGCAGATGTTACTCGTCTAAATGCTGATTTGGACAGATTGAACACTTCAATCACCACCGGACTTTCCTACGGTGGCGAGTACCGCTCAGGCGGTCGTGGTGACTGGAATCAGCGCTAGACGCTATCCCAAACGTTAGAGTCTAATAAATAGAAGAAGGGCCAAGATTCGTCTTGGTCCTTCCTTTTTTTGAGCCAACTATTGAGCTTTGCCGATATATTTGGCCCGTGGGCGAATAATAGCTCCGTATGTGCGTTGCTCAATGGCATGGGCAATCCAGCCAGCAGTGCGGCTTATGGCAAATATTGTAGAACCAGATCCAGCTGGCAAAGCTAAGGCATATGAAATTGCTGCCAAGCCAACATCTAAGTTTGGCTCCTCTGACAACTGATCACGCACGGCTTCAACCAACTCCAAAAGTCGCACTAGATATTTGTTCTTGGGAGCAATGTCACGAGCCACTTCGATTAGTAGCCGAGCCCTAGGATCTCCACCTTCATACAACTCGGTGCCAAAACCAGGAATGCTTGGATGATTGCGCAGGTAGTCTTTAAGCCATGCTTGAGCGTTCTTGTATTGCATGCTATTGGTCACTATCTCTTCTGTTCTACGGCTAGCTGAGCCGTGCAGGGCACCGCTGAAGGTGCCTAGAGCGCTGAGCAAACATGAGTAGAGCGAGGCATCACAAGAAGCTGCCACACGAGCAGCAAGGGCCGAGGCATTAAGCTCATGATCGGCACAGAGAACCAAGCAGCAATTGATAGCCCTGGCCTGTTCAGCTGATGTCTTACCACTAAGGCCAGACAGCAAAGTTTGGGCAACGGGAAAAGGTCCTTCAGTAATATACTTTTGATTTTCACCAATGCCAGTGGCGATGGCCATAGTAACAATCAAGCGCCTGGAAGTATCGAGTATTTCGCTCGACATAAGCTGCCGACTAATGGGATCTTGCAATTCTAGCCAAGCAACTAAAACCTTCAACACATCGAGAAAGTTACCATCACTTGAGTTCAGCGCTCTCAGTGGCCGAGGAATGCTTAGTGCTTTAGTTTGTCTCCAAGTAGAATCACTGACTACTTGGGTGTCCCAGAGTAGCTCAGCAACCTTGCCAAAAGGAGTATTAGCCTTGGCCAATTCGATAGCACTCTGGCCCCGATAGCGGTGCCCATCCTCACGAATCTCAGTGATGGATGATTTGATAACTGGCCCAGTCCAAACCGGTTCAGCATCTTTTGAATTTTTAAAACCACGCGAAGACTGTCTCAGTTTAATTAGGTCACTGAGCTTATATGCACGCTCACGAGCATTCTCAGAGGGCATGCTGACAATCTGACCACGACTCGCATACGCGTACAGCGTTGCTGACTTGACGCCAAGAAATTCGGCGGCTTGTGCGCCAGTCAACAATTTGTCTTCAGGCTCAGACATTGCTTCCTATGTATCTAGATGCTGGACGAATCAAACGCCCAAGAGCGCGCTGTTCGGCAATGTGTGCCAACCATCCACCGACTCTTCCAGCAGCAAACATAGAAGAAAATGACTGATGAGGAATTTTCAGAGTATCGAGCAACACAGCAGTGTAAAACTCGACATTGGCTTTTAGCGGTTTCTCTGGATGACGCTCTGCCAACAAACGCTCAGCAGTTTTTTCTACAGCGCGAGCCAAGAGTAAGCGTTCGCTATTATTATTCGCACCAGTATTGTCACTAGAATTTAAGCGAGCTTGCTCTTCGAGTAAGCCAATTGCCTTTTCAAAAATAGCAGCACGTGGGTCGCGCACTTGATAAATTCGGTGGCCCATGCCCATGATGCGCTTACCATGATCTAACTCGTTGACTAGCCATGATTCAGCCTTTTCAGGAGTGCCTATCTCATTGAGCATCTCAAGAACAGGACCAGGCGCGCCACCATGAAGTGGCCCCTTAAGAGCACCAATAGCAGCAACAACACAGCTGACATTGTCAGACTCGGTTGATGCCACCACGCGGGCTGTAAAGGTAGACGCATTCATGCCGTGATCAGAAACAGTAGTGAGATAAGTGTCTAAAGCAGCTATTTCATTGGCACTAGGAACTTTGTCGGTAAGCATGCGCAGCAAATCACCAGCCTGACTGAAGTTGGCATCCGGTGCCATCAGGTCTAACCCTTTTTGCACTCTGGACCAGGTGGCAGCAAAATAACCGACAGCCGCAGAGATCTTTATATAGGCAGCAATAGTCTTCTCAGTTCCACCGCTCAATAAACTTGTCGTCGTGCGCAGCACTTCCATTGGCTCGCTTCTATTAAATAGATGACGATTCTCTTTAGCCAGCTCAAACGCTTCGCATCGGCCTAGATAAAAGGCTTGCTTGATCTCAGGCAATGACAATGAATCTGGCAATAAACCTTGCCAGAGCAGGCTGCAGGTCTCTTCGAAGGTCGAAGTGAAGCCAAGTGTTTCAGCATCAACACCTTTGATAATGAGGCGGCCAATTTTGCCATCAACTTCTGAAACCACGGTCTCAGCAACGACCACGCCGTCTAGTCCACTGTTTACTTTTTCCAAATTCGGCCTATCAAGAGTTGAACCGGTAACGCCTTTAGCCACGACTTTCCCCTACAGGTTTGATGTACTGACGCATTCAATATATCAATACAAACCAAAGTTGGATCTAATTTCTACATTAAAGTCGAGATTAATATATTGATGACTTGATTTTAGTCAATCAATATATCAATATATACCGTACAAAAAGGAAGAAAACAATGGCTAATCAATGTAGCGGCGAAAGCGTCTTAACAGCACAGGCCAAAGACTTTCTAGAAGCCCTTCACCACGCCTTCAACCCCACAATAAAGAAGTTGCTAGAGGCACGCCAAGAGCGGCAGATAGAGATCTCCGCCGGCTCTCGCCCCGACTTCCTACCTCAAACATCAGATATACGCGCCGGCGACTGGCAAGTGGCAGCAGTGCCAGCAGATCTGAGCGACCGGCGAGTAGAAATCACTGGGCCAGTAGAGCGCAAGATGATGATCAACGCCTTGAATTCTGGCGCTAAAGTCTTCATGGCCGATTTCGAAGACTCGTTGTCTCCCACCTGGCAAAACATAATTGATGGCCAAATCAATTGTATAGACGCAGTCAGAGGAACTCTCTCCTTCACCAGTCCTGAAGGCAAATCCTATTCTCTAAAGCAATCGAGCGAGTTAGCCACCCTAGTAGTGCGGCCGCGGGGTTGGCACCTCAGTGAAAAGAACTTCTTAGTAGGCGGTGAGCCAATCTCAGCCAGCCTCTTCGATTTTGGCCTGTACTTCTTTCATAACCACGCCGCACTAATCAATCGCGGCACAGCGCCTTACTTCTATTTACCAAAACTAGAAAGTCACCTTGAAGCCAGGCTATGGAATCAAGTGTTTAACTTCGCCCAAGATCGCCTCAGCGTAGAGCGAGGCACCATCAAAGCCACAGTTTTGATTGAAACAATTTTGGCAGCTTTTGAAATGGAAGAAATTCTCTTTGAATTAAAAGAGCACATAGTTGCCCTCAACGCCGGAAGATGGGACTACATCTTCAGCATGATCAAGAAATTTAGTAGTAGAGAAGATTTTCCTGCCCTGCCAGATCGCGCCCAAGTGACTATGGCAGTACCTTTCATGAGCGCCTATGCCAAACTACTTGTCGCCACCTGCCACAAGCGTGGGGCCCATGCCATTGGCGGCATGGCAGCATTTATTCCCAGTCGCAAAGACGAAAAAGTCAATGAAATCGCCTTTGCTAAAGTGCGCGAAGACAAAACGCGCGAAGCCTCATTGGGCTTTGATGGCACATGGGTAGCCCACCCAGACCTAGTACCTGTCGCTAAAGCTGTGTTCGACAACACCTTGGGCAGCAGCCCGAACCAAACTGATGTTCTCCATCCAGAACTTGTTGTATCAGCATCAGACCTATTGAACACTACTATTGATGGCGGCAAAATAACAAAAGCTGGTGTGGCAGCAAACATAGATGTCGCCTTGCAGTACATTGAATCTTGGTTAAGTGGAACAGGCGCGGCGGCCATTCACAACTTGATGGAAGACGCTGCAACTGCAGAAATTTCGCGAGCACAAATTTGGCAGTACATCAAAAGTGGTGCCAAAACTGACGACGGCGAAACAATCACAGTCGCACTCTATAAAGAGCTGCGCCATGCAGCATTAGAAGAGCTAGCCATTAACAACAATGGGAAAGCGGCGGGCAAGCGCTTTGCCGAAGCAGCCGAAATTTTAGATCAAATTATTCTGACCGACCAATTCGTGGAGTTCCTGACCATTCCTGCTTATAGCTATATTTAAATCGCACATTTAAATCGGACATTCTAATCGCTCATCCAACTCACACGTCTAATTCACAAACCTAATTCACACACACAATCTGAGGTTCAGCCCTATGCAATCTACTTCACGCGCCACTCAAAGCTTTGCCCAACAAGTTGAAGAGTTAAATAAGACATGGGCCGAAAATGCTAGATGGCGCGGCATAAAAAGAGACTATACCGCAGCAGAAGTAGTGCGCCTAAGAACTTCAATTAAAGTTGAGCATACCCTAGCAAAAGTAGGTGCTGAACGCTTTTGGCAGACTCTGAACACAGAAGCATACACAGTAGCTCTCGGCGCCATGAATGGCTCACAAGCTGTGCAGATGGTGCGAGCTGGTCTTAAGTCTATATATCTAAGCGGCTGGCAAGTAGCAGCAGATGCCAATTCATCCAAACAAACCTATCCAGATCAAAGCCTCTATCCATCAAATAGCGCACCAGAATTGGTGAAACGCTTGAACAATGCTTTGATGCGTGCAGACCAAATTGATGTCAGCGAAGGTAAAAATGAAATCGATTGGTACGTACCAATCATGGCTGATGCTGAAGCGGGTTTTGGTGGCCCAGTGCATGCCTTCGAACTAATGAAAAGCATGATAGAAGCCGGCGCTAGCGGAGTTCACTTTGAAGACCAACTAGCCTCTGAGAAGAAATGTGGTCACCTTGGTGGCAAAGTTTTGGTGCCAACAGCACAATTTATCCGTACACTAACAGCAGCTCGCCTGGCTTCTGATGTGCTAGACGTGCCGACAATTATCGTTGCTCGCACCGATGCTCTCGGCGCCACATTGATGACTTCAGACATCGACCCAGCCGACCGTCGCTTTATCAAAGGCGAGCGCACAGTTGAAGGTTACTTCGAAGTTGAAGACGGCATCGAGCCAGTCATCGCTCGCGGTCTTGCTTACGCACCGTATGCCGATGTGCTCTGGTATGAAACTTCCAAACCAGATTTAGAAGAAGCGAAACAATTTGCAGAAGCCATTCATGCTCAATTCCCCGGCAAGCTTTTAGCCTACAACTGCTCACCTTCGTTCAATTGGAAGAATCATCTTGACGACAAAACCATTGCTTCATTCAACGAACAGTTGGGTGCATTAGGTTATGTCTTCCAGTTCATCACACTGGCTGGATGGCATGCCACCAACATGAGCGCCTTCAAACTGGCTCATGCATTTGCTCGCAAAGGCATGTCAGCTTATGTCGAGCTGCAAGAGCAAGAATTTGCCAGCGAAGATTTGGGATATACCGCAGTTAGACACCAACGCGAAGTTGGCACTGGCTACTTTGACCAAGTACTCATGGCAGTATCTGGTGGCAAAGCCTCCACTGGTGCGCTGAAGGGCTCAACTGAAGAAGAGCAGTTTCAAGTAAACGAAGTAGCGCCATCCAAAGAAGTTGTTCAAGTGAATGAGATGGTAGAAGTTAGCGACCTTATGCCAGCGCTGGCATAGAAATTACTGGATAAATAATAAGACTAAGTTTCACTCGGTCGATTCGGAAGAAAGCCCTGTTCAGATAATGAACTGGGCTTTCTTGCACACAAGTGGTAATTTGTATTGTTATTAGGCCGCACCTGTCTGTTGAATTATCCAACAATCCAAATGAACAACATTACAGATGACGACGTATCGTACTTCTCCAATAACGATAACTGGATAGGTGGGCGGGAATACGAACTACGATTCATTTTCCCCATCGATTATCCGCGCGCCAGTTTTACAGAAACGCTGCATCAGTTTTCTGGACTAGTTCATTTACAATCGCAGCCAGAAAATTCGAAGAGAATGCGCAGCCTAATGCCCATGAAAGGCCTTCCCTCTGTGGGACTGTCACATCACTACGGAGACATAAACTCTGAGCTATCGGAATGTACACTTTCAATAAGTGCCAAGCAATTCGCGCGCACAGTCTTAAGTGAGACCGAAGATAAGGCTTGTACAATGGACCGGAATCGGCTCTTCACACTCCATGAGGCACTTTTCGCCCTGTCTCACGCAGTCAGTCTCGAGGCGCCGGTTCAAAATGCCACTATTTGCTTTGAAGATTGGGGTTGGCTCCTTCCTGCTGAATCGGGCCGAAGTATCAGCATTTCTACGAAGATTGCAAAAGTTCTAAAGCTCACTCACACGCCGGTTATCTCACACCCTTGGCTTGCGGTTGTAGAACCTTTAGCTTGACACCCAATCAGCCGGTTATTGTACATTCCGTTCTTTTTCGGACATCATCAAATAGCAATACCCGACTAAGCCAGCCAGAAATAGTGAATATACAGAGCAGCCGATGCCGATCCATGCGCTCGTCAAGCCAATAAGTGTGAAAAATGAAACTTTCATATCTACAATCTTACTCTTTAGCCACGATCAGTGCAGCGCTACTTTCATTTCTACAGGGAAGTAATAGCGGCGATGCAATTGCAGCCGAGCACCGTAGCAAGTCGAACGAGACGGTTCAGACATACCAACTCAATGGGCAAAATCTCGAATTACGGGTTCAAGTCAATGCAATAAATGGTATCGCGGGCTTTCACGTCTATAAAAACAAGCGGCTCATTCAGCACCACACGCTGAACAATTTAAAAGATGACGGCTTTAGGCAGCTGGCCTTTCCCTATATAGGAAAAGTCGCCAAAACTATTCGATCTTTTGATGGCGGCATAAACGACTTCATATCAGACGAAACAAAGCTGGCATCGACTCCGTTCGTCGACCTGGATGGCGACGGTTCCCCAGAAATAGTTGTAGACCAAAGCATTGGAAACGCTGGCAAGCGATTCCACATCTACTCTCTATGTAAAAGTAATTACGTATTACCGACTCTATCAACCACTCGTGCCAGTGCAGAGTTGATTGACATCGATCAAGACGGAAGATGCGAGGTCATTGCCTACGATCCAACGTTCTTTGGATGGCAAACTGGCAACGCACAATCGGCCATGCCTCTAGTAATTCTAAGAATGCGCCCCAAGCGATTTGCTTTGGCAGAAGAACTTATGAGAACAAAACCGCCCACCCAAAGGCGTCAGAAAGAAATGCTTAGTGCTTGGCGCAAAGCATGTGAAGCTGCATCAGTCTCCCTACCGAGAGGGAGTGAAAAGACAAAGTCTCATCAGAATACTTTCTTTTTATCACCGATGGTCTGGACCGACATGCTCAGCCTAATCTACTCAGGCAATTCCGAGTTGGCCTTTAGCCTACTTGATGAGTTCTGGAAGGATAAAGCTTGCGCGACAAATTTCGTTCTAGAAGGCAACAAGGATTATTCAGAAGTGTTCACGACAAAAGAACAATTCAACGAATTATTTTTGCACCAACTGTCGTACAGCTCATATCTGACAGAAATTAAAGTGCTCAATAAAAATGATGCTCGAATCCAAAATATAGCGCCAGCCCTAAGAAAGTAGCAAACACGATTTTGAGATATGTTTTTTCTTCGCCTACATCGCAACAAACTCTTGCCAACATAATGAGTGGCAGCTAATATAGAAATCTTGCCCTTATATTCAGGTGGCACCCCGCGAGAGGGTGATTTTAATGTCGAAACTAAATCTGCACTTCTTTACCCGTAAAAAGAAAACTCTGCCAGCCCCCGATCTGGTACCAAATAATGCTGGTGGTCTCAGCTTTGCTGTAGATGACTGGACAATGTTGCGCCGTTTTCTTGTGCTCGGCAGTGAAGGTGGCACCTATTATGTTGGTGAGTCTAAATTGACGGTGGATAACGCTCAGGCTGTTATGCGCCTGATTTTAGTCGAGCCTTTGAAAGTGGTCGAAGAGATAGTTTCAATATCGAAATCTGGCCGTTCGGCAAAAAACGACGCTTGTCTTTTCGCTCTAGCAATGGTGGCAGGTCACGCCGATGCTGAAGGGAAAGCAGCCGCATTGGCAGCACTGCCCTTGGTTGCACGCACTGCCACTCACTTGTTTACGTTCGCTGAGTACGCGCAATCGTTTCGCGGCTGGGGTCGCGGCTTGAGGCGCGCCATAGCCAATTGGTATACAAGCATGCCGATTGACCGCTTGGCACTGCAGCTAACAAAATATCAGCAACGCAATGGCTGGTGTCACAGAGACTTGCTGCGCCTCTCACACGCAAAAACAGATGACACGGCACGTGACTTGCTTTTCAAATTTGCTGTTAACGGGTCAACTGAGGGCTTGGATAACCCGACTATTATTGCCTTCCAGAAACTTCGAGAAGAAGGTATCGATGATGCAGCGGCCGCACAGATTGTCGATCAATTTCGCTTGCCTATAGAACTTGTGCCGCCAGAACTGCGCGGTCCAGCAGTGTATAAGGCTCTGACTGAGCACGCCGGCCTAGAATGGTTGGTACGCAATGTTGGCAATCTATCTAAGTCGGGAGTTCTCACAGTTCAAAATCCTGACACGCTTAAACTTGTCAGTGAGCGATTGAAAGACAAAGCGGCTCTAGAAAAATCACTGATGCATCCACTTAAACTGCTTGCTGCATTGGTTGTATATCGCAGCGGTCATGGGGTACGTGGTTCAGGAAGTTGGATACCGAGCCCAGCTATCGTTGATGCTTTGAATGATAGTTTTTATAGCTCATTCAAATCAATCACACCAAGCGCCAAACGAGTTTGCCTGGGCCTTGACGTATCTGGCTCCATGGCCGGAATGCATGTCAATGGTATCGCTGGCCTGAGCGCTCGCGAAGCCTGTGGTGCCATGGCTTTAGCTACTGCTAAGGTTGAGAGCAATCCAACTTTTGTGGCCTTCGATGTTTCGGCTTATCCTCTAGCCTTGAGCGCAAATCAAAGGCTCGACGATGTGGTGGGCATTATGTCACGCACTGGTGGCGGTGGCACCGACTGTTCTATTCCAATCAAATGGGCGCGCGAAAATAAAGTTCCTGTAGATGTCTTTGTTATCTATACCGATTCTGAAACTTGGTATGGCAACGAGCATCCGGTGCAGGCACTAGATAGTTACCGCCAAGTTATGGGCATTGAAGCCAAACTTGTTACTGTTGCTATGGCGGCAAATAAAGTGTCATTGGCTGATTGCACTGACAATCGCATGCTCAATGTTGTCGGTTTCGATACCAACACACCAGAAATAATTTCGCAGTTCATTCGAGGTGAGCTATAATCGGTAAGCCGGGTCGAAGGAAACAGGTTATCAATGGTCAATAGGTCACAGGTTTAATTCCTGTCAAAGAATTTGGCAACAGATTCTTTGTAGCTCAGTGTTAGAGCAATTGAAAAACACCTGCTCCAAAACTTATCCGGCACCTTTTTTTGAATCTCATCCGTTTAGCGAAGCGAACTAACCAGCAAGGAGCAAAGCTCCAATTTAACTGGTTTTAGCGCTGTGCGGCCTTGCCCCCAATAATAGGCCGTGATACTCTATCAGCTCCCTTCGGGGCTGTAGTCACTACCCCTTTATAGTGCGCATTACAACACATGGATTCATACATAGAACCTGATTTCGAGTCGATTCGCGCTGCAATCGATGCTTCCGGCGCAGTTTATAGCTCCGACCTTTTAAGGCGCTATCACCTTTCCTTGAAAACCCGTAGATTTGTCATTCTATGTGGCGGAAGCGGTAGCGGTAAGACCCTGCTCACGCGCATGTACGCCAATGCCGTCGATGCACAGTATCGCCTAGTGGCCGTAGCGCCGAACTGGACGACAAACGAAGACCTCTTGGGCTCCTACAATCCTCTTAGCAAACAGTACTACGACACTGATTTCAGCCTCTTTCTCAGACAGGCATCTAGGGCATACGAATCGGCTATCGCCGTAGGAAAAGAACCCCAGCCCTTCCACCTGGTACTGGATGAAATGAATCTGGCACGAGTTGAGTACTACTTTGCCAAGTTCTTGTCGGGTATGGAAGTTCTCACCAGTTTTGGCCACGCCCAAGTGACTATGTTTGGCCCTGATGTGGTCGACTTGACTCCCAACCTGTTCTTTATCGGCACAGTAAACGTCGATGAAACAACTCAAGGTTTTGCCGATAAAATTTATGACCGCGCTCAGGTAATTGAAGTTACACACCATAGAGAAGAGATCGCTTCGCGCATCGAACGGCCCGAGCTACGAGAAGTATTGATGGCAATATGGGATGCTGTTGCTGATGTTTCTCCGTTTTCGATTCGTATTATCGACGAAGTAAATCGCTACGTTGATGAAGCTGTTCGCATCGGCATGCCTTGGGAAGAAGCAGTTGACGATCAGATCATCCAGAAAATTCTGCCGCGGGTAAAAGGTACTGACATCAGACTTGGTGTCATGCTGCAAAGACTCAATGATGTAACCACCAACCGCTTCCCTCGCAGCCATAGTAAGATTCAGCAGCTCAGTTACGGTTACCAGACTTATGGACTCGTCTCCTTCTTCTAGGATTAGTTTCTTCCTTGAAACTGGAGCCGTTATTCACGGCCCTGTCGAGGGGCGCAGGTGTGGCATTGCGATTGCTATTCCGCGCGAGCTCTGGCCATCAATTACCTTAAAGTTAGGCACCGTTACACTTCCAATTAACATGAGCGATCCAGGCATGTGCGCTCGTGCCGATTGGCCAGCCTGCGGTCCAGGCAATTACAAGCTTTCTCTAGCTTGCGGTGAAATAACTGAGCGCAAAATTATCACGGTGGTGCCTCAGCTCTTCACCGAAGCCGAATTCAATTCGATTATTCAAGATTTAAAAGATCGATTGCCTCAATTAATCACCTCACAATTGCAAGAGTGTGGTGGGCTTTCTGACACCAACCTAGCCGTGGGTAACGAGCCATCGATTGAGCAAGAGTTTGCTAAAATTCAACGTGCAGTTTCGGGCACTAAAGAAAAGCTAGGCATACTGCAGCTTTTACCAATTATTCAACGTGAGTGCCACCACGTTTTGGTACCACGCCATGAACTTCGCAAGGCAAACCAAGCGAGAAAACCAGACATCTCAAAATTGCCCCAAGCAATTTCTATGCCGGGCAATCTTTTTCCCAGTGGTGCCTTGAAGCAAATGTTTGACGTCACTGTTGAGCGTTCTTTTGAGACTTACGAAAACCGTCTAGTGAAGGCTTATGTTCAGGCTCTGCAGAGCCTGATGTCTAGACTGCAAGCAAGACTAGAGGCTGAGCCGATACCACATATTGCCAAAGAGCTAGATTCACTAATTGGCGAATTTCGCTTGGCCTGCACCCGCGCATTTTTTTTGAGAGAAGTCAGAAATCCATTTGTTTCTGGTGGCAGGGTGACAATGGTGCTTCTGAAAAATCCTGCTTACAGAGCCGTATTAGAGGGCTATTTATCCCTCTTCAAACAATCATCAGTCAGACTAGAAGAACCAGCACTCGACGACCCCTTGAAGAAGTTTCCGTATCTCTATCAACGCTGGGCAAACCTCACTGTCATAGGCGTTTTACTGCAGGTGTGTATCGATCTAGGCTATCGCAGTGTCAGCCATCCATGGTTCCAGAGAGACCATAAAGGGCTCTTCCTTCCAGTAATGAAAGAGGGTGAGGCTGGAATCAAATTATCCTGCCCGATTACAGGAAAGGTCGTCAGTATCTTCCCATGGAAAACTGGTACGCCGCGCCTTGCTCTGGGTAATCTTGAGCTGCCACCGGCCATTGCCATCGCCATTTATGCTCCAGAAAAATCACCTATGGTGCTTCTGTTCGACGCCAAATATCAGGTTGATGAAGACACCAAAGCCGCCGCCAAGAAGACTAATTCCAAAACCAATACCAAACTAAAACCCGCCAAAAGAGGCGGAGGAAGAACACTTAGCAGTATTGAGCCCATGAGAGAAGACATCGCCGAGCTTCTTCACGGAATCGAAAAGGGCAGAGCACCAGATGGTTCTCGCGAGATTCAATATGCGGCAATTTTATATCCCGGCAACAGAAAACAAATCACATCAGATCTCGAAGCGTTGGCAGCTAGGCCGTCAGAAAGAGCTGCTTTAGAGCAAAGCGTTTACGACGTGCTCAAGCTGTATTTGTCTTAAGCGTTTATCCGCGCACACGCGCACTTGGTGCTTTCATGGCAGACTAACTTTCTACTCTTCCATCAGTGGCAGCGCATTTTGGAACAGTTAATTGAATATCATTGAACCGATTGTAATAATCAACCAGCGACTCTTGAAACGACAGCACTGGCCCAAACCTCGTATCGCAGGTATGTTTGAATACATCAGGAAGGCTGACAGACTCTTCTTGCAGCACTTTAATGCTGAGTGGCTCTTCAGATTTTTTTGGTGGTAACACTTTGAAGAATTCAGTGCGAGTTTTTGAGATCAAATCATCCATTGAAATAACCGAAGGAGAGTAGATTATTTCCCCCGAAAACACTTTTCTACCGCTGGCGCTGACGCAAGCTACGCCTTTGATGTTTCGAATAGTGCCGAGCAATTTGGAGAGATGACAATCGCAACTCAAACCGACTATAGACACTTTTGCTTTTACAATTTTAGAAGACTTCAGCCGGATATTTCTTGCACTGCTGTCTTCTACAAAATTGTCGAGAACAAACTCAGGCAGCGGATCTGCTTTGCTCACTTCCTTCGCCGTCTTTAAATCGGCAATCATCTCACTCAGTTTTCCATCCTGCATGTAAACGTCTGCTCGTGCCAGGAGATGGTCGGATATTTGGGGAGCCATGGTGATAGCCTGCGTGTAGGCGTCTCCGGCAGCCTCAAACCAGCTATCTTTATGATGTCGGGAAGATGATTTACGAGCTTTGTCTTGGAAGATTCGGCCAAGGAGGAAGAAAGATTTCGAGTCTTGTTTGTTCTTGAGATTGTTTATCGCGCAGCTTAAAAGCTCTTTACCTTTGACAGTATCGTTGACGTTCAGAAGTGCCGCTGCAGCGCGCACATAAATTTCGGCATCTTTAGGCGGATATTCAGAAAAAACCTCTTTGTATAGTTCCTTGGCCTCGTCCACTTTATTTTCACGCAGATCAATAAGAAATAGAGAATTACGAGCTCTAGAGAGTTGATCAGGAGTTTTGGCTGCTTTCATCGCACTTGTAATCAAAGTTCCTGCAAGAGCATTCTGTTTGATTTTTAGGCAAGTTTGTCCAGCCATGTAGTACCAGTCGAAGCCCGCGTCCTTCCTGCTACTCATATTCTTGAGAATTTCGATGCCTTTTGCCTCATCGCCTTTCATGATCCAGCAACGAGCCGTGCCCAGGTACGGAAGAAAGTGCCCAGGGTCAATCCGCCCTGCTTTTTCATAGCAGGCCAAAGCGGCGTCGTATTCCTCTGTTGACTGCAACATCAGGCCCAAATTCATCAATGCAATTTCATTATCGGGAGCTAGCCGACACGCTTCTTTTCCCTCCCGAATCGCCTCGTACAAGTTAGCTTGTCGCCACATCAGGCAAGCTGCCATAGCATGAGTCAGCCAGTCTGGCTGGATACTTTTTAGAGGCTGGTTCTGAAGAGATGAGACCTCGCTCGCGGCAAAAATATCAGAAAATGACGACAGAGTTAGCGCCAAAGACAAACAAACCATTATCCCGAAAGGTTTTTTAGGGCTCATCAAAGACCAATCCTATTATTCACAGCTGTGTTTTACTTCAAATACTAATATTTAATCGAAGCACAGATTTTCTCTTAGTATGAAATGATTATATGAGGAACTTTGTATGCGCTCGCGTATCTAGCTCGCAATGTTATTTCCGGAGGCTGAATGTCAAAACTAGTGCTTTTGCTAATTTGTGCTGTGATATCGCTGATTACGAGTTCAGACTCACTGGCGCTGGCTCAGGGGGCGACGAACAAGTACAACACAGGCCTTCCGGAAACCGGTCCTCCAGGCTCTGGTAGTTCTACTTCGAGTGGTACGGCTGGGTCATACGGGACAAGTAATTCCAGCTCAAGTACTTCTTCTGGCGGTTTGTTGGGCGCTGGGGGAGGCTTTTCTGCCCCGACCGGTTCAGTTATTCCCGGAACGACTATTCCCTCCACCGTAACCAACTTGGTTATTTCTAACAAAACTGCTAGCGCCGTAACTATAGGAGTTCAGTGCCAATTACCCGGCTCAATTGTTCAAGATGGTTGTACAACAAATATTAGCGACATGCGGATTATCGATGTCACTCCAGGCGGAACTCCAACACCTCAGAACTTCACTACCTTCAGTTCTAGTCAGGGCACTGCTGTTCTTTCTTCAATGCACAACTATGAAATCGTAAATATAAAGACCAACCCGTATTCTTCTCCTGCAAATCAACAGCAGAACTGCTTACAAGGTTTAATAATCAGCTTCGGGCAGTGGAACTCATGCCCGGCCCCCAGCGGAAGCGCACCAGCCTTTCCCATTCCCTTTGTTGCCGGCCCAGACATTCCTAACGGCAGCAACGCTGCCGAGCCGAGCCTGAATTTGCCAAATACAATTAACGGAACGCCAGTTCCGGGAACCGGTTCGACTGAAGTTTGCGATATTACCTGTGTCAACGGTGCCAATTCTATTCTGAAGCTGACAATAACCTCGCCCTCTCAACCACCTCCAAGCGGATCTCAGGCTCTACCTTGGGCCTATGATGCTTCCGGCACTATCGGTGCCGGACAGAGCTTTAGCACTACAAACTCGTGGGTCAATGTCAAAGATAAGTGTGACGACAACTGCTATAAGCTAGTAAACGGTAACAAGGTCGACCGACCTGGAGTGTTTCCATACGGTTGTTCACAGTGCAATATATTTCCAGACCCAGGCCCACCTTGCGGCCAATTCTGCGCTGCGCAGAATGGCCTGCCTGCAAATAGGGGCTGCACGTTCAATCGGGCCGCCCAGACCGCCAATGCGGTAACGGCTCAGTTTGGAGGCACGGTCGAGTTTAGTTATCTATCGAAGGCTGTTCCGCCTGCCTCTTGCCAAAATCTTGGCCAACCCTGACCCACAACCTAAGGAACTGGAGTTTTGAGAAACGCAATCTTTTGCAAGAGAATTGCGTTGGCATTTTTAGCCGCCATTCTTCTGAGCTGGCTGAGCCAGCTTGGAGGGCTTGCGGCTGTAAAGGACATGAAGAAGTATCTTCCTGATGATTATTTAGGAAATGAATTCAAATGGTCGATGGTCCTTTACTTGCCAGATGTAAAAGATAGCCTTAATTACATGGGCTCTACACTCCACCCTCTCACTAAAGTGAGCGTGAGCTTCAATGAGTATCCATCAGCAGGCAATGTCAAGACAAAAGCTTATGAAGAATTCTGGTATCACAAGAAGGCCATACTAGGCCTGCGTCGCCACAACCAGGTCCGACTGGCGACGGGCAGTGAAGGCGCGATTATACTGTGCCCAAGAAAGGAGGCCGAGAGTGCAGACTGCTCGACCGCCATTACCAACGCATTAGTGAGAGTAATTCTCGATGTGCAATTTCGTGGTGCAGTAACCACTCTCGTGGTTGTACCAGATGCTGACTTTCAGTCGATTGTCGGGGCCCTTGAACGATATGGATTTTACAGTGAGGACAAGCTGGGCAACAATCTCAATGAATTAGCGCTCAGTATGCGGCTTCGCGCCTATCCGCTAGGGGCTGAAAAGCTCTTATACCTCAAGAAGTAGAACTATCAATTTGGCGGCATTACATAACTGATTGGAAATGTCTGTCTCGACTGAAGCGTCAGTGGAGGCCTGCGACCGATGACATAGGGCAATGCAAAAGGTGTTACCTCCACTTGCGTGGTGACAGTTACGGAGCCTGTGACAAGGCCTCCTGGGTTGAGAAGTTCATCGTTCTCTGGATTGCGTCTCAGCTTTGGCTGGCTGGTTATTTCGGTCACCACCGGCGGCACCAGGCTAAAGTGTGATACCAAGCCGCCATTTCTGCTATTCATTTGTTCAATAAGCAAACGCGCTCGTGATTCGGCATTAGGAGGGCTACCAGATGCCGCCTTTCGAGCAGCGTCGCGACAAACTGAATCATTGAGGGAGGCACCATAAATTAGAATACCCAAATCAATAAGTATCAAGACAACGAAAATCAATAGGACGCTTCCACAAGTCACTTCGACAAGTGAGGCGCCGGAACTTCGTCTGCACGACATTTTATCGCTACTAGAAATGGTCATTCTGATTCTGATGTGGCACCGCTACAAACGCCAGTTGAAACAGCACTGAGGGTGGCCAGATTCGGTTGTTTCTTTGCCGCATCTGCCATGTCGACATCCATGTTAGAAGTTACCTGAAGGGCATCGGGAATGTCATCAAATGCTGTGCGCGTATCGACGCCATTTAAGAATATGCTGCCAAACGATTCAAATGCATCAAAATTGGTATTCCTTGGTGGTGAGCAAGTTTCACCCACATAGGCCGGAAGGGCGCAAAAGCGAAAGACCAAATCTGAGTCAGGCACAGGTAGTTTTGCATTGACGTTACACTTGAAGAGGTTACTTGGTCGGTCTACATAACCACGCTGACGATCGAACTCATACAATTCTGGAATAGCGACCAGCGATTCGATATTTGAATCGACATTTTTGATACGTCCTAAATCGACTCTAACCACTTTCGGATTGTTGGTCTTTATAGTGAGAAATCCCAGCGCAACATCTTGGTCTCGCTTGTTTTCATAACTATGTACTGCTTCTAAAATTTCTTTGCGAATTATCGAGACTTGATTGATTCTTTCGTGTTCAACCCAGTCATGGCCTGAGCGGGCCTCATCCAAAAGTAAGTTCGATATTCGGGTAAAACCAGACAGATCTTGGCTTGAACATGCATTCGCTGCCTGACGTGACGTGAAGATAAGCTCTCTTGAAGCTTCTTCTAAACGGTTTACTTGGCCCACTCTGTCGCCAGAATTGATCTTACTGGCTAAAGAAAGTGACAGGGCGTCGAGCGCGAACTGTGCCCTAGTGCGCTCCAATAAAACACGATTAAAAATCAACCCACCCACCCCAATGGCTACTATTAGGCCAATGATGAGGCTGATTAGAAGAGTCATGTTTGCGCGAGGGTGTCGATTACCTTTCATCTGAGTTGTACCAATCTTCTCCGTGCTTCCTTCAATCTGGCTTCGTCTTTGGGATTGCGATTAGTCTGCTTTGACAACCCTTCAATGACAAAGTTCAACGCTTCTCTCTTGGTTTTGAAAACAGGTCCAACAATACGGCAACCGCCTCCATCAATAAAAAGACGTTTGATCGCTACTATCTTGCCGTCAGAGAAGGTGACGCTAAAACCAGGACGGCCAAACCCAGGACGGTTATAGTCAAGAAAGAAAACTCGAGATTCAACTTCATCAAAGCCCAGAGTATCTTTGTAGTTTTTTGCAATGTCGGCCTTGGTCAATCCGATAAGCTCGTCTTCATCGACGCCCCAGGGCACATAAACGGCATCCAGCGAATGCAGGGGTGAATGCGCGGAAGCGCTACAAGGCCCAAACAAAGACGTGATAAGCAACAGACTGAGACAGAGTACAAGCAAACGGGCTGTGACCATACGATGCTCCTGGCTGGTGACATCAATGCTTCAAGCTTTATACCATGCGCAGGTCCAATAAATGGAACTAGAGAGGTTAGGGCCCGTCACCTCTGGCAATTCCCATGCGCAACAATTGCTGAATAGCTACCTGAGTGAATAATGCTTAAAACTACGACTATCGCCTTAACCATTGCCAGCCTTTTAATTGGGCAGGCTGCAATTGCAAAAACTACAGACAAAGATATGGCAACAACTTTTAAGAAATCAAACAAGTTTAGCTATCTAGCAGATTCCTTGCGCCGGGTCGGGAAAACCAAACAACTCCACGGCGCTGGCCCTTTCACCTTTTTCGTACCTAAAAATGATGCATTTGACGACATGTCTTATGGTAAATGGGTCGAGCTTTGGAACGATAAACCCCAACTGAATAGAGTTCTTTCAAGGGGCCTCGTGGAAGGGAAGCATGACGCCGCCTCCTTCGCAGGAGGTGCTACTCTTCGCACTATAGATGGTGGCACTTTGAAAATCGAGCTAAAAGACAAGGATCTCTATATCGGCGATACAAAAATAAAGGATACCGATATTCAGTGTTCAAACGGTGTTGTGCACATTCTTGACGGCTTTATTGGCAAAAACGCTGACCCCCCAGCGGTGAAAGAAAGTACTAAATAATCCTGCTTTAGCGTCATGTTAGTATAAAGCACATGCTAACTCACTCCAAAATAATTCAACGTCCGGCAAAGGCGAATTCTCGTAGCAGCACGTGCTACCGGAGACGAACTCAGTCTGGGAGTCAGATCTCAGAGTTTGGAGTTGGGCTTATCATTTTGGTTATTTTCATACTCATACCAATGCTCGACTTTGTTGTGGTACCACTGCGCTGGATGATGGCACAAGAAATGGTCAACAATTACGCCAGAAAGTTGGCTATGTGCGAAACTCTTAGTCAGTCGTATGCAACCATGCACGCGGATCCGTCACTAAAAGAGCTGTTGCAAAATATTGGCGGAGTCGATGTAAAGCTGATAGACATGCATGTCAGAATTAGCCGGCTTTCACCCCTTAAAACCCAGACTGAATCTTATATAGTCAATCAACCGGGCCGCATACCGGCTGCCTGGTTGCCCGGTATAGACAACCAAAATCGGTTATTTTCTTTGGAGCTAACCGTGCACTCTTACATGCATCCAGCGGTACTGCTGCCCGGCTTGCCCATACCAATTCCTGGAATTACTGCGCCAATACCCATGCTAGTAACGGCCTCGCACGAATGGGGAAATCTAGGGCGCAATCCGCGCACAGGCAACTACTTTATCAACGAGTGAGAGAACAAAATGTTGTTAATATAGTCGCTTACCATCATCAAGCTTACGGTCAAGTGATTCCTTCGGAGGGCCTTATTTATGAACAAAAATACTATTTGCCTGTGGTACAACCACGACGCTGAAGAAGCTGCCCAGTTCTATTCTCAAACATTTCCAGATAGTAAAGTCTTAGGCGTGCACCGTGCTCCAGCAGACTATCCAGGCGGTAAAAAAGATGACGTACTTACTGTCGAATTCACGGTGTGCGGTGTGCCCTGCATTGGCCTCAATGGCGGCGACGTATTCAAGCACGACGAGGCATTCTCTTTTCAAATTTCTACAGAAGATCAAGAAGAGACCGACAGATATTGGAACGCTATTGTAGGAAACGGTGGTACCGAGAGCGCTTGCGGTTGGTGCAAAGATAAATGGGGTCTGTCGTGGCAGATTACTCCGCGTGTTTTAATCGAAGCCATGGCCAAAGGCGGCGATGTGGCTAAGCGCGCCTTCGAAGTGATGATGGATATGGGTAAAATTGACGTCGCTAAAATAGAGGCGGCAGTGCGCGGTTAGTCGGCTGAAATGAATAGTCTGAAATGAATCGATTGATCACAATAGATTGTGATAATTAGGTGAGTATGTTTGATCCATATGAGCAGCAAGATCTCAACGACGAAGCCTGCGCGCCACCGCACTTAAACAAGCGAATCGCTGGAAAGTATCTCATCCAAAAGATGGTAGGTTCGGGTTCAACGGCGCGAGTTTATTCAGCGAAAGTCTATCCCGGCGACACCATGGTGGCAATCAAGCTTTTGCGCGCTCATAGCAGCACTGCAGTTGGCCAAGAGATGCTGGCCCAAGAAGGGTTGGCACTGATGGACGTCGATCACCCTTGCTTCGTCAAAGTGCATGACTTTGGGGAGAGCGAAGATGGCGAGGGATTTCTCGTAATGGACCTACTCGAAGGGTGCACACTAAAAAAGATACTGCGAGACTTTCACAGTATACCGCTCGATAAGGTACTCGATCTCTCATTGCAATTACTCGATGCACTGATTCACTTGCACAACGTCGGCATCGTACACGCTAGCTTCAAACCATCAGATATTATGGTGCTCGATGGTGAGCGGTTGTCGAAAATGAAGCTAATCGATCTTGACTCAGTCGTTCATCCAGGTGCTCCGCATCTGCATTCGCGGGCCATCCTTGCAGAGGGAGCAATTTATCACTACATGAGCCCAGAACACGCTGAAGGCAACAAGATCGACAAGCGCTCTGATGTGTACAACTTTGGTATTGTTCTTTATGAGATGGTGGCAGGGCGGTTACCGTTTGATGGCAATTCGGTTATCGATGTCTTCAACAATAAGGCCGCAGATAATCTATTTCCGCTCTCTGAAGCGCGACCAGACCTTGCTAGCGGCGAGCTAGAGCGCATTTTGAAGAAGTGCTTGCAGGCAGACCCAGATAGACGCTATCAAGACCTTGTACAGCTGCAAAAAGATGTTCAGCATTTCAGAGACAAAACACCAGTTACAGAAGAGCATCAAGTAGACACACGATGCTGGAAGACTCTTCCGCGCAGTGCTTATGCCGACAAGCAACCTGATGTTCATACTTGGATAGCTGGAATCAAAAGGCTCATTGGTGGATAAGGCAGATCAACTGTACGCGTGCAAAACGCACGGTTTCGCAGTTAACTAAAAAATGGCACCCTCGGAGCGACTCGAACGCCCGACACCCTCCTTAGGACGGAGGTGTTCTATCCAACTGAACTACGAGGGCAAAGAGACCAAAACAGAAGCTTTAGTCTAGCCCTTAGTCTAACACTCGAATTTTGGCTTTTACAACTACTTAGAACTTTTTGCCCCAAGTACCCACAAGCCGCCAATCACCACGGCCACAACGGCCTCTTGCACGAGCAGACGCCCGTAATCGATTGAATTAGCAGTAGTAGACTTCAGCTTGACATTTATATCCAGCCCAAGCAAATTGGCGTGGGCAACATTTTGCACTTCTGGGGGTTTCCACAAGAAGCTATAGCCCATTGCAGAGGCCTTATTGTCCGCATCAACAGACTGCCATGGCGGATAGAGAACCATCCCCACCATAACTATTAACCCTATGGCGACTGCCAGTTTTTGAATATTCATTGTTCTAGTATCGCCTATTTTTGCCCTGTAGTGAGGTATCGAAAAACAAATTTCATCGGTTTAGCTAAGGCAATTAGGGCGAGCACCAGGGTTACTAAAGTCGCCAGGGCCGCTAAATAAATGCCAAAGCGCAAACTATCTGGTCGATAATCAAACTCGATTAGATGAGAGCCCTTGGTCACATACACTGATCGCATAAAACCATTGGCGCGATAAATAGTGGCCGGCACTGAATCAATTTTGGCTTTCCAGCCAGGATAGAAGCGGTCGTTAAGCACCACAAGGCTATCTTTATCACACTGCACTGAGAGAGCAACATGCTCATTGCGGTCCTGCACAAAGCTCACTTTGCTAGCGGTCTCACCACCACCCGGATCGGCAGAAGGCAGCTTTTGCTCACCAGGAGTAATACCACTTGATTTACTCAACTCGTTATCGGCACCCTCAAAGCTAGCAAACCAGTCATTAGCTGGCGCCAACTTTTGATCTTCTTCAATGAAGACACCGGCTCCGGGCAATGAAGGTCCAGTCAAAAGCTGTTTGAGCACTTGTTCTTGGCTGCGCTTCACCCAAGAGCTAGCTATAAAAGCCCGGGGTAAAGAGTCGTTTACTTCGTACAAACGTAAATTGTATTCGTCGTCGTCAGCAACACACTTAAACCACCGACTATTTAGTCTGCGAGTGGGGCCTTTCTTACCAGAGCCAATTATCGAACTAGCAACATACTTGGTAGAAGTAATTTTGCAGAAGCGAGCTAATTCATCATCACTTGCACCAACTTTATCAATTGATGATCGGTGTAGAAACTTGAGAAAAGTTGAGCGATAGTCTTTTGTTTCAGCAGATTCATAACCGAAAGTAACCGGTTGACGCCAATCAATGCAAACGTTGGGTAGCAGCATTTCGCGGCAATACTGCATGTACATTTCGCCTTTTACACAGACTCTATTTAACGAGTGAGTGTATGCTCCGGGCATCCTCAAGGGGTCGAAATAGACCGTTAAGAGCCGTGGTGCCAGCGTCGCAGACAAGGCATCTTCTTTTGCCCTAAGCTCTAATTGCGAAACTAGCATACCCTTGTGCTCAAAATAGCCCGGTGCTGCTGTTTTCTGCCGATTCTGAAAGGCTGGCACAATCAAGCTACCAATTAATGCCGCCACCACGATTAGTGCCATAGTTTGCTTATCAGCAATTTTCAATTTATTCGAAAAAGCAATTACCAGAGAAAAGCCCAGGCCAATCAACCCTGTAAAAATCATGGGATAGCCCAGAGCCTGATAAAAGGCCGAAGAATAGATAGGTAACAATCCATGCACCCAGTTTGGTGCAAAATTAAAGGTGAGTGCCAGAGCGGTGGCGAAAGCCCAAAGGCTAAGGCTGCTGATTATGGCAATCTTGTTTCTTTGGCCTTCCTCTATGGCATGCAAACCCCGTCCAGCCAATATTGCCAAGAAAAATATGACGAATATCAAAAGTTTTACGGGATAGCGCAGCACTGAAAGAAACGGCAAGGCCGAAAGTAAAAACGAGGATGGCCCATATTTGCCCAATGACAAAAGCACCGCCACCACAGTTGCTGCCAGCGCATAAAATCGATGTTTGAAAGTCTTATCGGCCAATCCGAAAATCATCAAGGTTATTACCACAGGCCCAATATATGGCGACGGCAAAAATGGATAGTAACCAACTCGACTGGCCACAGCACCACCAAAGAGCGTGTGTGGTTGCTGTAGGTCTCCTAAGGGCTGACTAAAGGCTAGGCAAAGAAAGTCATACCAATTACAGCTCCAGTTGAATACTTGGTTGAGATCAAGCCCACTGGCTCGTGGTGACAATTTACTCCACTCAAAGACCGGTAACAGCATGGCCATGCTCATTAAAATGCCTAGGCCAATAGCAAGACTTTGCCAGCATGCAACTTTGAGGCGCACTGACTTTGTTGCAGGTTCAGATTCATCACCAGGCAAGCTAAATAGATTCAGCACCATCAGTAGTATTAGAAAAGCGAACATGACAAAACAAGGCACATAAATTTCTGGTCGCCCTGCCATCAACATCCAGTGCACAGAAAAAACAGAAAGAACTACAAAAGCTAACCAATTGTTTTTTCGAGCTACCGAAGCTAAAGCATAGAGCGCTAAGACGCCCCACGAAAATGTCGCCGGCAAAGTGTAGTTAGCTGGCAGAGAGAAGAAATAACCGCTTAGGGCAATAGTTAGGCCGACAAGTGCTGAGCTGGCCACACTAAAGCGCAACATGCGAGAGAACAGATACGAACCAATGAAAGCAATTAGCTGGTGGAAAAATTGCAGCAAAGCCAAGGCAACACTGTACGAAAAGAACACGAAGAGAAAATTGGGAAAGTAGAAAATGCCAGGCGACGGATTGGCTAACTGCGGCGATCCGCAATAGATGTATGGGTTCCACAACGGCGGCCGCTGTGCCAACCAACCTTCTTTGATCAAGCGCGAGAACGGTTCAAAGAAATAGGTGTGGTCAGAAACGAAGTACTGGCGCTCTTCAAACAAGAGCGGCGAGTAATAGGCTGTGAGCGCCATTACAAGCGCCACAAAACATACTAGTAATGAGACAATCTCACCCTTGCGCTCTTTCCAAGTAAAAAGCACGCTGTCTTATTGGAATAACGGTGCGTCGACATGGCTGGCAATCGGCACAGTATCTGCCTTTGGTGCAAGCGAGATCGGTGTACCAGCTTCAGAGCGAAGAGCCATGCTGCCTACAGCCAAGCGCGAAACGTTCATCAATGAATTGACTGAAATTGTGCCGGCCGCTGCCACCATAACAGTGCAGATAAGAAGAGCCAAGGCAGGCGCTTCTTGCGGGCTGCCGACCCATGGTCGTGGAGCCTGAGCACCAGGAAGTGACGCCACTTTTTCAGATGGTTCAGGAACAATCATGAGGATTACCACACGGCTGTAGTAATAAATGGCTGGCACAGAGGTAATCAGAGCAGCAGCAACAAGAACCCAACCAAGAGGCAAGCCCAAGAACTGAGTTTGAATATGGGCGCCAGCAGTAAAGATAAAGACCTTAGCAAAGAATCCAGCTGGAGGAATAGGCAGACCAGCCAAGTTCAGCAAGCAAAGACCCATGGCCAATGCCGTTAGCGGACGCTTACGAATCAAGCCGGCATAATCTTCGATGCGATCAGAGCCAATCTCATTGCTCACTAGAACTGCACCGGCGAAGGCACCGAGGTTCATCAAACCA
>Ga0172379_10002493_pt1 | contig 32223 bp, 9 predicted proteins | sample GrowelOW334metaG_FD_119756 | JGI IMG/M metagenome (GOLD analysis project Ga0172379, IMG submission 119756) | Groundwater microbial communities from an aquifer near a municipal landfill in Southern Ontario, Canada - Groundwater well OW334 metaG | ecosystem: Environmental > Aquatic > Deep...
GCCAATGAGCTGTTTCACGAACATCGGCAGCGTCGAGAGAATTACTTACGCCATTTTCAGCAGGATGAACAGGATCTGGCGGGAGAAGCCCCTAAAAATTACACAGAACTCTTGACGTCACCCCCCCCTCGACCTCACCCACTTTTTCCGGCGGGTCCTGGAGCCGAGGGGAAACACCCTCCCTTCCCCCGCGCCCCTGGGAACTGGTTCCCCCCAAGCCGTGGGGCCCCCTTCACGGGAGCGGGAGGGTGTTTCCCCTCGACTCCACCCGCCGTGTTTTCGTCGGGTGAGGTCGAGTTTTGAGCGTGGGTCCTACTCAAGGAAGGCCGCAGCTTGGGGGTTCTTCTTCCCCGCTGAAAAGAGACCTGGACCTCTGGGGATACTGTCCCTCGATATCGCCGAGGAATGCGACTCAAGATGTCCATGTGGAATGCTGCTGAGACAGCTCCACATCCAAAGGGTGTTTATGGGTTTGCGCCGCATAGCTCGCCTGTTTTTTATTGCTGGGAACAGGAATCCCAAGGATAACCGCCCTTCCTTTGGCAGCACCCACACCCAAGAACTCGACATCACCCGGCGCAAACAGCGGGTGGCGGAGGGGATGGAGACCCTCTTCCCGCTCCATTCGTGCGGGTGCAGGGTATGGGGCGGGAAGAGGGTCTCCATCCCAGGCCGCCGGGACCCGCAGGGAAAGCGGGTGAGGTCGAGGAAGAAGCCTTTTTTAGGGCTCGCGCACTTTTATGATCTTGGCGGCCCGAAGGATGACCCTCTTTTCTTCTTGCGACCCGGGCGGCCGATAGCCGACATCAATCGGGGCTCCGGCTCTGCGATGAAGGAGCTTGGCGCAAGCAGGTGCGTCGAGGCCGATGCACGTATCCGCGCTGGCGTGAACGATCAAGCTTCCAATCGGGATGCCCGCTCGCTCGGCCGGGGAATCCGGGGCTATCTTCGCGACGCGCGGGCCTTCGGCGCTCTGGCGCAGCACCAGCCCCAGCCCCTCGGATATTTCGACGCCGTGGCGGCAGCGCACCTTCACGGGCTTGCCGCGTCCGTTCTTGAGCACTTTGAGGGTTACGACGTCGCCGGCATTGCCGTTCATCAGGACCCAGGGATTATAATCCTGGAGCTTTTCTCCGGAGATTTCGACGATCTCATCGCCGATCGAGAGGCCCGCGTCGGCGGCGGAAGAGCGCGGCAGTATGGAAGTCACGCGCAGACGGTCGCCGACCCACTGCGTGCCGGTGACGCCGATGCCCCAGACGTTCTGCTCCAGCTGCACCTCGACCTCCTCGAGCAGCCGCACGGCCAGCCATTCTCCGACGCCCAGCCGGATGCCGACATGGCCCAGGATGACGCCGCCGGAACTCGTCTCCCAGCCCGGAGCCTCGACGACGCACGCCTTGACGGGCACGCCTCGGCCCTCGGCCGCGTCGGTCAAGCGATAAAAATAGAGGCGCAGGCGCGCCGGCTTGAACGGCTGCTCTTGGAGCGGGGAAGCCTCGATGACCTCGCCGTCGAGCACGCTGCCCGGCGCGATCAGGCGGCGATCGTTTTGGGCCTGCACGCCGAGCGTCACCGCCTGGAACTTGAGCCCGACGGGAGCGCCGCTCTCAAGCCCCCCCTTGGGGAGGCTCTTCGGCAGCAGCCGCAGCCACAGCCGGGTCCCCTCCGCGATCGTGTGCCCTTGCGCAACGCCCGGGCCGGAGGCGAGCATGGCCCACCGCGCCTTGTACCCGTCGGCCTTGGCATGCACCTGAGGCCCCTCGGGCGGGGGCTTGCCGGGCCCGAAAAGCCGCGGCACCGGGACCGTGACGGAAGAACAGCCGATGCCGGCGGACGCGGCGAGCAGAGGAAGAAGTCTCTTGATCGGCTGCATGCCTATCTCCCGCTCCCGCTGCAGCACTGCGCCACGCAGCCTTTCGGAGCGGGCTTGAAATCGCAGAGCGTCCAGTTCGCCTTGGCGCAGGCGGGGCAGCGGACCTGGTCGATGTGCCGGTTGCCCTCCTCGACGCCGCCGTCGTTGGAGCAGCTCAGGCTGAGCCCCCAGCCCGCCATCGTCGGGATGCGCACGTAGCAGCTGCCCGAGATCAGCGCGTTGACGCAATCGATGCATTGGCGCTTGAGTTCGCTCGGGCCGGCTTGAGGCTGCCCGCTATCGGCGGTGTATGAGGCGGGCGCGGAGCCCGTCGAGGAGGGCTCCCCCGCCGGATTTCGGCCGCCGTCGGCCGGCGGAGCGCCGAAGAGCGCCTCGCCGAGGGCTCGGCCGAACGCGGCGCCGCTCTCCTCGGCCGTCGGGGCGCCCGACTGCGGCGCTGTCGTCGCCTGTTGGGCCGCCTGATCGGCGGCAGCGGCGGCCGATTGTTGGGCCGCCTGATCGGCAGCGGCGGCCGCGGCCGCTGCTTGCTGGGCCGCCTGGTCGGCGAGGTGCTTGCGGCGGGCGCCAAGGACCTTGCCGGTACGATCCAAGGAATCGTCGGGCGGCAGGGTCTGCGCCGCCCGGCCTGGATCGGGAGCGAGCAGGTCCCGGCCGGCCTGGACAGCCAGCTGGAGGGCTTTGCCGCGTCCCTCCGAGAGGCAGGCCTTATTGTCCTTCGACGACTTCCGGACCAGGCCCAGCGCGAGGTTCGCTTTTTGAATGGCCTCGACATTGCGCCCCTTATCGAAGGCGTCCTGAGCGGCTTGCACCGCGGCGGCCACCGCGTCGCGCTCCTTCAATCGATCCTCGGCTTGGCGGCCATGAGCCTCGGCGGCCTTGGCCAGCTTGGCCGGCCCGGAACACGACTTCGCGGTCGGGCTCGCGCCGGACAGTCCGTCGAACAATACGACCGTCACGGCATAGTCGTCGACCGCCTCTTCCAGGGCGCACGCGGCCAAGGCATTGTCGCCGGCGGCCGCGTAGCTCTCCATGGCCTTCGCATCTTCGAGCAGGCTCTCGGCGTCGGCCTCCACGACGTCCATGCCTTTGGCGTCGGCGGCGCAAGCGGCAGGCAGCTTCTTCAGAATAGAGCGGGCCTTCGCTATCTGGCGCAGCGCATGGCCCCAGTTGCAGCCGTAAAGAGTCTCTTGCTGCGCGTCGCGGTACGCCTCGCCCGCTTGAGCAAAGGCCTCTTGGGCGGACTTCGCCCGCGAGGCGGCCGCCGTAACGGCGCTGTAGAAGCCGCCCAGGAGGCCGTTTTGAGAGCGTTTCACGGCCGCGTCCTTCTCGAGCTCGGCAAGCTCCTTGACCGCAGCCGTCAACTGGCACGCCTCCAGCGCGCCGAGCGCCGCGTTGAGCTGCTCCTGCCGGCGAGGGTAGAGACTCGACACGCTGAATCCGGCGTTGAACGCGTCCAGGTTCGCGCCGTCCCACAGGCCGAAGACCACGTTGTAGGAGCCGGGGGCCAACCCCGCGGGGATCGAGAGCTTGTACTCGACGGGAACGATGTCGTCGTTCTTGAAGATGCGCTCGCGCTTGGCTGCGCCCTCCTCATCCTCGCGGCCGACGGTCTCGGTCACCCCGAGGCTGTCCTTGGGCTGCAGCCCGGCCACTCGATACTCGACGCGGATGAGCAGCGAGTCTCCGTGGTCGTAGTCGTAGCCGTCGGCGGCCTTGCCGTTGCGGACGTAGTCCGCGTCCCTGCGCCAGCGCGCCCACGGTCCAGGCTTTTCCTGCACGTTCTTCCAGTAGGCGACTCGGTCGTGGGCAAGATGGCGGAAGGGCGGCCAAGCCTTCTCCTCTCCGCGAGTGGAGAACACCTCCATCCAGGCCGCCGCGATGTCGTGCACGGAAACCTGCTTGCCCTCGCTCCAGGAGGCCTCCAGGCCCAGCGCCTTCTCATAGGCGTTGGCCTCGCTCTGCCAAGGGCCGGGATTGTCCAAGGCGGCGTCGAGCACCAGCTTCCCGCTCGTCTCCTCCGCCGGCTCGATGCCGAACGTCGGGTGCGCATCAAGCCATCTCTTAAGATCGTCGTAGTTCTTCACGGCGGCGTTGACCGCCGAGTTGGCGCCGGCGTCTCCGGAGGTCGACATCTGGCTGATCAGGGTGTAGAGCATCTCGTTGGCGTCTTTGATCATCCACCACTTGCCGATATATTTGTCGATGGCCGGAAGCAGCTTGTTGTCCTTGCGGTATTCCTCGGCGGCGTCGCCGGCGCGGCCGGCGGCCAGCTGAAGGAGGAGGTTCTTGTCCACGGTCCCTTTCTTGGCGGCCTCGTCCATGAGCTTGCCGATGTCCTCCCCATTGAGGACCTTCCCCCATATAAACTCTCCCTTCTTGCTCCCAAAAACCTTCTTGAGCGCGTCGCCCAGGCCCGCGCGCTCGCCGGCGAGCCCGCCCAGCTTGTCGGCGAGGACCTTGGCCGCCCCCATGGCCACTTTGTCCTGGAGGCTCCGCTCCGCGGCGGCGTCCGGGATGATGAAGCGCTTATAGAGTGCGACGGCGTAGTAGCGCGGGACATGCGTGTCGGTCGTGAGCGACTTGACCCAATACTCCTTGAGTCCCGACTTGAACAGCTCGGCCGTGACGCCCTCGACGAGTCCCGAGCCGAACTCCATGGCGGCCTTCTTGAAGGTCTCGAGATCCTTGACGTCGCGGAACTTCGCCGCCCCTTCGATCATGTTGTCGATCACCTTGTCGACGACGGCGTCCGAAACCTGGATCAGCGAGTCTCCCATCTCGTTGAGGAAATCGCTGATGAAGCCCGCGAAGTAGGCTTGGTCGAAGGCTTGCCGGGCGACGGCGTAGCCCAGCTCGGCCTGCTTGTAGTCGATCTCGGCCTGAAGCAGGGCGGCTCGGCTCGCGGGATCGGTCTTTCCCCCAAGGTCCCGGCGCGCTTTTTCAAGGAGCCCCGCCCGGGCGTGCACTATGGAGAGCCACTGGGTGTTGGATGGGTCCAGGTTCCACGCCTGGGTGAGGCGATTCTCGAGAGCGTGATAGGAGACGTCGCTCAAGGAGACTTTAAGATCGCCGAGCCCCCCCGAGCCCAGCCAGGATTTTTGGAGCTCGGCATCCATATAGGCCCGGTCTCGGGTTCTGACGGCGGCGATCTGCTCGGTGAGGCGGGCCAGATGAGCCTCCGGGCCGTCGGAGCTTTGAGCGAAGGCCGGGCAAACCGACAGGATGGTTAAAAAAACTATCGCCGCGCGGAACATGCCGCCATCATACCAAGATTAACCGGGAAAATTCAGTTGGCCTCAAATCTGTCCATGTCTGAATTTTTTCCGGAAGGGGTTTCAACACGGCGAAAAGGGAACCTAATAACGGAAGCGGGAGCGGCGCGCGGAGGGGCGAGACAGGCGGGAGCGGCCGGAGTATCCTGAGGAGCCGAAGCGGGCAACCACGGAGAAGCGGTGGACCTCGCCCAAGTCGCGGTGCGAATAGAAAGCGTACTCCACGGAGCAGGGCCCGGCGGAAAGCGCGAAGCCGAGCATGGGTAAAGGCACCTCTCCCAACTCGCGGCCGGGCTCGAAGCGATAGCCCGCGCGCAGGCGCAGGACCCGGGCGATCCCGTATTCCCCGGCAAGAGAGAACGCGCTGCGGCCCGTGAAGGCCTCCTTGGATATCCCGACGCCCAGCCTTAATGTAGACTCCGGAACATAGGCAGCCTCCAGATCCAGCGCCGTCGGGAGCTTGAAATCCTCTTCGAGGAAACGCATCTTGGGACCGAGATTCCTCAGCACCGCTCCGAACTCCAAGGGCCGCTCCTCCCAAGGCTTGCCCAGCCAGCCGGCGTCCAAAGCAAAGCCGTTGGCCGAGTAGTGATCGATGGACTGCCGAAGGAACTTCGCATGGCCGCCGAAGCCTCCGCGCGAATATCCCACGCCCACGGCATCATCGGAGGCATTGAAGCCGCCGGTCAAGGAGCGGTCGGTCGCGCGGCCCTCGATGCGGTCGACCGCGAGCCGCAAGAACGAGATCCCCAGCACCCCCTCGCCCACGGGATGCGCGGCCGCGGCGTAACTCAGCTTCGAGCCCTCGAAATACGGGGCATAGGTGACGCTCAGCAGACTCTTCGCCTCAGCGCCCTCTCGGCTCAAGGCCCCTGGGTTGAGCATCCAAGAAGAGCCGTCCTCCTCTCCCAGCGGATATTGGAACACCGAAGAGGCCGCGGTGGGCGGGATCTTAAGGAACGCGGCGCCCACTCCGGCGGCCCAGGCCTCGGACCCCGACAACGCGACCGCAGAGAGAACGCACGTCAGACATCTGCCGTGAGCTCTCAGCAGCCCGCGGCAGAAGTCGATCGGAAAGCGAAATCGCTCGGCGCGGGACCGGGAGATCTTCATCGGACCACCGCCAAGCGCCCGGTCTTGCGCACGGGCTCAAGTCCCGGACTGCGGGCTTCCACGAAGAAGAAGTATACGTCCGGCGCCACGCCGGAGACGTCCCAGGTGTATTCATAAGCCCATTCCGGGCCGTGCCCGTCGTCGATGAGCCCGGTGGGGCCCTGCACGGTCGCATCATGCACCTTGGCCCCGGACTTGTCGTAGATGCGGATCTTGAGCTCCGAAGCCGTGGTCTCGGCATGGATCACGGGGTTGCTGCGCACCGCGGGGTTCGGGAACGCATAGACCTCCCCGAATCCGATGTCCGTCCCCCCTGCCAGGACGCCGGAGAGCAGACCGAAGGTCGAGAAATGAGAGGTCTGCGCGCGCACCGTATGCGCGGAAGCATCCAGCGTTGAGGAGAGCGGCGTCCAGCGGCCTGAGGCGGTATCGAGCCAAGCGATGCGCATCTCGGAGGCCGCTATCCCCGCGGTTGCGGCCGGGTCATAGGTAAAAGTGAGCTGCGCGGGGAGATTGAGCGCATGCTGCCCGGAGCCCAGGGACAGTTCCGCGCGCGCCAGCATCGAAGGCCCGATGCCCGCGAGCGAGGATTGATGCTTCAAGGACATCGACAGCGTGTCCGTGGACGCGCTCACGGCCCCCGCGGGCAGGTCCACCTGCAAGGACTGCTGAGCCGTGGGATCGCCCACGACCACGCTGTTGACCTTGTAGTTTGCAATGGTCTCGGAACGCCTCTGCTCTCCGCCCGAATTCTCCTCATCGCAATCCGGATTAGAATGATCCACATGCAGGCTGATGACCGCGGCCTGCGGCGGATAGCCCCCGCCGCAGTCTGAAAGCGCGCGGACATAGTACTCTCCGTTGGTCAAATCGGAAACGTCCCAATGCACGAAGAACGGCCGGCTGAGATCAGGATTCGGATGCTGGGGATTGGAAGCCGGGACATCGGCGAAGCTCCCGCTGAGGATGGAACGATATTGGAAGAGCACCCTCTGCACCGGGGAATCATTCTCACCGTCCGCGAAGCCCGCCATCAGCGTGACGCTTTGGCCCGAGACCTTCTTCCCGTTCTTGGGGGACTTTATGAACGCCGCGGGACAGACCAGCACGTCGAAGGCCCGGGCAGAGGCCTCATTCGTGTTCTTCTCCTCGACCTGAACCGTGGCCGCGCGCACGATGAAGCGATAAAGCTTTCCATCTATGAGCCCCTGCGCCGTGAACGTGTCCGAACTCGCGCTCACCGTGGAATAAGCCGTATAGAAATCAAAGGCGACGCCTTCCGTGGCCATGTAGACGCGGTATTCGACCACGCCCGTGGAGGGCGAGCGCGCCCAATCCAGCCTTATCGTGAGTCCGGGAAGGGCCGTGGCCGTGAGGTCCGTGGGCGGCAGAGGCACGGCGGGCGCGGAACTGATGGGAATGACCACTCCCTTGATCTTATGGTTGAAGGTGTCGGCCACGAGCAGGCGGCCGATCTCGGACTGGCTGAAGAGCCCCTGCGGATAAGCGAACTCCGCCGCGGCCGCGGAGCCGTTCACGTCCCCCCAGGCGCCGCTGCCCGAGAGCAGGCTGGTGGCGCTGCTGGCCTGCACGATCTGCCGGATGCGCAGGTTCATGGCATCGGCCACATAGAGGCGCTCCGGATCCCAGGCCACGCCCCAAGGCTGGAGGAAGCGCGCGCTCGAGGGATCCGGGCTCTCGACATAGCCGCCCACGCCCAAGCTGCCGGCCACGGTCTCGACTTTCAGGGTCTGCAGGTCCAGCCTGCGGATCGTGTGATTGAGGGAGTCCGCGATGTAGGCGTACTTGCCGTACACGGCCAGGCCCCGCGGATAATTGAACTGAGCGGCCGAGCCGATCCCGTCGGCGGCACCGGCAGTTCCGGGCGAGCCCGCGAGCGTGCGCACGGTCCGAAGGGCCAGGTCGATCTCGCGGATGACGTGGTTTCCCGTATCCGCCACATAGATGCGCCCGTCCTGCGCGAACAGGCCCCACGGGAATCTGAACTGCGCGCTTGAGAGCGGCCCGTCCGCGAAGCCGCCGACGCCCGAACCCGCCAGAGTGGTCACCTCCCCGCTCTGCTTGTGGATGCGCCGGATCTTATGCGTGCCGAAATCCGCCACGTAGAGGAATTCCCCATCCACGGCCACGTGGCAAGGATAGCGGAACCGGGCCGCGGTGCCGATGCCGTCGACGTCTCCGGCCAAGCCCGAACCCGCGAGCACCCGGACCGTGCCGTCGGAAGAAGCCTTGAGCACGCGCTGGCTGCCCGTATCCGCGACATAGATCGTGCCGTCGGAGTCCGCGGTCACGTTGAGCGGGTTGTTGAGCAGGACCTGGGTCCAGGCGTAGCCCGTTGAGGAGGCATAGGGCAGGCCCATGCCCGCGACCGTGTCCACGCGGCTGGTCGCGGGGTCCAGGGTCTTGATCTTATGGTTGAACATGTCCGCCAGATAGAGACGGCCGTTCAGATAGGCGATATCCTTCGGGAATGAGAATGACGCCGAGGTCCCCGTTCCGTCCCTGTCTCCCTGCGTGCCGCCCGCCCAGACGATATCTTCCGCATTGGAGAGCGTGTAGCGCCGGACCTGCTGGAGATTGTCGGCCGGATCATCGGGCGCGGATGGGAAATCGTAAGACTGCGCCACATAGAGATGGGTCCCGTCGAAAGCGGCCGCCCGGCGATAAGCCCAGCCGTCCCACGGCGCTCCGGGCAGCGTCGAACTGGAGGCATCCTGCAAGACGTAGCGCACCGTGGTCCCCGTGGAGAAGCAGAAGAGCGCTCCGTCCGCGTGCGCGAGCAGCTTCCAGTCCTGCCCCGCCGGAAGGTCCAGAAGCGGGGTCAGGCTGCCGCTCACCGGATCCTGCACGCGCTGGAGCTTGCCCGCGGAAATCGAGTACAGGATGTTCCCATCCGTGGCGGTAAGGTCCCCGGGAACGAAAGAAACTCCCTCCAGGGCCCCTCCCGCTGCGCTCACGCGCGCGCCCCCGCCCGTCGCCATGTAGACATAGCCGCCGCTATAGAGGACTTTCGACGCAAGGACCCAGGAGGAGGTGAGCGTCGTGATGATCCCGGAGGCCGAGACCTTGCGCACGCTCCGATTGTAATAGTCCCCGATATAGATGGACCCGTCCGTGGATGCGCTCACGCTCCAGGTGAGATTGAGCCCGGCAGTGATTGCGGGGCCGCCGTCCCCGAACGCGCGCCCACGCCCGATGAGCAATGATGCATCGCCCGTCGCGGCCCACGCCGCCGACGCCCCCCAAAAAAGCAGGAAAAGCAGTGAATGGAGCATCCTTTATTAGGGTAACAGGAAGGTGCGAATCGCGCAATACCCGGTCGCCGCCGCAGGGCCCATGAGGCCCAAAAACGCGTAGGACTTTTGCCATGAAAATACGGCCCCATCGGCTCTTCTGCGTGAGGGCGTTCGAGCATATGCTCTATTCGTGGACCTGACCCGGCGCTTTTCACGGGCCTTGCGCATGTTCCTGGCGGCCTCGCTGCTGCTTCAGAGCATGAGCCCGTGCTTCGCCCAAGTCGTCCCCTCTGTCCCCGGGACCGCCCCCCTTCCCCCCGCGCTCCCCCTCGCCCTTCCCGCGCCGGCGCAATTCCCGCTTCTTGCGGGTCCGCGCATCTTCCTTAATGAAGCCTTGACGGACCCTGTGCTGGGACGTTTCTATGCGGAAACAGAGCGCCATGAGTTGAGCCTCGCCGCGCACCCCAGCCTAGCGCCCTTCATGAAGCGTTTCGCCCCCTTCGTCGAGGGCCTGCTCACGGACAAGGACGGCCGGGAGCCCATCCGCCTGACCCTCGTCGACGACATGCGGCCGGGGGTCTCCTTGGTGGACCTGGGTCCGGGCGAGCGCGTGCTGGCCGTGAACCTGGGGCTTTTGAGGAAAGTGGAGAACGACGACGAACTCGCCTATCTCATCGGCCAGGAGCTCGAACGCGGCCACTGCGACCTCAACGAGGACATCGCCCGCCTGTACAAGCGAAACGAAGGATTCGACCGGATAAGAGCCACTCTCCTTGAGAACGCCCTGGAATCCGAGGCGGACGTGCGCTCCCTGGTCGGCCGGGTCATCGAGAAAGGCTACAACCCCCATTCCGCCTACGAACTCCTCACGCGCAGCATCGAAGCATCCGAAGGCATGAAGGAGAACTCGGACTACTCCTCTCGCCGCGACGCGCTCGCCCTGGCCCTCTCCTGGTGGATGCGCCGCCTGGGCCGCGACCCCAACGACCGCTTCGGCGACCATCCCCGGCAGGACGGCGTGCTCGGCCCCCTGCGCGAGCAGCTCTTCGACGATCCGGCTTTCCTGCGGGAACGCCGCCGGCAAGCCGTGGCAGGCCTGATGAAGCCCTCCCTTCGCGCGCGACAGGCCTATGATGCGGTCCAAGACCCCAACACTCTCAATATTTTCAACGTCGTCTATGAAGCGGATTTCGAAAAGAACTGGCAGGAGTTCGACCGCAATGCGGATGGCCTCTTCAGCGACAAAGCTCGAGTGGACCTCCAGCTTTTGCTCCACCAAAAACTCGACGAAGGCTACGAAGCGGAGCGAAGCAGGGTCCTTAAGGCTCCGTTCCAGGCGCGTTCCTTTGAACACCTGAAGGATTTCCTGCGCATGGAGCTTCACAAACTCGTGCTCTCGGCTCCCGAGCCCGGCCGGGTTTTATTGGATATCCAGAAAAAGCAAAAGGACATTGCAGAGGCTGAGAAGGCTCTTGCTGAATCAAAAGACGAGTATGAGCGCATGGAGGCGAGCTCCGATCTCCTGCGCCTGCCCAAGGAGTTGCGGCGCTTGGAGCATGATTATTCTCTTTCCCGCCGCGTGTTCGCGAACAAGGACGCGGACTCTCGCTGGCAAGCGCTCATCCAGGAACCCAAGGAGACCCGCAATCTCTGGAGCTTCAGTCACTCACCCGAGGAACTGCTCAAGCAGGGCTTCAGGCTGCGCCGAGTGGAGGGGTACGCTTCCCGCATTACCGGCCGCCGCAAGGAAGCCATCGAAGCCTCCATGCCCGCAATCTTGGACGACAATAAGAGCTTTGGCTCATTCGGAGAGGCCATCGGAATCTTCCTGGAAGTGCGGCCAGGCGCCGCGGCTTTGGGGCCTCTGCTGGAAGCCTATGTCCGCTTCATTGGGAAGGCTCTCAGCGGCTCTCCTGCCGAGCGGATTGCCGAGAACATCGGCATCATGTGGTACCGGGCCCGGGACGACGGGAAATCCATCTGGAGCTTTTTCAAGGACTTCTACGCAGCCGATCCTGCCGCGGCCGTGAGGATCTGGCTGAGCCTGATGAAAGTCCTCGTTGAAAAAGCCCCGGGCCTGGACATGCTCGATACGCTCATCCGCTCGGTCTGGGTGGAGGAGGACAATGCCGGGCCTCTTTTGCAGGATGGGCCATCGAGAGAGCTGGTATCCGCGAGGCTGGAGTCCGCGTTCAAGAGGGAACTATCCGAAGCTGAGAGCGCAGGGCAAGTGCTCAACGCCCTGAGCTATTACCAGGACGCGCTCTGGAATATTGGGGGCCGTTCCAAGAACATCCTCAGCGAGGAAACCTCCGACGCGATCCTGGAAGCCGCGCTCACGCGCATGGAGAGCGTGCGATATCCGGATGGCCGCAGGGACCAGCTCAGAGCCTTGCTTTTGGCCCGGTTCCCGTGGCTGTTCCATGTGGGCGCGGAAAAGGACGATCCTCGCAGGCTGGCCATCGTGAAAGGCATCTCCGGCTTGGTCGCCATGAAAGACGAGTTCAACGGGGTATTGGATTACGTCTACCTCGTGCAGCTGGTCTACGATAAAGACGACCCGGAGTCTTTCTACCGGCTCATCAGCAGCCTTCAGGGACTCGTGACATTCTCCCCGGAATCCCAAAAGAACGGCCCAGCCCAACAGATCGCGTTGAGCTTCCTGTCCTGGCTCGAGCGCGAAGAGCCGGACGATGTGTCCTTGGCCAAAGCCCTGAGCATCTATGAGAGTTATGTCGATGAGGATTTTGACGAGGATTCGGATCCGGAGAACCTGGACGACGCTGAGAATTATGACGATGCGGACTATGAGGATGAGGATTCGTATTCGAAAAATACGGGCTTTTCATCCTTCCTTACCAACCGCCTAAGGCTCCTGATCGCCAGGCATGCTTCGCAGGGCCCGGCCGGCGCCATCCGCGACGGGGTCTACGATTTTTGGCGGGACTGGCATGACCGCCGCTTCGAGCCTTTCAACTGCGATGCCTTGGGCGGAGTCATTCGCCGCGCTGTCCCCGAGGCCCCGCTGGCGGCCTTGGAGTTCCTCACGGCCGGCGTGGAAGGCGTCAGCCGCCTCGTTTCGGAGATCACGGCCGAGGACAGCATCTGGTACCACGGCTCGGACACAGAATGGGAGAACCGCGTGGACGTCAAGCGCCTGGCCTCCCTGCTCAAGGATCCCGGAGTCCTTGAAAAGGCATCCCCCGAACAGCTCGCCCAAGGCTTCGCGGCCTTGGCCGTGTCCCGGGAGGATGCGCAGGCCGAGATCGGAGACATCTTCGAGAAGATATTCCCGCTCGTGCGCGAGGACGCGAAGGCCGCGCGCCTCTTCGAAGACGAGGGTTTGGTCGAAAAGCTCTATTACCTTTCCTCGACCAAGGAGCTGGCCCTCTGGCAGCTCGAACGCAAGTTCAAGCTCTCCGAGCTCGGGCAGGCCGCCGGTGCGCTGGGGAAAGACGAGGTCCGAGCCCAGCTGACGGGGATACTCTCAAGCCTGCAGAGCCAGCTTCCGGAGGAATCGGTTCTGCGCAACGAGCTCATCGATGAGGTCGAAAAGCGCCTGCTCACCAGCCGGGCGGAGTCCAGGCTTTTCGACCCTTTGCGGGCGGACTCGGAGAACTGGAGCGAGCATAAGGGCTTCGAGGCCCTATCCGCGCCCCAGCTGGTCGCGCGCATGGTCAAGAGCCAACCGGACCGCATCTCCCTGATCCGCTATCTCGTGGGCTCCGAATCCAAGCCGCCGACCTTCGAGTCCGTGGGCTGGATGCAGCGCTCCTATGAGAAGGATATCATCGCCGCGAGAAAACTCTTCCAGGAAGCGGAGACTCCCTTGCGCGTGTTCCTGCTGCAGCCGCTCATGGATGAGAACCGCGGAATATTCTCCGACCCCGCGGCTTCGGAGTCGCTCTACAGCTTCGTGCTCGGCGAAGGCTCCGACTGGAGCGGGGTGTTCCGGGGCAAGTTTATGCGCGCCTACCTCAAGGCCCTTTCTCCGGGAGAGCGCAAGGTGGTCCTGGGCGCCATACTCTCCGGGTTCGTGGGCCGGCCGCCCGGCGCTCCGTCGCTAAAATCCATCCTGGAGGCCATGGGACCCTTCGGCGTGAAGGTGGGACAGTTCCTGCGCACCAGCGCCGTCCTGTCCAAGGCCGAACGCAGCGAGCTCGACGACTTCCTGGACCGCGCCCTGGAACCCTCGCGCCACGAGATATACCAAGCCCTTGAGCGCGTCTTCGGGAAGAACTTGGAAGCCGTGGAGGGCGTGGGCGAACTCCTGGGCTCGGGCTCCCTCAACGTGGTGGTGCTCGTGCGCCTGCGGGACCCGTCTACCAACGGGGAGTGGCTGCTCCGCTCTCCGTCGGAGCCAGGCTTAGTCGACCCGTTGGACGGCGCGATACGGCGCGTGGTCGTGCGCATGCAGCGGCCGGGAGCAGAGGGCCTGGTGGCCAACGAGAACCCGGTCTGGGAGCGCGCCATCGCCGAGCTCAAGACCGACCCCGATGCCCGCACCCGGCGCATGGCCATGCTCATCGACGAGGCCCGAAGCTACGCCTACGAAAACCTCAAGCCCGGCGGCGTGGAGCTGGACCTGAGCATCGAGCGAGAGGCCTATCCCGACGCGGCCGCGGCCTATGCCGACGAACAGGATTCTTCCGGCTTGCGCGTGGAGGTGCTCGCTCCGCTCAAGGACTTGCAGGCGCGCCTGGTCCCTGAGAAGGATTCGCGCAGCGTTTCGCTCTACGACTACATCCCCGGCACGCGCTTGAAAGCTCTGGATCCCAAGGACCGGGCCCGCACGGCCGCGCGCATCCTCAAAACCGAGCTGCGCGCCCTCTTCGAGCGCGCCTCCTTCGACCCGGACGGGCACAGCGGCAACTGGATCAACGACCTCCTCCATGGCCGCCTCGTGCGAATCGATTACGCGCAGCTGCGCAAGCTCCCGACAGAAGATCGCGCGGCCTTCCGCAGAGCTATGGCCGCATTGGTGCGGCCTTCGCCGGATGCGTTCATGCGCTCGGAACTGCTTGAGACCCTTGGGCGGGTCTTCTCATTCTCCGGAGGCACGCCGACTCAGCAGGAGCTTTCCGCGGCGCTGGATGCGGCGCTGAGCGAAGGGGACCTGCCGGAGGCTTATCTTCCGCATGAGCGGCTCATGAGCATCCAGGACCGCATGGAGAATGCCCTGGGCGTTTCCCATCCCGGCTTGGCGATATCCGTCGCGCCTTCGGCGCGCAGCGCCCTGGCATCCTTGGCCAAGATCTCGATCTACGAGGAAGAACTGGGCAAACTGAGGTACGGGCTCATCCTGCTCGACAGCCTCGACATCAGCCCGGCGCAATATCTGTGGCTGAGCGCACGGAACTGGGCGGCGGGTCTTTCCCGCACTGCCGCGAGCGCCGCGCGTCGTTAACGAATAGGGAAGAAAACGGAGAAGGCCGTGCCGCGGCCTTCCTCGCTTTGAAGCTCGACGCGGCCGCCGTGCTTGCGCACGACCTCGGCCACCAGGGCAAGGCCCAGACCCCTGCCGGGCCCCTTGGTGGTAAAAAAAGGCTCGAAGATCTTCTCGCGCAGCTTCCTGGGGATGCCGATCCCGGTATCCGAGACATCCAGCCGCGCCCACTCGCGTCCGCCCTCTTGGACCCGGCGAGTACTCACCCGCAGACGGCCGCCTTTCGGCATGGCATCCAGGGCATTACCGCCGAGGTTGAGGACTATCTGCTGGAGTTGGCCGGCGTTTCCGTGAACGCGAGAGGCGCAGACGAGTTCCTGTTCGAGTTCGACGCCTTTTGAATGCGCCCGGCCTTGGAGGGATTCCAAAGCCCCCTCCACGGCCTTGTCGAAATTGCAGTCCTCGAAAGTCGGGATCTCTTCGCCGGAAAAAGCCCCGAGATTCTGGACAAGGTCCCTGCAGCGCAGGGCTTCGCGCTCGATGCTCTTAAGCGGCAAGGTCGAAGCATCCTCTTGCCGGACATGCCGGAGCGCGGACTGGGCGAATCCCAGGATCACGCCCAAAGGGTTCTTCAACTCATGGAATACGCCCGCCGACACCTGCGCGAAGGCTTCCTGCTTCTGCGCGCCGTGCAGGCGCATCTCCCGATCGAGAAGGACCTTGAGCATCCGGTCATGCGCGATGATCCCGGAAAGCGTGTCGGCCACGGCCGTTAGGAAATCCTCCTCCCTGGACTTGCGGGCATAACCCGCCTTGACGTAAAGGACCAGCACGCCCAGGAGCTTCCCGCCGCGCTTGATGGGCAGGCAATAATGCCCGTGCTCGGGCATCCCTTCATAGGCCGTTTCATGCCGTTCATCGGCATGGCTCGCGAAGACCGTCTCCCCGGAAGCCGCGGCCCGGCCGCAAAGGCAGCGGCCGAAAGGCACGCGTGAGCAGGCGGCCAGGATGGGCTTCCCGAATCCCCGCTGGGCTTTAAGCACCAAGACCTCAGGCTCCTCGTCGGCCAGGAAGACTCCGCCCTTGGCCTCGATGGCGAGCCAGGAGACGGCGAATATCCGGTCCAGGACGCGTTCCAGCACGGACCCCAGAGGAAGGTCCTCCATGGCGATCTTCAGGATATCCGCCAAGGCGGCTTGCAGTTCATAATCATGCTGCAGCCGCGTCTCCGCCGCCTCGAGCCGCCGAAGTTCTCCGCCGATCCAGAAATAGGCCAGAGGAACAAGGGTCGCGACGAGCACGACAACGTCCAGCAGCCCGTGGGCCAGCGGCCCCACTCGCGGGAAAAACTCCTCGATGCCGAACATGACGGCCGTTTCCACGGCCGCGACCGCGAGGAGCCGCAGGAAAAGCCTGCTGCGGATGCCGTTCCCCCAGTAGTTCGTCACGCGAAAGTCCCGAAGGCTCGGATAGTCACTGCGCAGGCGTCAGGATCGAGGCGCGAAGGTATTCCCGATTAAGACGCGCGATGTTGGAGAGCTTCACGCCCTTGGGGCAGGCGGCCTCGCACTCGGCCTCGTTGGTGCAGTTGCCGAAGCCTTCGAGGTCATGCTGTTTGATCATGGACAGGGCGCGGCGCTCGCGCTCCACGGCTCCCTGCGGCAGAAGCGCCAGCTGGGAGACCTTGGCCGCCACGAAGAGCATGCCCGAGGCGTTGGGGCAGGCGGCCACGCATGCGCCGCAGCCCACGCAGGCGGCCGCGTCCATGGCGGCCTCGGCCTTGTGCCTGGGCACGGGCACGCAGTGCGCCTCGGGCGCGCTGCCCGTGTTCACGGAGATGAACCCTCCGGCCTGCATGATGCGGTCGAAAGCGGAGCGGTCCACGACGAGATCCTTGACGACGGGGAATCCCTTCGCACGGAAGGGCTCCACCGTGATCGTGTCCCCGTCCTTGTAGCGCCGCATGCGGTTGTCGCAGGAAGTCGCTCCCTCGTCCTTTCCGTGCGGCCGGCCGTCGATGACCAGGCTGCACATGCCGCAGATTCCCTCGCGGCAGTCGTGGTCGAAGGCCACCGGGTCCTCTCCCTGGAGGATGAGCTTCTCGTTGAGCACGTCGAGCATCTCCAGGAAGGACATGTCGGGAAGGATGCCGTCGACCTCGTAGCTCTTGAGCGCCCCGGCGTCCGCCGGGCCCTTCTGACGCCAGATTCTCAAATTCAGGCGGATGCCGATCATTTGTAGCTCCTCTGCGAAGGCTTCGCATGCTCGAAAGACAACGGTTCGGTATGCCGCACGGGCGCCGAACCCTCTCCCTGATACTCCCAGGCCGCCACATGCGAGAAGCCCGCGTCATCGCGCAGGGCCTCCCCCTCGGGAGTCCGGGACTCCTCGCGGAAATGCCCGCCGCAGGACTCCTTGCGCTCCAAGGCGTCGCGCAGGATGAGCTCGGCCAACTCCATATAGTCCGCGGTGCGCAAGGCGCGCTCCAGGGTCTGGTTGAAGTCCGCGCCCGAGCCGGTGACGCGCACGTTCTTCCAGAACTCCTCTTTAAGCTCCGGCACACGCGCCAAAGCCTTCTTCAAGCCCGCCTCGTTGCGGCCCATGCCGCAGTACTCCCACATCAGGCCGCCCAGCTCGCGATGGATGTCCGCGGGCGTGCGCTTGCCGTTGACGGACAGGAGCTTCTGCACACGCGCATCCGCGGCTTTCTCAGCCTCGCGGAAAGCCTCGTGCTCGGCGGAGACTTTGCCCAGCTTCTCGCCCGCCAGATAGCCGCTCAGCGTCGCGGGGATGATGAAGAAGCCGTCGGCCAGACCCTGCATCAAGGCGCTCGCGCCCAGGCGGTTGGCCCCGTGGTCCGAGAAGTTCGCCTCGCCCAAGCAGAAGAGCCCGGGCACCGTGGTCATAAGATCATAGTCCACCCACAGCCCGCCCATGGTGTAGTGCACCGCGGGGTAGATGCGCATGGGCACTTTCTGCGGATCCTCGTCGGTGATGTGGTGATACATGTCAAAGAGGTTCCCGTACTTCTCGCGGATGGCGGCCAAGCCGTCGCGCTTGATCGCGTCGCGGAAATCCAGATAGACCGAGAGCTTGCTCGCTCCCACTCCTTTTCCCTCGTCGCAGACGACCTTGGCCGCGCGCGAGGCCACGTCGCGCGGCACGAGATTGCCGAAGCTGGGATAGCGGCGCTCCAGGAAATAATCCCGCTCGTCTTCCGGGATGCTCTCGGGACTGCGGCTGTCGCCGGCCTTCTTGGGCACCCAGACGCGGCCGTCGTTTCGCAGGCTCTCGCTCATGAGCGTGAGCTTGGACTGATGCGTGCCCGAGACCGGGATGCAGGTCGGATGGATCTGCGTGAAGCAGGGATTGGCGAAGGCCGCGCCCTTCTTGTAGGCGCGCCAGGCGGCGCCCACGTTGCAGGAGTTGGCGTTCGTCGAGAGATAGAAGACGTTGCCGTAGCCGCCGGTAGCCAGGCAGACCGCATGGCCCGCGTAGGACTCCAGCTTGCCCGTGACCAGGTTGCGGCAGACGACTCCGCGCGCGCGCCCGTCGACGAGAACAAGCTCCACCATCTCCCGGCGAGGGAGCACTTTCACCCGGCCGGAGGCGGCTTGGCGCATGAGCGCGCTGTAGGCGCCCAAAAGGAGCTGCTGTCCCGTCTGCCCGCGCGCGTAGAATGTGCGCGAGACCTGCGCCCCGCCGAAGGAGCGGTTGTCCAGGAGCCCGCCGTAGTCGCGCGCGAAGGGCACGCCGAGCGCCGTGCAGTGGTCGATGATGGAATTGGAGATCTGCGCCAGGCGGTAGACGTTGGCTTCCCGCGCCCGGTAGTCGCCGCCCTTGACCGTATCGGTGAAGAGCCGGCGCACGCTGTCTCCGTCGTTGGGATAGTTCTTTGCCGCGTTGATGCCGCCCTGCGCCGCGATGGAGTGCGCCCGGCGCGGGCTGTCCTGGATGCAGAGGTTGAGCACGTTGTAGCCCAGTTCGCCCAGGGAAGCCGCGGCTCCGGCCCCGGCCAGCCCCGTGCCCACGACGATGACGTCGAACTTTCGGCGGTTGGCCGGGTTGACCAGCTTCGCCTCGAAGCGGCGCTGGTCCCACTTCTGTTCCAGCGGTCCGGAAGGGATCTTGGCGTCGAGTTTCATGTTCATCCTCTATAGATGCAATGCGACCAGAGCGGCATCAAGCCGAAGGCCGCGGCCAGGAACACGGCGAAGGCCAGGCCCGCGGGCTTGATCACGGGCGTTGCATTGGGATGCTCCGCGCCGAAAGTCTGGAAGGCGCTCTGCACGCCGTGGCTCAGATGCAGGCCGAGCGCAGTGAGAGCGCAGAGATAGAAGACCACCACGGGCACGCTCTGAAACCAGGCGACCACCACGCCGAAGATCCCGGCCTCGTCCTCGGCCTCGATGAGGCGGAACGTGCTCACGTGAAAGAGCAGGAAGCCCAGAAGGAAGAGTCCGGTCCAGATCATGGTAGCCGAGCCCCAGGTGCGGCCGCCCGCGCTCTCGCGCACCTCGTAGCGCTCGGGCCGCGCGCGCCAGTTCTCCCAGGTCAGCCAGAGGGCCATGCAGATGTGCGTCAGGAACACGGCCAGCAGGCCCAACTCGATGACCGGCAGGAGAGTCTGGCTCTGCAGGAACTCGGAATAGTGGTTGAAGGCTTCCATCCCTTTATAAAGGAGGAAGTTTCCCGCCAGATGCCCGCAGAGGAATCCCACAAGCATCAGGCCGGTCAAGGCCGCGATCTGCTTCCTGCCGATGGAGGATGTTCCGTAGCGCCGAATCACGACAAGAAGTCCGTTCATAGGAGAGCTCCCTTTTCGTCACCCCGGCGCAAGCCGGGGTCCGGCTTGCACCGGGATGCCGAAGCAAATACTGTACGAAAGTGTTGGGCGTACTACGCTGGGAATTCTACCTCTCCGAACACCCGCAAGCAATGCGGGTGCGATGAAATTCTTCAGCGCACGCCTCCCTGATCGGCATGAAATGACAGATGAGTAATCAATAAATAGGGATTATCGTTCTGTATAAAAACAGGATATGTGCCATATTGTTTTTTGTAAGAACAGTTTCCAAGATGTCTCTGGAATCATAGCCGGATAATTTTACACATACCGCTCGTTTATCCGGATAATCGTACGGCATCGGTGAAATAATCCGGGAAAGCGTCAATACAGGCGGAGGGCTTTGGTGCCGGAGGAGGTGCGGATGCGGATGCGGCTGGCGTTGCAGTTGTCGGGCTCCACCAGGCGCACGCCGTAGGTGCCCGCGGTCTTCTGCAGGCGCAGCTTGGAGGTCACGGTGCCGGAGAGCTCGCAGGCCACGCGGATGTTGTTCGTGCCGTCGAAATAGGCCAGGCCGCAATCCTCATAGACGCTCTTGGACGCCTGATCCGTGAGACCGTAGGAACCCAGATTGGCGTAGCTCCCGTTATTGGCCGACTCCACGCCCAAGCCGATGTCGGAATCCTCGTCTTCCGCGGGATCGGCCTTGTCGATGGTGCGCGAGGTCTCTCCATCCGATACCCAGCCTGAGGCGCTCCATCGGCCGTTGGCGGCCTCGGACATGGGATGGAAATCCTCCACTCCGCAGCCTGGATCGAACCAGAACGGATGCGCCGCGAAGGAGTGGCTGTCCTGGCTCGGGCACCCGGTCCCGGTCCAGCCCGCGCCCAACTGGCAGGTCGCGGCCCCCCAGATGCCCGTGTTCTGCACCGAGCCGTCTGCGGTCGCCGAGGAGAAGAAATCGTTGTAGTCCGAGACGAAGCCGCTCTGGCTTCCCGCGTCGAGCCGCACCGTGGCCGAGGAACCCGTGACCGTGACGGTCACGGAGCTTGAGAAGATATTGTCCTTGACGATGTTCACCGTCGAGGAATTGACCATCCACAACAAGTAAGCGTTCGTCAGGCCCGTGCCGGTGCTGTGCAGGTCGTTGAACTTGAACTGCACGTGGTCCGTGCCCGTCAGATAGGCGCCCACGAATGATCCGCCCGTAAGCAAGCCGGGATTCGAGATGCGGTTGTGGTCGAAGTTCACCTGGCCCGCGCTCTTGGCGTAGAGTCCGTACGCGCCGTAGCTCCCCAGGTTCCCTCCCGCGCGCAGGATGATGCTGTTGTTCTGGATCGTGGCGCCGGTCCTGAGTCCTTCGAGGTAGATGCCGTAGGTGTATCGCGCGTTGGAAACGGCCACCGAAAGGGTATTGGAGGTCAGCCAAAGGCTCGTCCCCGGAACCTGCGTGGCCGCGTAGACCGCGTATTGCGCGTTCAAGAACGTGTTCGTGGACGCCGCGACCGTTCCGGAGCCGTTTGCCTCGAGGAACAACCCATAGCCCTGCGCTCCCCCGATGAACGTGGTCGATGAAAGAAGGATATCCGCGGAGCCCCGCGTCACGCGCAAGGCGGAGCCGTTCGGGTTCTGGGCGCAGAGCACGCTGCCTCCGATCGTCGTCCCCGTGGAAGCCTCATGGAAGAACGCCTCGGAGGTCCCCTGCAAGTACGAGTCGAGCACGCGCGTGAAGGACGACCGCCAGAGATAGACGCCCTGCTGCATGCCGCTCGTCGCCGTGCTCAAGACCAGGCGCGTGTTGTCCGACCCGTTGCCGAGAGAGGCTCCCAACATGCCCGAAAGCCTGCTTCGCGTCACCGTGCTTGAATCCGAGGCGTCCGCGTACAAGCCGCTGTTGCCGTTGCCTTGCAGATCGCTCAGGTCGATGGAGCTTTCGTCGGAACCGGAGAGCAGCCTCAGTCCGCACTGAGGTCCTCGGACCACGCTGCGCGCCAGGGCGCTCCGATCCGAGGCGGAGACGTACATTCCGTCGTTGGACGTTCCCACCACGGTGCTGATGGAAACGGCGTTCGCGTCCGCGCCGGCGGTCAGATACGCGCCGTAAGGACCCTCGACATAACTCTGCGTGAGAGTGTTCGAATCCGAGGCATTGATATAGAGCCCTCTCATCGTCCCGCCCGTCATGGTGCTGAAGCTGATCGCGTTGCGGTCGGACCCGTTGTCCACCTGCGCGCCGATCTGCCCGCCCCGGATGAAGCTCTGCGTCACGTCGTTGTAGTCCGCGCCGACGAAAAGCAGGCCCGTCGCCGTCGCCGAGAGCGTGCTATAGGAAACGGAGTTGCGATCCGCCCCTCCCGCCAGATAGGCGCCGTTCTCCTTGCCCCACATGAAGCACTGCGTCACGGTGTTGGAGTCCGAATTGTCCAGATAGAGGCCCGTATCGACCTTGCCGACCATGGTGCTCAGGCTGACCTCGTTATAATAGCCCTGGTTGAAGCCCGCCCCCCTCATCCCTCCCCACAGAATGCTCCGGGTCACGGTATTGGTATTGGAGGCCATGGCGTAAAAACCGTAGCCTCCGCTGTAACCGGCGCTGGAAAAGACCGTGTCGAAGGAATTATTCCTCGCGTTCACAAGATAGATCGGATAGGAAGTCCCGCCGTAAACCACCGAACTAAAGGAGATGCTCGTCATGGTGCTGCCCGGCAGATAGAAACCGTATTGGGCGATCGTCGTCATGCTGGACCAAGCCACCGTGTTCCAGCTCGAGAGCTGCACGCCCGCGAAGTAGATCTTGCCGCCCGGGTCGACGACGTTGACGCTGCTGAGCGCCACGTACTCCGAGGACACGCGCACGCCGTAAGGCATGGAGTTCGCGGCGACGACGTCGACGCCGAAGACGTTGACCGAGGCGTTGGCGATCACGAACGCCGCCGTCGAGCCGCTGAGCGGCTCCACCGCGGGACGCAGCCCCGAGCCCGGGTCGGCCAGGATGGTGATCGACGAGCCGCCGTTGGTGAAGCCCTGCACCGTCACCTGCTCGGCGTAAGCCGCGCCGTCGCGGATGACCACGCACGAGTGCCCCGTCAGCGTGGAGGGCAGGGCCGCGACGCCCGCCGAGATCGTCGCATAGGCCTGGCCCGCGCCCACGTTCACGGCGACGACGCAGCCCGGATAGCCGGTATCGAGCGTCCGCGTGCTCCCCAGGACCTCGAAGCCGGTCGGGAAGCCGTCGACATTCCTCGCCCGGACCTCGAAATAATAGAGCCTGCCTTGGGTCAAGCCGACGACCGCCGTCGACACCGAAGTCATCCACGCCGCGGCTCCGCCGGCCGGGTAGAACAGGTCGCCCGTGAAATCCGAGGCCGTCGAGGCCCGCACGAAGAACTCCGTGTAGCCCGGATTTCCCCTCGCGAGCCAGTTGAGCGTGACCGAGGTGAAGTTCACCTGCGTGAAAGGCTCCGGCGGCGTGCCCGGCTGGGCGGCGAGCGTGTAGAAGGACGCCGAGGGAGAGAGCACGGTCGGGAAAGCGGTCGTCCCGTTGAAGCCCCGGACCTGGCGACCGTAGAGAGCGTTGGTGGAGAGCCCCACCTCGTCCCAAGTCAGCGCGCCCACGCCGCCGGCGCGTACCGCGTTGTCGGTGGCGGCGAGCACGTCGTAGGTCGACGCATTGCAGGCGGCGCCCCAACTCCAGGTAATCGAAGAGACGCCCTGCGCCTCGCCTTGGAAAGAGGAGGGATAGGGATACCAGGCGCCCGTCGAGCCCGCCACCGAGTCTCCTCCCGAGGAGGGACCGCTCGACGCCCAGATCGAGAGAGAGGAGGAACAGGTTGTTTGAGCCAGGGCGATTCGTCCGCCGCCCCCGCCGCCGCCGTAAAAACTTGATCCGCCGTTGAAGCCGTTGCCGCCGTTGGCCCTTACGGCTCCGGAACCGGAGAGCGTGTTGGCCGCGATATTGACGCTGCCCCCCGCGCCGCCGCCTTCGCCGGCGTAGATGCCCCCGATTGCGATCGCGCTATTTCCATTGGCGCTGATAAGACCATTGAGCGTCATGGCTCCGCTCACGCTCAGGATCACCGTACCGCCGCCGTTTCCGCCTACGTAATTGAAACCGAGATAGTTATTGGCGCCGCCTCCGCCGCCGTGGTTGACGGGGTTTGAGAGCGAATCGTACGCCGCGCGGCCTGCGCCCACCGAGCCATGTCCGCCGGGACCGCCATGTCCGCCGCCTCCGCCGGGAGTGTTTACCCCGCCGACGCCGCCGCTGCCGTCGGGTCCAGCTCCCGTAGTTCCGACACCGCCCGAATAACCCTGCCCGTCGACCGCGATGGTCGCGCCCGCCTGCAAGTCGAAATCGCCGCTTATATTGAGATTAAGCATCTTAGTCTGGGTATTGCCCGCGGCGTTGAGCGCGTGCCTCCAGGCGGCGCCCTGATTCATGGTGAGATCACCCGCAAGCGAGAACGGAGAGAGGGAATTCTGAATGAATGTGTTTTTGGCCGGAACGGTAAGGCCGCCGGACAATATGGCGAGATGCGCATAGGTGATGGTATTGGAACTGCCGCCGGGCAGGCTCATGCCGGCGTTGAAGGTTGCGGAAGCGACGATGACGGTGTTCGTGCCCGAGAAGACGGCCGCATTTTGGAATGTGGCGCTGGCGATCGTGATAGTGTTGCTGCCGGCGAAATTGACCGCGGGCGCAAAGGTGGCGGTGGTCAGGCTGATGGAATTGGCGCCGGCGACGGAAACGGAGGTGGTGAACACGGCGTTGGAGTCGCTTGCGAAGGAGACCCTGGCGTTGGAGACGGAGAACGTGTCGATCGTGAGGCCGGCGCCCGCGATGGGCGTGTCGGCGGCCGCGGCACTCGCGCCTCCGGCGACCTTTAAGCTGAAGACCGAACCCGTCTGCGCGGCGTCCTGCGTGAAGACGGTTCCCGCCGCACCGGCGAGCGAGGTCCCGCCGCTGCCGGCGCCCGTCGCGGCCGAGGCCGCCGTGATGATGCCCGGCGGGACCGCGCCCGAGGTTACGCGCAGGGAGATGATGCCGCCGGAGCCGCCCCCTCCGTAGAAGCTTGAGCCGCCGTTAAAACCATTGCCGCCGTTGGCGCTCACCGTGCCGGAGCCCGAAATCGAAAGCGCGGCGATGTTCACAGCGCCGCCCGCTCCGCCGCCCTCGCCGTTATAGGCGCTGCCGTTGGCGACCGCGTTATCGCCGTCGGCGGCGATGAGTCCGTTCAAGGTCACGGCTCCGCCCACGGTCAGAAGGACCGTGCCTCCGCCGTTTCCGCCCGTGCCGATGAGGCCGGTATAATTATTACCGCCGCCGCCGCTGCCGTGATTGACGGGATTGGAAAGGGAATCGTAGACGGAACCGCCTCCGCCGGTCGAGCCCTGCCCGCCATAGCCGCCATGGCTGCCGCCGCCGGGTCCGGCGTTTACTCCTCCTCCCCCTCCTCCAGGTCCCCAGCCCGTGACTCCGACTCCGCCCGGATAACCCTTGCCGTTGGCCGAGATGGTGGCGCCCGCCTGCAGATCGAAAGCCCCGGTAACGTTGATATTAAGCAGCGAGGTCTGCGTTCCGACGGCCGCGTTGGCCGCGTGTCTCCAGGAGGAGCCTTGGAGCATGGTCAGGTCGCCCTGGACAAGGAACTGCGAAACTGAATTTTGGATGAAGGTGGTCTTGGCCGGGAGAGTGAGGTTCCCTGCCGGAAGAATGAGCGAGCCGTATGTGATCGTGTTGGAACTGCCGCCGGGAATGCTGATGCCCGCGCTGAAGGTTGCGGAAGTGAAGGTGACGGTGTTCGTGCCCGAGAAGACGGCCGCGTTCTGGAAGGTGGCGCTGGCGATGCTCATCGTATTGACGCCCGAGAAAGCCGAGCCGTTCTGGAAGATCGCCGAAGAGATCGTCACGGTGTTTGCGCCCGTGAAGTCAGGGGCGCTTTGGAAGACGGCTTTGCTCAGGCTGATGGAATTAGTACCGGTGACGGAAACGGAAGTGGTGAAAACGGCGTTAGAGTCGCTTGCGAAGGAGACCATGGCGTTAGAGACGGAGAATGTGTCGATCGTGAGGTCGGCGCCGGGGATAGGGGTGTTGGCCGCGGCAACGGCGCTGCCGCCTGCGATCTTCAAGCTGAAGACCGAACCCGTCTGGCCGGCGTCCTGCGAAAAAACAGGACCCGCCGCGCCCGACAGAGAATCTCCGCCGCTGCTGAACCCCGCCGCCGCGGAGGAAACCGCGATAATGGCCGCCGGGACCTGTCCGGAGGCTGCCCGCAGGGAGATGATTCCGCCCGAGCCGCCTCCGCCGTAAAAGCTTGATCCGCCCCTGAAACCATTGCCGCCGTTGGCTCTTACGGTTCCCGAACCGGAGATCGTGTTTGCCGAGACATTTACGCTGCCCCCCGCGCCGCCGCCTTCGCCGGCGTAGATGTCCCCGATCGCGGTCGCGCTATTCCCATTGGCGCTGATAAGACCATTGAGCGTCATGGCTCCGCTCACGCTCAGGATCACCGTGCCGCCGCCGTTTCCGCCCACATAGTTGAAGCCGAGATAATTATTGGCGCCGCCGCCGCTGCCGTGATCGACGGGATTTGAGAACGAGTCATACGCCGCGCCGCCTGCGCCCACCGAGCCATGTCCGCCGTAGCCGCCGTGTCCGCCGCCGCCGCCGGGAGTATTCACCCCGCCGATGCCGCCTCCGGTCCCTGAGCCGGTGGCGCCTATTCCGCCAGGATATCCTCGCCCGTCGACGGCGATGGTCGCGCCCGCCTGCAGGTCGAAGTCTCCGCCGACGCTGAGATTGACCCGCTTCGTCGGGACGCTGCCCGCGACGTCGGAGGCATGCGTCAGCAGCCCGCCCGGGAACACGGTACCCGAAGATATCCGCAAGGTCTGCGTGCTGTTCTGCAGCAGCGAGGCGTTCTTGAATATCGTGAGCCAGCCGTTGGTCGCCAGAATGCCGGTGGAGACCGTGATCGTCGACGCATAGGTCCCGGCCTCGGAGCCGAGGATCAGGCCGGCGAAGACGATCGCCGGCGAGCTCGCGCTGACCGTGACCGCGACGTTCTTATTGATGCGCACGATGTCCGTATCCGCAGGGATTCCGATCGGAGACCAGTTGTTGCCTGTGTACCAGTTCGTGTCGTAGCCGCCGACCCACTCCTTGAGCGCGCCGAAGTGCATGGATGCCTGCGCCGTGCGGCCGTAGGAACCCTGGTTGGCCAGGGCGATCGCGGCATAGTCCGGCTCCAGACCGAGGCCAAGGTCCACTCCCACGTTTTCCGCCGTATCCGCCGCATCGATGGTCGCGGAGTGGATAGTATCCGCGGCCAAGTCGAAGGCGCCGGTAGCCGGATTGTAGCGGCCGTTGGCGGTCATGCTCTTGGGGTGGAAGTCCTCGACGCCGACGCCCGGGCCCGCCCATTGCGGATGCTGGGCGATCGAGTTCGCGTCCTGGCTCGGGCAGCCGGTGCCGGTCCAACCCGCGCCCAACTGGCAGGAAACGCCGCCCCAAACGCCGGTATTCTGCACCGAGCCGCCGGCCGTCGCCGAGGAGAAGAAGTCGTTGTAGTCCGAGGCAAAGCCGGTCTGGCTTCCCGCATCGAGCCGCACCGTGGCCGAAGAACCCGTGACCGTCACGGTCATGGAACTGGAGAAGATATTGTCCTTGACGATGTTCGCCGTCGAGGAATTGACCATCCACAACAAGTAAGCGTTCGTCAGGCCCGTGCCGGTGCTGTGCAGGTCGTTGAACTTGAACTGCGTGTGGTCCGTACCCGTCAGGTAGGCGGCCGCATAAGAACCGCCGGTGAGCAGGCCCGGGTTCGAGACGCGATTGTGATCGAAGTTCACTTGGCCCGCGCTCTTGGCGTATAGGCCGTAGGCCGTATACGCGGACGTGAGGTTCCCGCCTTGGCGCAGGACGATGCTGTTGTTCTGGATCGTGGCGCCGGTCTTCAAACCGTTCAAATAAATGCCGTAGGTGTCTCGCGCATCGGACGTGGAGACGACCACCGTGTTGGACGTGATCCAGACCTGCGCGGCGCTCGTCTGCGTGCCGATGCAGATGCCGTACTGTCCGCCCTGGAAGGCATTGGTGGACGCATTGATGAGGCCGGAGTTATTAGGCGCCAGATAGAGGCCGCAGCCTTGGGCGCCGCCGATGAGCGTGCTCGACGAGAGCGCAAGGCCGCTGGAGCCGCCGTCGAGCCGTAAAGCCGCTCCCGTTGAGACGATCGCCGAAAGGACGCTGTTGCCGATGACCGCGTTCGTGGAAGCCGTGATATAGACCGCGGTGGAGCCCTGGATGGAAGATTGGACGATGACCGCCCCGTAAGCGTTATTCAGCCGCAAGCCCGCGCCCATGAGATTGACGACGACGCTCCGAGTCATGGTGCACGAGGATGCGGACAACTGGGCCGCCGCATTCGCGGAAGAATTCCCGCTCATGGTCGAGAAGCTGATGATCGCCCCGTCGCTTCCGACATTCATGAGGAGAGCCACGCCGTTGGGAGCGCTGATCCAGCTTTCGCTGATGCGATTGCCCGGCGCTCCGCTGTAAAGAGCCGAGTAGCCGCCCGTGTCGTTCGTGGCGATGGTGGACCTGAGGATGGAGTTGTAGGAGCCTCCGGCGGAGAACACCAGCCCGTCGCCGTTGCCTGAATTGTAGACATAGCAGCCCGTGACCGTGTTTGAGGAAGCGCTGAGGAACCGCACCGCTCGTTCGCCGGGAGCGCCGGCGAGGAAAGTCGAGGAAGAGATGAAATTATAGTTCGCGCCGCTGAAAGTGGCGGCCCGGCCGACGGCATTGGTATTGCTGAACGAACTCGCATGGATCGTATTGGACCCTGCGCTGAGAACGTAAATCGTGGGATTGTTGACGTCTCCGCTGCTGGTCGCGCTGCTGTAGGACACGGAGGTCATGGTGCAGGCCGAGAGCAGGAAGCCGGGAACGCTTGCGCCCGACACGGTCACGCTGGCGTAGCTCACCGCGCCCCAGCCGGCGAGCTTGATCCCCGCGGTCTTGATGCGCCCGCTGGGGTCCACGACGTTGATGCTGGAGACCTGCACGTACATCGAGGACACGAGCACGCCGTAGGACGTCGCAGCGCCCGCGTTCGCGGGGATCACGTCGATGCCCAGGACCGCCGCGCTCGTATTCTTCAGCACGAACCCCGCGGTGAACCCCGAAGGCGGGGCCACGACGGGCCGCACCCCGGCGTCCGCCATGATCGTGATCGTCGATCCGGCGTTCGTGAAGTTCTGCACCGTGACCTGCTCGTTGTAGGTCCCGTTGTCCTTGACCACCACGCAGGTAGGCCCCGCGAGCGTCTTATTGAGCGAGTTCACGGCATCCATGATGCCCGTGAAAGCTTCCGTATAGTCCTGCTTGACCGTTGTGCCGTAGGGACAGCCCGCGGGCAGGGTCGGAATCCAAGTCTTCGAGGCCTGGTCCGTGCGTCCGTAGGAACCCAGATTCGCGTATGCTCCGTTATCGGCCGGCTCCACGCCCAAGCCCATGTCCGCGTCCTTGTTCTCGGAAGGATCGGCCTTGTCGATGGTCGGGGAATATACGCCGTCCTGGACCCAGCCGCTCGCGCTCCAGCGGCCTTGGACCGCCTTGGACCTGGGATGGAAGTCCTCGACATCCTGCCCCGGATCAGCCCAGAGCGGATTCGCGGCCATGGAATGGCTGTCCTGAGCCGCAGCCGGGCAGCCTGTCCCGGTCCAGTTCGTTCCCAACTGGCAGGTCGCGCTGCCCCAGATGCCCGTATTCTGGACCGAGCCGCCTGCGGTCGCCGAGGAGAAGAAGTCGTTGTAGTCCGAGTCAAAGCCGGTCTGGCTGCCTGCGTCGAGCCTCACAGCGGCCGAGGAGCCGGTCACCGTCACGCTCGCGGAACTGGAGAAGATGTTGTTCTTGACGATGTTCGCGGTGGAGCCGTTGACCATCCACAGCAGATAGGCGTTGGTCAGGCCCGTGCCCGTGCTGTGCACGTCGTTGAACTTAAACTGCATGTGATCCGTGCCCGTGAGATAGGCGCCCACGAAAGACCCGCCCGTGAGCAGACCCGGGTTCGAGACGCGGTTGTGATCGAAGTTCACTTGACCCGCGCTCTTGCCATAGAGTCCGTAGGCGGTGTACGCGGAAGTGAGGTCTCCGCCCTGGCGCAGGACGATGCTGTTGTTCTGGATCGTGGCGCCGGTCTTCAGGCCGTTCAGATAGATGCCGTAAGTGTCTCGCGCATCGGAAGTGGAAACGGCCACCGTGTTGGACGTGATCCAGAGCGATGATCCCGCGACCTGAGTGCCGACGCGGATGCCGTACTGCCCGCCGCGGATCGTGTTGCTTGAGAAGTTCATCATGCCGCGATTGAGACGGTCGAGCAGCAGCACGGAGGACGTGGTGCCGGGATAAAGCGGAGCGAGCAAGGTCGAGGAGGCGACCGTCAGGTTGACGTTGCCCCTGAACGCCCATAGCGCGCTGTTGCCTTGCTGAGTCGCCAACAGCGTGCTGTTGCCTATCGTCGTGCCCGTGGAATTCACCACATAGACGGCCGTGGAGCCCTGCAGGTAGCAGTCCGTCAAGGTGTTGGAGGAGACGTTGTAGAAGGATATGCCGCGCAGCACGGAGGAGGTCATGGTGCTCTGGGCGATCACGTTCATGTTGGATTGGTCCCGTACGTACATGGCCTGCCCTCTGGGGCTCGTGAAGAAGTCCCGGACGAAGGTGTTGGAGGAAGAGGCGCTGAGATACGTGCCGTACCCGCCGGACCCGGAGCTGATGAAAAGATTCTGCGTGAAGGTATTCAAGAAAGCGCCCACCAAAGAAACGGCGTAACCTGAGCCGCCGGCCACCACCGTGCTGTTGCTGACGGCATTGTCGTTGTTCCCGGAAGTGAGGTCCAGGCCGGTGTTGTTGTCCGCCTGGATATAGCAGTCGTCGATGACGCCGTGGCTCACGTTAAAGCTCATCGCATAAGTGGTGGTGGCTGTGATCGTGCTGCGGCGGACGGCGAGATAGTCCGCTGCAACGGCCCTGAAAGCGTACGGCCCGTAAATGACGCTGTCGACGATCGAAACGGACGAGGCATTCACCAGCATCACCTCCGTCGTCTCCGCGCCCGGCTTGGTGATCGTGCTGCGGCTGATCGTGGTGCGGGACCCCGCGATCATCGCCGCGTAGTAATTACCGAGCATGGACAGCGAACACTGGGCCAGGGTATTCGACGAGGAATCCGTCAGATACAACGCGGCGCCGTTGCTGTTGCTCACGAGCGTGACGTTGGTGAAGGTATTGGTGGACGCGTCGTTCTCCACGAGCGCGGCATGGCTGTTCTCGGCGTAAACATAGCCGTAGGTGAAGGTGTTGGAGGATGCTCCGCTCAGATGCAGCCCGTTGCCGGTGCCCGTGCACGAAAAGGAACCGTGGTCCACGCTGTTGAAGGACGCATGGTCCAGATTAACGGCGGAGAGGTACGCGACCGCGGTGCTGTAGGAGATGGTCGTAGCCGTGCTGCCCGGCAGGAAGAAGCCGTAGGCATCGGCATGGGAGACGGTGATGCTCGACCCGTTCACCACGCTCCAGCTTGAAAGCGCCATGCCCGCGAAGTAGATGTTCCCGCCCGGGTCTATGACATTGACGCTGCTGAGGCTCACGAATTGAGACGACACGAGCACGCCGTAGGGCACCGTATTCGTGGAGATGATATTGAAGCCTGAGATGCTCACGCTCGCGTTCTGGATCACGAACGCGGCGGTGGAGCCGGCCGGAGGATTGATGGTCGTGGCCGTGCTCACCATGTTCGGATCCGACATGATCTTGATGAGATAGCCGTTGTTCGTCCGGCTCGTGACGAGCACCTGCTCCGAGTAGGTATGGCTGTCCACCACGATGCAGTAGGTCCCGGACAGGGCGGAGGTGGGAATCGCCCCGACCGCGGCTCGGATGCTGGTATAATTGCCCCCCCCGAACTTCTTGACCTGATAGGTCATGCTGCAAACCCCGGCAGGGGTATAGGACTTCGATGCCTGGCTCGTGCGGCCGTAAGAGCCCTGGTTTGCGTAGTCTCCGTTGTACGAAGGCTCCGCGCCCAATCCCATGTCCGCATCTTCATCCTCGGCAGGATCCGCCGCATCTATCGTGGCGGAGTCGATCGGGTCCGCGGCCATATCGAAGAGTCCGGTCGCGGGATTCCAGCGTCCGTTGTTGATCGTGGACTTGGGATGGAAGTCCTCGCTGCCGGCTCCCGGATCAGCCCATTGCGGATGCTGGGCGATGGAACGGCTGTCCTGCGCCGAGCCCGGACAACCGGCGCCCCCGGCCGTCCAGTCGGCCCCGAGCAGGCAGGTGTTCGCTCCCCAGATGCCGGTGTTCGCGCTGTTGGAGCTGAAGAAATCGTTGTAGTCCGAGTCAAAGCCGGTCACGCTTCCGGCATCGAGCCGCACCGTGGACGAGGAACCCGTTGCCGTCACGCTCACGGAACTGGAGAAGATGTTGTTCTTGACGATATTGACCGTGGAATTGTCGGCCATCC
>Ga0172379_10002494_pt1 | contig 32211 bp, 36 predicted proteins | sample GrowelOW334metaG_FD_119756 | JGI IMG/M metagenome (GOLD analysis project Ga0172379, IMG submission 119756) | Groundwater microbial communities from an aquifer near a municipal landfill in Southern Ontario, Canada - Groundwater well OW334 metaG | ecosystem: Environmental > Aquatic > Deep...
AACGAATTTAAATCTACGCAGCGCCATGCAGCTTCGCCAGGGATGCGCTCAATTTCGCCACCCCCACCACATTCAGCAACGCGTGTCGGCCATTTAAAAACTTTTTCACGTCCGGTGCGCAGGTTGATGAGCACACTCACAATATCGGGGATCACGTCACCTGCTTTTTGCAAAATCACCGTGTCGCCAATGCGCACATCGAGGCGCCTAATTTCGTCCTCATTGTGGAGCGTCGCACGCGAAACAGTAGAGCCGGCCACGCTAACCGGGGCGAGATGCGCCACGGGGGTGAGCACGCCGGTGCGCCCCACCTGCAGCACAATGTCGAGCACAGTCGTGGTAACCTGCTCTGCAGGAAATTTAAACGCCACCCCAAAGCGCGGCGCCTTGGCGGTGTAGCCGAGCGCATCCTGAAACTTTTTTTGATTTACTTTGACGACCACACCGTCTACCCAGTAGCCCTGGCGTTTATTTTTTGTCTTCCATTTTTTCCAATAGGCAATAACTCCCTCTGCCGAATCTGCAATTTCAAAATTTTTATTTACCTTAAAGCCGAGCTCCTGCAGATATGCGAGCTCTTTTGTTTGCGTGTCGGGAATTTCTTCTTCACTCTTGGCTACATCGTATATAAAAGTGTCGAGCTTGCGTGCGCTTGCCACCTTAGGGTCGAGCTGGCGGATGGAGCCTGCTGCTGCATTGCGCGGGTTGGCAAATAGCGGCTCATCGTTTTTTTTGCGCTCTTCATTTATCTGCTCGAGCGCCTTTTCGCTCATCCAAATTTCTCCCTCGACAATTATGTCGATGGGCCGTGCAAGCGAAAGCGGCACCGACTCTATGGTGCGCACATTGTGGGTGACATCTTCACCTACCGAGCCGTTGCCGCGTGTGGCAGCAACCTTGAGGATACCCTTCTCATAGGTGAGCACCACTTTAAGGCCGTCTATCTTAAGCTCGCAGTCGTAGGTGAGCTCGTTGTCTACATCAGGAAATTGCTCGCGCAGCATGCGCTTTACGCGCGCATCAAACTCGCGAATGTCGTCCCCACTAAACGCGTCGTTGAAGGACCACTGCGCAATCTTGTGCTTCACCTTTTGAAAGCCAGAGAGTATTTCTCCGCCTACGCGCTGCGAGGGAGAGTCGGGGGCAACTATTTCGGGGTGAGCTGCCTCTATGGCAAAAAGTTCCTTTTCGAGCTCATCATACGCCGTGTCGGCTATCGTGGGCGCATCCTCTACATAGTAGAGATGGCGATGCTTTTGTATCTCCCCTAGGAGCTTAGTGTAGCGTGCTTGTATATCCTTTGGGGCGGCCATGCCTGCATTATAGCCGCTTAATAGTTAACTTGCAGCGCACGCTCGAGGCGCACAATACCCGCCGTGGTGCACGTGTTAAACCCATGAGAAACGATGGTAGTTTGCGACGGATTACCCGCCTTCCCCACCTCAATCTTGGCGCAAGGCGCATTTGCAGTGGTGCCCATCGATATCCAAAACGTTGTAGTGGCCATAGTGGCACTTGGCGCAACCACACCCCAACCGGCATTTGCATTGCCAGGTGTGTTGTTGAAGTTTGGGATAGTGCTTGCTGCGGCAATGTTTTGATTGTTGCATACTACCGCCTGGCCTGCGCCTGTGCCGCCTGAAGTATAATCACTTGATGTTGCAAAGGCGCTACCGTCGGCATCGCTCGGAGATATGGCATTATATTTTAAATCCCAATAGAGCGCACACTCAGCGCCCGTGTCGGCGGCATAAATTGCATACTGCGACTGCGTTGCCATTTGCGAGAGCGCGAGCTCGCGGATGAGCAAGTCATAAATCACGAGGCCGACCGAAAGCGCAAGAGACGCCACCAGCACGGCAAAAAAGATGGTGAAGCCGCGGTTATTTAGTTTTTTAATTTTTATTGCCATGCAAATATATTTTCGTTTACCGTAACGGTGCGTGTGACACCCCCTACATCATTCCAGGATACCGTCACCACGAGCTGCTGCTCAGTAGCGTTGATTGATGTGAGCACTATCTTGCGGGTAAAGAGTGAGCGGGTGATGGTTGAAGAAACAGAAGCATAGGTAAAGCGCGAGTTGGTTTGGTCATAATTGAGGAGCGGGCAGCCACTTGAGTTGTCGCACACCGTAGGCACATCACCAAACCCCACCACTGCGGCAGTGCTGTCTAAGTAGCAACCCTGTGCTGTTGTGCACGGGGTCGCAAGATCCACACCAGCGCCCGTGCCGCCGGTGCCGAGGAGCCAATCGGCACCGAGCAGGCGGTTAGTGTCGCGCACATAGCGCGCATACTCCACCGCATCTTGCGCCAAAAAGAACGCAGTGACTTGGTCTTTAGCCACGAGCGCATTATTGAGGCTGCGTGAGGCAATTGAGAGCGGGCCCACAATAGTTGAAGCAAGGATAAGCACCGCAACCAGTGTCTCGATGAGGGTAAAGCCCCGGTTATTTTGTTTTTTAAATTTACCTGTCATATAAGCGTTGTGTTGCTGAGGTTTGCAACGCAAAATTTGCCTTTTGTGTTGGATTTACCTGCACATAGCCGGTGATAGTGATCACTACGTTTGGCTGCGCGTTGTCCCCGCTCGAGCCAAGTGCCGAGCCGCGCAAATAAAAGGTGAGGCCGCCCGTGCCACTAACATTAGTGACAACCACCTCAGGCGCGGTAATTGCCGCATAGGTGCTGCCCCCGTCGGTAGAGCGCACAATACAACCCTGCACTGCGCCCGTTTGTTGGCAGAGCGCCGAGTTATCAAACTTGTAGACGGTCTCAAGGCCATTTGCGGCGGTAAATTTAAATAAGTCGCTCCCCGAAGTGCAGTCTCCCCCACCCACGGTAGTGCAGTGATAATCAACACCAGTGCGAATGTTGCGTGTCATGCTCTCGATAGCAAAGTTGAGGTTGTTCATCACCGATGCAATAGTCTCGGCTTTGCGGTCGGCCGCAGAGATAGAGAGGAGTGCGCCGAGGGCAATAACCATAACGATAGCAAAAATGGCTACCGATACCATCAGCTCAATAAGTGTAAATCCGCGTGGAGAGATTTTTTTCATACTTATGTTCCTTGTGCACCAACCGAAATTTGCCCGGTTAAGGTTACAGTGACACTGCGTGTATCGCTCCCGCTCTGCAGCTGCACATACCCGCTCGAATATGCTGGCGTAGCACCTGTTTGGCACACTGCAGTGTTAAGGTTAGTGGCAAAACACGAGTCGGGATTGGGGCGCTTAAACAAAATAGTGAGATAGGTAAGCGTGCTATTGCCCGGGTCGCTCGCTATCCAACACTGAGTGACCCCGAGCGTTGTGGTGCCGCAAAATTTGCTGAGCGCATATCCCTGGTTGATGGTAAACGCCTGCACCACCTCGTTCGCATCGTATGCGCCGTTGTTGTTGAGGTCGGCAAAAAGGCTGTAACTGTTGGTGCTGCCTGAAGAAAAGTAGAGTCCATAGGCTTTCGCTGCAGTACCTGCATCAAACGCGCCGGTGGCGCTCTCGCGAATAGACGTGCCGTATACCTGCGCTTGCCGCACCGAGAGGCCCACGCTGTAGGCGAGCGAGCGAAGAAGCGTAGAGCTGTTAAAGCGCGATTGGCGAAGCAAAAATACGCTCGTGAGTATGAGCATGATGCTTATCACCACAAGAAGCTCAATGAGGGTAAATCCTTTACCCCGAGGGGAGTTGAGGGGGCTACCAGAGCGAGAGCATTGAGAAAAAATCCACATGAAAGAAATAGACGAGGAACATTCCGAATACCAAAAATGGCGCAAACGGAATCTCACTTACTATTGTAAGCCGCCTAGCGTGTGATTGCCATCGAAAGCGCGAGAACAACAAGAGCGCTACGCCAATCACCGCACCACTCCAAAATGCCGACATGAGCGCGGTGGCACCAAGCGAGAGGCCAAGGATCCATCCGAGAGAAAGCTCGAGCCCGCTATCGCCCCACCCCATCCAACGGCCACCCGACACGAGCGAAAGCAAAAAAAGTGGCAGCGCAAGAAGCGGCCCTGCAAGAAATACATCAAGTGTTGGCACCGCAATGTACAAAGTTGGCTCAAATTGTAGAAAAAGCGATATGAATGCAAGTGCAGCGAGGAGCCCGGAGCACACCCACGGGATAACGGTATGGCGCAAATCGTAGACCACGATAAAAAGCAAAACCATCCAGACAAAAAACCAAAAAAGAAACGCTATCGGGCCGGGGTGCGTCATATAGGTGAGGCCGCCAAGCACGCCTGCCACCACCTCAACGAGCGGGTTTTGGATAGAGATGTGGGCGCTGCAATAGCGGCAACGCCCACCCAAAAATAGATATGAAAGAACTGGTACTAAATCAAGAGGCGAGAGTGTATGTCCGCAGGTATCGCAAAAAGAGCGGCCACCCATCCCCCGCCCGGTGTTAAACCGATATGAAAGCGCGTTTATAAAGCTCCCGACAATAGTGCCAAGCAGCACACAAGCAATCGTAAAATATAGCTCTATCTGCATTATTAGAAGTTTGGCACCACGTCGTAGCAGTTGTCTGTGCCTGCAGGAGTTGTGCCGACACAGTTTGTAGCGTTGCCATCAAATTTTGCTGTGCTGCCAGTGCATACACCGTATGGAGGCGTCGTAATAGAGGCTGCAGTTTCATCTCGATCTTGTAGCAGCAAGCTGCCCGTAGCTTCCATCACAGCAGCCAAGTGGTAGTGCACCGCTAAGTTAGCGCCCGTGCAGTTAACCGAACTATTCGTGTTGAGTGCAGTGTATGAGTAGTTGATGGCACTGTTGCTCGGGTCTTTAGGCACCACCGCCATATAGGTTGGCGTAAAATCCGGATAGCAGGAGCTTGGCAGTGTGTAACCGGTGCCGGTTAAGCTACATGGATAGTGGCCATTGTCGTTGTAGTAGAGCGCAAGCGAGAGTTGGATATTTTTAATATCCGAAACACGCCTGGCATCTCGGCCAGATTGTTTAGCACTGTTAAGGCCGCCCACTATGATACTCGAAAGTATGCCGATAATGGCGATCACCACCAAAAGTTCGATCAGTGTGAAGCCGCGTTGTTTTAGCATACGTATTTGGTGGTGATAGGCATTAAACGGAAGAAATTAAGAACTGCAAACAGTATCCGGTGCAGCACCTCCGAGCTTGGTAGCGGGAGAACTGGTTGCAATGCCTGAGCTGTCTACACAAAAGAATCCCGAAGTGAGAGCCGCTTCGGCCGCCCAGGCAGCGCCTGACGTGTAGCAAAGAAGTGCACCCGGATAATTATTTTGGTTCGAGAGCGGAGCCATGCCTGTAGCAGTACTATTCCACGGCACTACCGTTGGAGCGCCTGCAGGGCAACCATCAGTAGCTGACGAAACGCCATAGTTGCCGTTAGTAGCATAATAAATCTCCATAGCAGAACGCATACTCGAAAGCTGCTCTTTAATCTTTGCGTCATTTGCACCTGTGCGAGCTGAGCCAAGCGATGCGAGCACAATACCTGCCAAAATGCCGATAATGGCGATAACTACGAGAAGCTCAATAAGTGTAAAACCGCGCTGTGTGTGCATAAAAATAAATAATTTAATTTAGCAATATAAACCTATGCAAACAGTATACATCCAAAACAAAATCCCCAGCGCAAGGCTGGGGATTTTGTAAACTTTGCTAGAGAAGGTTAGTTGCAGGTGGTGTCGCCGTTTGCAATGGTTGCAGCAGTAGAAGTAGCGTTGCCGCTGCTGTCTACACAGAAGAATCCTGAGCTGAGGTTAGCAGCAACTGCCCATGATGTCCCGCCAGTCGAGAGATATGTACACTTAAGTGTCGTACCTGATGGATAGTTGGCGCTATTGGTGAGTGCTTGGCCAGAGAAGAACGTGGCCGCAAGGTTGCAAGCCGCATCGCTTGACGCAGCGGTACCGTAGTAACCGTTTGCAGAGTAGTAGATTTCTGCCGCAGAACGAAGGCCCGAAAGCTGCTCCTTAGTCTTTGCGTCATTTGCACCTGTGCGAGCTGAGCCAAGCGATGCGAGCACAATACCTGCCAAAATGCCGATAATGGCGATAACCACCAAGAGCTCGATGAGGGTGAAGCCCTTTGCGCCGCGGTGACCCAAATTTTTAATCAATTTCTGCATATATAACGTTATTCCAAACTATTAATAAATGATAATAAAACAATACCGCAGTCAGACTAATCTCTAGTAGACGTGCTAGGGAAATTATACACGGGCTTTTGCGGCCTCTACCCCGCGTGTGGATAAGTCGCCTTAGATGCTGCCGGCAGTATTGTAAATCGGGAGCAGCACCGCAGCGAGCAAAAAGCCGATACCGAGCGCGAGGCTAATGATCATCACCGGCTCGATGAGCGAAACAAGTGTGTCCACCGCCGCATTTACTTCGCGGTTATAAAATTTAGCCAAGCGCTCGAGGATATTGCCCACTTCGCCCGTCTCTTCTCCAATCTGCAGCATTTGCACCATGATGGCAGGCACCTCATGCGAGTGCCGCGCAAATGTTTGCGACATAGGTGCGCCCGCCTTCACCGCCTCGGTAGCCTCTTTTAAAATATCTTCATACACGCTGTTCCCCACCACCGAGCCCGTGATCTCGAGCGCACGCACGGCAGAGATGCCAGACGAAAGCATCACGTGCATGTTGTCGGCAATGCGGGAGAGAAAAAGTTTTTGATAGAGCTTGCCAATAACTGGGAGAGACAGTTCAAAGCGGCTCACCGTGAGCCGCCCTGCGGGGGTTTGAGAAAATCGATACACAAAGAAGCCTCCTATAATAATAGCCACGAGTAGATAGATGCCGTAGTCGGTAAAGAAGTGGCTGATACCAAGCACAACTTTAGTGATGAATGGGAGCTCTTGGCCGGAGTCGGCGATGATAGTGCCGATTTTTGGGATCACCACGGTGAGCATGAGGATCATCACAGCAAAGAACGTGATCATGATGAAGCCCGGATACACGAGCGCGTTGCGTGCCTTAGACGAAAGTTCGTAGGAGCGGTCGATATAGTCGGCCAAATAAAGAAACGTTTCGTCGAGTTTGCCGGACTCTTCGCCTGAGCGCACCATGTTTACATAAAAGTCTGAAAAGGCTTTCGGATGTTTGCCCAGCGCTTTTGAAATTGAGCTGCCGTTTTGGAGCTCGTCGCTGATGTCGGCAAGCACACTGCGTAGAAACGGCTTCTCGGCCTGCTCTGAGAGCAACCTAAAGATACGAAGCGCCGACACCTGCGCCTCAAAGAGTGTTGCAATTTGGCGCGAAAGAAGCACCACATCGCGGCTTGAGACTCCGCCAAAAAGCGTAATGTTGCCGAGCGACGCCATCATCCCCTTGCTTTGGCCCGATGAAAACGCGGTTATAGTGAGCCCTTTGCGCTGCAAGGCCTCAATGGCCGCATCCTCGCTTGCCGCAACAACGTTGCCCGCCTGCGGCTTGCCATTTTGATCGAGTGCTTCGTATTTAAATTCAGCCATGATGTTATGTTACAGCAAACGCTCCAGCGTCTTTGGATTCCACGAACGCGAGTAGGCACTCTCGACGGTGATTTCGCCCGTGCGCACCAGGTTGGCGAGGCAGCGGTTCATATCAATCATCCCCTCCTCTGCACCTGTCTCGATAACGGTTTGCACCTCATGGGTGCGCTTTTCGCGGATGAGGTTTGCAACCGCATTGTTGTTTATCAAGAGCTCATACGCGGGGATAAGCCCGCCTGAGATGCGCGGCACCAGGCGTTGCGAGAAGATGCCCGCGAGGGAGCCCGCAAGCTGGATGCGGATTTGTTCTTGCTGCGCCGCCGGGAAGGAGTCGATGATGCGGTCGATGGTTTGTGCGGCGTTGTTGGTGTGAAGCGTAGAAAAAACAAGGTGGCCCGTTTCTGCGGCGGTTACTGCGGTCGACATGGTTTCTGGAGTGCGCATCTCGCCTATCATCACTACGTCTACGTCTTCGCGAAACACCGACTGAAGCGCTGTCGGGAAGTCGGCGGTGTCGATGCGCACCTCGCGCTGGTTAATGAGTGATTTTTTATTATCAAAAAGATATTCGATAGGGTCTTCGATGGTTAAAATGTGCTCTGCGCGCTCGTTGTTTATTTTTTCAATCAGGGCCGCAAGCGTAGTTGTTTTGCCCTGCCCCACCGGCCCCACGACGAGAAAAAATCCCTGCTGTCTGCCTGCAAAACCCTCAAGCGCCGTGGGCAAATTAAGTTCGCCGAGCGATTTGATAACACGCGGGATAAGGCGCAGCGCGATGCTGATGTTGCCGCGATCGATATAGCCATTGCCGCGAAAGCGAGCTTGCTCGCCAAATGAGTACGAAAAATCAACTTCTTGGCGCTCGGTAAAATGCTTCAGGAGTTCGGGCGAGAGCATTACCGAAATGTAGCCCTTCATATCTTCGGCGATAATCTTATCCTCGGTAAGGAGCGGTGTCAGTGAGCCCGCAACGCGAATTATTGGCTGCGTGCCAACACTTAAATGCAAATCGGATGCACCTTGCGCAACAAGCGCACCAACCATGCTATCGAGTTTTTGTTTATAGTCCATAATTGCGCATTACACTTTTAGTTCGGGTTCGCTCTCTTCTTGAGGAGTGCCGGCAGCTTTTGCCGAGCCGTCTTCGCCAAGCACTTCAGGCGCAGGAGTAGGCGCAGGAGCTTCTGCCGCTTCATCATCCAAATCAAACTGCCCGCCCAGCGTGTTTACCTCCTCGAACGGCACGAGCCCCTGCGTTGATTTTATAATAGCATCCTCTTTCATCGTGAGCATACCGTTTTTTCGTACGATTGAAAAAAGTTCTTCTTCGCCTTTGCCCGCCAAAATGGCCCGCTCGAGCTCGGTATTCATATCAAACATCTCATACACGCCAACACGGCCGCGTGTGCCCGACGGACACTCCGGTGTTATCTCCATGCGCGTTACCTCGGTGAGCGGGGGGATATCTTTTTTATATGCTGCAGGCAAATCGTCAAACTCATGCGACATCATCTCGGCCATGCTTCCCTCAACCGGCACTTTTTTGCCGCTTCCTTCGCAGAGCGTGCGCACGAGGCGCTGCGCCATGCCGAGGATGAGCACCGGTGGGATAAGATAGGGCTCAACACCCATGTCGAGAAGACGTGGCAAGATACCGACCGAGTTGTTGGTGTGGATGGTAGAGAGCACAAGATGGCCGGTGAGCGCCGCCTGCACCGCAAGGTTTGCGGTTTCGGCATCGCGGATCTCGCCCACCATGATGATGTTTGGGTCTTGGCGGAGTGTGGTGCGCAGGCCTGTTGCAAAGGTGTAGCCAATTTCGGGGCGCACTTGGCTTTGCGACACGCCGGGGATCGTATACTCGACCGGGTCTTCGAGCGAAAGTACGTTTTGTTTTTCGCGGTCGATCTCGTTCAAAATCGCGTAGAGTGTGGTTGATTTACCTGAGCCGGTTGGGCCTGAGATGAGGATGAGGCCGTATGGTTTTTTAATTGCCGTGCGGATGAGCGCCAAGTTGCGCTCCGACATATGAAAATCTTCGAGCTTAAGCACTTTTGCAGACGCACCCAAAATACGCATAACCACCTTCTCGCCGTAGTAGGTTGGGAAGGTTGAAACGCGGAAGTCTACTTTGTTGCCAGCAACGCGCGCCGAGAAGCGGCCGTCTTGCGGTTTGCGCTTTTCGTCGAGACGCATATTTGAGAGCACTTTGATACGCGCCACCACTGCTGAGTGCACTTTGCTCGGCAGCGTAATGTTGGTGATGAGCACACCGTCGATGCGAAAGCGCACGCGCGTTTGGTCGGCCATTGGCTCTATGTGGATGTCGGATGCGCGCTGCTCGGCCGCATGGCGAAGCACCGTTGCCACAATTTTGGTAACCGGAGCGTCTTCGGTGATTGCTTCAGCACCCGTTTCGGTCACTGTTTCTTCATCCGAGAGCACTGAGTGCTTCTCTCCGCTCTTCTCGGCCTTTTCGGACTCTACGATAAACTCGGTATCAAGCTCGGTGAGTGCCTTGCCCACTTCGCCCGAGAGACCTTTGTATTGTTGCAGCAGCTTTTCAAAGTCGGTGTCGGTGATGAGAAAGATTTTGTACGGCATCCCGATTTTTGCCGAAATAAAAGTGAGCGCGTCGCGCGCCTCCAAATTTTCGGGGTCGGTGACGCCAACCTCAAGCACACCGTCTGCAAGGCCAAGCGGCGAAAGGCGGTAGTGGCGTGCCGACTCTTCAGGCACATAGCGCAAAATATCAAACGGCACCGCCTTATCCCCCACTTCGCGCGTGGGGATGTTGTAGTAGTTGCCTTTGGCCTGCAAAATTTCTGCATGTGGAACTCCCTCTTTAATGAGGATGGCTTCAGGAGACGCATCTCCTTGCGCGATTTTGGCCTGCAGCTCCGGCATCTTTGCCTGATCCACAACACCGCTGTCGCTTAAAAGTTTCAGCAGATCCATAGCACTTTAATTGACTCCCGCCGGGAGAAACGGATTTCGGCGACCCACATTTTCAGGCGGGAGCTCGACACCAAAGTTAGTAAGTGAATTAAAAACAGGGTTAGCAAAGATAGAGGTGTCGAGCGTAAGGGTATGCAAACTCGAGAGAGTTACCAAGAGCTCTTTTGAGATTGGAGAATCTGCCTCAGATGTTGCAAGCAACGCTTCGCCCGAGACACCGGCAAAAAAGTTAAGGTACACGACAAGACCCACAAATACCACCAGTATCCCTATTACAATCGCCATATTCTTTTTAATAAAATCCATCATATGTTTATTTATAGTGAGCGTGTCGAACTAGTGTAGCCAATAGGTGCGGATAGAGATGTCAAAATCGCTAATGCCCGTTTCAGACGTGCTAAAGGTAATCTTTTCTACATCCACAATACGTAAGCTGTGCTCAAGATCGGCAAGAAACGCGAGGAAGTGTTCGTAATCTGAGGTAACCGTAAATCCGAGATCAACCGAGCCTACCGCGCTGCCCGATGCACCCACCGCCGCTGCACTGCGTGCCGCCTTACCGTTTTCGGTGTTGCCGAGCGACAAGTTTTTAACCGCTAAGTTGTGGCGCGACGCAATGTTGTTGATGTCGATCACCAGGCGGATGTTGTCTACGTTGTCAGGGAGAATGGCCTGAAGTTTTTCTTTATTCTCTGGAGTAAATGCATTGTAACGAGAAATGAGTGTGTCTCGCACCTTCTTTAACTCCTGCGATTTATTAAGAGCATCGTCGTAGCTTGCTTGCTGCGCTTTCAGCGCCTTAATGCCATCTGGGCCTTGGTAGGTGGGATTTACATACAGCACAAAAAGGCCGATGGCGGCCGCAACGAGGATAAGTGGTAATAAAAATCTAGCCATAATTATTGTGTAGTTGTAGTACCGGCTTCAGTGTCAGTGGGCATGTCAATCGGCGTCGCCATAGAGCCCGAAAGCGCATTGGTGTAGAGGATGAGGCTCGGCGCAACCGTTGCCGCAACACTAAAAGTGACCTTACCCGTGGTCGAATCAAGATTTACTTCAGAAAAGACGACGTCTTTTAAGATTTTGCTTGCGCCAAACTGGTCGGATTGGAGCGCGATGGTTGAAAATGAGTCTGCGAGCCCCTTGAGATTGATATCGGTGGTGCCGTCGGCCTTGAGACTATACTCAAACGAAGTAAACTGCACTTTTTCGAGTGTTTGGAGTGAGAGAAACGAGAATATCTCGGATGGAGCCACGTGCTTATTGAGCAGCACCTCTGCTTCGTTTATGCGAGAGTCTGCGCGCACCAGCTCTTGTATCACCGTTAGATTGTACGCATCTTCATTTGCTTTTAGGGACGCACTTTTGCTTGCGATAGACTGCGTGAGCAATTTTTGATAGGCAAAAATACCGCCTGCGAGGGCGAGCGCCGCCACAAAAATAAGTATGGAGAGCAGCACAAGCAAACCCACACCTCCAGAGCCACCCGAGCGGGATGAGCCGGTGTCGAAGTTCTTTTTAGGAATGAACGAAGTTGAGACCTGAGGATCCATATCTATAGAGTCGCTTTTCAGTATACCTCGCCGATTAATGCAAGCGCTTTCCTATCAACAGATACAAGGCTACTTTAGCCCTGCTCCTGCAAACGCCGCAAAGCGAGACCCACCGCTACCGAAAATTCGGGCCCTGCTTCTTTTAAAATCTTTTCAAGAAACGCGGGTGTTTGTGTTTTGCCAAACGGGTCCGCGAGGCGCACCTCGGACGCCACTTTTGTTTGTGCAAACTCTTTAAAACCCTTAAGGGCCGCGCCGCCGCCCGTTGCTACGAGCGTAGAGAGTGTTTGGTTCGTGCGCTGCTCATAGGCAACCATGGTGCGAGATACTTCGGCCATGAGCGTACCGAGTGAGAGCTCGAGTGATTTGGTGAGGTTAGGGTCGCCTGCTGGGTCGGTGGTAGAGAGACCAATTTTTCGTTTACGCTCTTCGGCCTGCATCACAGTGATGCCAAGCGCACGCGAGACAGCCAACGTAAGCTCTTGCCCGCCGTGGTTTATGATATGGCTCTCGTGGATGAGCCCGCGCTCAACGACATAAAACTTTGTGGTGGCAGCACCCATGTCGACCACGGCAATGGGGGCAAGCCCATGGTCGAGCGCTGCGCGCACCGCGCTAAATACTTCGATTTCAAAAAAAGATACGCTGAGTGCAGCACCGGTGGTGATGCTTCTAAATTTGGCGATCGTATCGTTATGTATAGCCACAAGCAGCACCTCTATTTTGTCGGATGCGGGGCCGCCGCCCTTGCTGCCACCAGACACGACAAACCAATCAAGAAGCACTTCGCCGATAGGCACCGGGATATATTTGCGCGCCTCAATTGGCACCACCTGCGCCAACTGTTTTTCGACCGCCGCAGGAAGCTTAATGATCGAAATGAGGCTTGATGAGTATGGGATAGACACCGCCGCATCAGCAGTGGTAACGTTTGCTTCGCGGATCACATCCTTAAGTGCTTCTGTGATCTTTTCGGCCGGGAGCGAGGTAGCGCGGCCAATCTCAACCCCCGCATAGGGCCCGAGGGAGATAGCGCCGTAGGTTTCGAGGATCACCCTCCCCTTTTCTTTGCGCAGTTGCACAACTTTAATGGCCGATGTACCAATATCTACACCGAGCACGCTTTTAGATTCTTTTTTGAAGAGATTAGACAGAGAAAACGCCATTTCACCTTTAAGTATAACACTTATGAAAGCACTACTACGCAAGTCTTACACAACATTTAGTTTCTTAATTGATCTATTGCTCCCTCCGCGCAAAACCGAGCGCGCCATACGCCTCCTAACTATAGACACGCTGCAGGCACGCGCGGTGACAAGCGACAGCGGTACCCAAGTGCTCCCCTATCACGATACTGCTGTTCGTGCGCTCGTGTGGGAACTTAAATATAGAAGGAACGAGCGCGCACTCGGGCTTGCTGGGCAATTTTTAAGCGAGCAGGCACTCGGGATTGCCGAAGATTTGCTCGACACACCGGTGCTCGTGCCGGTGCCTATGCACGCGAGCCGCCGAAGTGACCGCGGATACAACCAATGCGAGCTTTTGTGCGAGGCGATGCTTGCGGCTTCGCCCGGCTCTTTTATGTACGCACCCCGCGCACTTGAGCGCGTGCGTAACACACCGCAGCAACAAGGGCTTGCTAAACATCGCCGCGTTAAAAACATCCAAGGCGCTATGCGTGTCGTACATCTTGAAGCTATACAAGGCAAAACATGCATCGTTGTGGATGATGTGCGCACCACAGGCGCCACCGCAGACGAAACGCGCCGCGCACTCATGGCGGGCGGCGCAAAAGAGGCCTACATACTCACCCTCGCACAATCATAAAACTCTAACGAACTGGCGCAAAGAATTTTTTGATTGATCGAAAGAAATACGTAAGCATCGTTTTAAATTTACGCTGATCCTGCGGGTCAAAGATAGAGGGCCCGAGCTCGCGGCCAGAAAGAAGCTGCGAGATGCGCTTGCCGCCATATATAGAAGGCAAAATACCTACCCCATTGCATCCAAGGTTATACATCAGCACGCTATTGAGCGGCTCGTAGCCTATGCGGCGTATGCGGTTTGGCGTATAGCCCATGAGCCCATGCCAAAAAAATGTATACTCCGTGTCCCCTTCGGGATAATTACGGTAGTTTTTTTGCAAAAATTCTTCATCTTGCCACTGTATTTCTTCAGAGCCGGCGTTCTCGCGCGAGTAGATAGCACTGCTCGGTAAAATCTTTTCGGGCCCACCAATGCACACCAGGCGATGCTCGCGCTTTTCGTGCTCGTAGGGCCTGCGTGTGAGATAAAAATAGGGTTCGCCGGTTGGGTCAAAATTTGCGCCTATCACTTTTGGATAATAGCTAATAGCCATGGGCACATTTTGTGACTGCTCGATATAGCCCGCCATATAGCCTATCCTGCCCCGCACCGTGTGATGGAAAATAGTTTCGATCTCGGGGCCGTGCTCGTTTACGATATGAAAGTTTTCAAATCCGTTGGTGCATAAAATAATAGTGCTCGCCGCAATGCGATGATTTTCTACCTCCACAATGCCGGCACCCTTTTTTAGCACCACGAGCTTTACCCGGCTCCCCTCATAAAAAGAAAAACGGTTCGTAAAGTTGCTCGCCAGATATGCGATGAGCTCTTCAGTAAAGAGCGCACTGTTGGTGCAACCTTTTTTCTCTGCCATGCAGGCAATATATGAAGTGTTTTGTGTTTCAAGCACATTTAAAATCTCTGCCTGGGGAGCAACAGTGTAAAGACCTTTGTATACAGAGGGAATATCTTTTGCCACATTTGCCTCTTCGGCCACGAGCACCGGCTCGGCAGCAAGGCCGCCTTGCACGCGCGCTAAGTTGCTTTTTAGTTCAGGGATCAGTTGGTCGAGGCTCGAATATCCTGCATAGCCCATAAAACGGTAGAGTGGCGTCTTAAGCGCACAGGTGGCGATTATTTCATCAAGCAAATCCCATGCCGACTCTATAGCATGTTGGCCTTGTGCAGCCATGCGCACACCAAACTCCTCGGCTATCTCATGAAACGGCCGCTCAAAATAACTGGTGACTTGCCCTGCATTGTGGCCTGTTGCGCCGTGCGCAATTTTGTCGGCCTCAAGCAAAATAACTTTTTTGTTTGTGTGTTTGAGGATAAAAAATGCGGTAGTGACGCCTGCAATGCCCCCACCCACTATCACCGCATCGGTTGATGCGTGCTCGCCCAGCGCAACGACTGGGCGGGCACGATTAAGCTGCGCGAGCCAAGGAGAGTTGTTTGGAATCATTTTTTTTAGTATACCCTACCACCTGCCGCTTGCGCCGCCGCCACCAGATGAGCCTCCGCCAAAACCGCCAAACGAGCCGCCTGAGCTACCGCCCTTAAAACCTCCCATGTTGCCAAGGCCCGAAAATCCCCCCGGGCCGCTGCCAGGCCAGTTTCGAGAGAGAAGAAAATCAATAAGAAAGCCGAGCGGTATCAATATAAGAAACGCGACGAAACCAACTGCAAAGAATCCGAAGAAGATCGACACCACAAAGGCAATAGCCGCGCCTACAACGCCCCCAAGCCACCACGAGCGGGTTTGTGCAAAGAGCCGCGAGATAAACGCTAAGACAAAAAACCCAAACGCTGCGTATGCGCCAAAATCCGGCACGAGGTTAGCCGCAGGCTCTGCAAATGCTTCAGAATTTTCTCCGCCAAGTTTTTGGATAATTAAATTGGCGGCGTCGCGCATCCCCTCAAAATATTGCTCACTCTGGAACGCAGGTGTGAGCACGTTGCGTATAAGATGCGCCGACTCGATGTCGGTAAGCTCGGGCTCGAGGCCATAGCCAACCTCAATGCGCATCTCTCTATCCTCTTTTGCAATTAAGAGCAGGATGCCGTTATCTTTGCCACTCTTCCCTATCTTCCAATCTTCAAACAACTTTACTGCAAAGTTTTCTATCGTGTCGCCATCTAGTGTTTTAATTATGACAACTGAAATTTCGTTAGTGCTCTGCTTTTCATACTCCGAAAGTGTTGTTTCAAGCTGCCCTTTTTGTTCGCTCGTGAGCATGCCCGCATAGTCGTTTACAAACCCGGTTGGGTTGCCCAGTTTTGCATAGGCAAAAAGCACCCCCGGCAGGAGCATCACTGCTGCCAATATCAGGAATGCCTTTTTCATTTTTTTATTCTAGGTTTACGGTAGGAGCAGTTTCGGAGCCTGTAGCCGCCTCAAAGTATGCGTGTTCTTTAAATCCGAAGATCGATGCCAAAACCGCGCCTGGGATTTGTTTAATCTTAAGATTGTAACTCTGCACTAAATCGTTGTAACGTTTGCGCTCTACACTGATGCGATTTTCGGTGCCCTCGAGCTGAGTCATCAAATCTTGCACATTCGTAGATGATTTAAGCTCTGGATAATTTTCGGTAATCACGAGCAAACGGCCCAGCGCCGATTCTACCTGGCCTGCAGCTTCAGCCTTAGCATCTGGAGTGGTAGCACCCGAGTATTTGGTGCGCGCATCTGCAATCGCAGTAAATACCTCTTGTTCCTGATTCATAATCCCCTTTACTGAGGCAACGAGGTTTGGGATCAAGTCGAAACGCCTTTGGTACTGTGTCTCTACCTGCGCCCACTGGCTGGTGACTGCTTCACTCGTGCTCACGAGGCCGTTATAGCTGGCAAAAACCCAAATGCCGACGAGTAACGCGACACCGAGTACTCCAATTAAAATTTTATTCATGCACGAAGTATACAAGATCTACACCTGTACGCAAAAGAAAAAGTCCACCGAAGTGGACTGTAGAGAAAAGAGGAGACTAACCTTGGTAACGCAGTTACCGTACCAACTAGCTGTCTCCGATGTGGAGGCCACGCCAAAGGCGATAAATCTTTCCCCATGTAGGGCGTATGAGCGGTATTAGCCACACGAATGTGGTTATTCCCCACCTCTGAGCTTTGGACAGCCAATCTCACCTTGCGGTGCGAGCTTGGGCAACCGATGTTCCTCCAATGAAAGTATACGATAAGTATTCGAAAACATGCAAGTCCTCCGTTCGAGCATGAAAAAAGACTGCGTTTAAGCAGCCTTTTTTCATGCTTTGGGATCGCTGTCCCTTAATGAGGGCCTCTCGAGTTCGGACTTTTGAGAACCAAGCCCTGCAAGGCGGATGAGCTACATTTTACACTAGTCGCACGATGCGTCTTGAGCACTCCAAAATATCCTACAGCACAGCACGTACTTCAGGAATAGTCGCGAGTCCTTTTTTAGAAAAATTGTAAAGCTGTGCTGGACGATGGATAGTTTTTTTCTGTCTACCCACTTCTTTTACCAAATCGATTGAGAGCATCTTTTTTCTGAAATTTCTTTTGTCCAATTTACGGTCAAGGATAACTTCATAAGCACTCTGGAGTTCAGTAAGAGTAAATTGTTTAGGAAGTAGATTTGCAACAATGTTTGTATAAGCAAGTTTTCCTTTCAGACGCTCAACAGCGATTTTAATAATCTCTGAGTGATCATAGGCCAACTTAGGCAATTTTTTAATTGAGAACCATTTACCCTCAGTTTTGTCTCCGATAGAAAGTTGGTCGGAGGGGGCAAATGCGACATAAGCAACTGAAATAGACCGGCTACGCTTATCCCTTTCAGGATCGCTAAAAGTATATAGCTGTTCAATATGTGCTCCCTCGATATGAGCCTTTTCTTTTAAATGCCGAACAGCCGCTTTATCAGCGTTTTCTTTAACCCCTATAACTCCCCCGGGAAGTCCGAAAGAATTTGTGTAGTGCGGAGGTCGGTGAACTGGAATAAGAAAAACGTGGAGAGAGTTTTCGAGAATAGTAAAAAGCGCGACATCTACTGCCGCTATAGCAACCCTCAGTTCTGTCACTGTTTTTCTAAATTGTTCTTCTTTACTGGACATATTGATTGTGTAATTCTAACACTTTACAAAAAAAGACAGGGGGCTTTGAGAGCCCCCTGTACTGCGCTCAACGAACGATTCGCTGCACATACCGATCTCCCACGGAGACCACAACCTTGCTGCCAGCCTTCCACTCAACTGCCTTTTCGACAACACCGTCGGAGAAGACGTATCCTCCATCAGGCATTTCCGAACTGACGGTAAGTGGCTTGCCCGGGACTACGCGACCTGTCACAATGCTTGTTCCCGTATTCGGCGACGGGAAAGGCTCCCGAACGACGAAAACTAGTTCATTACTCGTGGCAGCCGGCAACGACGACAACTTGTTGGGCGTTCCCTCGCGGGTTAGACCAGCAATCATAGAAGCAACCGAGCGTATCCAGCCTGTGGAACCCACACCAGTCGAGACAATGATGCCGCTCGAGGATTGATGCTCCTTCTGGCCGCCGAACGCCATCTCATACCGAGCAGAGACGTGATCTTTGCGCCCGATAAAAACGTCGTTGACTCCCCAGACCACACGGTCGTCATCGATCGACGCCTTCACGAACGGAAGACGCTCGAGCCGATGTTTTCCTTCTTGCGCCCGGGCAATTGCACCACCCACCTCGTTTGGCGGAAAGAGCATGAGCACCCCGGCGACAGTTTTAGGATCCGGATTGACCGTGAGGACAGGCTGGTTGCCGATGTACTTGGCAAGGTTGACGAACAATCCATCCGGTCCGCAGACCACGATGAGGTCTTTGTCTCGGAACAAGAAGTTCGGCAGATCTTCACGACGAACAGTCGTGACCGGCAGATCGTTCGGGATCTGACGCCGCACTTCGGTGAGAGCCGTTTTGTAGGCGGCGTCTTCTTCCTTGTACGGCTCGATCGTTTGCCCCCTCGACTCGAGGGTAAACTTGGCTGCACCTTCAGTCAGGTGTTGAAGCACAAGTTCCTCAAGCCGGGAGGGTTTCGTTACGATGACAACCCGGTCCATGGTGCCCTCACTTCTGGCCGACGGCGGCCAAAAACTCCGAGGTGATCGCCAGACTTCCGAGGCGCCCAGTCTTCGCCGCGTCCATGATGGCCGCGCCGAGCAACTTGCCGGCTTCGACGTCCTTCAGCGGGGCAAGACGGATTTCGGTCGCCTTCGCGTCAGCGGTGGCTTCCTTCTCCTTGTTCTTGGCCTGCTCGTCGAGCAGGACGCCCTGCTTCTTCTCGAGCTCGAGCTTGGTGCCGGCTTCGTATTCCTTGACGGCGCGTTCGTTTGCGGCGGCTTTCAGGCGACGATCGTGGAGAGCCTTGTCGGCCTCGGTGAGCATCGTCTGACGTTCCTTCGCGCCGATCGCGCCTTCGACTTCTTCGTCACTCGGCTCGATCTTGGGAATCGAGCAGGAGTTGATTGTAATGCCATCGCCGGAGAAGGTGTTCTCGCCGAGCGCCGCAGTGACGGCATCCTCGACTTCCTTCTGCGACTGCATGGCCGTCTCGACGTCCAGTTCCTTCACCTTGTTGAGCACCGCACGCAACACGCGCTCGATGACCTTGGCGTTGAGGACCTGCTCCCATTGGCTGGCATAGCCGCCGTCCTTGGGATTGACCGTGAAGTCGAACTTCGAGATAGCCGTGCTTGGGGTGAGGGTTGCCGTAAGGCTTCCTTGCACCACCACGCTCTGCTTGTCCTTGGTCTGGGCGTCGATCGCGAAGTTCAGAATTTGCGGCGTCGTGGGAACCACGGCGACGGTAGTCTTCGGACCGATAAAGCCGCTGTAGGCGAGCCCTTTGTCGGCGATTCGGCCGTTCTTCAGGAAGAAGACGTGCCCCGTAGCTCCCGCGCTGCGGAAGAGTCTGATCATCAACATAGCAACCATCCTTTCTGAGGTTGTTGGTCGGGTGGATAGTAGGCTGCAGCTTTCAAAGAGCTGTTTGGTGTAAGTTGTACACTATCTAAGGTGTAGAGTATACACTTATAAATACCGCGTCAAGCAGCGCATGAGTTATAGAATAAAATTCTATTTTCGTCAAACTTAATCGTACTAACTGCAAAAATCACCCACGAAGGGGTGGTTTTTTATCTGGTAACTATTCTCGTCAACTACACTTTTCCGAAATAATTCTTAGCGCAAAGTATCGATGTGTCTTGAGCGCATGAGCAGAAGGATATTTTACTTCTCATGTCGAGCAGGAAGAGTATTGTATTCGATATTCTTAACAACAGCCTCAATACGTTCTATCCGCTTAGCCATGTCCCCCATAGCATCAATCTCATGCAGTAGCTCACTCTCGGTGCGATCAATCATCTTTTTCTCCTTTTTGTAGCCAGAAAGTATGATGTTGTCACCAATAAAAAATGATACGAAAAGCCCTGTCGGGAGAATAAGGAGCAAGCCGAGCAACACAGAGGGTAGACCGGTCAATACAGGAAAATATTCGGCAGTTTCCCAGACACCTTTCCAAAAAAGGACGACGCCTGTGCCCCCAATAAACGCATACAGAATAGGCCGGTGGCTTAGACGGGCGCGAACAGAGTCCTCAAACTTATCAAAAAATTTAACAATTTTTCTAAACATACTCTAAACGAGATGATTAATTAATGGCCCACCATCGGCTGCATGTCACCACTAAAGACTGAAGGATCTGCTGGGCCGCTTACGTGTAGGACGCCCCACGCACCGCGATTAACACGTGCGAGCGCATGATCGACCAGCATATAGTTGCCGGGCACGAGCGGCGTAAATTCGACTACGCTAGCGCCGCCCGCCGCAACGAGTGTGGTCTGCACATCAGTTAGTGGCGGGCTCGTGAGCGACGCATCTTCATACACGCGATCAAATATCTCACCAATAGTATGGAAGCTTGAGATAAGGTTGACACCCCCGTTACCGAAGTAGATGCGCACCCTCTCCCCCACATTTGCACTCATCACATTGGTGGTGCTCGAAGTGAGCGCACCGGTGCGACCATTAAAGACAACATACTGCGGGGTACCCGCGAGCATTGCGTGTGCATCAAAAATTTGAAGACCTTTTTTACCAAGAGTGCCGGTTGTATAAAACTCGCCCTGCATGACATAAAACTCTTTATCAACCTTCGGCAAACCCGCCTCGGGTTCAACCAAAATAAGCCCATACTGCCCGTGCGACATATGTGTCGCAACCTCAGGAGAGGCACAATGATACACAAAGAGACCGGCATGCAGCGCCTTAAAGGTGAGTGTTTTAGTCTCCCCAGGTGCAGCCATAAGCACCGATGCGCCGCCGCCCGGGCCGATGACCGCATGGAAGTCTATCGTATGGTGGTGCAAACTTGTTTTGTCGTTGTGGAAGGTAACCATAACCGTGTCCCCCACCCGCACGCGGACAAACGGCCCTGGCACTTTGCTGTCGAATGTCCAGAAGTTTTGATACACGCTGGGTGCAACCTCAGAAATAACTTCCTTTGCAGTAATTGCAACCTCCACGGTCGCAGGCGCAGTGCGTTCAATCGGCGGAGGCAGATCGTTTGGGTCGCGCGCAATGTCTGGCACTTTCTCAAATTGATTTATATGGAGGAAAAAAGTAAGTACGTTTGCAAACGGTAAACCCGGAGAGCCTGACGGGCCATAACTCTTGAGAAACGCTGGATACTCCAACCCACGCGGCAAACCATTTGGGATATAGAAGAAAATAGAAACTCCCAAGAACGCGGCACATAAAAGTAATGTCACTGAACGCGAGTTAAAGCGACGCAACACCATGTAGAGCAGCACCCCTGCCGCAACAAATGCAATCAAGAGCCCAAGAGTCTGAACCAGCACATAGGACGTGAGCGATAGAAACCAAAGCATATGCCGCCTATGATACCCCAGTTTTATACTATTCGAGTTTCTCAAAACAAAAGCCGGATAGGAAGGGATATTCGATCCTTACAGGATCAGTACAGGCTTCCCATTTTCTCAAAGCAAAGCTTCTCAAAAATATGGGAGAGCCTTTTCGAATCCCTCCCGCACAGTGCATCAGCACTGCGCTCCTCTAGCAAAGTAAAAGCCCGCATATAGCGGGCTAAACTTTGCGGGCCGCCCTGAGTTCGAACTTCTTAATTCCTTACCCTGTTTGACGGAATGGTCTCATTCTACACTAGTGGATCGACGCGTCCTGAGCACCTTAGATTTTAATGATTTCAATCTTTCTAGGAGCTTTTTCAATAAGTTCCTGAGAGTCTATTTTTATATATGTATCGGAAACATCTGCCAGATAAGTAGAGAAGTAAACTTTTTCAATCTTTGCAAAAATCATCGCAGACAGGCACATGGTGCACGGCTCACAAGAACAATAGGCTGCACAACCAGTAAGGTCCTTCTGACCTAACTGGGCTCCCGCTTGAGCAATTGCTTTAATCTCGGCGTGCGCGGTAGCATTATAGTCTTCGCGTTGAGAATTGTAAGTTGCAACGATAACTTGGCCGTCCTTGGCAATTACAACTCCACACCGTAAAGGCTCATTAGATTTTTGAGCTTCTTGTAGAGCTAAATTTACTAATTCTTGATCTGTCATATCGACGCGTCCTGAGCGCATAAATAGAATTATGTTTGAAGCTTAGACACGTCGTATAGCCTTACATCGTTTTCTTTAACGTATCGGTATTGCATGTCAGTCATTGGAACAATTTTATACTTCCATCCCCCATACTCGGCAAGAACTCTGTCATTCAATTCTTTAGACTTCTCATTGCCGTAATGCGGGAGTGGGACAAAATCAATCAATCCGAGACCTTCAGTATTTTCTAGGTTTGTTCCTTCTCTCTCGTCAAAATATTTGCTCGGTTCAATGTCAGGGGCAAGAATCACAGAGCCTGCACTGGAGCCTATATAAACGATGTCTTTTTTGCTCATCTCTTTGATTAGCTTATCAAAACCACTTTCTTTTGCTTTTTCGAGAAGGTAAAAAGTATTACCTCCAGCTACAAAAATGATATCCACACCAGCAAATTCTTTTTCTAGTTGGTCTGGGGCCTTTCCTGCGATATCTATGTCTGAAACTCTGAAACCAAGTTGAACGAGTTTTTCTCTATCCTCCCGCATCCACCATGCATCCTCGTAAGGATTTGAGGCTGTAGTGACAAAGGCTACTTGATATTCTTGAGGACGTTTTCGCAAATTATTGCAGATATCACTCAGAACCTTGCTCGCCTGAGATGTTAGGAAGATTTCCACACCTTAATTATATCGCTTCTGATGACTTTGTTAAGGGACGCGTTTCGAGCGCTCCCCGTTGGGATAAAAAAGAACCCCACTAGTCTTATAGTTGCGCCAACAAAAACAAAAGAGCGCCCGCCGGTCGAAACCGTGGGCGCCCTGACTTCATTGGCAGAAGAACTGACGAAGCTCCTGCTTGCAGGTCGGGCAGAACGGCCCGTGCTGCAGACGATGCGTAGTCATGTACTGCCAATCGCGTGGCACCACAAGACCCTGTCGCATCGTGCACCGATTGGTGCAGTGGCCGCCGAGCGACTCCTCGATGGTGCCGTCATTGCGATCGTCGTGGGGCAGTCCGAAGACGTGCCCGAGTTCGTGGATCGTTTCGGTCGCGATGCACTCTTCTTGCTCCTTTGCAGAAAGTTCGAGGAAGCGATTGACCGACACGAGGCAGAACTTCTCCTTGAGCGCTGCGCCGATGATGAAGTTGCATCCTTCGGCGTAGAGGTCGCTCCTCAGAATCACGAGGTCGTAGTGCGGTTGGCTCTCCTGCCACGGGTCGTTGTACAGAGCGTTGGAGATGGCGGGCTCGTAGAGCTGACCATCTTTCTTGCTGTGTTGGCGACCCTGCTCGAGATACCATGCCACGCTGCAGTGAGGCCGCAGTGCTGTGCCCTGACGCCACTGTGCGTGACGCCATGCACCGAAGTGATGAACCTCGATACGTTGCCGCATACCAGCGGCGTCGAGTACCGCTGCAATCCCTTTCGAGACTGCAACCACGTGGTCGGAAGTTACTCCGTCCTCGTGCATGACGTAGATCGGCTTTACCCGGTTAGAAACCGGCTGAGGCTGACCTTCGCTGACGATGTTAAAACGTGCACTCATCGTGCCCTCCTTGTGTGAATGTGCAGAAAACTCTGTCGATACTCGAACCGTTCGAGTATCCAGTAGAGGGGAGGAGCATTTCTGTTCCTCCAAAATTTGCTGTGCTTACTGCTGAACCAGACCAGCTTCGACCGATTCGTAGGTGGCGCGGGTGACTCTGCCATTCTGGTCGGTGACCACAATACCGTCACCTACGTTCAGCACGACCAACGCATCATGCCAGCCGATGTTCTTGCTGTCTTGCCGGTGGAACCATTCCATCGGGCCGGTTGCACTCATCAGGACTTTGTCACGGCCCTCGCACCAGGGCGAAGTGCCGCGCTTGAAGTCCCAGACACCCTTACGGAAGCTGCAACCATCACGCGAGACATCGTCTCGGGAGCTGATCACGACCAAGATCTGGTCGCTTTCCTGATTCGGCTTCGCCAGAGCGTAGCCGTCGTGAACCGGGACCGGATGGGCTTCCCTGATCACTTGGCGATGCAATATTTCGGCGGGATTCTTTCTGAACAGAGGTACCTTCTTGTTGTTGGAGCCGCCGCCCAGCATCAGTGCCTCTTTCGGAGACTCTGAGTAGATCTTCGCGCCGTAATTCACTCGCTCTTCCCGAATCTCATAGACTTTCATGGCTCCCTCCTTGGGAGAATCCAAACGGTTTGCACCGGGGATTGTGGTTGGTGGTGCCCATTTCTAGGCTTCTGGCAAGGAACCTTACCGTCTATAATTATACACCCAAACAACACCTTTGTCAAGGTGTCAATAGCGCTCTGTTAAGCCGTATTTAAAACATACAGATAGTCGTCTATATAGATAAAATTGCTCTTGACAAGTTAGAGTTTGTTGTTTAGTATATAGGAGTAAGTCGTAGCAAGGCAGCCCCTCGTACTGGAAAGTGCGAGGGGCAATTTATTTGCCAGACTCTATAGCCTTGTATCGTTCTACTACTTCTGCAAAAAATTCTTTTAGAAAGGTATCCCACTCAAAGACCTTATACCTCTTCTCTTCAATCTCCTGCCACGAAAAGCCATGTATCTTGAGTCGCGCTTGTACTGCTGCTGGCGGATGTAACTGGTCAGAAAGAAAGGTTGAGAAAACATCTACCGCTTTTGCAAATTTAGCATCCAAACTTTCCCAAGCTTCATATTCATTTAAAAGGCTATGGTAACTTTCCGAAAGTAATTCTAACGCTGCCTTATATTCAGACTCGATATGTTCTTGTGTCTTTCTGTGTGGGTGTGCATCTCCCACTACCGTCTCTCCAATGTCATGGATTGCAAGCATGGTAAGCACTCGTCCTAAATCAATGTTTTCTTTTTGCTCTAGGTAAGGATAGAGAAATGTTGCCACGAGGGGCAAGTTGCCCACATGCTCGAGCAGTGATTCCCTAACGATAGATTGGTCTACCGTTATCTTTTGTGACTCAAGCAAACCAAGCTTCTCTAAAACTGCATATTTATCGTAAGAGATATTACGCCTATGGATAAGAGAGTAGTTCTTGTGAAGCTCAACTAGTGCATCAAATATTTTGTTAACGTTTTTCATTCTGCAATTTCCTTGAGCTTGGTATCGACGCGTCTCGAGCGCGATGACCTAGCTCGACTTGGCGGGCCGTCTCGAGTTCGGACTTCTCAGTTCCTTACCCTGCAAGGCGGGATGGCTCTATTTTACCCTACTCAAACGACGCGTCTCGAGCGCTATACCTTTACTACTTCTTTGGTAGCGATAACGTGGCTACAAATAGAATACTTTCTATAGAAGTCACAGTCACAATTCCACTCTCCGTTTGTAAATGTAAGGGTGCGAATACCATGCTCCGATTTCAATTCAACTTTTGAGTCACTTATTGTAAAGCGTTCAGGCTCGGAAACATATCCTTTTGCCTTTTCAATCTTCTTTAAAAGCTGGGTAATAAACTTTTCTTTTTCCTCCCTAGTTTCCACCGAAATCTCAACTAAGAGTATATCGTCGCGTTCCTTAATACTTTTTGTAAAATCATCCTCAAAGACGTAAGAGATAGTGGCCAAACAAGTATTTTGAGAATCTAAATACTGTAAAATTAATTCTTTAAATTTTTCTGAAAAAAGCTGCATTTGGCCAATCTCATCAAGATACAAAAGATCGCTGCTCTCAAAACGAGAAATCTCAGGCAACATTGATTCGAGACTTTCTATATTTACAAAATACTTAGATACCCTGTGTTGAGTTTCAAAATCTACATGAGCTAAAACCGTCTTATGCCCCGAGTATGTTTCTATTTCAAAACCAACGCGACCGTGCTCTCCCAGAATTTCATTCGTAATAAGGCCAACTTTATGTGGAATAGTGCTAATGAGCTTCTTAAGCAGGGTTGATTTGCCACTTTTTGGCTTACCCGTAATGAGAATATTTTTCTGCATATCTCTATTGTATCGGTTTAAACCGATTTACTAAGCGACGCGTCTCGAGCGCGATGACCTAGCTCGACTTGGCGGGCCGTCTCGAGTTCGGACTTTTTAATTCCTTACCCTGTTTGACGGAATGGTCTCATTCTACACTAGCGAATCGACGCGTCTCGGGCGCTATACTTCGGGCAAGAAATTGTTGCGGCTCCAGTTCCATAAGACCGGATGCATTTCTACTGGAGCAATCCCTCCATCTTTCAATAACTCTTTCCAAACAGCGGCAACCTCAAGAGAGGACATCGCTGGCGTAGCAAGACCAAGTTTAATAGAGCATTGCAAAACGTGCGTATCAGGAATTATGGAAATCTCCTGCATATTTTTGAACTTCGCATCTGTATAGTGGGAAAGAATATACAACCAATAATTAGCCATCTTTGGACCACTAATATACGGAAATTCTTTTCGCATATCTTGTTGGATAATGCGGTGTATTTCACTCACATCCCAATGCGCTGCTTTAAAGAGCTCGCGCGGATCATCTTTAAAATGGGTATGGAATGCTTTTGATACAGCAATCCAAATATCAGTATGTTTATTAAGTTGAAGAGCGAGTTTATGTTTCAGTAAACTCTTTTGAACTTCTTGCCTAGTCTTTTGTGCGACTTTTTCAGGAAAGAAAAGATAATTTGTTTCAGGGTCGTTCCATGTTTTGAGCGCCGATGCCCACATAGCCGGTGATTGCCTCTGAAAATTAATAGAAGGCGGCAAGGTGAAATAGAGATAGTTCTCTCTACTTACTTTCGGCAAAGCAGGATTTACTTCATGTTGGGCCAAAGTCGGTATTTTGCCCTGATGAAACAAATCGTGAAGTTTCAATATCCGGTCGCGTATCTCCATATTGCAATTGTATCGCTGCGGCAGGATATGTAAAACGACGCGTCTCGAGCGCGAGGGCCTAGCTCAACTTGGAGGTGACGATGTCCCGAAATTAGAACCCAGATGGCTTAATTTCAGGAGTGTTGATAAAATTGTACGGGATTTGCGGCGAATCTACAAAGAAACGCCTGAATTCTTCGAAGTTCCTACTTTCGCCTAAAAACAATATTAGCCACTTTCTCGACTTCTTTGTCAGAAAGCTTTGAGCCTTCAAGACGTATGGATGAGCCAGCAGAAGCAATGAGGGTAGCTCGCCTGAGCTTCGCCAAACGTTCTGGTGAGATACCCGTATTCTTTTTCGTGTGTTTAGGTTTTGTCATAAAGATAATTTAGAAGAGCACACTGAAATAAAAAACCAAAAAGATTCCTATATGAACTGGTGCTGTAATAAGACCGGGGACATACTTTTTTACACATCCAGCCCAGATAAGATGCTGTACCCCATTTGCAAACATCAGGACGAGGAAGAACGCTTGGATAGCAGATCGGTACGGTAAGTCAGGTGTTAACAGTACAAAAATGAAGAACGCCGAGAAAATTAATTCAAACGCAAGAAACATCCAAAAAGGCATTTTGAACAGATACCACTTTCTATGAAATCCTGTCGAAAGCTCCTCAATCGAATGAGCGAGCTGAGTAACGAGACTAATTAAGAAAAATTGTTCTAGTAAATCCATAGTTCGAATCCCTTTAGGGTTCTTACCTTTTATCACTTTTCGGTTTTGAAATGTAGCGCAAAATAAAGAGATTTTCGCGACTATTTTCAAAACTACTGGCGGGCCGTCTCGAGTTCGGACTTCTTAGTTCCTTACCCTGCTTGACGGAATAGCCTCATTCTACACTAGCGAAACGACGCGTCCTGAGCGCATGCCATTTTCTTACGGCCTATTGGAATCATGGGTTTTATCAAATACGCGCACTTCTCCAGTTTCTGCGTCCTGCACAAGACTGTCGGCCATAGTCACGCCCGGGAACACCTCCTTATCAAGCGAGTAGACCTGGCGCAAATACCGCGCCGAGTAATAGAGCGTCTTGAAGACGTAGCCGAAAAAGGATCCCGTATAGCGATAGCGCTGCACGCAGCCAATAATCTTGTCGTCGATCTCCTCGCCATAGCTGCTCCACCGATTGAGCATGAAAAACTTTTCTATCCAATCATCAACCGTACAGCGCACGAGCATCACGACTTGCTGCTGCGCCAATATATTTCCTTTTTGAGCGAGCCGAACGAACAAGACGGTAATGCGGTCCCGCAGCGCCCGGTCCTCGTCGCCCTGCGCGGCGATGTATATGTACATCTTGTCTCCGAGCTTCTTAAGCACGGCATCGACTTCAGCTTGGTTCTCGTACTGCTTCTTAGGCCCGTGCCGACGGCCTTTCCATCGGCTTTGAAAACACTTGTCGAGCGCGTGAGTGACGGTGTCCCAATCTATCTCGTCATTATCGGTGCGGACATGCTTATGGATGTACCGATACACCGCCGGGGCGCGGGCGATTATCCATGACGTGTTAAAAGTCAGGGGCTCTTCTTCGCGTAAGAGATTGTTTAAAATGCGGATCGCTTGGTCGAAATCAGCGAACCTGATCCTTTTTCTCGCCATCCTTTTTATTCAGGAGCAAATCAAAAAATGCATTCCATGCGGATTGAAGTCCGCGCTCCGATATCTGCTCCTCCTCCTTACTTGTGGTCACAATCGGCTGATATTCTTTTTTTGGGTTTTTATCTTCACTCATACGCACGGTAAAATTGTCGAGCGACGAGATAAATTATACCTCGCACTGCCGTCCCAGATGCAAGCTTGAGCAAATTAACTGATACAATATGCAAGAGATGGGCAAAAACGCATCAAATTTTAAGGGAGCGACTGTAGCAGATTTTTTTGCCGGAATAGGTCTAGTTAGCATGGGTCTTGGGAAGGCGGGCTGGAATACTGTATACGCTCTCGACTACGACGAGAGCAAGGCAGCTGCATACAACCATCATTTTGGAGCTGGCCACTACCACGTCAACGATATCGCAAAGATACACGGACGAGATGTACCGAGCGTTACCTTGGCGCACGCATCTTTTCCCTGCACGGATCTCTCCGTGGCAGGCGCACGCGGTGGAATACGCAAAGGCGAATCGTCATCGTTTTGGCATTTTCCTCGGATCCTCAAAGAGATGTACGAATATCCGCCTTTTGTGTTGCTCGAAAATGTTGAGGGACTACTTGCTCCTGGCGAGGGAAACGGCAATGATCTGCGTTCGATACTCAAAAAACTTAACGACTTGGGCTACTACGTGGATTTGCTCAGGATAGACGCCTCCCACTTTGTGCCGCAAAGCCGAGTGAGACTTTTTATGATAGGCACCCACGAAAGCGTCATAGGCAAACATGACGAGGTGGTGCAGGAGCGACAGATGAGGAGTTCAAACGCGAGGCCAAAGAAAATAATCGATTATATTTTGAAAAACAAGGACCTCCGTTGGTACTTCCACCCACTACCTGACCTGCCAGTAAGAAATATATCTCTTGAAGAGATCGTGGATCGCTCCGCCGAGTGGTGGTCAGTAGATAGGTCTTTGTATTTATACAAACAAATGCACCGCCACCAACAGCAACTTGTTAAAAAGGAGAAAGATAATCGTAAGTATAGTTACTTCACTGCTTTCCGACGCATGAGGATACGTGACGGAGAGTCTCAATCCACGGCTGAACTCCGAACAGACGGCATCGCTGGATGTCTGCGCACGCCTAAGGGCGGTAGTGCTAAGCAAATCCTTGTCAGAGTAGGCAGAGGACGTTTTGATGCACGGCTTTTGAACGAAAAAGAGGTTGCGCGCTTAATGGGTGCCGAGGATTTCCGCATCAATCCAAAACTGTCTTCCAATCAAGTTCTATTTGGGTTTGGTGACGCAGTAGGCGTTCCGGTTTTAGAATGGATCGGTACTCATTACTTGAATCCGCTTCTCCCGCAGCCGTCCACAAAGGTCTCTGCAATCCGACGCACACAGCTTGTGCACTAAACCTACGGTCTATTTTGCACCTGCAAGAAGAGTCTGTACCCGACCGCGTATATTCTCAAACACGCTGTTGAGTTTTTTCTTTGCCACATCTGTCAGGAGAGAGGTGTGCGCGACTGCGTCACGCATAGGCTTGTATTCGTTTGCGTCGCGTGCAAGACACGCCTCTTTAATAGGGTCTTTCTTGTCGACTAAGTTTGCGAGGTCATTCATGGCCAAATAGCCAAGATCTGAGTTGTTCTTGCGGATGCTAACGCTCACGTTTCCTTTGTCCTTGCTTTCGGTTTCAACTTTCTTCCACTTCGCTATCTCCTTTTTCGCCTCAGGAGAGATTTTGATTTTCTTTTTCTGTATGTACTTGCGGATCAAGTTTTCAGATATGAAAGTTTCAGCGTATGAGTCGAAATTAAAGCGTGCATCCTCGGCGAGCTCGCCGACCCATTTATCTACTACGCCTGTCGGTTTGCCTTTGGGAGGCGCTACGAACTCCCCAACAACAACATTGTAGAGCTCTTCTGCGCTTCGCTCTCGCTTGGTGAGGCTTTCGTCCTCGGGGTTACCGGGAAGTCTGTATTTACGTCTCAGCACATCCCAATCTCGAATGATCGTCACCAGCGCCTTCCTAATATCCTTGAGATATTTTGCATACTCCTTGTCGTCAGCCACAACACTCTCTCGGCTTGTGGTGAAGCGATCATCACCCCCACTGTCGAGACTGTCGATGTGGATTTGCCCGTACATATAGTTTTCTGCGACCTTTGCAATTTGAAGGTGCTTCACTATATCTGTTTCCCGCAGTCTGCCGTTCACGAACAAGTCTATCGTCACGCGCTCGCCGGTGGAGTGGATACTGAGATCGCGCGGCGTCTCAACGGTGGCTATGAAGCCTCTCACTCCTTTGCCGAGATCAATAACCTTCTTTTCTTTCGCATTCTTGAGGCCTAGACTGAGGAACGGATCCTTCAGCGCTCGCGTATGCCATACAAACTGAGTTGCTTTTGCGAGTTCCGACAGATGCTTGTACGTTATCTTTTCATCGTCAATAAATATGTGGAACGAATCATCAATGAGGGAGAACCTGAAATAGAGGGCGACAACCTTTTTGATAAATTCAAAATGTGATTTGATGCCGTCATTGATACCATCGAAGCGGATAATGGTTCCGTGAGTGTGTCCTTTGGTGTACTTCTTCAATGCCGCCAACTCGGGCTTCTCGAGTTTGTAGCTACGTGGTTCAAGGTCTTCTGTTATTGCTTTGTCCAATCCGGAGTTGTCGATGACGCCGCCGGAGTAGTCGCCGCCTTTTACTTTCGATACTACCGTGATTTTCTTGGCGCACGACAAAAGTGCGAGCTTGCCGATTCCTTTCCGTCCGATATAGGGACGCCCTTTCGGCGATTTTGTGTCACCGTCTTTGCGCTTCGAGTAACCGATCTTCAAAAACTTATCTTGGAAATCGAGAGCTGTCATGCCTGTGCCGTTGTCTTTAACGACTAAGGTGTTTTTTTCTTTGTCGATATATACCCATACGTCGTTGGCGTCCGCGTCCCAAGCATTGGAGATGGCCTCGCCGAGCACCGTCGTGAAGCTCCTATATAGGTTTCTGCCCAGGTGGTTGAGCACGCTGAGGGATAGGCTGAAGGTGAATTCGGAGGGCGCTTGTGGCATGCCTGAAGAGTACATCTGAGCCATGGGAATATCAATTGGACCCCAAAAAGTGACAAAAGTGACAGTTTTACCGAAAAAATCCGCAATACATATAAGTAGTTGTAAGTATTTGCAATTGACACCTTAAAAGACCCCGGCGTATAGTGAATTCATAAGCGTAAGTGACGGTGCATAGCACCAACCCGGCTGATCCCCGATCGAACACGCCGATCTCAGAAAAAGGACCGCCACCATTATCAATTAGTTCCTTCACATATGAAGAACTTGCATATCGAGTATGCCTCACTAGGCGTGCTCAAAC
>Ga0172379_10002495_pt1 | contig 32201 bp, 30 predicted proteins | sample GrowelOW334metaG_FD_119756 | JGI IMG/M metagenome (GOLD analysis project Ga0172379, IMG submission 119756) | Groundwater microbial communities from an aquifer near a municipal landfill in Southern Ontario, Canada - Groundwater well OW334 metaG | ecosystem: Environmental > Aquatic > Deep...
AGATTTGATACACAAAAAGAAACTTAACAAAAATATTTCCATGGTCGGTGCCTCAAATCATCCTCAAACTTATTACACCAACTCCCAAGTTTTTTTACTTACTTCTGACTATGAAGGCTTTCCGTTAACTCTAATGGAGGCTATTTCTTCCGGATGTTTTCCAGTCTGTCGCGACTTACCCGAGATCCGTTTGTTCTTCGATAAATATCAGTCCAGAGTTCTTTTTAAAACAGCTGCAACTGCCGCCTCACTTGTTTCTCAAGCCTTAGCAAATACACCCCAAAATCAACAAATTATCAAATATTATCGCGACAAATTAGTCACCCTCCAGCAAAAAAATATCAATCGTTACGTCAATTACTGTATTAGCGATTAATATCACCCGACCACAATTTACCCGACATTTTGTAGTACAAAAATCTTTTTAGATCAAAGGCAGTAGCATTATGAACATCACAACCACTATTGCATTTTTTACATGCAGTCTTGGGTAAGTTATTCCGAAACTTTATATTCTTAGGATCATAATATATTTGACTAATACTTCTCTTTTCTTTTATCCAGTTGCCTACTGCTTTAACTGATAAACAGTAGTAAACATCACCCAGACTATCCACCACAAAATCATCAGTCAAAAAGGGACAAGGTGAAGTTCTGTTGGCTCCGTTTTTGTACATATTAATCATATCTGCCCAGTAATAGCGACCAACGTCCCAAGCAGGTTTTGAATCAAGGATGGACTGCAGAACCTCTAAAAAGGTTTTTTTAACATCCCCATTAATGCTTAAATCTTTCTCTGTCTCTGCATTTTTCAAATAAGTATCATGAAATCCCACAATCTGAAAACTGCCATCTGTTTTATTTTTTTTAAGCCAATCCACCATATCCTGATATCGGTGAACATTTTGGCGAAGAATCAGACTCGACACCGTCACACTAAAACCGTATTTTTTGGCGAGAGACTTATATCCCGACACCGTCTCTGCACATAAGTCAAAACCATTTTTAATTCTTCTCAGGCTGTCGTGGACATCCCTAACCCCATCTATGGAAACGTTAGCTCCCAGTTTGATTCCCCGTTTTTGGCACGCCTTGGCTATTTGTTCCATATCGGCAATCAGCTTTTTAGGGGTGAATCCATTGGAGTTAACCACGAGGCGGGTTAGTTTAGGCATTGAGTCAATAAACATCAATACTGTTTTTACATAATCTTTGTACATCGATGGTTCACCACCGGATACTGTCAGGTTTCTGATATTTCTGAATATCGGGTCTTTCATTACCTCGATCCAGTCCTCATGGGTCAATTCTTTCTTAGGTCTAATCTGCCAAATATTACACATAACACAACGCGAATTACACCAATAAGTAAGGTTGATAATCACACTTTGTGGTTCGACGGTTTTAAATTTCGATTCAACGTTGTAACGGAAAAATCCGGAGGACAATTTTTTGATTTTTTCCCAATTTTGCTGAATCAACATATTTAGATCTTACATTATATAATATAAATCATGTTCCGTAGAATTATTTCCCGGCTTAAAAGCTTAACTTTTTTCGAGATTTTTATTGCCATCACCATCATTGCTTTTACGGTATTTGTGGTCAAGTATTTTGGACAAAAAGTCGATACCAAAATCATCCGTGTTGAGATAATCAACAAAAGTTGGTCGGAAAACTACAACCCCTATGGTTACCGCACCCCTTTTTGGCTGAGTGACAAGTTAAAAGTCGGCCAAAAAGAATATGATAAATCCGGAAAAGTTCTGGCCGAAATACTCGATATTGAAAATTATCTGCGCGGCGGAGAAGAGGCCGAAGTTTATCTGACAGTTAGGGTCAAAACCACTTACCAAAAACGACTCCATCAGCATTTTTTCAAAGACAAACCCCTTGACCTGGGTTCGGCTATTGAAATAGCCCCGGACCAAAACATTGTCTATGGTCAGGTTATTGATTTGAATTCACCCGAATCAATTAGCGCTTATCCTCAAAAAACTATGATCGTCACTGCCCGTGGTCGGGGACTTGAAAAAAATATCATTGATCAAATAAAAAAAGGTGAGACCATGGTTAACCGGTCAAATGGCCAAGTCGTCGGCACCATCACTGATATCACTACCGAAAACACCTCAAGGGTATATGCCACCGAGATTACCAATGTCAACAACACTATTGGTTTTAGAGTCTCCCCCACCCTCAAGGATATAGTTCTTAAAATAAAAATAACCGCCACTCAAGTTGACGACCGTTGGTATTTTGCAGCTCACCAAAATATTAAAGTCGGCAACGCTCTCTTTTTCTATGGCCAGGACATTAATCTATACTATCTCGAAATTGAAAATATCGAATAATCTTAGGCTATTTGCAATTCTGTCGTTTTTCTTTGTTTCCTTGTTTTTTGTATTTAATGTCAAATCTTTCATTTTAGTATTCATAATCCTTTTTGCTCTTTTATTTTTTATAGAACAATATTCACTCGCCCTGACAACCTTTATTACCCTAGTCCTGTCACTCCCGTTTGAAAACAATCTTCGACAATGGGTTATACCAGTAACCCAAAGAGTTTTTATTGATGTTCCGACATCAGGCTATGAATTATTTTTTGGATTCAGTCTGAAAATAATTTTTGGCCTATTTTTATTTTTACTTCTGATTAGATATAAAAAATCTACCGACCCCATCCCCAAATCTGACATTGCCTTAATTTTGTTTCTAATTTTAGGTTTCTTTAGCACCTTTTATTTTTGGAACCTCATTACCATTGTTGGACTAGTTCGTCTTTGGCTGTCGATATTTTTTTATTTTGCTGCCAAAGTATTTTTTAAGGATCATCCCTGGCTATTTCCCATTCTCATCACCGGCATTTATATTTTTTCAACTTTTTTTGGATTGGCTCAACTTTCCCGTCAAAAACCGCTTGGTAAATTTATTGAATTAGTACCCTCTTTTAGTCAGGAAGAAGGCTACTCCACCACCGATGGTAAGTCCCAATATCGGGTCTCCGGTTATATTTCCCACCCGGTTTATTTTGGAAGTTTTATGGGCATCTTACTCCCGATTTTCATAGCTTCAATATATGGTTTTAGTCCCATAGTTGCTCTATTTGGCGGCGGACTGGGAATACTGGTTATGCTGGGAACTCATAGCCGTACCACCTGGTTTACCATTTTTTTAAGCCTACTACTACTCTATCCTCAAATTTCCCCTTCCCGTAAATATATTTTGTCACTAATAACCCGCCATCGATTGATCGTCTTACTTTTTATTGCTGCCTCCCTATTTTTAGTCATTAGTCGGCTACCTTCAATCACCAGTTTATTTACCAAAAATGGCAACGGTTCGATCCGGGGAGTCTTGGCACTTCAGAGTTTAATCATCATTTCTCAAAACCCACTTGGAGTCGGTCTAAACCAGTTTACCAAGAGTCTTACCGACCTCCCTTTGCCCCCCAGCCTCAACGGATTTATCGTTCCCGTTCACAACACCATTTTACTAATTACTTCCGAATTAGGAGTCCTTGGTGGGGCTTTATTTATATATTTTGTTATTAAAACACTTTTAGTTAAAAAAACCAAAAATGTGATCCACTTTAGTGCCATAATCGGTGCCTTAGCTTTTATAGTCAGTAGTCAGTTTCACCCCCTTCTCAATCTCGACCCCACCTTTGATTTGTTCATGCTCACTTTAGGATTTATCAGCTCCCAATGCCTACCTTCAAAAACTTAACCTTGGCCGTACTAACCTACCAACGCCCTCAAGCCTTAAAAAAATGTCTTGAAAGTATCTCCCTTCAAACCCACCAGCCAAACAAAATCTTGGTTATCGATAGTTTTAAACTCAAAAAAAATATCCCGGAGTGTCGTAATTTGGCGATTAAAAAGTGCCAAACAAAATATCTGGCTTTTGTTGATGACGATTGTATCTTGGATAAACACTGGGTTAAAAATGCCTATGATTCTATCAAGACTTCACCCACTTCCACATTTATTGTTGGAAAATCACTGTTACTCAACAAACAAAATCTTGTGGCCCGAGTACAGTACCAAAATTATTTACGTTGGTTCAAGACCACCCGCACTCTTGATACTAAAAACCTGATTTTAAATTTAAGTCTTTTAAAGGATATCCGTTTCGACCCCAAACTAAAAATTTTTGAAGATGTCGACCTTGGTCTTCAGCTAAAACTTCGCCACCAAGTCGGTAATTATAATCCCAAAATGGTGGTCTACCACCCTGAGGTTGATACAATTTTTGGGGCTATCAAAAAAAACTTTATCCGGGGACAATATAAAGCCAATATTACCCGTAAATGGGGTGAATATGATGGCTACTCGACCACTATTCCTAGCTACATTAACTTACCCGACTTTGTTTTAAAATTATCATTTTTATTGGGTTATTTAAAAAACTTCCCCCGACCCATCCATATCGTTAATTATGACGACCATGGTGCCAACAGCAAACGACTAACGAAAGTCCGTGAATTTCTTACCACCAGGCATTATTTTGTCAAAACTATCGACTCTCATGCTGAATTTCAAAAAGTAATTGCCTCAAGAAGATATCTACTTGTCTATGGGCTACCACTTTTAAAATATCGTTTTCTCAAAAGTTACTATGAGTCTCGCCAACTCGACATTGTTCCCCGTCTCCTACCGCTGACAATGATCCTAAAAAGTAAAATAATCGACCGCATATTGAGGAAAAATCGCACCACTCTGGCCATTATTCAAAACCCGGAAGATATGCTGGTTGCTAACATTCCTCACCGTCCTTACCAAACCCTATATGACTCTCCTACCCTGTTTTTTCGGGAGCTAGACCTAAACGACCGATACTTTAAAAAGACAGTTTCCTGGATCAAATCAGCCGAAACCCGAGTCTACTTAAACTCAGACTTTGTGTCTTTTCATTGGTATACCTATTTTCAATTAGCCCGTTTTTATGGTCTTGAAGTTAGTCATCCTCTGACTCTCAACTGGGGCTGCGACGATGTCACCTCCGTGGCCAAATTTAGTTCCAAAACAAAAATAATCCATCTTGGCAAACTAAATTCTTATTGGGTCAATCCTGAACTTTTAACTGCCATTTCGAGAAGTTCCAAAGTTGATATCTTTAGTTATGAAAAACCAGACCCATCTCTTTATCAAAAACTCTCCGGATATAAAGGCTTTTTACCCGATGAACAGACCATTTCCGATTATCAATTAGGGCTTATTACTTTAAGCAAAGATGATCTTCGTTCCTCGGGTTTTTCCGCCAAGTATTTGCTTTATTTAAGCTATGGTCTGCCGGTACTCTGTCCGGCTTGGCGCCATGACCCACTTCTTAGTTCGGCCACAATCTACTATAATGAAACTAATATTAAAGAGATATTAGAAAAATATCGTGATCCGCTTTTGTGGCAGAAAAAACATCTGGCTGCGATCGAATTATCAAAAAAATTAAGTTGGAACAATAATTTATCTAATCTTCTAAAAATAATTCATGAATAAATTCCGTAAACTCCAAAATATTTTAATCGAACGCTTTTCCCACGTCTACAGCACTATTGATGTCGGTATTCAGGACAACTTGGTCAGATTATCTAAAAATCTCGATCGTCCCCTAAACCGTCCCACCTCTATCGTCATCAATGTTACCTCCAACTGCATGTTGCGTTGTCAACAATGCGACCTCTGGAAATCTGTCCCCGAAAAACAAATTACTTTTGAAGAAGCCAAAATTGTTATCGATAAACTTCATGCTTGGTTGGGTAGCTTTTATATTTTCTTCACTGGTGGAGAACCATTTATCAACCAAGATCTTCCCAAAATAATTAAGTACGCCGAAAGCATTGGTCTTGTCACCCATGTTAACTCTAACGCTTTTGTCATCAATGATAATTTAGCCAAAAAAATTGTTGACAGCAATCTCTCCTCTATTTCCATCTCTCTAGACGGAGGCAACGCCATCACCCATGATCATCTCCGCGGTGTCCAAGGAGCCTACAATCGTGTATTGAATGGTATAAAACTGCTCCGAAAATATCGTACTGGAGATCACCTCAAAATCTATCTCAACTCAGTAATCATGAAACCAAATGTAGCGGAGTTAAGTGATATCGTTAAAGTCGCTACCGACAACAAAGTTGATGGTATGACTTTCCAAAACCTACTCCCTACCCTTGCCTCTAAGAAGACCACTGATGAACAATTTCATGGGCCACTCTGGCCGGTATTCTCTGACCTTCAAAAAGCCATTGACAAAGTTATTAAAAATTTTCCCAAAACACCAGTATTATTAACAGACATTCCTCAGCTTAAATACGCTCTTGAGTACTACAAAAATCCCCATATCACCGACTCCATTCAGTGTGCTGCCGGTTTAAACAATGTCATTGTTAATCATCAGGGAGATGTTCGACTATGTTACAGTTACCCGGTCATTGGCAACATCCTCAAAGATGACCCTAAAACTATTTGGTATGGTCAAAAAGCCCGTGATCAACGTAAAATAATTCGCCGCTGCCGCCAGCCATGTAAGATGACTGCTTGTAATCGCATCAACACCGAACGTCAAAAAAGCGTTATTGTCAAATCTTTTGAACGATTCCTATACCGGGATCTTCCACAAACTGCATAGCTACTTTGTATTTTTTGCTAAGCTCAGCCCAAAACTTTCTGGTGCCATATACATTTCCGTCTTTATCCGGACTACCAATATCATGAATTGCCATAAATCCACCCTTTTTAAGTCTCGGCCAAAACAATTCGAAATCCGACTTTACTCCCTCATATGAGTGGTCACCATCAAGATATATATATTCAAATTGTCTCTTCAGGTGTGCTTTGGCAAAATCAGCCGACTTCATTACCGATAAAACTATATTTTTAGCCAACCCAAATTTGCCAAAATAACTCTTAGGGTTACACTTTTTCCAAAATCCTACTCCTCCCCAATGTTGTCCCGGACCACTAAAGTCATCCATATCAAAACCAGCATCTACAAAATCAACCACTCCGTTCTGATTATCTCTACAGGCCATCGCACAAACTGCTGGTATATATCCATAACGACTGCCGATACACAGCACTCTTTTTGGCCTAATTGTCCGAATAAGTGCATAGTGTATCCAGCCATAGCCCAAGTTCCCGGTCTGCAAATCCATTTTGTGCCAGTTATCACCCTTAGCATAAAACTGCATAAAACTAACCGCTTTATCTATGGAAACAATTTTATTTGAAAACAAGTCTATCATCGCTACATTTTAGCAAGATAATTAACGCTGTGAACATTATGAACTTAGTGAGCTATATAGACTGTAGACGCTCAAATCCAAGATATAATACATCAATGATCCGTCTCTTGGATAAATTATTACCTACTCCAAATTACCGATCTCTCTTGCCCACAATTACCCCAGTTAAAGCCACCCCCTCTTATGTCGTCGACAAAACCACTGTGGCCTCCCGCCTAAACGATCTCCAAAAAGCTCTGGCTCTATATTCTTTCAAATCAAAAATTGCTTTTTCTTTTAAGACTAATTATGATTTTGCCACTTCTGACTTTTTGCCCAAAAACCATCTCCTCGCCGAAACAGTCTCTGAACACGAATATCAGCTTGCCAAAAAATTGGGTTTTAATTCCCAAAAAATAATTCTTAATGGCCCAAACAAAGGTGATCTTCGATCAGTTCTTAAAACTAATAGTCTGATCCATTTTGATAACTTTGCTGAGTTAGATGAATTGGTTAAACTAGCCTCTATCTTGACTCCAACTGCCACCCTTGGTCTCCGGCTTCGCACTGCTCATGTCCCTAGTCGTTTCGGTTTCGATATTGATTCCGGTGATGCTCAAAAGGCTATTGATATTCTGGAGAAAAACAACCTCCCCCTCGAGTCCATTCATGTCCATCTTGGCAGTGATCTCTACGATCCCTCGCTCTACCAACTCTCTGCTATTTCGTTAGGTCAGTTTGTAGCCGGTAATTTTTTAAAAATTAAGTATCTCGATTTTGGCGGTGGCTATCCAGCTCACGGAGCCACTCCCTTGGGTCGTAGTCACCAAAAAACATATCCTATTAATACCTACATTAAGGCTATTTCCAAGTTTTATGATCAAATTGATTATTCACCTACTTTGATCCTTGAACCAGGTCGTTACCTCATTGATGATGCCGTCTATTTTGTTACTAAAGTCATCAATAAATCAACCGATGCCAGGGGCCAAGTCCTGACTGTGGATGCCACTATTAACATGCTCCCCTCTCTCTGGTATCGCCCGGCCACTATCGAAACTTATCATCCTGACTTTTCTAAAAATCAAAACGATTCCCATTTCACCACTGTCTACGGCAGCAGTTGCCAAGAGCACGACCTGCTTTTTCAGGGTCAGTTGGCAAACTGTCAGGTTGGTGACATCATCGTCTTTTTAGCTGTCGGAGCTTACAACCAAAGCATGGCGCCAAACTTTATTTTCCCGGCTCCCAAAACCATCCTAGTCCCATAAAAATTATTCGTACCTTACGATAATTAGTCCCGTCGCACGCAACGAACATTGTAGTGAGTAATAAAAGAATCTTTCTGGAATGCATACCCCCAACCCAAATGAACACACAATGGAGTTTCTGAGTCACTCGACAGCACAGTTGCTGCCCAAAAAGGTTCCATGGTTCCAAACTCATGATTCTGACTATAAATTCCATCAATATAAGCCTGCATTAATTCTTTCTGAGTCGGCAGATACCAGTCATTTTTTCCCCCAAAAGAAGTCTTGTTAAGACCTTCGCAGAAAGCTATAGCCTCGCCACCACTAATCCGCAGTCCATCCTTCTCCACCGTCTTATTTTGATTAGTAATTTTGATCGAAGAACTACTCGCCGACCACCACAATCCAGTCCGGTCATCTTTTAGTATCTTTCCGGATGACAAACCAGTTTCACCCACCACCCCATCTTTTTGGTCTGCCCAAGTCGACTCCTCTTCCTTGTATTTACCGAAATAATCATCATGGGCTTGTAGTGCCTGATTAGCATAAGCGATCTTATTAGGACTCACATCATCTCGTCGGACACAACGAACTGACGCCGGCGTAGACCAGTGATAATCAACTACCACACCGGTACTCAAATTAACGTACCAGATAAGCTTAGTCTCATATAGGTTCTGCTGTGTAGCTGTCCAAAAATTATTTACCGTCCCAAATTCTGGATCTTGACTATAAATTCCATCAATATAAGCCTGCATTAATTCTTTCTGGGTCGGCAGATACCAGTCATTTTTTCCCCCAAAAGCGGTCTTATTGAGTTCTTCACAGAAAGATACAGCCTCACCACCGCTATGCCGCAATCCATCTGTGTCGACTAGTTTAAGACGATTGGTTATTTTATTAGAAGTACTGCTCGCCGACCACCAAAGCCCGGTCCGTCCATCTTTTCTGATTTTTCCTGACGATAAACCAGTATTTCCTACCACCCCATCTGGCTGATCAATCCAGGTAGATTCCTCACTCTTGTATGTACCCAAGTAATCATCTTTTGCTTGTAAAGCTTGTTTGGCATAAATGGTTTTATAGTTTGTCGATGCTTTTTTTTGATTAATATTGTCCACTTCCCCTGTCTTTGAAAAATTAATTAAAACTTTTAGCATTAGGGTCGAGACACTCTTACTAAAAATAACCGACAAACATGTAATAAAAATCAAAACTAAAGTTATTTTCCTAACCACATTTCATGGTAACAAAAAAAAGACACCATCCAACAAGGAATTTTTGTATAATCTCTTATGAGAATAATCTCCACTATACCTGAATTAACCTTTAATGATGTCCTTATCTTGCCTGGAAAATCTGACTATAATGCCGCAGAAGACAATACCAAGACTTCACTAAAAGCCAGGCTTTCTAAAAAAATTTCTATCGACATTCCCATCATCTCTGCCCCTATGCCTCACCTAACTGAAGTTGACATGGCCATAACCTTAGGCAAACTTGGCGGTATTGGATTCTTACATTGTTTTCAAGACCACTCTTCCCAACTATCTCAAGCCATCGCTGTCAAAAAAGCCGGAGTAAAAGTGGCCGTAGCCGTCTCCGATTTTTCTAAGAATGGTTTTGCCCACGTTGCCCATCTCCTCAAAAACAAAGTTGATTTAATTTGCCTTGAGACTGCCCACGCTCTTAATCAGGACACCATTGATTTTCTCAAGCAAATCAAATCCAACTTTCCCCAGTCCCAAGTCTGCGTTGCTCTGGTAGTTACCGGCGATGCCACCAAGGCTCTGATTGAGGCCGGAGCCGACAGTATTCGGGTTGGCATCGGTGGTGGGTCTCATTGCACTACCCGTCTCGTTACTGGAGTTGGCCGGCCCCAACTAAGCGCTATTTATGATTGTTATCAAGTTGCCAAAAAGTACCATGTTCCGATCATCTCTGATACCGGTATTCAAAACCCGGGTGATATTGTCAAAGCAGTTGCTTTTGGAGCGGATACAGTCATGATCGGCGGTCTATTTACTGGAACCCAAGAATGCCCTGGTGATATTATCAAAAAAGACGGTAAATTTTATAAGTTCAGCGCCGGCATGTGTAGCGCTGACCTCGACAAAAAGTCTTCTGCTCCTTCCCTTAATCTATCTCAAGTCAAACAGGTGCTCAAGACTACTATCAAGAAAATGGTCAGACCCTCCTCAGCTTCAAAATTCATTCCCCATTACAGTCGCCCCTTCACTTATACTCACGAAGGTATTTCCGCCCTTATTCCCTACAAAGGTGGAGTTACCCCCATTGTTCAGGAACTTTGCGGTGGTCTTCGACGGTCTATGTGGTATGTCGGTGCTCACGATATTGAGTCTCTTCGCGATAAAAGTCGGGTTGTCATCGTCACCTCCAATACCCAAAACGATAATGTTCCCCGCATATGATCACTTGGTTATCGAAAATAGTTATCAAATATATTGTCTGGGACTTAGACGGCACCCTTTATCAAAATGAAACCCTAGGTAAAGATATAAAAAACTACTTCTACATGCGACTCAAAAAAATAATTCCCACTTTGACAGATGAAAAGTTTAAAGATTTGACCAAAACCTACGGCTCTTGGTCTGCGGTCGTCAGCCATTTTACTAATGAAAATGAATTTAATGTTTTAGACGACTTTGACAAAGCAGTCAGCCGCTCTAGTTATCTAAGACCTGATCCAAAAATTGTCGACCTAATAGAAAACAAATTATCAGGTTTTCATCATTTAATTTTAACCAATTCCGGCTCCGAAGAAGCCCTACTTTGTCTTGAAAAAATCGGTTTCAAGCCCAAAACATTTGAAAAGATATTTGCCAGAGACACCACTAAATTATTAAAACCTGATCCAAATATTTATCCAATTATAAAACGCTATACCCGGACTCCAAATTTCCGCCATCTGTTTATCGGCGACTCCCTCCCTCATGACATTATCGCCCCTAAAAAACTTGGTTTCCAGTCCCTGCCCATTTGGGAAGTTGATCATTTTTTTTAGAACCACTCATTTCCAAATTTTTGCCAGAATTTTTCCAACATTACTGTCGTCCCTTTTGAATTGGGATGGACCCCATCACTTATATAAAGCGACTTATCATCTTGGTTATTTACCGATACCACTTTCGCATAATCACCCTTTTTTTGATATTCGGTCATTTCGCTATCAAAATCGATGGTCAGCAATTTAATGTTATTTATATTCGCCAATTCATCCATCGCTCTCATTAGTCTACCTGTCAATTTTGTCTGGTAATCCCAATCTTTAAGTTTTCGGGCTTCATTGTATCTTTTCCAGACCAAATAAACTTTTAAACGATCATATTTTGAATATTCCGTAGGGGTAGAAATTTGTTTAAAATTTCCATTATCAACTGAGAATAACGGCTTTGTTCCGCTAAATTTCATACATGGAAACATATACCGTCTGTCCTCGTTTACATTTCTTTTATTATGATCACTAATATAATCAGTAATTATAATTTCCGGCCGGTATTTACCAATTAATTTCATCATCCGTAAAAATATTTGGTCTGTTCCATATCCTTGAACCGAAAGATTCACCACTTGGTAGCGGTCACCCAATTTGTCCTGCAATTTTTCTGAAAAAGTCTCGGATGCTTTAATCCCATGTCCAAAAAGTATCGAGTCCCCGATTACCAAAATATTTTTTGTATCTCTATTAAAACTTCTTCTCGTCTCTTTGTTCAAACGCATCCCATCTTCTCCAAAATCATATTTTATTCCATCTTGTTCTATGGAATTATTTTCTTTATAACTCCATCCCAGTATCGGATCAAATTTCCCGGTGGAATATTCACTGGCCTCATTAATTACCTTGCAACTTTGTAATGGATAATTAATCACCCGTAAGTATATTTCCATAACAAACAATCCCAATATTAACCCGCCGCCGACTAACCCCAATTTTTTATAGTTCCCCGGAAGCCAATTAATTATTTTTAGAATCAGTTCTTTTGTTCCTAATATTTGAAAATAAATTACCGGGAGTACCAACAAAATATAATATCTATCCCAGTCGAGCAGCAGATAATCACTCATGGTCAACACTGTTCCTCCGCTGACCAACAGCATAAATTGTTGCCACTTATTTCCTTTTATAGACTCCATTGTAGCCATCACTATTCCCCATCCAAACACCAGAATTAACCCCAAAGATATCCACAACTGATTACTTTCGATCCCATAAATTCCATTAAACTGAGCTAGTTTATTCGGCGAAAAAAAGTTCACCCCCATCCTGGAAATTCTTTGTATTGGGTTTGATAGAACTTGCTCTGGGAACAATTCACTTTGAATTTTGGCAGCAAAAACTCTTTTCTCAAATAAGACCCCGATTTTTCCGACCGGATCTGTCTGGATATATGGGTTTAAAAGTACAACTAAAATTACTGTCACCAACCCAATCACCAGGCTATCAAAAAGCAGTGGTTTCCACTTTGTCTTTGTTCCCTGCCAGATAAAAAAAGCTCCCGCAAATATCGGCCCCAGCATAATTCCGTTTAACTTAGCGTTAGTACATAAACCAATAAAAATCGCCGTCCATAACAAAGTGTCCATCTTTTTGTCTTGAAAATATTTATATATCAACCAAAGAGAAGCGTTGAAAAAGAACAAAAATAAACCTTCCACATGAGCTTTGAGTCCCCAGGTTACTACTAAGCTATTAATTCCATACAAGAGTGCTGCGATGGTTCCATACCTCTCGCCCAAACCGACTTTGAAAATTTTATATGCCATCAATACCGCTAATATCAGCCAAAAAATATTTATTTTTCGGGCGTATAAAACCAGGTCAATTGTTGGCAGTACTTTATCTCCATACTTTTGTTGAAAATAACTTCTGTCTCCCTGATCACTATGATCAATCTTTACTAATTCCGGTAGCTTTGTTTTTAAATATTCCTTATACTCACCAAAAGTTGCTTCATTAATTTGATAAAGTCCCCGGTCAATTAAATAAATCGGATAATCCGCCACTCCGGTCTTTTTAAATACTTTTTCATAAACATATTTTGGGTAGATCCATAGTCCATACATATATTCACCCAACTTAGGCTGGTCATAGGAGGCTATTGTCTGCCATACCCGATTTTGAAAATCACCTTTTAGGTAATAATCCACAAAATAACTCCTGCCCACCCAAATCATTTCATCCCAATAAGACACTGGAATTCTTCCGACAGCACTAAGATAAAATATTCCCAAACAAATCGCAATCAACCACCCTCTCCACCTACTGCCTTTGTTGTTCATTTATAAGTTAAAAGTAAAAGTCATCCTTGTTGCAAGCTAGAATCTTACATTGGGCTTTACAGCTGGATATTACTCTTTTAGCCTTGATTGTTTTAACCGAGTGCCAGATCTTATCAAGATCATCAGTCAAAATATTTCCCAAGCTACCCGACATGCACACTTTTACATGGCCCTTTGGAGTGATAACTAATGCTTTAAGAGACCCGGTACAGACATTATTATCCCCAAACTTAATCGGATCATCAAAATATTCACGAAACCTTTTAAAATCTGCTTCTGAGTTTTGAAGTGGATATCCCTGTGCTTTCATTTTTTCCATATCATCTATCAGTTTCATTACCTTCTTCTTATCCGGCCACTGGGGATTACTCTCATACCACTTCCCTCCGTTGATACTCTTGCCACTGAAATATTCAGTACTGGCTAGTGGTTGAAAGGTTATTCCCTCAACTCCTACTGATTTTGCCCACTTTATCATCGGCCTTAGTTCATTAAGATTGTCATTCATGATGATCGCATTAATATAAATCTTGGGATTATTCTGTTTTAATTTTGCCTTAGCTTCGGTCAACAAGTTCACTGCCCGAAAAACTTTATCCCGCACCCCAACTACCCCGCGGCTAGTATCATGAGTTTTAGCCTCAAGACCATCTAACGATAAAGCGATATATTGTAGACCACTGTTAACTATCTTTTCAGCTACTTCCTTAGTCTGTATCAAAGTTCCGTTCGATGTCAGTGAACAAATTGCTTTGTGTTTTGTAGCATAAGCAATGATCTCCAGCATATCAGCATGCATAAGTGGCTCACCAGATATAAATGACAAACTATATGGTTGGCCTATCCACTCCCCCATCTTTTTTACTATCGCCTTATTTTCTTCCAAGGTCAGCCCGTCACTTTTTTTGCCGCCTTTACCCGCCAAAGTCAACTTTCCAATATCGCAATGATTGCATCTTAGGTTACAAATTAGTGGAAAGATCCACAGTACACGATCTGGCTTTTTGTCAAAGTATTTTACAAAACTGCTCAATCTTTCAAAAAACATCATATTCACTAATTATAGCTTAGACTCTCAAAGAATTAGCCTATACCCGAAAATTACTATTATCAGCTCCCGCCATAGCCAGATAAGCATCAGTCCAGTATCTTCTTAGTCCCGCTACATATTTCCATTGGTTATACGCATACTTAGCTTCTTCCCAGGATTTTATTTTGGGAATGAGTCGGATTAGAGCGAGAGGGCTACCCCATCTTTTGGTATAAAACTGGGAAAACATTTCTTTCTGGATCAATTGCAGATCTTCCGGTGAAAAATATTTAGTTTTGCAGGACATATCTTCTTTGTAGATAGCCTCTTTATCTTTTGGCAGCCAGCCTTCTTTTTCAAAAATATCATAAACTGGTGCCCCCGGTCTTAATCCTAACCGAAAAAACGAAGCAATATCCACGCCCGAATCAATTGCATATTTTAATGTCCGATCGATCTGTTCTTTAGTTTCGTAGGGAAAGCCGATAATGTTAGTTGCCAGAGTCCACATTCCCAAGCTATTAGCATATTTTGTTAACTCTTTAGCTTGGTTTAGATCAAAAGGTTTACCGACAAACCGTCTCGTCTCGACGTCCCCGGACTCTATTCCAAAAGTAATCCGATAACAACCAGCTTTTCTCATTAATTTGATCAGGTCTTTATCAAGAGTCCAGTGGGCAATACCATTCGGGGTTGACCATCTGATATTCAATTTACGCTTGATTATTTCATTACAAATTTCTACCAACCGTTTTCTGTCAACTGAGATACTGTCATCAAAAAAAGCAATTTCCTTCGCCCCATATGATTTGACTAAGAGTTCAATTTCATCAACCACATTTTGAGCACTTCTTCCCCGCCACCGGTGTTGCCAAACCGCAAATGACGAACAATAAGCACAATGCATCGGGCAACCTCGGGATGAGGTTATATAAAACGTCGGCCGACGCATTTGGTAGTCTTCACCCAAATCATATTTTGAAATATTTAACATATCCCATGCCGGAAACGGAATATCGTCTAAGTTTTTTACCAATTCCCGCGGCGGATTCATGGCTACTCCGGTTTTTGTCTTGTAAGCCATTCCCTTTATTTTTCCAACCGGCTTCTTTTTTTCTAAGGCCATCAGCAGTTCTTCCATGGTTTTTTCGCCCTCGCCATAAACAGCAAAATCAACGTCCTTATTGGTGACACAGGCTTTGGGATCAGTACTAACATGTGAACCACCCATCACCACATATATTTTTTTATTTACTGCTTTTACCACTTTAGCCAGCCTTAAAGCATCATCAAAATAGGCGGTAAACATGATACTTATTCCCACTACATCCGGTTTAAAATCCTTGATTATTTTTTTAACCTCTATCCATCCCAAGCCCATCCGGGAACCCCCGTCTTTCATACTTTTTACATTACCCCTTCCCTCAGCGAGGACATCTACAAACTTAACTGTATGACCTAATTTTTTAGCGTACGACGCCAAATACAACAACCCAATTGGTGGATGTGACTTTATTTGAGTTGACTTATACGCAGTCACCGGTGGATATAGCAGTAGCAATCTCATAGCATATGATACTCAAAAAACTGCCCAATACTATAATTTTATTCCCACATAAAAAGTGATTAGCTTGATTACTATATAATCAGTTAACCATGAGCCGCCCTTGTATTGTTCAATCCAACCAATGCCACTTCGCCCAAATAGGTTCCTTTTCCTACTTTAATAATCTCGATAACCGATCTGGAACTTTTTCCTTTAATATGCTTGAATAAGCTCTAAAATCTTTATGAAACTAAAACTCCCTCACCTTTCCCTCGGCCGTAAGAAAACTTTATCCGCGGTCTATTGGCAAAAACATTGTCAGGGCTATATTGACCTACTCAAAGATACCGAACATTATCCTTCTCCTTATACCAAGGTTATGACCCCGGCACTGCTTTCTTTGGTCAACAAGTACACCACTCCCAAAAGTCGACTGATCGACATCGGTAGTGGTGAAGGTTATTTTACCCGTCAGGTAACTGCCCTAAACCGTCACATATGCGGTCTTGATCTCTCCCCGGAAATGGTCAACGAAGCCCGTCGTAAAGATCCCACTATCGACTATCAAGTCAAAGATATCGAAGTTCCCGCCAAAAGTACCGTTAAATACGATTTAGCTTTTTCTAACTTAGTTTTTCATTATATTGAAAATATTGATATTGCCCTAACTAATGTTCATGAGATGCTAAAAAAAGACGGTTACTTCGTAGTCACCGTTCCCCACCCTTGCTACTACCTCCAGGAAAACTTTAATTGGTTTCAGGACGAGACCGATACTCCTTACAATATCGGTGATTATTTTTCAGAAAGAACCACTATTCGCAACATCGCCAATACATTTAAAACCCACCATATCCACCGGACCATCGGCAGCTATCTCAGAATATTTATTAAAAATAAATTTAAAATGGTTGACATAGTTGAACCAAAATCGGAGTATAGCGTTCCCATCACCCTCAAAAAGATAAGAAAAATCCCCCTCTTTATCATTTTTGTAATCCAAAAAATTTCTTAATCCCTGTCTATCTCTTTAGCCATTTCTTTTTGATATTTGGCGATCACCTCTGAGGCTTTACCATCCATCCGGACCTTCCCGCCGTCCATCCAGATCACCCGTTCACAATAAAGTGGTAGGACAGTCAGGACATGAGTCGCGAATATCACTGTCTTTTTTTCTTTCAGAACCCGATTAAAATAATTTTTAAAAGTTTTAATAAATTTTTCGTCTCCCATCGCTACTATCTCGTCAAACAACAAGATATCTGGACTGGCATGTGTGGCCACCGAAAAAGCCAGTCTCAGCTTCATTCCGGCTGAATATGTGTAGAAGGGATAATCAATAAATTTCTCAATTCCCGAGTACTTTATAATGTCATTCATTGATCGTCGGACCTCTTTTCGGCTGGCTCCGGCCAACATCCCATTAAGCAGAATATTTTCTCTTCCTGTTAGATCTGGATAGAAACCGGCACCCAGTTCCATCAGTGAGTTTACCCGGCCATTTACCACTAGTTTCCCTGTACTGATTTTACTTATTCCGGCAATTACTTTTAGTAATGTAGTTTTCCCAGCCCCATTACTTCCAATTAACCCAACTCTCTCTCCCTTGTTTATTTCCAAAGTTACTCCCGATAGTACTGTTCGAGTTTTCTGATTGCGTAAATGTGAGCCAACCACCGGACTATAACGCTTAAAAACTTCAGCAAGTTGAATATGAACTTCGTTGTTTTTTTTAGAGCCAGTCATCAAAATATGAACTATTATTTTTAAAAACTATCCATCCTAAAACAAAAATTATCAAGGTACTTAGTAGGCTTACCCAAATTGATACCCACCCTACCGGTGTCCCGATAACCACCCATCTTAATATTTCGACTATTGCCGTCATTGGATTGAAATAGACAAAATTTGCTGCCCACTTTGGTAACAAATCAATACTATATACAATTGGTGTCGCATAAAACCATAACGGCATTAATGCCTGCACCCCATAGTTCACATCCCGCCACTTTACATTCAAACTCGAAAAAAGGAGTGACAAACCGGTTGTTAGTACAGTTAGCCAAACCATAATTCCCGGAAGCAGCCACCACCGCCACCAGTGAACTTCGGAAAGAACCAGCCATTCAAAGGTCACAAATACTATCAACGCCAATAAAAAATTAAGTAAGTTTACAATCACCACAGAAAGAACCAAGGTCTCTTTTGGAAAATTGGCCTTTTTCAAAAGTGCTCTCTCTCCAATAAATATCGGGGTATTCTTCAAAACGGTATAAGAAAAAAAATTCCAAACTAGTAAGCCTGGGAATAAAAATTCAAAGTAATTTGCAGTTTTTACCGGTACAAAAAATTGAAAAATAAAACCCATTACTAACATCTGGATAATCGGGTTGATAAAAATCCAGGCAAATCCAAATATCGCCATTTTGTACCTCATTCTCAATTCTTTTTCGACGAGAACGTCTAAAAACTCCCACCATTCTCGATTAAATATTCCCTTGCCCAACATATTCCCCATTATACTCTTAACTTTTTGTATACTCTTTATAGTGAAGACTAAACGATCAAACATTATTAAGACATTGTTGCTACTTTTGGCCTTGCCTCTCATCGTTCTTTCCATTAAAACAGTTCTCGATCTACGTAAAGGTGCCGCCGGTATCCCGGCTGATATCGTTATCGATTCCTCTAGAGTCCAGGGAAACATGCCCTCATCTTTTTGGCAAAATTTATCTCAAGGTGGTGAAGAAGCAGTCGACATGATCAAGCCTGTAGTTTCCCAAGTCAGAGCTCTGCGTCCCGAACTAATTCGCATCGATCATCTTTATGATTATTACAAAGTTTATAATGGTCCTGGCAATTACGACTTTAGTCGACTTGATCAGGCTGTCAATAGTATCCTCCTCACTGGTGCCAAGCCAATGCTTTCTCTCTCTTACACCACCGCTGATATGGCCAAAGATGGCCAAAATGCTGGTGAACCCAAAGATTGGAACCAGTGGTACGGACTTGTTAAAGCCACTGCCTATCATTATTCCGTCGAGAAAAATATTAGTGGTATCTACTATGAGGTTTGGAATGAACCAGATCTTTTTGGTGGTTGGCATTATGGAAAAAATCCCAACTATTCTACTCTTTATGTCCAAACTGCCAAAGCGGTCGCCGACGGTGCCGGCAGATCTTTTTATAAAGTTGGTGGTCCGGCTATTACTGCTTATTACACCAATTGGATGAAAGCCATGTTTGCTGCCGCTTCCAACAATCGAGTTAGACTCGATTTTATTTCTTGGCATAAGTACAGTAAAAATATTGAAGATTACAACAAAGACTTTGAAAGTCTCAATCAACTATTACCTAGTTATCCTGAATATTTTGATATAGAACGTATCATTACTGAAGTAGGACCAAATCCTGAACCTGACGTCTGGTATGACAATAAAATGTCCGGTATTCATTTAATGGCTATGACCACCAATCTCGCCGGTAAAATTCACCGAGCATTTTCCTTCGAACCGGTCGATGGTCCCTCTCCCCGCTCTGATAAATCCACCGGTTGGGGAATGATTACTCACCCCAATAACGGTCAAAAACCCAAACCTCGCTATTATGCCATGCAATTTCTAAATCAAATGGATGGCCAGAGAATTACCAGTTTTGGCAACGGCTCCTGGGTCTCGGCAATTGCCTCAAAAACATCATCCTCATCATTTCAAATATTATTGGTCAACTATGACCCTCGAGGCACTCATGCTGAAACCTTTCCCTTAACTCTCCAGAACCTGGTACCGGGTAATTATCAAGTCAAAACCACCCAATTTTTGGGCAAATCATCCACTAAAAAAGTCACTACAACTGCTAACTATCGGGAGATGTACTATCTCGAACCCAACTCTGCAGCTATACTCGAAATAACCAAACTATGAAAGCCGTAAATCATTTATTTTTTATATATACCCAGTTTCTAAAAAAAGTTACTACCGTTCTTGGAACTTTTTTTATTTACTTTATTGCCATTTTTATTGGCAAGCTAATTTATACATTTACATCTTCAGAAAAATTAGATCGTTGGCAAAATTTCCAAACCGGATCGTCTTCATCTAAAATGTACTAATATGATCATCCTGGGAGTTTCCTTTTTTTATCACGACAGCGCTGCTGCCATAATCAAAGACGGTAACATAATCGCCGCTGCTCAGGAAGAACGTTTTACCCGCAAAAAACATGATAACCGATTCCCCTATCATGCCGTTAATTATTGTCTTGATAGCTTAGGCATCGCCATTAATGAAGTCGATTATATTGCTTTTTATGAAAAACCGATTGTTAAGTTTGAAAGAATTTTGGTCCAGCATATCACCCATTTTCCCAAGAGCGCCAAAGTCTTCTTTGACACTATCCCCTCTTGGTTATTAGAAAAACTCCGCGTCAAAGAAATTTTTAAAAATGAACTTCATTATCACGGTGAATTTATATTTGTACCCCATCATCTATCCCATGCTGCTGCTTCCTATTTGACTTCACCTTACCAGGAAGCTGCCGTCTATACTCTCGATGGAGTTGGCGAATGGGCCACCACCACCTTCGGCTTTGCCAAAGGTAACCAAATTACTCTGGAAAAGCAAATCAATTTTCCCCATTCTCTCGGACTCTTCTATAGTGCCATGACCGCTTATCTTGGCTTTGCCGTCAACAATGACGAGTACAAAGTCATGGGTTTATCAGCCTATGGTAAATCAGAACCACTTTATGACAAAATCCGCAGTCTTATTAAGACTAATCCTGATGGTAGCTTCGAATTGGCAACTAAGTATTTTTCCTATGAGTATCAGGAAAAAATGTTTAATCAGAAACTTTGTGATTTCCTCGGTGCTCCCGCCCGAATTATGGATGGACCCATGACACCTCATTATGAAAATGTTGCCGCTGCCACCCAGAAAGTCTTTGAGGATGTCCTTTTTTATTCACTTAATATTCTTCACAAACTCCATCCATCCGATAACCTAGTACTCTCCGGTGGTTCAGCTCTAAATTCTCTGGCCAACGGTAAGATCAGCTCCCAAACTCCATTTAAAAACTTTTATATCACTCCCGACCCGGGTGATGGTGGTGGCTCTCTTGGCGCCGCCCTCTATGCCTACTTTTGTATTTTAAATAAAAATGCACCCCACTCCCTTCTCCCCTCAGCTTATCTTGGACCCGGATTCACCCGCTCCGAAATGAAGACAGCCATCGACAAATACCAGCTCAAAGCTACTCTTATTTCCGAGTCGGACAAATTAGTCGATAAAGTATCTGACCTTTTAGTAAGCCAAAAAGTAGTTGGATGGTTCCAAGGACGCATGGAATGGGGACCCAGAGCTCTTGGTAATCGGAGCATTCTGGCCGCCGCCACCGAAAGTAAAATGCAGGACACTATCAATGCTAAGGTTAAACACCGGGAAATGTTCCGTCCTTTTGCTCCGGTCATTCTTCGCGAGAAAACCCACGATTATTTTGAAACCGATAAAAACATATCTGTCTCTGCTGACTACATGCTTTTGGTTTATCCCTTCAAAAAATCGGTTCAGTCCAAGGTTCCGGCCGTGGTTCATGTTGATGGCTCAGGTCGTCTCCAAACCATTGATGAAAAATCAAATTCACTCTATTATCGATTGATCAAAGCTTATTCTCAAAAAACCGGGGTTCACTTGATTCTAAACACGTCCTTCAATGTTAAAGGCGAACCCATCGTTTGTACCCCCGAAGATGCTATCAAATGTTTCCTTCATACCGAGATTGATTATTTAGTTCTCGGCAATTATCTAATTAAAAAATAATATGTGGAAAGAACTTCTCTCTTATCTTCTAGAAAACAAAAAATGGTGGCTAATTCCACCCATTCTTATCATAATTATTTTTGGGATTATGATACTTTTCGCCCAAACTTCAGCCGTTTCCTCTTTCGTCTACATGTTGTTTTGACAAAATAAAAAAACTTCTATTGGTCTTTGTCAGTTTTTTCTTGATTTTTCTGAGTATCTTCGGGTGCTACTTTATTGCCGAAAAATACTTTTTCGATAAATTCTTTTACCAGAAAAGCGTCATCCACGGCTATTATCCCAGCCTAAAACCGGTTGATATACGTTATTTTGGCGGTCGTAGTCTGGGAATACGTCAGCTTCAAAACCACAATCGGTTAATCTCCGACAAAGACACGTCAAAGTACAAAATTCTTCTTATTGGCGATTCCTTCGTCTGGGGAGTTGGCATTTTAAATAACCAACGCTACGCCAACCTATTAGAAAATAAATTAAACCGAATAAGACCAACTAAGGTAATTTCTGTTAGCTACCCTGGTTGGAATACTAGCGAATATTTGAAATACTACAATCTTTCCGTTAATGATTTTACACCTGACCTAACGATTTTTTCTTTAGTTCATAATGATAGCCTCCTCTCCCGTTACAACCGTGATGATGATCTTTATCAAAAATGTCAAAAAATGTTCCCCCAAACCACCCCGATAATTAGCACTGATGTTAATCCACTTGTTTCTCAAAATATTTCCGCCAATGAGATAAACAAGCTCATCGAAAAACAACATGATGATAGCTGGACTAATGAAGTCAATCTCTGCGTCTTGGATAGCAATTTAGCTAACTTACCCAGTTCCAAAACAATTTATTTTTTGACAGATGACTATGAGGCCAACAATCTCTATGCGATATATAACAAAAATTTACAAAAATATAAAAAAAATGTAATTGGCGCCTTTTTGGGGAAAAAACTACCACAATACTCTTCACATTGGAAAACAAATAACGATCCCTACCTATCCCTATGTGTTAGCAAAAATGAATCTCACCCCAACTCCCTAGCCAATCAAATGTACGCCGATATTCTTTATAATGAGATAATTTCTAATCCGGAATATAACTTCCAAAAATGACCAAAAAATATTTAAAAATTAGTTTTGTTCTCCTTCTCGGACTGGGCCTTTCTTTTGCAGCCTACAGACTTTGTTACTTTGTAGCGGAAAAGTATTATTTTGATAAGTTTTTTTACTTTAAGAGCATAAGTCATGGTTACTTCGTTCCCGGATCCAAAGATAATGATTTAAAAAAATATGGCGATAGGGCCAAAGATATTATTGCCCTAAACTCTCCTCCTAAAAATGTTCTTGGAGTTACTTCTGATAACTACTATAAAATAGCCATTATTGGCGACTCTTTTGTCTGGGGACAGGGTATAAAAAACCACCAAAGATTTGCTTATCTGTTGGAAAAAGAACTCAATAAAATCCGGCCCACTAAAGTTTATTCACTAGGTAATAACGGCGATAATATTTTTGAAGATTATCAAAAATACAAACAGTCACTTGCTACTTTCGGACCAATGAATCTTTATATTTTTGGTTTGTATAACAATGACCTGGTGTTTAATCACGATGACCGCTATAAAACCGGCAAACTATTATCAGAAAACTTGACCGTTGGTTGTAGCGGCAACGCCCTCTACGATCCCGAATTTAATCCTACCGATCTCAACGGTATGGCCTTTTACCAAGCCAAACTCATGTCACTCAAAGAAGGTTCGGTAAACTTGTGTGCTTTTAACAAACTTGTACCTCTTCTTCCCAAGCACAATACTATTTATATTGACCTTGGTAGTATGGAAGATGACCATGAGGTTAAGCGTGATTTTTCCCAAGTTATGTCCCAAAACCTATCTCTAATCAGCCTCCAACCAAGTGACAATATTAAGGCCAGAGTCAGTGTTAATGAAAGCCACCCATCAGCCTATTCCAACCAACTTTTTGCAGATACTCTCTTTCATGAAATAACCACTGATCCCCAATACCAGTTCCATGAATAACTCTCAAGTAAATAACCGCTATCACCTGCGTCTCACCATTGTCACGCTTAGCCTCGCCTCCTGTTTACTTGCCTTTAGAATTTTTGGTCAGTTAAACAATAGTCTGGCCCGCAATTCCCAATGGACATCTACCAAAATAGGACTGGAAAAAAGTGTCAATGGTGCCTATGAGTATTTTTATTGGCTGCAGGCTCTGGCTCATGAAAAGCTTAACTTAGGTGCCTGGTATGGGTATCAGGAATTAATCACCAAAAAACCGCTCAACGTTGGTCGAATTTCCGCTGACTTTTCCCTGACACCCAATTCTTATGTTGATATTGTTTATAACAAAAATCCCCTGTCTTACTATACCCTCAGAATTAGTAATAACTCTCTTTTTCCTTCAGCCCTTATCAGGCTCAAAAATACCGGCGAGTACGAATCGGTCACTTTGATTGATACATCTAAAATTAACCTCGATAACTGGCATCGCCTAGATTTAAATTTCGATTTTCAAAAAAGTTTGGTCACTATCAGTCTTGACCGACAAAACTTAGGTGAACTTTCTATCCCTGTATTCACTCAACCAATTTCCGTCGGTTTACGCGGGTCACATGAGCCCTCATACGTTGACAATTTCACCATTTACGATCAGTTTGGTACCAAAGTTTTTAGCGATGATTTTTCCTTTCATGACCCCCACCCCATCTTAAAAATATTTATGATCCTGGCCTTTTTAATTCTAATTTTAGTATTAGGACACACTCGACCACTACCGACCATCTTGATTCTTATAAACATAGTCATTCTCCTAAGTACAACCACTCTCTACCTCCACTTTTTTTATGTCGCCAACTATCCTAACCCCAATTCCCCTCTATCAAAATTTAAAAGTTTGTTCGCAACAGTGGACAAATCAGAATCACTGACTTTTTCTCAAAAAATGAGTCAGGAAATTGTCGATAGTGTTATCCCGGATAAACGACCTCGGATTTTATTTTTGGGTACCTCTCAGACCTGGGGTGCCGGTGCTGCCAAACATGATGAAACTTATGTCAAAGTAATTGAAAAAGAAATAGATACTCATATCAAAACCAATTACCAACTCATCAATGCTGGTATAAGCGGCTCATCCTCTACCGAAATTCTCGACTTCTATAAAAATAGCTGGTTAAAACTAAATCCCAAGATGGTCCTAGTCGACCTGTCCAGCAATGACCTGGACCCTGAACTTTTCGCTAAAAATCTTGAAGAACTAGTCGATATCAATAAAAAATTGGGTATTACCACCATATTTCTTCTCGAAGCAAATTCAGTAAATACCCCCGTTGACACTGGTCTCCCGCTTCATCCTTTTATGACCACAGTTGCCAATATCAAAAATATCCGGCTGATAAATATTCATGAATACCTTAAGGGTCAGTCCAAATTAGGTAATCTTTGGTGGGACAAAGTCCACCCCACTACCTTTGGACATCAACTCCTAGGACAATTTATCTACCAAAATATCAAAGACTTGTTACTGCCCTAGTCCTTTATGATATCAACCAAGTGGGCGGAGACTATCTCCCCTACCTTAGCCGCCCCAGCTTCAGTGTAGTGTACAAAGTCATAATAATATTTTGTATCTTTGGGCATTTCACTAGCCAAATCAATTAAAGGAACGTTATTTTCTCTGGCCACTTCTCGGGTTACTTTGTTATATTTTTCCAGGATATTCCACTTGTCTTCTCCTCGTCTTATCTTCTTACCTTCAGTAAAGTCTGCCACTATTAAATCCGCCAAATCAACCCCAGTTGTCGGATCAACCCCTTTTCCATAGACGGCCGGTTGGGTAATTAATATCGGTTTTATTGATGATTCTTTGGTTTTAAAGATAAGTGTCTCTAATCTTTGTCGATATTCTTTTAATAATTTGTCAAACTTTTGGTCGTCATCCTTTCCCACCTTGTCGTAAAACGTCGAGTCTCCTAGTACATTGTAATTAAAAATTGAATCACTCACCGCCACCATCCCGTGGGCCACTTTTCTGTTTACCAAATAATTAACATATGTATACACCATGCTCTTATCAAGCAGTCTCTGGGTTAGACCAGCTATTGGGCTACTAACCAATTGCTTGGCATCTTCACTTCGGCAATTTTCCACCGCCATATCATTTACACCTACCAAAAACATCGCATAGTTTGGCTTTAACTGGCTTAAGTATTGATCAACCATAGCGATATTGCCACAAGTTGAATGACCGTCAATCCCAGCATTATTTACCCAAATTCCCGGAAACCTAGACGCCAATTTTTGACCAACAATATCTATCCAAGTTTTACCTTCGGTTATAAAAATACACTCAGTAGTACTACCTCCTACTGCCACCAAGGTTTTATGCTTTGAAAAATTAATCGGTGGCTCTTCGCCCCTAAATCCCAACGAATTTCGTTTTATAACTATGTGGTTTTGAATTTTATCCGAATTAAAGTTGTAGTTATTTTCTATTACTAAGTTCTTTTTTAATAAGATCTGTTTACCCATCATCCGAATCTGTGGTGGTGTCCAAACCCGCAATAAAATTTCCAGAAAAGCAAATCCACCCAATGTCGAAAGAAGAATCACAATACCTAGTACTATCAATTTACTTTTTCTATCCTCTAGCGGGTGACTATTCGCCATATATCACCGGCTGTAATTACCAATATTAGGCTTAATAGTACGACCATACCAATATTATTTACTAACATTTCAAATTTTTGATTTGCTCTTTTACGAGTAATCATTTCATAGATTACAAAAATAATTCGGCCACCATCTAATGCTGGAAATGGTAGAACATTAACTACTGCCAAGTTAACTGAGACAATTCCAAAAAAGTGAATCACTGCCAGAATTCCCTGACTTTTCTTTATACTCGACGTTGCTTCAAACATGCCAATTGGACCAGCAACATCCGATGGAACTTTACCCATTAGTAGTCCTCCAATCATTTTAGTTACTCCTCCCATAATTATTTTTCCCCAAAAGTAGGCTTCTTTAAACCCAGCCCCAATTCCTTTATAAAATTCATACCAAGCGATCTTGGTCATTTCTGTGTGTGAGATGGCAATACCCATAGCCCCTTCCCCTGCTGGTGGGTTATCCCTAACCATCACTTTTAATGGTAGTAATTGACCATCACGGTTAATCATCAATTCTGTTTCTTTACCCTTATCTTTAGCCACTTCTTTGGTTAGCTCTTCAGGTTTTGAGACATAGATTTCGTTTACCGACACCACCCAGTCTTTTTCTTTAACCCCTGCTGTTTCTGCCGGTGAATTTTTAACTACCCCGATTACTTTTACTTTATTTGTTTGCGTCGGTACTCCCAAAATAGTGTAGACAGTCGAGAAAATTACTACCGCTAAAACTATATTCATTAGTACCCCACCCAAAACAATCAATCCTTTTTGCCATGGATTTTTGTACATGAAGGATGTCTGACTTTTTTTATTTTCCTCTGGGCTTTCGCCTTCTAACTTGCAAAATCCACCTATGGGTAGCCAATTCAAACTCCAAATGGTTTGACCAATCTTTTTACCCCAGATTTTTGGAGGTAACCCCAAACCAAATTCTTCAACCTTAACCCCGGTAAATTTTGCAGCAAAATAGTGACCAAACTCATGGACTAAGACTAATATCGACAGGGCTACAACAAAAATTAATATATCCATAATGTTTCTAATTCTACCAACTCAGCCACGCCATTGCGAGCTTATCCCCTAACCTCAATTTCTTTTTTCTTGGAGACTTCTTCTAGTTTTGCCATAAATGAGTCGGTAGTCTTTTGTAATTCCGCCTCATCACGCTTAAATTCGTCTTCAGAAATTTCTTTGGCATTTTTAGCATCCATAAGCTTCTTTCTAAAGTCGGCTCGAGCATCTCTAATCATTCCCCTAGCCCCTTCCAACTTTCGACCCAATAGTTTGACATAATCTTCTCTTTGGTCTTGAGTTAACATTGGCAGAGCCAAGCGAATTAACTGTCCATCAATCGCTGGGTTCATATTTAGACCAGCCGCGGCAATTCCATTAGCGATTTCTCGGATAAGACCTTGATCCCATGGTTGAAATGTCAAACTTCGGACATCTGGAACACCAATGGTTCCTAGTTCTATCAACTTCATCTTGGTAGTCCCGTAGACTGTCACTACCACATTTTCAATCAATCCTGGGGTAGCCCGTCCAGTACGAATTGAAGAAATATCATCAGCAAACAAACCGACAATCTTAGTCATTCTTGAACTTATTTCAGCGATGTTTAGCATATCCCTATTCTACCAAATCAATACCTCTTTTTAACCGAGTCGATTATCGACAACACCTTACTACCATTCAGTCCAATTTTTTCAAAATACCATTGCAAAGCGCTATATCGTGGTTTATTTTCCCGAGCCACTATTTTCAAGGCAGCTTTTCTGGTCAGGAGTCCCTCGCGAATTTGTCGGCTCCTAAAAGAATCATTTTCAGTAAATCCTTGGATTTGTCCATACAAATAGTTGTAAAAGGCCGGAGAACCATCATCTATCCGCCAGGTCATTCCTGTTTCACCATCATCTTCCCAGCCATACTTATCGTATAAAGTTTTTAAAATCTTTTTCTCGTCCCATTTTACATAATGCCACAGATAAACATAATTGTGAGGTATTACATAAGTCACCAAATATCCCAGAAAACTGCTCCACAGAGAAGAATTAAGATAAGCCGGATTGAGTATAAACTGACGGACATAGTAGAAAAGTAGCCTCAGTTTATCGATTACAGCATAGTTATGAATTACTCCTCCCGGGTCGGCATTTTTTATACCACAATACCCAGCCTTAAACTCTTCTCGTTCTAGCTCATTACCTCGACAGAAAAAGACGAGATCCACTCCCAATTCTTTTTTAATTTTATCAACATAATATTCAGTAATTTTATCTGCCTGCATCAAAAGTGGCACCATTCCCAAGTCTGGTTTTCGGAGCCATGCTAACAAATTTTTTCGGATGTCGTTTCTTACCTTATCAAGGTCAGCTGAAACAACAATTTGTTCAACTCCTAAAATACTTAGGAGTCTCGCCTGATTTCGTCTACCAATATCTGACACCATTCCCCAGTCAAAAGTCACTGCCACCGGATTCATCCCCAGTTCTTTAACGAGATAATGAAGTCCATAGGCACTATCCCTCCCCCCAGAAAACGCCAAGATACAGTTCGGTTTACCTTTTTTATTTTGATATTTTTTTACCAGTTTTTTTAGTTTTTGTTCCGAGCCATAACTAATTTTTTGATGTTCCCGACAGTAGTTACAGACTCCCTTTTCATCAAAACTAATGAAAGGAGTGTTCACTGGCAAAATGCATTTTTTGCAGCGCTTTATTGTTTCAATCCTATTATCAAGCTGGTGAACTAACAAGTTATCGCCAGGTTTACATAAAACTGCTCTTTCCCGGCTAATAATCGGCGGCAATAATCGGTATTTTTTTATCGGTTGTTTACTTTGTAATTCCACCCCACTACCAGGATAAAGACGGTTAATTTTTAAGTTAAGGTCATTTTTTTGACAGACATTATTTAAAAAATGTTTTTCCGATGCCACAATGTATGAGCCTTTATATTCTGCCCAATACAACGATCCATTATTGGTCACCAAATTTACTACATACTGCTTATTTTTTTTAGTCACTACGATTAAGTTGATTGTCCCTGCCAGCATTCCCGAAACTTTTTGAATAGCTTTATAGATATCACCACTTTTTCCAGACTCAATCTCAATAATGGCCGCCAGCACCCGGGAGTCGGACATGTCCTCTACAAGTCCGTATTTAGCTGCCAATTCCCGGGAATTAACTACAATTCCATTGTGGACTAGCTGAGAATTTTTTACCCGAATCGGTTGATTATTCGTCGGAATTTGTGGACTACCATTTGTGGCCAGCCTAGTCTGACCCATTACAATCAGCGAGTCAGCTACTCTCGGTTCTATTTTTTCTTTAAAACTTTTTGAATTTAGCAAAGCCGAAGCCTTTACCGGCTGTTTAAGCAGGATGTCGTTGCCCAAGTCGCCAAATATACTTACTCCGCTGGCATCCGATCCCCTCCGGGAAGAAATTAACAATAAATCAGAAAGTATCGGTAATTTATCCAGTTTTCTCTCAAAATCGATAACCCCAAAAATTCCACACATGAATCTAGTATACTAAACCATAAAAATATTTAACTTTAAAAATCTATTTTTAGCTCTAACTCTCACTGTTTCCGTCCTGTTTTGGAAAAATGAGTGGGCTTTGAGAAATGTAGAAGTAATCCCAAACCCAGATATATTCCAATATATCGGTGATGGTGCTCAGTACCTCCAACTTAAACTACCGGATAGTATTCACCCACCCCCACTGGCCCCAATCGTAATAACCGGATTATCGAAAATGGTTAAAGGATACATTTCCTACCCGGAGTTAGAAGTTGCCAAATTTCTAAATATTTCATTATCTAGCCTGTCACTTGTTTTAATATATCTTTTAATTAGTCCAATAACTTCCAGTCTTTATGCTTTTTTAATCGTCATACTGACTGCCACTAACCAGATATTCAGACTTTATAGCATGGGCATAACCAACGATGCTACTTATAGCTTTTTTTTGGTGGCATCGCTATATTTCTACACCAAGACCAAAAATCTATTAAGATACCTCCCTTTTGGGATTCTTTTTTTACTTCGATATGAAAGCATAGTTATACCAATAGCTATTTTCCTCACTGAATATTTTTCAACCAAACGTTTACCAAAAATAAAATGTCTTTTTTTCAGCTTTACCCCCATTATTCTCTGGCTAATTGTTCTCAATTTTCATAGCCAAGGACATTCAATTGTTGAAAACGCTTATCTCAACGAAATCTGGAGTGGTTTAAAAAATATTCCCAATCTAAAAAGTATCACCTCACTAGTTGACTTACTAATCCAAGATTCCACTCTACCCACAAATCAAAACTGGTTCTTTGCATTTATTTTTATAGGAATTTACTACTTAACTATCGCCCAGAAGAAACCACAGTGGATAATAGTCACCACCTATTTAATCTTTGGATTTCACCTTTTATTTCTATTCATATTTCCCAATTTTTCCCTTCGCTACTTTACTCCTGTTATCTGGATATTTTACTTAATTTTGACAAACTTTAAATCGAAAGTCGTAACTTTTACTGTAATAAGCTGTCTTTTGATTTACAATCTATTCCGAATAAATACCCCCTCAAACATCTACCATCCTTTTGATATGGCCGAATACAAGCTTACAGCCGATTGGTTCAATTCAAAGTCTTTTAGCAACCCGGTAATCGTAGTTATGTTCGAGCCTCACATTCTCAAGTATTTTGTAACCAACCCTCATGTCAATGTTTTATACGACACCGAGACCCCCTTTGCTATTTGTAAGGATGAAATTAGTTGCATCGCCAAAACCATTAAAAAGAATAGTAAAGTTGTTCCTGATATATACGTAATCACCTCATCTTATACTCAAAATCAGCTTTACGAAGCTACTGATAAGTTTACTGCCAAAGCCCACCACGTTGATGCATTTAGTCACGATACTGTATTTAATCGACCAGATTATAAGTATGTGGGTTCAGTTGTCGATGAACACTACAACTGGGCAAACATTTACAAATATACGGAAACAAAATAGCCGCTTAGGCTTATCCGGTTGCTTTTTTCAGTCTAACCACGATCTCCTCTTTTACATTCTCCAACTCGGTTAATTTCGCATAAGTCACCACCCCGGCAGCTTCAGCAATCTGACCATTACCCGAAGATACCAAAACTACAGTAGCCACCATTCGAGCCATGCCCAAACGATCACTCGGAATAGTGTTGTATTCCTCAGGAAAAATATCCAAAGCCATTTTAGATTTCGAATCTAGCCATCTTACCTATCTTGATGTTTTCACCAAATTTACCTACCAAGGCAGTTACCAAGTCTTTGATCTTTTTGGAAGGATCTTTAACAAAATC
>Ga0172379_10002496_pt1 | contig 32189 bp, 43 predicted proteins | sample GrowelOW334metaG_FD_119756 | JGI IMG/M metagenome (GOLD analysis project Ga0172379, IMG submission 119756) | Groundwater microbial communities from an aquifer near a municipal landfill in Southern Ontario, Canada - Groundwater well OW334 metaG | ecosystem: Environmental > Aquatic > Deep...
ACTTGTTTGAAAAAAAATATTCTTAATCGCCGGAGCAGGTCTCTGACCTGGTTCGAAACGTTTCGACCGGGTCGGAGACCCGCGTCCGGCGACGGATAATGCAAGGATTAAAGGGGTCAGGTACCTTTGTTTTGCAAAACAAAGGTACCTGACCCCTTTAAATGGTCGCGATGTTGGGAGACTAAAAACCGGGCTGGTAAATTGGAGTCGAGGTTTTCTTTACAAAATCTTGGATGAGCCAGAGAGAAAGCGCGAAGAATGCAACAAGGAGGAGGCGGACCGTGATCTCGGTGTTCCAAAAGGCGGTTGTGAAAAATTGGTAGCTGGCGAGTGGGTTCAATATTGAAGGAGAATTCGCCAAAACATTGGGGACGGAAACGACGGAAAAAGATTCGCGGAGGACGGCAAAAAGCATGACGAGCTTCATGGCGGTGGGAGAGAAAAGTTTACGGAGAAAATATACGAAATACACTCTTCTCATTATCTGTTTTGTTAAAAAAGTCATAAACTAAAAAAATTTCTAATTCCTAATTTTTAATTTCTAATAAAAATTCTAATGCCTAATGTTAAAACCGTCGTTCATTAAAAATTAGAAATTCGATATTAGAAATTTTTTAATCACTTTATTCGTTTTGAACAGCATAGAGCCTTTTCATTGCTTGTTTTGCTCGAAATACTCTGGTTTTAATTGCTCCCAATTTTTCTCCTTCCATATCGGCAATCTCTTGCTCGCGATATCCAAGGATGAAATGGAGGTGCAGGACGCGACTCATGTGCTTGGGAAGGTTCGAAAGGAGTGAGGCGGCGAGGTCGCGCAATTCCGTTTCTTTTCCGACGTCTTCTTTTCCCGAAAGATTATACAGCAGGTCGTCCTCCATAAACACGCGCTTCCCCATCGCTCTTTTTCGTTTCTGATGAAGCGTATAGCAGGTGTTCAATAGTATCTTATATCCCCACGAACTGAAGGTCGCGCCCTCTTGCGGTTGGAATCGATTGGCGTTCACGTATATTTTTGTAAATGTTTCCTGAACAACATCTTCGGCATCCTCATTATTCCGCAAAACGGTCCGCGCTTTGCGTAAAAACGGGGTTTGATACCGAGAAACAAGCACTTCGAACACCGACGGCCTGTCTAAAGAGATCCGCAAAAGCTCTTCATCGCGCATTGTTTGGTAATCGGGGGTCCTCATTTTGCTGTTTTTTGTCTTCCTGACTTATACTACTATGATACTGCATAAAAGGTTACGGTGTCAAAAATGAGGATAGAAAAATAAAAAAATAGAAAATAAAAAGATTAACAGCCGCCGAGGACTCTCTTCTTCAGTTTTTCCGTATTCCCGTGTTTCAAAAGCCCTACATATGACGCGATCGTTCCTTATGATATTTTTGTCAAATTTTATCGAGCGTTGATACTCTGCCCCGAAGACAAACCGAGCTTCTCTGCAACATTTCCACCTTGGATTACCAGCTCCAAAAAGCGTACTTCTCCAAAACCAGAACTGCCGGTGATGAGGGCGGTTTCTCCGTCGGGGACATCCTTTAGACGTTCAAAATAAGGGAAAGATGTTTCCCCTTTTTCCTCTTTCAAAAGCGTGGTTTTGCAATTACCGAAATTATCCACCCACCATACGGCTTTCGGAATATCAGGTATTTCCGCGATCGAAACTTTCTCGCTTTCGATATCTATATTTTTCGCGAGATACTGCGCGATCTTCGGGACGAATTCCAGACTGCGGAATTGGGTGTTGATGATCTGTTCCCTTTCGGCGGCTGTTATTTCGCCTTTTTCGAGCAAGATCGCGGTTGCCGTCGGAATGTCCAAAACATTTACAAACTCTGCGAGCTTTAATTTTTTCACGAGTGACAGCGTGTATCCGTCGATACTCGCGACAACGAGCGTTTTATCGAGCCAAAAATAGCAAAACGGCGTGCCGTTCTTCCAACGCTTCGCTTTGCCGTTCCTCGGGGCGACATTCGCCAGAATGACACTCTCGCTCCCCTTTGAGGTATCGAGAATGTCGATGATATTCCCCGCCGCTTCGATGTCATTTGCGACGCCAATAAAATTAACCGGAGCGTTGAATAAAGCTGAGGTGCGGGCAATTTGCCGACCCTTGGCGTTCTCATCGCGACAATCGTTTATTATGGTTATATTCATGATTGTTGTTTTAATTATTGATAAGATTCTTTAATATCTTGCTCGTTATTAAATGGTGTTTGTTGTGAAAGTAATTTCTAATATCCAATTTCTAATTTCTAATGAAATGTCTAATGACTAAGTGACCAAAAAACAAACATAGTTAGACATTAGGATTTTTATTAGAAATTAGGAATTATATATTAGAAATTTTTACTGAATTCGAGCTCTATAGACTATCCTATTTCTTCTTTCAGAACACCAGCCAAAAAAGACCCTGCTTTTCATGCGGGTCTTTGAATTTTCTTAATTTATGCAATTTTTAGCAAAAGAAAATGCGCCCGCGAGTGATCTCGGTCATCATTTCCATCATCATTCTTGTGGTGAATTTCGCGCGCGAATTTAACATTTCATTATGGTAGCAAATCACCGCTTTCGCGTCAATGCTTGACAAATTATATAATAGTATGGTATACTGTGTGCAGCTTGAAAAACCATTGTTTTTTACTTGAGCGACAAATAGTCGCAGGAGAAATGTGTCATGAAAAAGAAATTATGTGAACTCACGCTCGAAGAAGCGTGGGCAATGCGCCGCCGCGAGATGGGGCTTACGGGAGCAAAACTATTAATTGTTCCCGTTGAGTGCCGAGAATTAACTCCGGAAGAAAAAAAAGCCGGTCGCAGAATTCGACCGGTAGTACAAACCGTCCAAACCAAACAAATGTTTGGTTTGGAATAAAAAATGGGGGCATTCATTTGCCCCCTGTTTTTTGCTTCGTCTACAAGGTTAGTCCTTGTACTTCCATAAACTCCATATTATTACGATGTACAAGGACTAACCTTGTAGACATTTGTATATTAGTATCTGTATTTTTTGACTTTTGCTCCATTTTTGGCTAGAATACCCCTATGCTTGAATACAGCGAAATCACACCTAAAAAGTGTATCATATTGGACGGGGCGCCGTACGAGGTGCTCTCTTCCCATGTTTTCCGGATGCAAATGCGCAAACCGGTCAACCAGACAAAACTTAAAAATATAATTACCGGCAAAGTTACCGAACATTCTTTTCATCAGTCCGAAAAGGCGGAGGAAGCCGATATCGAGACAAAAAATATCAAATACCTGTACCTGAACCGCGGAGAATACTGGTTCTGCGAAGAAAAAGACCCTTCCAAACGCTTTAAACTGGAAGCCCATCTGTTCGAGGAGGGCGCGAAATATATCAAACCGAACACGCTCGTTGAGGCCATGCTTTTCGATGAAGAATTTATCGGCGTCCGCCTCCCCATCAAGGTTGAGCTGAAAGTAACCGAAGCCGCGCCTGCCGTCAAAGGAGACACCGCGACAGGGGCCAGCAAAACGGTGACACTTGAAACGGGAATGACGATCAATGTCCCCCTCTTTATCAATGAGGGCGATGTACTCAGGATCAATACGACAACGGGAGAATACGCGGAAAGGGTTGATAAAAAATAGAGATACCAATATACGAATGGATACGAATACGACGGACGATGACTGATGACGATAACGGATAACAATTCCAACAAAAAAGGACCTCGCGGATGCGGGGTTCTTTGGTTTTTAATTTGACTCGACAACAATGATAGTGTCGTCCTCGTATGGAAGCGGCTCGCCGGTACGCAGGATCATGAATTTTTTCCAGCGCATTTGCGTAACGTACTCGAGCACCTCTTTCCAGTTTTCTGCAGGTTTTTCTTTTCTGTAAACCGCCGGCGTATACGCCTTCGCTCCGTAGAAATAGACGGGTGATTCGTCTCGGTGAACACTCGTTAATTCTACCGCCTCGCCTCTTATTTCAACGGTTTCTTCTACCAATTCGAAAAAATAAAAAGCATAGGTATACTTGTCAGGCATCACGACATTTGAGAATTTGCGATCCGCGATCTTCACCGCTTTCGGTTGCGTATCGGGCCAAGCTATATATTGAATGTACTGTTGGACAATTGCGGTCATATTGGTCTCCCATCTTTGTAATCTATCCTTTCGCTTTGTATCACAGATACGTGTAAATTGCAAAAATGCGGACAATTGATATACTACTGAAAAGTTCTTTTTAGAGAGAGGAGAGCTCAAAATGAAACGATATGTTTTAACGGGCGGACCGTGTAGCGGGAAAACAACGGTTATACGATTGCTTGCGGAGTGCGGACATGCGATTTTGCCGGAATTGGCGAGGGAGATGATCGAGAAAGAAGTTGCGAAAGGCGGCAATCTTGTTCCTTGGATCCATCCGCAAAAATTTGAGGAAGCTATTGCACGGCGACAGTTTTGGCGGGAGCTACGCGTTAAACGAACCGAGGTGCTTTTTTTGGACCGCGGACTTATTGATACGGCGGCATATTGCGCAATGGAGGGAGTTAAAATTCCGAAGATAACCTCACGGTTCGGAAAAAACCGCTACGACAAAATTTTTCTTCTCGACCTTGTCCCCTTCCACAAACAAGACGACTCTCGAAAAGAAAACCGAGAATTCGCCGAAAAAGTCCACAAGGAAATACGAAAAGCGTATGTTGCATTCGGATATGATGTGATTATTGTGCCGATGATGACGGCGGAGGAACGGGTGGAGTTTATACTTAATAGTCTGTAAAGTCAAAAGTCGAAAGTCTATAAAGTCACGACGAACGAGACGATGACGAGAGCCAAATTTCTCACTATTGATTTCATACACAAAAAGGCCGGGGTTACCGGCCTTTAACTTTTATGGATTGCACCATCTATCCATTTTTATGGTCATTCTTGGAAAGGGGCGCATAATGAAATTTTTGAACTCTCCGCGGAACCCCGTGATAGCTTGCCGTTCGCTGCGGCGGCGATTTCGGTGGTAGCGGCGGCGATCATCGATGCGAATTCCGTCATCCCATATTTCTTCTTCTCCCCGTTCGTGCCAATGTATGGGCAGCTTGCGGCGGCCGAGAGCGTGCAGTTTTGCTGAAAAGCGGCGCATAATTTTTTCTCCTTGCCTCGCCGTAGCTCCGCAGAGCGAAGGTGGGCTTTGTTCGATATCCGCTTGAATATTAGCAAAAAAACTAAAAACTGTCAATACATTTTGACAGTTTTGTTCAAAAATATCCACACAGTTCGAATATTTGCTGAAATTTAAAACTTTTTTGTATACCCCAGAGTTTATTTTATATCCTGAATTGTGGCAATCTCGCCTGTTCTTTTTATCTATAGGACTTGCTCAACCCTCCGATCTTCGGACATCCGATGTCCTCCACTCAAATTTTACGGATGCTTCAAACAAATTATTATTCCATTTTGAAGATCTTTTTTCGATCTTTCCCGAAAGGCGGGCATCGGATGTCAGAAAATCGTGTGATAGCGCAAATCCTAAAAAGGTGACAGACACCTCAGATAACAAATTGATTGACTTTAAGAAACCGATATGTTAGAGTATTAAACGGTTCACTTCTTTTTTTGGAGGTCATATGCCAAACGTTTCCTTGCCCCTGATCATTGCACTACTTGTGTTCGCACTTCCCGTAATTTTGATCATTTTTTGTATCTTGTTCCCTTGTTGCGAACACAACTTCGAAATTTCTAAAGAAAGCGACCCTTATCCGGACGCTCTCGAATATTGGGAAAATGAATTTTCCGGCGCGTTCATCAGGGCGAACATCGTCCGCGTCGACCGGACATTGCGATGCAAAAAATGCGGAGAAATACGCCACACCAGCCCGATGTATCGAAACATGAAGGAATGTAAACAGGGACTTTCGTTTCGATTGGTCGAACGACTTTATCTATAAACAAGCCAAAAGGTTGTCAAAGCGTCCGAAGGGGCGCTTTTTTTGGAAGTTGAAAAGACAGTAGCGAACTTCCGTCGTACTTTATGAACTTGATAAACTTTACATCTTTATGTACTAAAAAAAATGACCCAAAGGTCATTTTTTGTTTTATCTTCCGACGAATGGGAGGAGTCCCATAAAACGGGCATTTTTTACGGCGAGGGCGAGTTTTCTTTGGTTCTTTGTGCTGGTGCCGGTTTTCTTTCGGGAGATGATCCTTGCGTAAGGATCGAGAAACTTCTTTAAGAGTTCCACATCTTTGTAATCGATGTGTTTGATGTTGTTAGAAGCGAAGTAGCAAGGCTTCTTCTCTCTTTTTTGGTTGTTCATGTTTCCGTACATTAAATTTTTTCCTTAAAATGGTATATCCTCTAAATTAATTTCATCAGCGGGATATTCGATGGTATCCAGCTCTTTTTTTGCTCCGCTTGCAGCCGCTTGCGGTTTTGGTGCAGATCCGGCCTGACCGGATGGCACACTTCCCTGCGTGCCACTTGGCGGGAGCTGTGGGCCGAACTGGAAGTTCTCTACGACGACTTCGGAGCGATATTTTTTCGTGCCGTCCTGAGCGTCCCAGCTGCGATTTTCAATGCGTCCTTCGACGAAGATCGGTTTTCCTTTTTTCAAGTACTGCGCGGCCAGGTCGGCAAGAGTTCCAAACATCACGATGTTGTGAAAAACGGTCGATTCCTGCTTTGCGCCGTTCTTATCTTTCCAGTTTCGGCTTGTGGCCAATCCGAACGATGCCACCTTGACGCCCGAAGGAAGGGCTTTAATCTCAGGATCCTTCGTCAAGTTTCCGTATAAGAAAGCTTTGTTTAAGTACATGCAAATTTTTCTTTACCCTCCGTAGCTTTTAGCGAAGGAGGGGCTTAAGTTTATAACGTGTTTCTCTAATTGAGTACGCTCCACCAAGGGCAGTTCTTTTCCGTCGTTCCGCTTCGCTCCTCGTCTTACAGACGCTGTACACCTTTTCAATATTTTGTTTCGTACCTCACAAAATATTAGAAGAAGGTCTTGCGGAGCGGGTCCCTACCCACTCCTCACCTCCTCAAGGACTGCCCTTGATTTCGATCAGTGGTTATTCAATGATCAACCCCTCGATCTCCTTATCGAGTTCGACTTCGTTGACTTCCGCTTTCGGAGCTTCCTCCTTCGCCGTGTCGGCGGGAGCGGGCTCTTTATCCTTCATGATCGGCTTTGCGATCGGTTTTGCGTTGAAGGACGGTTTTCTGATAAGCGTATTCTCCCGAATGGTTTTGATGATGGTGAAGCGCAGGACGTTTGCCAAAGCCTCTATGGACTTCTTTATAGCCGCCACTGTTTTAGGATCGCCATCAAACTTCACCCACCCGAAATACGCATTCTCGAACTTGGTTTTCTTGTTCGAAAATACCTTGAACATCGGATAAGCCAAAGTGATAAGTCTCGGGTCCTCGTCAGAGAACACCGTACCGCCCGCTTTTGCGATTTGTTCCTTAATAAGCGCCACTTGAGCGGCTAAATCAGCCTCCTGTATGTAAGGAAGCAATAAATAACCCACCTCATAGACGCGAAGCTCGGTCTCGAGCTCCATTTTTTCCTCGTTTTCCATGGGCGTATACTAGCAGAGAAAAGCGATTTACGCAATAGAAATATAGAAAAATAGAAAAATAAAAAAATAGAAAGATATCAGGACGACGATGCCGTCAATCTTTCTATTTTTCTATTCTTCTATATTTCTATCAAATTTTAGACCTTTCCCGTTCTTTTTTTGTCGGCGTTGATGTTTTTGTATTTTTTATAGAGATAATACCCTCCGCCGGCGAGCACAATGGTAAACCCGCCGAGAAGCGATGCGGCGCCAAAGGTTATTGCGGCGCTTGAACCCGCGGTCGTCACAGACATCCCCACCAAACCGCCTGTAAGTGTTGTCCCCAACCCAAGTAGAGCGGTTATTTTCGCATTCATCGCAGCTTTCCTATTTTCAAATTCCTTCACCAAATAAGAGGCGTAGCTTAGATCGCCCTTTTTTACAGCCTCTTGAACTTCGATTCTATAGTCGGTTGGTTTTGACGGATCCAAATATTCCCGAACCTGCTCGTCGTTATAAAACTCACCCGATAAAATATTTTTTTCCGAAGGCGCAACTTCTTCGCCGCCGCCTTCGATCTTTACTTCCCCTTTCTCGAACGCCTTTTGAATTTTTTCCACGACCGCTTTCTTCTGCTCCTCATCGGTCACTTCTACCGAAACTTCTTCGGAGCCGCTACGCTGATCGCCCCGACTCGGAATTTTTTTAATTTCCTGAAGAAGGTTGCTTGCGCCCTCAAAGTCGCCTTCAGCCATAAGCTTTGTCACCCTCTCTTTCATCTCCCCGATCTTTGACTTGGAGAATTCAGCGTCCATTTCTTCTCGTGCGGTGTCGACCTGATCGGGAGTCGGAACGATACGCGGAGAACCGTTGTCGTTCGTTTTTATTTCCGCGCCTCCTTGAACCAACGAAGCGTCCGATAAAAGCCTTTCTTTGTGGGTTTTTGATTCCATACGTTAAAATATATTTACCGATTACCCCTTCATTCTATCCCCCCCCCCGCGGGTTTCGGGCAAGGGATAACTGACGACACAGAGATACATACCGATTTATGATCAGCGGCAAAAAACGACGAACTTGGAGGCGAAACCTCCACGAACGGGAGGTTTCGCCTCCAAGTTTACGACGACACTACTCCAAACGATCGCAGAGCGTTTTGTACAATAGCCTCCCTCACGGTTTCAAAATCTTGGTTTCTTATGTTCGCGATGGCTTTTACTACCTCCTCAACGTAAATGGGTTCATTTCTTTTTCCGCGGTACGGAACGGGAGCGACGTAGGGAGCGTCGGTCTCGGAGAGAATTTTTTCCAGCGGGGCATATTGTACGGTTTCGTCGTAATTTCGGGCGAAGGTCAGAACACCGGTGAAAGAAATGGTGAAATCGAGGTCAAAATATTTTTTGGCGGTTTCGGGACCTTCGGAGAAAAAGTGAATGTTCCCGCGGAGTTTTTCGGCATATTCTTTCTTTTTTGACGCTAAAATTTTCAGGAGGTCGGGGTGCGCATCGCGACAGTGGATCATGAGAGGGAGATTGTTTTCGATAGCGATTTCGAGATGTTTTTCAAAAAGAGAAATTTGGCGTGTGGCTTCCTCTTCCCTCTTTTCCGTCGGCACGCGGGAATAATCGAGTCCGCACTCGCCGATGGCGACGACTTTCGGTTGTTTGGCGAGATATTTATAAATAGCTTCGTCAAAAATTTCGTCAAAATTGTCCGCTGGGTGCAAAGCGACCGCGGCGAAAATTCCCTCGTTCGCTTGCGCGAGAGAAACGGCGTCTTCCGACATTTTGCGATCAGTTCCGACAACGAGCGTCCAGACATCTTTTTCTTTCATGTGCGCCAAAGCCTCCGCGCGGTCGGAGTCGAAACGAGGGTCGTTGAGATGGGAGTGGGAGTCAAAAAAAAGAGGCGACATAAATAGAAAAATAGAATAATAAAAAATAGAAAAATTAGACGAAACCGATATAAAAATTCAATAATAATAAAATAGAAAGATTATAACGACGTCGTAATCTTTCTATTTTTCTATTTTTTTATTTTTCTATCGGTTATGTTTTTATCCTCCAAGAAAATTATATTGTTCTCCGACTCCGAGCCCTTTTACGATGGCATGAACAATAAGCCAGGCGGCGAGAGCAATGCAGAGACCGAGGAGTACTGTTCCAAAAATTTCGTGGGCTTGTTTGATCTTGCTTTCGTTTCCCGCAGCAGAGAGGTAAAGCCAGCCTGCCCAAGCGAACGAGATCGCGGCGATCGGGACAGCGAGAACAAAGAGCAGGAAGTTCATAATGCGGCGAAGAAGACAAATAAAGGCTTCAAAAGTGCAGTCATCGGGCGAGTCTCCTTTCCCACAAAGAACGAGTCCTCCAGAAAATACGCTGGCATTGCACACGAAAGCGGTGGGCGATGGCGTAGGTGCTGGCTGAGTTGAACAACACGACTTTCCCACGTCAGGACCAGTACAGGTGCCGAACCCGTTAGCATATCCGCCGCAACCGCTAATCAGACATTGCCCCACACAGCCGTTTGTTATTAGGTTGTTCGGAACACAGCAATTTCGTCCAGTACAGACCGGATCAACAATGTTCTGTGTACCGGCTGGACAAACTTGTATCCCACAAGTTGACGCTCCACCGGCACAAGATTGAGCGCCGGCGCCCTTCGCAACAAAAAAGAACGAAGACGAAACGGCGTAGGCGACCATGAAAAGCGTAAAAAATGATAATGCGCCGCTTAAAAAATTACGAGAGAGGTGATATTTATTCATAAAATAAGGGTTAATTATTTTTGTTGAGTGTAAAAAAGAATAAAAAGTTTTTTAAAAATTTCTAATTCCTAATATCTAATTTCTAATAAAATGCCTAATGCCTGAATGTCTAAAAACGCCGCTCGTTTAGGAATTAGAAATTGGATATTAGAAATTTTTTAGACGCTTAAATCAAAACGACGTTTCAAACACATTAAAAGCACACGGTATAAACTACTCCCATTGTACATCGTTTATTTCCTCGGGAACAGCGGGGTATCCACAGTTTTTACGGAAAAAGAGGTTCGCAAGGCATCGCCTCCGAGAAGTTCTTGGATTTTCTGCGATGTTTCGGGAAGGAATGGCGAAAGGGTATCGGCGATAACACTTATTCCGTACAGTAGGTTTGCCAAGATCGCCTCGGTTTTTTCTTTGTCGGTTTTGGCGAGTTTGTAGGGTTCGTAGTCGGTGATGTAGCCGTCGAGTTTTTTGATGAGCGACCAAATAACGTCGCTTCCTTTCGTCAGTTCGTAGCGGGTCATGTGTTCATGATATGCGGGCAAAACCTCTTCATTAATATAGTATTTGAGCGAATCGCCGGGACCCTCCTGCACACCCGAAACGGTTTCGGTCTTTCTTTTGAGCGGCACATCGATCCCCTCTTTTATGGAAACCTTGCCGTCAAAATACTGATTCGTCATTTTGAGAACGCGGGAAACGAGGTTGCCGATGCCGTTCGCCAAATTGGCGTTATAGCTTTCCACGAATTTGGCGTCGGTAAAATCGCTGTCTTCGAACGGCGAGATGTCGCGCGCAAAAAAGGAGCGGAGCGCTTCGGACCCGTGCTTTTCAACGTACTCTTTCGGATCGACGACATTGCCGATCGATTTTGACATTTTCTTTCCTTCCGAGGTAATAAATCCGTGGACGAGAATTTCTTTCGGGATCGGAAGTCCTGCGGAAATAAGCATCGCGGGCCAAAGGAGCGCGTGGAAGCGGAGAATGTCTTTGCCGATCACGTGCACATCAGCCGGCCAGAATTTTTCGAACAGCGCCGTGTCTTCCCTGCCGTATCCGAGCGCGGTAATATAATTGGAAAGCGCATCGCACCAGACGTACATAGTCTGTTCGGAGTCGCCGGGAACGGGAATGCCCCACGGAATCTGTCCTTCGGGGCGAGAAAAACTCACGTCAGAAATGCCGTCTTCAAAAAGGGCGAGTATTTCGTGTTTCCGGCCTTCCGGCGTTACGTGTATCTCGTCGGTTTCAATTTTCTTTTTTATTGTGTCCGCATATTTGGAAAGACGGAAAAAATAATTTTCTTCCTCGATCTTTTCCGGCGCGGTGTTGTGAAGTGGACAAAGGCCATTCACAAGATCTCTTTCCGTCACGTACGCCTCGCAGCCGACGCAGTAAAGCCCTGTGTATTTTGATCGGTAAATATCTTCCGCCGCGGAAAGTTTTTTCCAAAGTGCCTGCGCCCCCGGCCAATGAAGCTCCTTATCGGAAGTACGAATGAAAGAATCGTACGAAGCCCCGATAGTGTCGTAAAATTTCTTGAAGGCGTCCGCATTTTCATCAACAAAAGACTGAACGGACTTCCCTGCTTTTTCCGCCGTGCGGCTTATTTTCACTCCGTGCTCGTCGGTCCCGGTCAGGAAAAAAACATCGAAGCCCGAGTTTCGCTTGTATCGCGCAATGACATCCGCCAAGAATTCTTCATACGCGTGCCCCATATGAGGAGCGGCGTTGGCGTAGCCGATTGAGGTGGTGATGTAAAATTTGGGGGTGGACATGGTGGTTTATTTGCATTACTTAATGATGTATCAATTAAATTAATTTGTTTGAAAAAATAAATAATTTCTAATTACTAATATCTAATTTCTAAACGAACGACTACGTTTTAAACATTCTGACATTAAACATTTTATTAGAAATTAGAAATTGGATATTAGAAATTTTTTTGCTCTCATAATTTCCGAAAAAATAATAAGGTTATATAATTTATTACTGACTCGAAATAGCTTTTTTCTTTTCAAGATCATTCACCAATTCCATCAGTGTCGCGGAAAACGGCACTGAGAGGATAAGCCCCATGAAGCCGCCGAGCTGCGTACCGACGAGGAGAGAAAGGATGACTAAAATGGGGGGAACGCCGATGACTTTTCGGACGACGACCGGATAAATGAGATGATTTTCAAATTGTTGGACGAGCACGTACAACGCAACAGTCATAAAACCAAGAGACGCGCTTGTCGTGAAGCCGATCATGACCGCCGGAATTGCGGAGATTGTGGGGCCGAACACGGGGATAAGCTCAAAAATCGCAGCGACACAAGCCAAAAGGAACGCTTGTTTGACACCGAGAATGAGCAGTCCGAGATAGACCAAGGCTCCAACCAGAACGCCGAGGAGTATTTGTCCTTGTATCCACTTCCCTATCTTGTGCTGAGAACGATACCAAAGGTCGATAACATATTTTTCATTTTTTTGCGGGACGATGATTTTCAGGAAGTTTTCAATTCCTTTCTCTTGTACGGCAAAATAGAAAGAGAGAACGAGTACGAGAATAAAATTAAACACGCTGTGAAAAATTCCCGTAAACGCCTGCGCGAGACCGCCCGCACCCCCCGCCGCTCCGGAAGCCGGAACAAAACGAGAAACAAAGTCTTTAAGGATAGTATCGTAATCAAGAACGTTTGGCCACGGGTTCCACTTATCGAGAAAGTTCAAATATTGAGGCAAAGAAGCGAAGAACTGCGAAAAATCCTGCAGCAGTGGGGGGAGAAAAAAGAAAAACATTCCGGCAAAAAGACTGAAAAACAGAACATACACCAAAAGAACCGCGGGGATGCGCGGGATTTTTCTCTTCACGAACCATTTTGTCGCCGGCTCAACACACGATGCGACCACGATGGAGGTGAGAATAACCAAAATCAGATCGGAAAGCAAATACGCCACGTAAAAAAAGGTAAGAACAAGAACCGCCTTCACAACCGACTTCGCACTTATATTTACGATGGTTTCTCCTTTTTGATCTTTCATTACAAGCATAATATCACATTATACAGAATGATTAAAGCGGTAATCAGTAATCGGTAATCGGCCGTCCATCGTCTTACTCCATCACCTTGATGTCGTTATCGTCTGTTATCTTCGGGTCATTCTTTTTCACATCTGTTGTGACTGAAACAGCCTTGGCATCAACAGAAACACCGGTGAATTCATCTTTTCCTGTAAGCGACGCTTCCATTAAAAGTGCCGGAGACCTCATAACCTGCGTAAGCGTTGGTGTAAGCACCACCTGAAAAGAAACCTCTGCCGGATTTTCCGAGAACCCTTTTCCCGCAGCAACGCCACCCATTTTCCACGTAACTTTGTGGGTTGCGGGCTCATACGTAACAGGAGAACCGTTCGGGAAGACAACGCCGGTCCACGTTACCCCAAGCGGAAGAACCGCGGAAACCTGTGCACCCGACACATCATTTGATGTATTGGTAACTTTCCACGTCAGTGTGTATGTCGTTTCTTCTCCGACTTTTGGAGGAATCGGGCCACGATTTGTTATCGACCCCGCATAGTGCGCAGCATATGAGGCGAGCGTCATTCTTGTATTCACTTTTATTGTTTTTTTCCTCATAAAATCAACCGCTTCGGGAACATTATTCTCGTCCACCCTTTTTCCTTTCACGCTCGTCGTTATGGTAATCTCGGAATTTTTATATTGGTTGGCAAAAGAAAATGGAATAAGGTTGAAGCTGAAAGAAACCGACCCTTTCTCCCCCGGCGCAACACTGGCGAGCGAAGAGGCCGCCCGACGATCCCAGAATATCGTATTTTTTTGAGAGTCATACAGTCCGCCCGACGCATCGTTAATGCTTTTTTTGTCGATCGTATCACCGGTAAGATACACCAATATCTCGGCGTTGATAATCTTTTTTGTCAGGCTGTTAATCCACTCTATTCCCACGTCATTATTTTTCATTTCATCAACCGCCAGCGAGTCGGTGTTTTTTCCGTTCACAAATATTTCAATCCCCAAGAAAGATTTTTTGATTGTGACACTCGCCTGAGAAGACCCGAACAAGGTTCCAATAACGTAGCGGTCGTTTTCCATTCCGACACCAGCCGAAAGATGGAAAACTTTTTGCTGATTACTCTCACCAAGCATATATCCCCGTATCTCGAAATGTTTTGTGTCTCCGGGACGCATGTCTCCGAGATCCCACGTGTCGTCGTTTTGAGACGGCGCAATTGAGGCGCCCTTGAAAACGAACCCTTTTGGATATTCAATCTTGAAAATCGATCCCTTAAGAAGGGTCGGGGAATTGGCTTTTATGTCGACGCCAAAAGTAAAATCCTGCCCGGCGGTAACCTCTTGCGAGGAGGTTGTTATAAACGAAAGAGGTGAATCAGTAAGAAGCACGGTGAATTTTTTTGTTTTGATGTACGGCGCGTTCGAACCTTCGACTTTAAAACGGACCTCGAAAGAAATTTCTTTCCTTTCATTTCGAGTTCCAAGCACCAGAGCTTTGACCGTTTCCGTCCGCACTTCACCGGGGTCAATTGAATCAAGTTTTTTAATGACGCGTTTCAGCTCTTGCCCGGAATCGCCGATGTTCCGAGCGCCGTTCGGGAAATCTGATGTGAGTTGGACCGAATTTAACGGAACCGTATTTTTATTGTCGATAAGTACTTGAACGGAAAGTTCTTCTCCTCCTTTCACGGATACGGGACCAAAAACTGAAACGGAAACATTATTGGGCGAGATTACCATCTTCTTGCTGAAATACGAATATCCGGCAACGCCGACAGCGATGAGAAAAAAGAATAGAGAAAATATGAAAAAAGTAACGAACGGAGAGCCCTTCTCCGGCTTTCGCCAACCGCTCCATTCAAATGAACCCTCCTCCCACGCTTCCGATTGCGGTTGATTAAATCTCTTGGGATGCAAAACGGTTCGCGGTTTTGGCTTCACTTCGTCCGCACGAGAATACAGCTTTTTTTCAAGCGTTTCGATGCGATGCGATTGACCGTCACCCTCGCCATCCAAAGCGGCGAAGGGGTCGTTTATGTTTGGTTCCATAGAGATATTATAGCAGAGATTTATGAAAAATGCGGGAGAGAATGGGGAAAAAATAAAATTTCTAATTCCTAATTTCTAACAAAATGCCTAATTTTTCAATTTTGAAAACCGTTATTTAGACATTATGATTTTTATTAGGAATTAGAAATTAGATATTAGAAATTATTTTAAAGATGTGATTCCTCAAGCGCCCTGTTAATTTCTCGGAGTGCCTCTTTTCGGAACGGTTCGAAATCCTGAAGCAGTTTTTCATCAAGCGCCGCACGGGAAAAACGCGCAAGCATTCTGTCGGTCCCGGCATAACCGAGCGCCGATAATATTTTGAAAACAGCGAGCGTTTCGAACCGGCGTAATTCGTCCGCAACAAAGACACCGTTTTTCAAAAAAACGGTGAGATTTTTGAGTTCATGAAAAAGCACTACATTTTCTTCCTGTCCGTGCACAAAACGCCCAACAAGAGAAAGCAAACCGGTGAAAATTTTTGTTTTTTCCGGTTCGGTCGCCGGCGAAAATGAAAATATTTCTTCCGCATCTGTAAGTCGCCACGCCGTTTTCCCTCGGACGAAAGAAAACCGCGCAAACGTGCCGTCTTTCAGCGAATACCGAAGCTTCGAACTAACCTTTCGCGCCGCTTGAGCCCGCACGCCAATAAGCCCGAGATCCTCGGTAAAAATGAACAGCAATTTATTAGCCTCGCCAATATTAGCGGATCGAACGATGAAGCCGGTGGTGTTGTATAAGTGATACACGGTTGAGGTTTTAGGTGTTAGGTTTTAGGTGTTAGCTTTACGACGACAAATTTTTATTGGCGGAGCGGGCGCGAGTTATAGCAATTTTCTCACCGCCGGAGCGGGGTTGCACCCCGGTCCGAAACGTTTGAGCAGACAAATTCGGATTTTATAGCAGTTTCTGCAACGCCGGTTCCTGCATGACGGCGTGCGAACCGCCGAAGACGACGAAAATATTTTTTCCCTCCTGCCAAAATTTCAGAATTTCTGACACAACATGAACATTTCTGTATGTACTGCACGCTCGCGCAACTTTATTTATAACTGATTTTTCTATTGTCGGATTTACGTAAGAAAATCTATCTTCATTTTCATTAAACTCATCACCAAAAATATCTTTATGTATTCTTTTCATATTTTCAATGGAAAAATCAAAATCTTTCCATATTTTCTTCCACCCCTCCAAGTACTTATTAATATACGCCTCAAACTCCGGTTTTGGATCCAGCCTGTGCCGCGAATGAACACTTCGCGCAAAATAATAATAGGCGATCTCCTCTTTTGAAAATTTTTGGAGCAATGCCTCCATTTCTTCGACTCTGTTTGGTTCCGGACTATGCGTTGGAATTCCTGCGACATTTGCCAGCCAAGTAATAAGTCCGCCTTCCCCGTTTCGTTTTATGATTGTTTCCTCGTTTTTATCGAATTTCCGCAAACCGCCCTCAATAAAAACAACCGCGTTTTCCTTGCCTGTTTTCTCCAAAAACTTCCCCCAATATTCTCTCAAAACCGAAAACTGTTCATTATTCGGGTCGTGCGAGTGATTCGCGCCGAAATAATACAGAGATTGTCCGTTTTTCTCAACTTGAAAACAATACGGCCATTTTTTCGCCACGCTTTTCCAATCGCCGTACGAGTAAAGCAGAGATTCAATTTCTTGGTTATCCATAATTTTACTTTTTTTACTTGACTTTTATGTTGTATTTTGCTATCATAGAGCTACAAATTGCCATTTGGCACCAGAAAGCCCGCCGTAAGGTGGGTTTTCTTAATTCTCTTTTGAAGAGATTTTTTTAGTCGTCAAAAATCGTTTCAGAATCTCAAAAATTTCTTTATGCTCATCTTCCGTTATTTTTTCTATTTTTGCCAACAAACGCTTTGAACTGATTAACCGAAGTTGCGACAAAATAAGAAATGACTCACCATTTTTCAACTGATGATGAAAAATATCTTCGTGTGCTTGCGTTGTCATCGGTATTGCCCACGCAACATGTTTGTTGAATTTTTTCAAAATAAGAACGGGTCGCTCAAATTGATCATGTTTTCCGTCTTCTTCAAATCCGACATTCAAGCCAAGTGAACACCACCAAATTTCGCGTTCTTGAAAAAGCCGCGGGTTTTCATCCTTGTGAACCAGCTTCTTTTTATTATTCCATGTATCAAAATCTTTTTCCATGTTTTATGAAATATTATCGTATGCTCTTCTTTTTTTTCACGTTTTGTAAGTTTTCACTAATGCAGCATCATGAAAAAAGTAATGAGATACAAAATCGCATTTTCCATTGAAGCGCCGGATTCTTCAAAGATGCCGACGATGTTTTTTTCTTTTTGGTAGAATTCTCTGTACTTTTCCTTCTTTGTGTAAAGCTTTGCAATTATTTTTTCCACAAAGATCATCGAAATGACCGGTCCGACCATCGCCAAAAACCAACCCGCAAGCATCCATGCTGTGGGCGGCTCATGCGGAAGCAAATACTGTTTTACGAGAGGATAGAAAGAGGCAATGTCTATAAGTATCGCCCCGAGAAAAAGGATACGCGGGTTCCATTTATTTTGTATCTGCGCCAAAGTGATCCACGCGCCAAAAACGACCGCCAAACCGTACAGGATGATAATTTCCTGCGGTCCCAAATTAAACGTCCACCCTTTCAAAAAAATAAACGCAATACCGATCATCGATATGTTTCCAATGAACCAGCCGAGCGGCAGCCTCCATCCGGTAAAACCTTGAGCCTTGGCTGAAAAGAACATCATCGCGGTAATAATAGCGAACAAACTGTAAGTAGGGATATTTATCTCCACCGGATGTTTCCAGCCCCCAATAAGAAGGGGGACATATGCGCCGATGCTGATAAAAAATACCGCCCATATCCAAAATTTTTCCTTCATACAAATAAGAATACCAAAAATACTCCACGCAAACAACAAAACAACAACACATATTTCAAATTCTGCTCGGAGGTTAAACATCCTGGTAAAAAATATGCAAGTCTCACAACAAATAATTACTGTTCGTCGCCGTATACTTATACCTATACCCTATACTCATACTTCGTTGTATACTGTTATCATGCAATTCAGCAATCCAGATGAAAATATTCGCGAGTTCGGGTTAAAAGACGGCCAGAAGGTGGCCATTTTCGGCTCCGGTTCCGGCGGTCACACACTCGCGTCCGCGCGGGCAATGAAAGGCACCGGCACCATTTACGGGATTGATTCGCGGGCGCACTCGCTTGAAAAACTTTCCAAAGAAGTCGCCGACCGGCACTTTTTGAACGTCAGGATTAAGGGTGGTAATGTAGAACGCGTGGGCGGTACGGGAATTACTTCCAACTCGACCGACGCGGTCCTTATTCCCGACACACTCTTTTCCGCAAGCAGCAAAACGGGAGTATTTAAAGAGGCCGAACGGATTCTTTCTTTCGGCGGTCGGCTTTTGGTGGTCGATTGGATTGCCTCGTTCGGAGGAGCCGGACCTCAACCGGAACACGTGTACACGGAAGAAGAAGCGATGAAAGACGCAAAAACCGCCGGCTTCATCTATGACCGCCGTTTCTCCGCCGGAAGCTACCATTACGCCCTCATTTTTCACAAACCGAGACCTGACGAAGTCCGTAAGGTCAAAAGTCCATAAAGTCCGTAAGGCTACGAACAACAAAACTTAAAAAAAGAAAAAACACCTTCGGTGTTTTTTCTTTTTGTCGTTCGTGACTTTATGGACTTTCGACTTTCGACTTTATGGACTTCGTTATATCCCCATAAATCTCCAGACATCTTCGGTCGGTTTTTTCGGGCCATCATCGCTTCCGGAATGACAAAGCGGGCAGATTCCGAAAACCACATTCGCCATGATATGCTTCGGCAAATATTCTATTACAACCCCGCAAATAACACACTGATACTTCCCCGCTTGCGGAACCGTCTCGTCTATCTTGTATATTTTTTCTTCCATAAAATTTAAATGTTTAGCTATTCTTCTATTATAGCATCTTTAAAGAATATTCGTCGATTTTATCCACATGAGTAAATAGAAAAATAAAAATATAGAAAAATAGAAAAATTTAAAAAGCCAACGCCGCAATCTTTCTATTTTTTTATTTTTCTATCTTTCTATTTTTAAGACCGCTTCTATACAGAGAAATAACGGAAACTCTTTACGTGTCCTGTCTTCCTCCCCCTTCCTCGGTCCTTTTTCGCTTTCTTTGTGTGATATCCATTCTTCGAGACGGGAAATTTGGAAGCCGGCATTGGCGAGCGTCTTGAACCATACTTGGAGCGGGTGATGAAAAGATACCGTCGTTGTTTTTTCTTTCGCGCCCGGGTGCATGTCGATCTCCCGTTTCGATTCGGTCATATAGGAATCAACTCGGCGATATTGTTTTTTCACCTGTTCGTCGTATCCCCATGACGTGCTCCCCGGATTTCGGAATGCGGGATGATTGAGGACAAGAATCAGCTTCCCTCCCTTTTTCAGTTTTTTATTCACCTCTTTAAAAACTTCGGAAATATTTTCGATGTTCTGCGCGGCGAGAATTATGGTCGTAAGATCAAGCGAACAATCCGGAACAAACGCGAGCTTGTGCGCATGGGAAACAAAAAATTTTCCTTGCGGTACGTTCTTCTTTGCACTCGCAATGAGTTTTGAAGAAAGATCCGCCCCGATTACCTGCGCCCCGAGATCGGTAAAAGCTCGCGAGAAAAACCCCTGCCCGCACGCCAAATCGAGCACTTTCGTTCCCTGTCGTATCGCGGCAATCCGAAGAACATTCGGCAAAATAACCTTATTCTGATAGGTGTCTTCATCTTGCAACATCGAATCATACCAGTCACCAACGCTATTCCACGAAGTATCGTTTTTCATTACACGAGAATACCACAGAAACAGCAATATGACAAAAAAATCGACCCGTGCTACGATACAATAAGGTTGGATGAACGACCCACCTTCGCTCCAAACGAGCTACGGCGGGCAAGGGAGATGAACATGTATATTTGCATCTGCAAAGCAAAAACAGAGTCGGAACTTCAAAAATGTATAGAAGAAAATTCTTGCTCTCGAGTATCGCAAGTCAAAAAAATGTGCTGTGCGGGAACTCAATGTGGAAAATGTATCCCGTGGATTAAAAAAATGTTAAAAGAAGCCGAAACACCCTGATTAAATCGGGGTGTTGTTTTTAGCTGTTGTCGTCATCTTCGCCGGACGTGGGTATTTTTAATTTCAATCTCTGACGCTTTTCGGTTTTTGGAAGAGCTTCCCAATCGCACGGAAGATCTCACAGAGAATGAAAAATACGATAATGCACCCGACAAAAATAATTGCCAAATAGAGCCCGATCCGATTAAAGAATGCCGTCCACGCGGGTTTGCCGAAAAAATCGCTTTTCAAGCTCGGGAGTATTCCCATCGTGCGAAGCATCTCATCGAGCAGGAACGATTCTTTTTCCCCGACAGCAAGAACGTATTTCCCGGTGTTCCCCGGACGCGAAAGAACAATCTCGAACGTTCCGGTCGCATTCTCCAAACGCCATTCCGGACCCTGGAAATAATCATCACCGCCGTATGGTTCATACATGCGCGCCCAATCGGTCGAACTCGCTTCGAGGAACGCCATCCTTTCGCCTCCCTTTCTGATCTCCGCCGTAACATCCGTCGGCGTATTTGCTATCGCCGGAACCAAAATATTAAGATAGAGATCAAACGGTTTTTCTTCGCGGATCATGAATACCGTGGATGTCCCACTGAACTCGCCGTAATACGCCTTGGAAATTTCCGGCGCCACAACCACGATTTCCTTTTCGCCGTCGACTAAATACGGCTGATGCGCCGAAACAAACGCCGGAGAAAAAAAAGAAAGTATCGCAAAAAAGTAAACAAAAAAATATGAATGTTTCATATACCTTTAGTATATCAAGATTCGGGGAAAGAAAAGAGAAAGTTATTCACTTCATTAATTCGTCATTACATCCTGATACTGTGGTTGCATGCCATAGGTCGATATAATGGCTAATAAACGTTATTCTAAGCGGAATAAGCGTTACATAGGTATGTCATTATCGAGAAGGCACAATATATTTATTATTTTAAATAAACAATATATATGAAAACAATGACCTGTAAAGAACTCGGCGGAAAATGCGACAAAAAGATCTCCGCCGAATCGTGGGACGAAGCGGTAGAGATTATGACAAAACACGTAAAAGAAAATCATCCGGACGTCGCCAAAGAGATGCAAATTATGCACGAAGAAGACCCGGAGAAGTGGGCGAACGAAATGAGGCCAAAATGGGAAGCGACCCCCGATCAATAGTTCGGATACCGAATAACATTATCAGATAATCTTACTGCGACCTTCTTACTTCCATAAGAAATGGGCGGTAAACTATATTATGGATTTTATCATTTGGATCATTTTCGGAGGTCTGGTTGGTTGGGTTGCGTCCCTCATAATGAAAACGGACCCGCAGCAAGGCATTCTACTCAACATTATCGTCGGAATCATCGGCGCTGCACTCGGCGGCTGGCTCATGAGTTCATTCGGGCAAAGTGCCGGAACCGGGTTCAATATCTACAACTTTCTGGTCGCATTGCTCGGAGCCGTGATTCTCATCTGGATAGTGAAAGCGATCCGGTAACAGGGATACGTTTGTCGAAAACAAATACACAGGACTAACCTGTGTATTTGTTGTTTTTACCCTAGATAAACTCGCTCATTCATTCATCATTGCGCTATGACATACTTGCGACACGCCATAGTGGTCGATATGGTGGCGGTAAACTTATTTATTATGCTAAAAAACTACCATGACAACATTAATTCAAAAAGATGAAAACGCGGAAGAAAAAGATAAACTAGCGCGCGAAGCGGAAAAAAAATCCGCAGAAGCTCATGAGTTAGCGGCTGCTGAGCACAAAAGACGCGGAAAGGAGGAAATGGATAAAAGCACCGCTTCTTAAGCGATTAGACCATAAACAATAACCACAATGGGCTTTAAACAAAAAGATGTTCCAATCGAGAAAAATGCGCGGAAAGAACAAGAGAGAGCCGCGGAAAAAGAAAACGCAGACCCAAAAAAGCCGGACAAAGAAGAAGAAATAACCTCTATTGTTCACTCAATGGACTCGGAGTGATAAGTGAAGCAAATACACGGGTTAGTCCTGTGTATTTGTTGTTTTTTCCTTCTTTTTTTGAACGTATGTACAAATACATTAAAATATGCTATAATAAAACAGTACTGGTACATTGATTTTTAGGAGGAAAGTATGTGGATATATTTTATTTGGAAGGGGGTTGTCTGTATTTCGGTAATATTAAGTTTTTATCTCGGCTGGCATATGGCGGTTCGCGCGCGTACTTTGCGTTGGAAAAAGTTTTACGAAACTATTCGTACCGAGAGCGTAAGCCGCGAATCAGTACGAAGCGCGTCCGGATATGATCCGTTCGAAGTAGTGAAGATCGTTTCGGAAAAGGCGGGTATCGCCGTGCCGTCGTTTTATGTTCTTCGCGAAAACAACTCATTCGAAATCGCGGCGACGTTTCGACATAAAGAAAAATCGGTAATTGTTTTTGATGAATGGTACCTGATCAACACGTCTTCGAAAATGTTCGAAGGTATTATCGCGCACGAAATCGGACATATCGTTAAAAACTCAACGATACGGTATCTGAAATATGGACTGCTCGGCTTTGTCTATTGCGCTTTGTATTTTCTTGCCGCTCTTGCATGGAACGCAATTTTTGGCACAACTGTTATTTTTGCAACCGTACCGGACGAAACCGTTATTGGCGTTTTTTCGACTATTGCCGTAATCTCATTGTTTTTATCCGCCGGATGTTACGTTTTGCATAAAGTTTTACATCGCAGAGAAGAATATTTTGCCGACCGCGCTGCGCTTTCGTACACCCGATATCCCCTCTATTTTCTGAGCTGGCTTTCAATAATGGACTCCATCAATAAAGAAACTTATGGTGGCGCTATTTTGGGAGAACTCAGAAAAATATGGGAAAACTTTTTTTACAATGCTCATCCGCCGATTCTCAAAAGAGTCAAAGCGGTAAAAAATATAATGGAAAAAAAGTTAGGACATCCGATTCTCATGGATTTCGGATATAAAGCATAACACAAAGTACCCCCGTCTCGAAAGAGGCGGGGGTTTTCTGAAAAAAAGCATACCAAAAAACCAAAATCGGGCAAGCGAATACAGGGTTTTAGGGATTAGGGGTTAGGGTTTTAGGTGTTAGGACGGGAGAATAGTGGCTGGCTTAACCTTTCTCACTTCCCTACAAATCCCGCGATCACAGAGTTTATAGGGAATTTAAATAACGGCAATTTCTTCATTCGTTTTTATTTCAGTTTCTTTCTCTTTGCTGTTTTTGGTAAATAATTTTCAGTTGAAACAACCGATCTTCCAATCTCTTTTTCGAGCGCTTTTCTGGCGTTTCCGGCGACTGCGCCGCCCCGTTTCGCATCTTGTTTTAGTTTTGGCACGCCTTCAGAATTTTCCATCCGATGAATTTCTGTTGTTGACCTTTCCCCGAGCATAGCAAAGATAAGCTCGAAATCGTTCATATGGTCGCGCAAATTTTCTCTCTTTAAATTTTTCACCTTTTTGTATTCAGTCGGCGTGACACCAAACGTCGCCTTGGAAATTTCCGCGGTCAATATCTCGTAGTCTTTTTGCTCGCGCGCTCCGCGTTTTTGCCATTCGTCGGTAAGCTCTTCTCGAATGGCGATACCGCGCATGCGCTTTTCGATCCAATCCTCGGAATATCCTTTCAGCTTATACAAAAGCCGCGTTCGTTTCGTCGCCAATTCCGGGTTTTCGATCTCCTGCACCCGTTCATATCCGACTTTTGCCAGCCACCGCTTGAACGGCTCAGCCTTTGGCGAAGGAATGGATTGGATAATACGAAAAATCCCTTCAGTATCCGCGCAGTCGGTTTCATATTTTTTCCCGTCCGAGGACTCCAGTTTCAGTTGTAGCCAAAATGGCGACAACTGAATTTCGACAAACTCCCTTTGCTTTATTTTTTCCCAATACTGCCTGGGAAAGGGGCTTTCCGTTAGTGCCTCGACCACATCAACCACTGAAAACCACCATTCGCCGTTATACAGCGTTTTTCGTATTCCCTCTCCTTTAAATAGAGCGATTTGTGTCGGTTCCATAATTTTTGTGAAATTATTTCCCCATAATATCACGAAAGAGCGATCGTTCCCAAGGACTCCCCTTGGGAACTCAAACCCGTTACATTACCGCACCAAATTCCCTATAAACTTCGCGGTCGCAGAGTTTATAGGGAATTTAAATAACGGATCATCTTCAATTAAAATAACGTTTCCTCCCACCCGAAACAGGTTTTTTTGGTTTTTAAAATTTCAAAAGCTGAAAGACAGGCAGAATCGAGTTTGACGTATTCTTTTAGAACAATGACCGCATCTTGTATAAACCCGCCGACAATGCCGTCGGAATCATCCACTCCCCCGTAGCAAAGTCGCTCATCGAGCCGCAAAAGTGTGTCTACAAGCAGCGTCGCCGTTTGTTCGCTGACGGGAAGATCGGAAACTATTTTTGACAGTCGGGCGCACCCTTCATCGAGCGAATTCTGATACGCAAACCACGTGCGAGACGATCCGCCGTATGATTTTATGTATCTCATCGCCGAAGTGATCGCATTTTTCGTTTCCGACAACTCTGCTTTTGCCAGCTTTCCCGGCTTTCCACTACACACCGGACCCTCAATAATTTTCTTATCCTCCTCCTTCATTTTTTTTCCGCCCATGACCGCAGAGATCGCGAGAGCGACCAAATGTTTGCAAAGCACGTCGGTTTGCCCAAGATAACATTCACAAGAACCAAGAGTGAAATTCCGCGCCTCCACCGAAACCCGATACGGTTTCGTCCCCACAACGATCGCCGAGTACGCATTTACTCCATTCTTAAACTGCGTAACTTTGCCTTTTTCGTACAAATCAACCGCTTTCAAAAAGGTCTTCGGATCGGTAGAAAATTTTATTTTATCGAGCGTATATTTTGGAGACATATTCTTTTTTTGTTTTTTTATCCCTATAATTTCACATCCAAAATATAATTGCTTAAAAATGTCTCTATGGCCCTGACGGTGTCGTCTTTTAATTTTGGATTGCTTTCCGCTACCCATTTTGCAAAATTATAGAGTTCTTGATTATCGACACGGATCCATTTCTTGTTCTGAAAAAGAAAAATGAACAACGTAACCATCGCGATCCGTTTATTCCCGTTTTGAAAAGGATGATTTTTTACCATCAAATAAAACAGCATGGCGGCCTTTCTGTTCAGTCCGGGATACAATTGTTTACCGCCGAACGACTGGAACGGTGTGTCGAGACATCTTTCGAGCGCATCGGTATATCGAGTACTAAAATCCGGTATCGGCTCCGTCCAAGTCATCGTCTCTTTCGCAAGGCGATGCGCGATATATTCGATATCGACAACATTGAGTTTTTTCAGTCGCATACCTATTCTTTACCGAGAAGATGCAGCGTCTCTCCGTATTCTTTAACGACTTTTTCGACCCCTTGCTTGATCTCTCCTTTTTTCTCATCGCTTAATATATCTGAATTTTGTTCATGAATAATGTTCGAAACATCCTCCATGGAGATTGCATAAGCCCGCCCGATTTTTTGCGCCGGAATCTGACCCTTTTGTATCTTCTTAAAAACAGCGATCCGACTAATGCCAAGCATCTTTGCCAGCTCGTCAGTAGACACAAATATCGCCTTTTTTCCTTTGTTTTCCATATATTTTGTTTGTTAACCGCTCGTACCTATAAGGTTAACAATTGTTAACCTTCCTGTCAATCGCAATTATCCACAGAATCGTTCCCAAGGGCGGTCCTTGGTAATTTGGGGTCACACGCAATATATGGTTCTACCATATGCAGTCTAAAAACTATCTGAAATTTATATCTATTTTATATAAAAATTTTCAATTTACGAATTTTCAATTTTCAAGTGAGCGAGCGAAACAAAAGTCGCAACTTTTGTTTCCGAACGAACGCAGAAAATATAAGAGTGAAACTGCTTTTATTTTCAATCAATTTACAATATTTCAATTTTCAAACGTAACGAGCGAATGTGAAAAATACGTCTATCAGTACTCTCATGCGGGGAATTATGACCAAAACGGGTTATTTTTTTACAAAAGTAACGACTTCGTGCGTGTTTGAAAATTTTTTATTGAAAATTGATTGGAAATTGCAAAATTGAAAATTGAAAATTATTTTTTCTCATTTTTTGTTTATACCGCGTTGTGTATGATTTCCTAAAACCATGTTTTGCGTGTGACCCGCAATTTGCCAAGGACTCCCCTTGTGAACTCAAACCCGCTACGCAACCGCACAAAATTCCCTATAAACCGCGCGGTCGCAGAGTTTATAGGGAATTTTTTTAGGATCGGCGAATGGCTTGCGCGATCTTTCGTATCGCTTTTGGAAGGTCGTTATTAATTTCGTGTTCCCAAACCGTCAAAACTTTCCAGTCATTTTTCCGCAAAAGCGAAATTTTACTTTTATCACGCTGTTTATTTTTCAAAAATTTCTTCTCCCAAAACAACCGATGTGTTTTAGGCAAAGGAAATTTACATCTTTGGCAATGATGCCAAAAACACCCATTCACAAAGACCGCGATCTTCCGCCCGGGAAAAGAAATATCAGGACGACCAGGTGCAGATTTCCAATGCAATCGATAACCGCGAATATTATTAGCGCTTAATCCCCTTCTCAATATCATCTCCGGGCTAGTATTTTTTGCCCTGTTCGCACTCATGACCCGCGACACTTTCTCGTTTTTTGGTATCGGCGCACGCCCATCTCGCAAATATTTTTTCTTAGGCTTCATTTTCCGCAAACTTTGCTAAAGACCTACCCAACCCTTCTATTACCCCAACAACTAAGGCGTTACCCATTATAAACGCGCGTTTCGTGTTTGGAGTAATTTTTGTGTCATTCATTTTTTCGGTATGATTTTCGGGGAACATGTTCAATTTTTCCAACTCAACGGGAGTAAGCCTTCTATATTTCCCTGACTTGGTTTGAATAACATGCTTAAAACGGGAGGGACCACTTCCTCCTTCCCCTGTTACAATCGTTCGTGAGGGCTTATTCAGCGGATCAGGAAATGCCATTGACCCTTCGGAGTAGTGATATACATGCCCCGATGCAGTTGTTCTTTCCTCGCTTTTTGCGCCTTTTTGAGCTTTCCACTTCGCGATATCTTTATCGGAAATAAAAAATTCGAGAGGAATTTTCTTCTCGTCTTTTTCTATTATATCCGAAAGTATCGTATGATTTCCTTCATATATCGGAGTAACTTTTACCGTATAAACCTTTCCGTTGATCATGATGCCAGAATTTTCAAATGGACTATGTGTCGGCTTATCTAAAGAAAATCTTTCCGAGGTCTGAATTGTGTCCTTCCCGACAATGATCTCTTTAACCTCATTCGGCTCCCCCGTAGACGGAAATGCTTTTGCAATAACTCCATGCCGGAAAATCCAGTCATGTGGTCGTTCCAAGTCAGTAATTTTTTTATGTATTTCTGTACCTTTTTTATACCCCAAGATGTAAGTTCGTCTGCGTCTTTGCGGAAAACCATACTCTGCTGCGTTTATCACCCTCCATTCAACGATATATCCCAGATCTGCGAGCGACGATAACATTACCGCAAAGTCCCGACCACGTTGAGAAGACGGCGACTTTAACAACCTATCAACATTTTCAAGCATTAAAAACCGAGGTGCCTTTCCTTTTTTCTTTTTTAAAATATTGTAAATTGACCACCACAAAACGCCCTTTTTCCCGACCAACCCTTCCGCATGGCTCAATGTCCTCGCAACAGAATAATCTTGACAAGGAAATCCTCCAACCAAAAGGTCATGATCTTCAATTTCGTTGAATTTATCATTCACTACTTTTTGGATATCTTCGCAAGAATGACCTTTTTCTCCGAATTTGTAGACATAGATGTCAGAGGCGTGTTGTGTGCTAGCCCCTGGTTCCCATTGGCTACTCCAAACAACTTCGTATTTAGTTTTTTTGTTGCTCGCCGCTTCTAACCCAAGCCGAAATCCACCAACTCCAGCAAATAATTCGGCTACTTTTATGTTTTTCATATGAAGTAAGAATAAAGATGATAACGATTTTCTTAAGGCTCGATCTATAACATTTTTTGAATATATTTTGCGTTTAACCAAAAACATTTTTTCATTTCTTGAGTATGCTGAGGCGTTTCTATCGTATCGGTTTTATCTTTTCCATGAGGTCTAACGTGTGCGACAGTGCTGTCTTTCATTTTGGGTAGTTCATCGTATCTTCCCTCGTTAATACAATCAATTGTTTTTTGCCAGACTCTTTCAGCTTCGCCAATATCTTCCATGGGAAAATTCCAAAACATTGTTTTCTTTAAAACAATATCAGTACTATTTTTTTGTTTTTGAAACACGACGAATAAAAACTTTTTTGTTTCAAGTTGTAAGTGAAAATCTGCCATTGTTTCCCCCTCTTCGTCATACCAAACTTGAGTCACCAAATCTTTATAATCGAAAGCGGGAAACGAAATAGATTCTTTGAGTGACCCCGTAGCTTCCAAAGTAATAACCTTCAATGTTATATTCGCCTTTTCCAGTTCTTCAATTTTTTTTGACTTTACACCGAGAATTTGATTAACGATCAATCGTTTATAACTTTTTGCTTTTTTTCCAAGACCTGATTTTAAACTTGCAAGTATTTCTCTGTCAGTCTTCCCAATAAACGGATCGAATTCCTCTTTAATAGCATCTTCTATGGTTTCTATTCGTCTTATTTTTTTGAAAATAGAGTCAGTATTTGTTTTTTCTCCAAGTAGCCTTGTCTGGATAAGATAATTTATGTATTGCTGCTTAAATGAAAATGCGCGAGGCTTAGCGGGGGTCCTGCTCATGGGCTGATCTCGAACGACACGACTGTTTGCTGCTTTTGTGCACGCGCCAAGATAATAAGTATCCCCCTCCGACAACAAATGCGCTTCCCCCCGCCTGATCTTCGATACAATATATTCCCAATCCTTTTGAATCTGAAAAACATCTTCGCTGGAAATATCCTCAAGTAATTTTAGTAAATGAACAAATTTAAATTCATAGTCAAGAATACTTTGGTTTTCAATCCACAAATAAAACATCAGCAATAATGTCTTATTCTTTTTCAAAAACGAGCTCATTTCCCACGTTTCGCCGACGACGGTATCGTAATTAATCATCGAAAAAACTAACCGTTCTTTTGAAGAATACTTAACTTTTGCATGTTTTTTTAAGGGAGTAGTTTTAAGCTCAACACCAGCAACAGTAAAATCTGGTTCACTAATGTTCCCGGGGTTTATATCAAAAAAATATTTTTCCATTAAATCGCCCAAAAAACCTTTGCGTTTAATCCCATATCCTCCAACCTGCCTCTCAATAATTTCAGCATTTTCTGGTGAAATAACTCGCCGTAAAGACTTTTGCAAAATGGTCTCCGCTTTTTCTAAAACTTCTTCTTTTGTATGATATGTTTTAGTCATTTTTGATTATTGAAAATATTTCATCTAACTTTAAAAGCTTTTCTTTCGTCAGCCGAACCGCGGATCTGTTTTTTCTTTTTGCTTCAACTTTATTACTCTCGTTTAGTGGAATATTGAAAAATATTTTAAAAGGAGGAACCGAAGAGAACTTTTCAAATTCATCAGGCGTGTATTCTGTAAAATTAAATCCTTTGGGAGTTTCTTGTGCTATAACAAAAAAATAATTTTTAGGATTAGAGTATGCCGACCGCCATTCTGTAAGCGTTGCCGCCCCAAAATATTCTTTTTTGGCGGAAGTCTTTTTTATCTCAAATAAATACTTTTCACCATTTTTCAAGGCAAGAATATCCGCGGGCGCTTTAGCTATCCGAACATCGGAATAACCTCGTATCTCAAGCGCTTTTACAAAAACTTCTTTTGCTTTTTTATCACTTTTTATGTTCATAAAAGATTCGCAATAAAACTTGAAAAAGAAGAGTGGGAAACAATAATGTGGTCAACAATTCTTATATCTAAAATTTTTCCCGCATGTATCAACTTTTTTGTAATTTCGATATCTGCCTCCGATGGATCCAAATCTCCTGACGGGTGGTTGTGTGCAATAATTATTGAAGCCGCATTGTTTTTAATTGCACTCTCAAACACCTCTCGAGGATGAACAATGCTTTCGTTAAGTGTCCCGACAGAAATAATTTCTCTTTGTATTTCTTGGTTTCGGCTGTCTAGATAAAAAACAACAAAATGCTCTTTTTTACTTCCCCTTATGTCTTCCATTCTTTCCCAAACGTCTTTAGGGGTGAGCAAAATAGATGTTTTTTTATCTTTTAAAAACCTTTTTCCAAGCTCAAAACACGCTACGATCTCGCACGCTTTCGCGTTTCCGAGCCCATGAATTTCTGAGAGCTCTTTTACTGTAGCAGTACCAATTCCTTTACCTTCCCATTTTTTTAATATTTTTTTTGAAAGTTCAATGACGTTCGTCCCTTTTACACCCACCCCCAAAAGGATCGCCAAAAGTTCTTCGTCTTTCAGTTTGTCCGGTCCGTATTTTTCAAGTTTCTCGCGAGGGCGGTCAACTTTTGGAAAATCTTTGATCTTTACCATTTTTTTATTTCAATAACTGATCCGGGCTGACCCCGAGCGCTTTGGCTATTTTTTCGATGTTTATTAGCGAAACGTTTCTTTCTCCTCTTTCAATATCGCTTATATATGTCCGATGAAGCTTCGATTTTAGCCCCAGTTCTTCTTGCGACAAATTTTTCGCCGTTCTCAATTCGCGTAATTTATCCCCGAATTTTTTTTGAATATCCATCATATAATTTAATGACACTTATTAACTACAATAATAATCGCGAGTAATGTTTATCTCTACAGACTATGAGTGACATGTGAACCGTCTACCGCACCACAACACCAAAAGCCCGCTCCGCCAACTTTTTTTCCCTTTTATTTTCACTCATGAGACATTCATGCGCAGTTATTACAATTAGCGTGTTAACAGTAGAGGTCTTACGAGCGCGTCGACGTTCGTAATATTGTAAATTCCCCAAATAAATGTATGAATGACATGACACAAAAAGATCAATCAGCGGAAGAGCAGGTCAAAGAAGCGCGCGAGCAGGAAAAAAAGGCCGCCGTAGCGCATAAAGACGCGGAAGATGAACACGGAAAGCAAGCGGATGAAGAGACGAAGAGAAGCAAATCGTAAAAGAACGTTTTTCGGTAGTGCCGTCCGCAATTAACGTTTGCGCACCGTTTTTAAAGAACAGCGCGCAATGGTTAGACGGGGATGGCATAATTATCGCCGGGTGGTCGCCTGACGTGGTCTCTGACCGCGTTGGAATGTTTCGCAGCCGTCGTAGCTTCCCAAAATGTTTCGGACGGGGTCGGAGACCCCGTCCGGCGATTGGAATTATTTAAACGATTTAGTTTAAAAGATTAGCTTAAAAATTTTATGGACTCATTTAATTCTCCGACAACAAAACCTCTGTATCGCGGTACGCAAATAGTCTGGTACATTCTCAGTTTAATAGAAATATTGCTGCTGTTTCGATTCCTTTTTAAGTTGCTTGGCGCGAACGCAAATGCGGGATTCAGCAGTTTCATCTATGGAGTAACCGCCTTTTTTACAGCTCCGTTTCAAGCGGTATTTCGTACTTCGGATCTTCAAGGCAGTATTTTTGAATGGACGACAATCCTCGCCATGTTTGTGTACTGGGTTATTGCTATCGGTATCATCAATTTGTTTCTCATG
>Ga0172379_10002497_pt1 | contig 32181 bp, 23 predicted proteins | sample GrowelOW334metaG_FD_119756 | JGI IMG/M metagenome (GOLD analysis project Ga0172379, IMG submission 119756) | Groundwater microbial communities from an aquifer near a municipal landfill in Southern Ontario, Canada - Groundwater well OW334 metaG | ecosystem: Environmental > Aquatic > Deep...
AAAATTGAGGTGTAGGAGGATTTGGATGTTTAGAAGTTCGTTCTCCCTTTCCATATTCCCTTATCTCCCCTCCTTTCCAAGGAGGGGTTAAGGGGTGGTTTCGTCTTACCCCCTCACGTAATACAGCCCACCCAGATGTCGCGCGGAGCCCTTGAGTTCCATGAGTGTCAGCGTGGACGCGGTTACTGATGGTGTCAGACCCGTGGCTGCGGTTAGCTCGTCTACGTGTTGCGGCTCGCGGGTAAGCGCGTCGTAGACAGTTTTTTCGTCCGCGGAACCTGGGGCATAGTCCGGTTTGGTTTCGCGAACCGTAAGGCCGAGGCGGGAGAGCACATCCTCGGGAGTCGTGACCGCGAACGCGCCGGTCTTCAGAAGGTTGTTCGGTCCCTCGGAAAGTGGGGAATGGATCGGACCCGGGACAGCGAACACATCGCGCCCATGTTCAATGGCCGCGCGCGCGGTGATGAGCGATCCGGAAGTTGCCTTGGCCTCGACTACGAGCGTTCCCCGGGACAGGCCGGAAATGACGCGGTTGCGGAACGGAAAGTTGTGCCTCATCACATGCGTGCCAACGGGAAATTCTGAGAGAACGGCCCCGCCTCCCGCGACGATCCGAGCAGCCAAGGCCCGGTGTTGGGACGGGTACACACTTTCCTCGTCAACGCCGCCGCCGAGCACGGCAATCGTGGTTCCTCCCGCGTCAAGGGCGGATTGGTGCGCTACCGCGTCGATGCCATAGGCAAGTCCGCTTACGATGACAGCGCCGGAGGTCGCGAGCGGGCCCGTGAGTTCGCTTGTGACCTGTTCGCCGTAGCGTGACGGATGGCGCGAGCCCACGATCGCGACATGCACGCGAGCGGGGTCCGGGAGGGTTCCGCGGACGAATAGGACCGCGGGCGGATCGTAGATTGTTTTAAGGTCTGGCGGATAGCCGTTGTCGCGGAGCGTGATGGCGCGGATCCCATGTTCAGAAAGCAATGCGAGTTCGCGGTCCACGCCGATCGCGTCGTGCTCGAAGACGAACTGTTCCGCGACGTTCGGTTCGATACCTGCCGAGATAAGATCGTTCTTGGTCGCTTGAAAAGCGTCCCCCATGTTTGGGAACGCATCCATGAGTTTGCGGATTCGGACGGATCCGAACTTCGGAAACCGCACGAGGCCGAGCCAGTAGCGCAAATCGTCCATAGCAAAGGCGGGGTACAGGGACCCCGCCTATATCATTTTTTCAATTTCGTCTGCGGCATTCGATATCGTCTTCGGGAGTGCGTCGAGCTCTTCTTTCGACCACCTTCCGAGCACCCAGGCGTCGAGCGGGACTTCGGGATGCTCCGGCCGTCCAATACCCACGCGCACGCGTCGGACCGCGTTCGTCCCGAGGCTGTCGATGATCGACTGCATGCCGTTGTGCCCGCCGCTCGTTCCCTCGTTTCGCACGCGGATTTCGCCGAACGGAAGATCGGCATCGTCGTACGCCACAATAACGTCTGTGGCCGTCATGTTTGTCTGCCGGAGCGTGGAAGCAACCGCGATGCCGGACCGGTTCATGAACGTATCCGGCTTGAGCGTTCGGGTCTTGGCCCGATCAAGACCTCGCCGTTCCAGCTCGTCAACGACGAGAAAGCCCACGTTGTGGCGGGTGTGCTCGTATTCGCTGCCGGGGTTTCCAAGGCCGACGATGAGGTTCATAGGGGTGGGGCGTCACTTTGCCCTCGCTGTCAGACCCCTCACGTTGATGACGACCGGGGTGCCGGACAGGTCGAAGGATCCGCGCAGGCGGTTTTCCAAAAAGCGGAGATAGCTCGGATGCAGCACGTCGAGGCGCTTTGACTTGATGTTGAGGTTGAAGATCGGCGGGGCAATGCCCACCTGGGTCATGCCCATGATTTCCGGCGGCTTCGGTCCCTTGCCGCGGCTCGGCAAATGCGCGCGGATCGCGGAACGCCAGTATTTTTCAAGGTCATTCTCCGGAATTTCCATGTGTCGGTGTTTCTGCACCTCGTCGACCATGGCGAACAGGTCCGGAATGCGTTGTGAGGTTTTTGCCGAGACGAACACGATCGGTGCCCAGGCAATGAACGGAAGGGAACCTTGGATGTGCTCGCGCACGCGGTTGATGGTGGTTGTCTCTTTGTCCTTCACAAGGTCCCACTTGTTCGCCACGATAATGACCCCCGCGCCAGCCTCCTTGATATAGCCCGCAATCATCTTGTCCTGCGTGCCGATCGGCTCAGTCACGTCGATGACGAAAAGGGCTACGTCGGACTTTGAAAGTGCGCGTTCCGTGCGTGCCGCACCTTGCTCGGCGAGCGCGCCTTGTTTGCGCATCTTCGCAGTCTTGAGTAAACCAGCCGTGTCGACGAGGATGTATTCTCGTCCAGCGTATTCGACCAGTACATCATTCGGCTCACGAGTCGTGTGTGCGATCGGGCTCACAATGAACCGTTCTTCACCAAGGACCGCGTTAAGAAGCGACGATTTACCCACGTTCGGTTTTCCCACGACGGTTACGCGCGTTGCCTTGATTTCTGAAAGGGGAGCGGGTTTGAGACCTCGTGCGTCGAGTGCTTGATAGATCGCGTCGAGCAGGTCGCCCGTACCCGTGCCGCGTAGCGCAGAGACGGGAATCGGGGCCGGAAGCGCCATGAGCCGCCAAGATGGGTCTGCAGCCGCGGATCGCATTCCTGGACTTTCGGCCTTATTTCCCGCAACGATTACAGTTTTTCCGGACTTCATCAGTGTCTCCGCGAGTTGTCGTTCTTGCGGGAGCGGGCCCTGCTTCATGTCAACAACAAAGAGGATGACGTCCGCTTGGGCAACGGCCAACATGGCTTGCTTTGCCACGCTTGCCTCGATTTCGTCCGAGCGTTCCATGTCGAGCCCGCCCGTGTCTACAAGTTTAACGACGGTTCCTCGCCACAGGCAGATACCTTCCTTTCGATCGCGTGTGGTGCCGGCTTCCTTTGAAACGATGGCCGCCTGACGTTCGATCAGGCGGTTGAACAGGGTAGACTTGCCGACGTTTGTCCGTCCGACAAGGGCAATGGTTGGAATGCGTGGTCCAGGCACAAGAGGGATAGGAGAAGCCGCCTTAATGCATTGCGACGTTTGACGAATTTTCCCCTAAAATGACCAAAAAGTCAATGTTTTCGTCCGTGGCAAGCGATTGGTAATCATCCGGGGTCACGGAAATTCCTTCAGGAACCACTTTTCCGGAAATGAGCCAGCCGGTCGCGGACATGGCCACGTCTGCATCAAGGGATTCGCTCAAGGCCTTCAAGTCGTCGGGTTTCGCGCCGTTGGTGAGGTCGTAGATGACCGTATGCTCGTATCCTCGCTCGGCCGCGTTGCCGATCTTTATGACTTCAAATCCCATGCCCTGGAGATATTGGGAGGCGCGGAACGCCAGCCCCGTCATCGTCGTTCCGTTTTGGATTTCCACGCGGACGAATTTCGGCTTGTCCTCCGTCGTTGCCACGGCATTAGCCCCTTCGGAATTCAAAAGAAGATTTTGGGCAATGGTTCGGACCTGGGTCCAGTCGTCATTTTTCGGCAAAAGCACGTAGGCGCCGTTGAGCGACGTGGCGTAGAGCGGGGAATCGTCTGACGCGTCGAGTACTTGATTCGCGATCGACCCGGTATCGACGTCTTTGAGCAGGCTGGCCATCCGGAGAAGTTCCCAGCCGGAAATGTTTGTTGCGATGTTTCCCTGAAGTGTGTCCATGATACGGCTGATGCGCGCCGGATTCAGGAGTGTGCCTGCAGAAAGCGTCTTGTCCTTTACCGCGGAAATGACGATCTGCTGTCTTCGGGCGCGCGCGAAGTCTGATCCCTCTCCGTTTGTCCCATGGCGCGAGCGGACATACTTGAGTGTGGTGGTTCCATCCATATGCGTCCAGCCTTCTGAAAAGGACAATCGCTCGAACCGGCACCCGTACGTGGGAACTTCCACGGCTTCCATCTCACCGGTTTCGTCGTTTAGCTGCTCAATGGTCGTCGTCGTCCCGCAATTCGCATCCTCGCTTCCAAGCACGGGATAGGCGTCGTCCGTAAATGAGCGCTCGACATACACGTCGATGCCGCCGATATCGTCGATCACCTTTGCAAATCCGTCGAAGTCCACACGCAAATAGTAGTGGACGTCTTGTCCAAGGATTCCGCCGATTACCTCGCTCGCGAGCACGGGACCGTATCCGGTCTCCTTTTCCTCGCCGAAATAATTAGCGTGATTCACCTTGCGCCAGCCCTCGTCCGGGATCGGCACGGCCATGTCGCGCGGAACCGACAGCATTCCGACTTTTTTCGTGGACGGTTGGTACGAGGTGAAGACAATGGTGTCCGTAAGTTGTGGGCCGTCGTGTCCCTCGCCGCCGATGCCGAGTAGGAGCACGTTGACTCTGTCGTCCTTTTCTCCCTTGAGCATTCGATCGCCCGCGCCGATCAAATGTCGGATCGTGGAAAAGAGGGATAGGTTTGGGAAACCGGACGTATCCGCGGAGGAGCCGATGTCGTAGGAAAGCGCAGCACCAGCAACAGACACGAAGACAGCAATGGTCAAAAGTACGTGCCCGAACGCAATGAGCGGCGTTCGTCTTGACGTGTCGAGTTGATATTTTTGTCGGAGAAGATCGATCTTGATTTTTTCCATACGATGCAGGCCCATGATATCCGGAAAACGCGGTTGCTTCAAGGGATACAAAAATCCCGCTTCGCGTCGCGAAACGGGACTTTTGGTGGATGTTGGAGGACTCGAACCTCCGACCTCACCGATGTGAACGGTGCGCTCTAACCAGCTGAGCTAAACATCCGAACATCGATCCGCGATGGGGAAGATACCACGGCCGGGCTACCCGATCAAGATCCGCGATCACGACGGTTGATCGAACGCGTGATTCATGATACTAGTTTCCTTGGAGTCGATCTTGTCAGGTCGTTCCTGTTTGAAGGCGTTGGAGGACACATGCATCTTGTTACCGCACATGGAAGCGTACCGTCGGTTTCTCCGCTGGCGGAAATGGCCGTCGACACCTGGGAAGTCGAGTTGGGAGTGCGTCGAACCGCGCGCCGTTACTGCGACGCGATCAATGGCTGTCCATTCGCCTCGGCGGACGACATGGAGCAAGTGCTCGGCGCGATCAAGATGGCGCAGGAGCCGACCTTGGTCCACGTCGCGTTCCTTACAGCCACGGATCTTGGATTCAAGGTGTCCTGCTCGATCCAACAGCTCTACGCGTATGCCCGATCGCTCGGGCTTCGTCTGAGTCCTGCGGAACTCGCTCCCGCGCTCGCGCTTTCCTGGGACCGGCTCGAAGGTCTTCCGCCCTTGCCAATCGTTGTTGCGTCTAACCCAATCAGGGTGGACAACAACCATGAGCTCACGATGTCCCGTCTGCTCGGCGTGCACATGGTCGGTCGCACACGAACCTTGTACGCCATGGCGTATCCCGGATCGGAGATGTTTCCCAGGCAGATCCGCTGGGCCTTTTGCGTGCCATCCGAACTCGTGCCGGTTCGCGTCCATCCGTGACGCTGCCGGCCTTTTTTGTTATCGTCGTCCCATATGGCCCTCTGTCACCTCGACCATTTGACGGTTCTGCTCATGCGTCTTCCGGAAATGCTCTCGCGCGTGCACCGCTGGACGCATTTCGGCTCGCTTCCGTCCCAGGAACGCGAGACCGTGCTTGAGCACGCGTACGTTACGGTACTGCTTGCCTCGGCCATGCTCGCACTCGAGGAAACGCATGGCGCGCATGTCGGAGCAATCGACAGGGGCAAGGTGCTTCTCGCGGCCGCGATCCATGACATGGGGGAAGGCCGCATCGGCGACGTGCGGTACGCGGTGCGCCAGGACCCTCGCGTGCGCGACCACCTCGCCGCCATCGAGCGCGAGCAGGTGGAGCAGATGCTTGTCGACCTTCCCGAGGCCGTGCATGCGTCGTTTTGGGAAGCCTTTCAAATTATCGGCACGGATTCGGTCGAGGGCAGGTTCTTCCAGGCCGTCGAGCGCATGGGCTACATGCAGTACGCGGTGCCGCAGGTGCAGCGCGGCCGCGTGGAGTTTTTGGAAGTCTTCCGCCTGCAGCACGAGAAACTTTTGGATCTCGAAAAGGAGTTCGCAAGCGTCAGGATGCTCTACGATCCGTATCGCGACTACGTTGCGGAACAAATCGCCTTCGAGCGCGATGCCGAGGAAGCCAGACGCCTGTCCAGCGCAAAACTTGAGTAATTGCACGAAAATATCATGAAATTTGCAAGGAACTGGTTGACGCTCGACCGGTTTTTTGCAAACATCATCTTTGATTTCGGCATTCCGGTATCTGGAAACAGGTCAGGGCCGCGATCAGGACAACCCGTGTGACGGCGCCTCAGCGGGCTCGTCGCGTACCTTGGGAGGAAGGGAAGTAATGGCAAACGAAGACCAATTTGAAGTCTTGAAGAGGTTTCTCGCCGCGTTTCTGCGCGCCGGAGGAACCATCGAGCAGGCCGCGTTCCTCGCGGCCGATTCGGACCTGATGCGCCGCGTCGTCGACATTGCGGCGCAGGTGCCAGCCCGGATGCCCATGACGTCCACTTCCGTCGTGACGACCGGGCCTGCCGCGGTAGTCGAGACCGTCGAGCATCTTGTCCCGGCCGATCTTCCCACCTGGCGCACAGTGCGTCGTGGCGTCTACAAGACCTCCGACGCATATTTCTCGGCCATGCATACCAGGGGTTACCTGTACGGTCCGCACCTTGTGCTGATCCTCAGGGAGGCGAGCTGGTCGCAGGATGAGGGCGATGAGAGCTTGGTTAAGCTCCCCGATCGGAGTCTCGGGTTCACAAGTCCGTACACCCTCGACGAGCTTTTGGCCGCGGCGGCCAAGATAGGTCTCCATCCTCTTGATACCGACGTTGGGGCCGGTCTCCGAGAGCAGTACAGTGATCAGTTGTCGACCGAATGGCTCGTGGTCGCGATGTTGCCCGTCATGGTCGGCGACAACCGCAGTGTGTTCACGATTACGAAGTGTCGGGGAAAGATGTGGCTCAACACAGAACACGGGGAACTGCCAGGCGGTCGGTTCGGTCCCGATCACGTGTGGGTCTTCTCCCGTCGCGACCCCCTCGCTCAGGGCTAAGCAGCTCTGGTCTCCCAAGACCTCTGCAGTTTAGTCCTTTTTTCGTTGGTTTCGATTGAAACGACAGGAAGCCCGGATGTCGAACCGGTTGACGCTCGGCCGGTTTTTTGCAAACATCATCTTTGATTTCGGCATTCCGGTATCTGGAAACAGGTCAGGGCCGCGATCAGGACAACCCGCGCGACGGCGTCCCAGCGGGGTCGTCGTGCATCTTTGGAGGAAGAAAGACAATGTCAGACAGTGGATGTTCCGGTTCGGTCGTTCTCAAGAAGTGGGACAGCGTGCAGCTCGGTCTTTACCGGCCGCCAATGGAGTATGTCTCCAGGCTCGAGGGAATGGGGGTGATGATTGCGTCGTCTGCCCGCGAGGTCCTCCTGAAGATGCAGATCACGTCCGTCGTGCGCACGGTTGAGCTCTTCCTTGGTTCTGCGTACGACTTTGGCTTCACTCACCGGCGTCAGGTCGAATTCGGGGAGATTGTCATTGAGGCAGGGCGGCATGGTTACAGTGTATGCCCTGCCGAGGTGGGTCCTGCAGTGTGTATTCGGTACGCGACGAACCAGTCCGATATCGTTGAAGGGCTGCGTGTTGCAATGGCACCTATCATGGATTCGAGTGACTGTCCGACCATATTCGGAATCGAGGTCGGTGACGCGTTGTGGCTTAGTGCCAGCAGAGGTCACTCTGATAGCATGTACTTCGTTGATGCCGTGTGGATCTGGTCTCGCCGCAAGTCGTGAGCGTTCTAGACTGAAGCGTTCGGATCACTCTTTGATCCTCGCTCTTCAGTCTTTTTTCGTTGGTTTCGTTTCATATGCTGCCGCGAGGGCATGTGGTCTGCCGCTTGTTCGGACCGAAAAAGCGTGATACGCTGGGGACGATTTCATGATTAGCCTTACGCACATGTTTTCTTTTTCCCATCATGACGCGCCGACGGATACGTTCTGGCATCGGAAGTTTGGGCCGGTTTTCGGGGGTGTCGCCGTGTTTGTGCTCGAGGTGTTGCAGATTGTCATCGTATCGGCGGCTATCATCGTTCCGATTCGATATTTCCTCATCCAGCCATTCTACGTGAAGGGCGCGTCGATGGAGCCGAACTTCTACGATCGCGAGTACCTCATCATCGACGAGCTTTCCTATCGGCTGCGCGAACCGGTGCGCGGGGAGATCGTGGTGTTCCGGTATCCGCGCGATCCGAGCCAGTTTTTCATCAAGCGGGTGATTGGCTTGCCCGGAGAGACCGTGGAGGTTTCTGGCGGACAGGTGATGGTCTTCAACGAGGCGGAACCGAACGGGGCAGCGCTGGACGAGCGTACGTATCTGGGAGACGTCCTGACTCAAGGAAAGAGAAAGGTCACACTTGGATCCAACGAGTACTACGTTCTTGGCGACAATCGCGATGAAAGTCTGGACTCGCGCAGCTTCGGTGCTGTCACGCGTTCCGAGATCATCGGGCGGGTATGGGTCCGCGGGCTTCCAATCGATCGAATCGGAACCTTCGACACACCAGCCTATCTGTTTAGCGAATAAGGAGGAATCATGAATACGCATATGCTAAAGAAAACCGAAACGAAGAAATTAACCGAAGACAAGGAGAAGACAGTTGCGCCAGCCGCGGAAGCGCCGGTAAAGAAGGGAAAGGCGCCGCCCGAGCTGTTGCGTGGGTTTCGTGATGTTCTTCCGGACGAGCAGGGGAGGTGGAACATGGTGCGCGACGCGGTCCGGGCCATGGCCGACGCGTACAGCTTCGACCGCATCGAGCTTCCAATCTTGGAGCGCGCGGATTTGTTCCAGCGCACGCTCGGCAAGCAGACGGACGTGATTGAAAAGGAAATGTATGCATTCGAGGATCCGTCCGGCGATTTGGTGGCCATGCGCCCGGAGGCCACGGCGTCGGTCGCGCGTTCCTTCGTCAACCACGGCATGTTGAACCTCCCGCAACCCGTAAAGCTTTGGTACGAGGGAGCGATGTTTCGTCACGACCGTCCGCAGGCCGGACGGTTCCGCCAGTTCCATCAGTTCGGATTCGAGTCGCTCGGGGTTCCGGACGCGATTGTGGACGCGCAGCTCATCCTCATTGCCTCGCGCATTTTCAAGGATCTGGGAATCGACGTGACGGTGCAGATCAACTCGATTGGCACGCCCGAGTCTCGTCGCGGCTACCTGACCGAGCTTTCAAGCTATTTCCGTCCGCATCGCAACAAATTGTCCGAGGACGACAAGCGTCGGCTCCTCAAAAATCCGCTCCGGCTTCTCGACAGCAAGGATCCGGCCATGGCCGAGCTTTTGGCCGGCGCGCCGCAGATCGTGGATTGGCTCGATGAGGATTCGAAGCAGCATTTCATGAAGGTGCTTGAATACCTCGACGAGGTCGAAGTTCCGTACCGGCTCAATCCGCATTTGGTGCGCGGGCTCGACTATTACACGCGTACCGTGTTCGAGATTTGGGAAACAGGCGACGAGGGCGAGCGTGCGCAGAACGCGCTTGGCGGCGGCGGACGCTACGACGGGCTCGTGGAGCTCATCGGTGGAAGGCCAACCCCGGCCTGCGGGTTCGCGATTGGCCTGGAACGCGTCGTGAAGGCGCTTGTTGATCGCAACGTCAATCCGGAACCGCGACGCAAGCCGCTGATATTCTTCGCCCAGCTTGGCGACGCCTCACGTCGCGTCGGCCTGCGCCTGTTCGAGGAATTCCGTGCGGCCAACATTCCGGTCGCGGAGGCGTTTGGCAAAAACGCGCTGAAGGCGCAGCTCGAGGTCGCGAACAAGCTCGCGGTGCCGTACGCGCTTTTGCTCGGCCAAAAGGAAGTGCTGGACGGAACGATCATCATTCGCGACATGGATTCCGGCGCTCAGGAAATCGTGGATTCCAGCAAGATCATCTCCATCATGAAGCGCAAGCTCTCCCAAGTTGAAGGCGTTCATCGCGCAAGCCAGGACGTGGTGCAATAGGTCGGAGAGCTTGACCCTGAATCTTCCTTCTGGTACGCTCCCGTCATCTTATTATTAGAAAGGAAGGTGTAAACACTGTGGTAGACGTCAAACGCCGCAAGGGAGAAAGCTTCGAGTCGCTCCTGCGTCGGTTCAGCCGACGCGTTCAGCAGAGCGGCAACATGCTCGAGGCTCGCAAGTTCCGGTTCCATAAAAAGGAACCGAACGAGCGTGCCAAGCAGGTGAGCGCGCTCCGTCGCATCGAAATGCGGGAGAAGCGCGAGTACCTCATCAAGGCCGGCAAGTACGTGGAGCCGGAGAAGAAATCATTCCGGAGATAGGTGGAAGAAAATTCAAAGAACCAAGAACCAAAAGCTCGAATTTGGATCTTGGTTCTTTTGATTTTCCATGATAATCTTTTGCCATATGCTTACTGATCAAATTTCCTCCGACCTGAAGGATGCCATGAAGGCGCAGGATGCTCCACGCCTGTCGACCTTGCGTATGCTGAAGGCCGCGCTCAAGAACAAGCAGATCGATCTCATGCATGAGCTTTCAGACGAGGAAGCTCTCGCAGTCGTGAAGTCGCAGGTGAAGCAACTGCGCGATGCGGCCGAGACGTTCCGGCAGGCGGGACGCGGCGAGTTGGCGGACGCAAACGATCGGGAGATCGCGCTGCTTGAGGTGTACCTTCCCTCGCAGCTTGATGACGCGTCGCTTACTGCGATCGTGCAAGACGCGGTTGCGTCCGTTGGTGCTTCGTCAAAAGCAGATGCAGGGAAGGCCATGGGAGCCGCGATGAAGGCCGTTGCTGGTCGGGCCGACGGGTCACGCGTCAAGACGATTGTCAACTCATTGCTTGCTCTATTCGCCCTGCTCGCCGTGTTTGCGTGCTGGTTTGATCCAGCCTTGGCCGCGAACGCAAAGACGAACGCTTCGGCCGCGGCATCGGGCGCGCGGATTCTGCGCGTGTTCCTTATGCTTATGGGTATTGTTTCCGTGAACTTCATCCTGATGGGCGCGGTTTCGATCATGACGTCCTCGGGCCGGGACCACGAGCATCATCATGGAATACAGCAGATCGCGATCGGCATCTTCGGGACAGTGATCATGGCTGCGCTGATCGCGGTCGTGAGCATTGCCATTTCACGGCTTGGTTGAACAGGAGCTATCCACAGAGCCGCCTGCTGCGTTGCGGGCGGTTTTTGTGTACAATGACAGCGACGCCGGTCACGTTTCTGTGATGCGTTTCAAACACAACAACATGCGTAATTCTCTTTTTGCCGGAGCAGCCTTGGGTGTGCTCGCGTTTTGTCTTTTTTCCGCATGGCATCCAGCACTCGCGCAGGACATGACAGAACAGCTCGCTTCGGTCGGCGCGAGCAGCGGGCTTCCCACCGCGAACGTCGCGATTATCGTCGCGCGGATCATTCGCATCGTGCTCGGGACGCTCGGGATCATCTTCACGATCGTCATCATCTACGCCGGGTTCCTGTTCCTGACCGCGCAAGGCGACGTCGACAAGGTGAAGACCGCGAAGAAGATGATCACGAACGGTGTGATCGGCATGATCATCTGTATACTTTCGTTTTCGATCGCGCAGTTCGTGCTTAGCCGGCTGTTGATCGCGGCCGGGATTGGTGGGTCTGTGACCTCGATGACAGCGAATTATAGCGAGCCGTTGTCCGGTTCGCTTGGCGCGGGCGTGATTGAATGGCACTACCCGGAACGGTTCGCGTTGGACGTGCCGCGCAACGCGCGCATTTCCGTGAAGTTCAAGGAGCCGATCAGCCCGGCGTCCCTTATTTCCGGATACGACGCGAACCCGGCGTCCACGGACCTGAATACGGACAACGTGCTGGTGTATCCGACGGATGCGGGCGAAGGGTCGAAGCTTTTCTCGACCCAGGCGGTGGTCACCATGAGCACGGATCATACATCGGTGTCGATTGACCCTGTTCCGTTGCTTGGGGATGGAGTGAACGACATGAATTACACCGTTGTGCTCTCGAATGCGATTACGTTGGACGAAGGTGGCTCGGCGTTCACTGGTTCGTATTCCGGCGGATATGAGTGGACGTTCGAGGTTTCGACCGAGCTGGACATGACGCCACCTCAGGTCGTGTCCGTGGTGCCGTCCGGCTCATCGTCAAACGAGGCGCGCAACGTCACGGTTACGATCAATTTCGACGAGGCCATGGATCCGGTGGCCGCGACCGGCACATACGTTTCCGGCGCGTCTGGAAATTTTGAGAATATTGAAATGTTTGACGAGGACGAACGGAACGTCGAGGGAACGTTTTCAATCAGCAACGGATTCAAGACCGTAGAGTTCACGCCAGCTCAATCCTGCGGGGAAGACCCGTGCGGCGATACCATCTATTGTTTGCCGGGGAACGAAGATCTTTCCGCGGAGGCACATGCCGCGTCGCTCGGGAGCGATCCTCCGCAGGCCGCGGATACGGTTTCCGTCGACGGTCTCGTTGACGCGTCCGGCAACTCCCTGGACGGCGACGGCGACGGGGAAGCTCAAGGTTCTGCCACGGACGATGTGGATGGCACTGACGATTACGACTGGTCGTTCGGGACAACAGATGAAATCAATGACACGGTTCCGGAGATCACGAGCATAACTCCCGGAATCCTGGATACGTTCGCGGACCAGGATGCGGACATAACGATTGCGTTCAACATGCAGATGCGTTCCGACACGTTGAACTCGACGAATATCTCCCTCTGGCCCGATCCTTGGTACGAGTTTTGGTTCACGGTCGGAAAGTCGGACGTGATGGAGGGCGATTCCGTGGATCACACAGTCGCGACGATCGGGCATCCCACCATGGTCAGTTCCGACGACAAGGGGTGGACGTACCATCCGGTTGTGACGCGCGGGGTCAAGTCGAACTGGCAGATTTGCATGTTCCCATCGTCCGGGCCGGATGCGGAAGGTACCGGAACATGCGACGTCGACAACGACCGGCCGTATTGCTGCGATGGCGTTTCATCGGACACGGCTTGCTCAACGGGAGTTAGTGGCATCGATCTTCCTGATACAACCGAATAGCCGTTATTGGCCTTCTATGGAAAAATCCCGGCTCACGATTATCCTCCCTGTCCTTGCGCTATCGGCCGGCATCGGCTTGGCCTTTGGTCCGCATGTTCTGGCACAAACCGTGGATCCGACCACCGGGCTGGACACGTTCGCGGCTGCCGCTGGGTTTACGAGCCAGGGCGACCTGACACTCATTATTGCTCGTCTTATCCGTACCGCGATCGCGTTTCTCGGAATCCTCGCGGTCGTTCTTGTTCTGTATGGCGGCTTTTTGTTCATGACCGCCGCGGGAAACGACGAGAGGGTCAAAAAGGCCAAGAAGGTGTTCACGAGCGCGATCATCGGGCTTGTCATCATCCTTTCCGCATTTACCATCGTGCAGTTTGTGCTTTCGCAGCTGACGTCCTCGCTGGGTGGCGGTGTGAGCAGTGCGGACGACGAAGGAGGAACGTATGCGGACGGCGGCGGGTCGACCTCGGCCAAGTTTCAACTTTCTTCGGTGAATACGGACTGCGCGGAAGCCATGAAGAACCTGGAGCTTCAGTTCGCGTTTACGAAGTCCGTGGACGAGGCATCCGTGAACGCGGGCGGCATTGTGGTTCGTTCCAACAGCGGGGATCCCGTGGTCGGCACGTACGACGTTTCTGGATCTCGAGTGACGTTTACGCCGTCCGATCCGTGCGAGGAAGATGAAGCGGAGCGATGCTTTATTGGCGGCGCGGATCATTCGATTACGCTTGACGATTCGATTTTGAAGTCCGCGACCGGCACGTCCCTGACGTGTAACGATGAGAAGCCTTGCTATTACGAGTTTACGACAGGATATGGCGTGGACACGTCTGGCCCAACACTTAGCATGGATGCGCCGGAAGACGGGGTTTCGGCATCTTCCGGAGACATTGTCCTTTTACAGACCCTGGCTACCGATGATACGGGTGTTTCCAGTGTTGACTTCGAGGTGGACGGAGAGACGGTGTTTCAAGCAACCCTCTCGGATTCGACCGAGGGATCGTTGACAAAGACGAATTATTTTTTGACGGACGGGACGCAATGGGACACGGCGGGATTTGAAACGGGGACGCATTCCGTTCGTGCAAAGGGAACCGACTGCGCCGGGCATTCTGACACGGCTTCCTCTATCGACGTGATTCTGCGTCCGGCGCATTGCTCGAATGGGACGAAGGACGAGGATGAGACGGGTTCAGATTGCGGTGGCGAGGATTGCGGATCCTGCGACGGGACGACGTGTACCTCTGACGCGGACTGCGCGGATGGGTATTGCGACGAAACGTCAGGTGAGTGCGTCGGAGTTCCTGAAATCGAAGAAGTGTCTCCCGGCGACGGCGCGAAAGGGAATCTTGTCACGATCTCTGGCAATCATTTCGGAACCACGCCGGATGCCGTGACGTTCCTCGGCGATCCAACCACGACCGCGGATGACCAGACCGTGTCGGCCTACGAGTGTAAGGGTTCCGTGCGGTGGTCGGACAATGAGATTGTCGTCCAGCTCGACAGCGCGATGAACGACGGGCCGATTCGCGTGGACACGGCTGATGGGTACTCGGACCAGACAGATGACGATTATGGGCCGACCATTTCGGACTTTGACGTCAACGGTGTTATACGTCCAGGTCTTTGCATGCTCGATCCTGAGGAAGATCTTGGAAACAGCACTGTCAACATTACGGGGAATAACTTCGGATCCTCGCAGGGGACTTCCACTGTCTATTTCACGAAGTATGAAGCCTCGGATTATTTTTCCTGGGCGGATACGGCCGTGTCCGTCGAAGTGCCACTGTTAACCGCCAGGGAATACCAGACCCAGGTGTGGATCGGAGATTACCAGTGCGCGGCCACGGACAGTTCGCTTTCCGGGACCGTGTGCGTGGATGATGCGGATTGTGCTACAAGCGACGGGGAGACATGCGCGACAAAGCAGTGTTCCGATACCCGCATTGCCTGCGCTGTTGATGCGGATTGTCCGGAAGATGGGGAGACCTGCACCTCGCTGCGCCAAGGTTCGAACAAGCTTACGTTTGCGGTTTTGGACGCCTCGGACGGCGAAACTCCGGTCGTGAGCCAGGTGGTCAGCGGATGGGAAGCGTGTTCTTCCGACGATACGCATTGCGGCATGGACGCGGACTGCGCCTCCGGAACCTGCGACGCGGCGGACCGTTGGGGTCCTCCCGGCCAGTACGTGACGATTTACGGAACCTCGTTTGGCACGAGCGCGGGCACTGTTCGGTTTACGGACGAGGCCGGATACGCGATTGGGGACACGGTATTTCCGGAGTCATGCGATGACGGGATTTGGACGGATACTCAGATTACGATCAAGGTTCCAGCTTCCTATACCAACGTGGACGCGGACGGCGACGGGGTCGGCGATCCCATTGAGCCAGGAACGTTCGCGCTGACTGTGAAGTCAAAAACTGCGGAATCCGATTCCATTGACTTTGTGATATTGGATGACAAGCCGGGTCCCGGGCTTTGCAGCCTTGATCCGTCCTCTGGACCGGCAGGCACCACCGTCACAGCCCTGAACGGAGACAATTTCGGATCCGACCAAGGGAGCGGGTACGTTGAGTATTTTGATGGGAACCGCGTGAGTGAAACGGAATCCTGGAACGATGGTCGCATCCTCGCGGCCGTGGACGAGTCCGCGAAGACCGGTCCGGTCGTGGTCGTGACGGACGACGGATATGCGTCGAATCCCTTGAATTTCAGCGTGGGCGACTGTCGGGAGGACGCATCTGTCTGTTCGTCGGGAACCGAGTGCTGCGGCGACGGGACCTGCGGTACTTCCTGCGGAACGGAACGTCCGGTTTCGCATTATGCCTGGACGTTTTCAACCGGAGACATTCCGGCGACGCCGCGCGTGGCCGTCTTTTGTGGAGATCGCGACGATGACGGAACGTATGACGGCGTGTCTCCAGGTCCTTGGGAATCGTGGAGCGCGGCATCCGAGGTGTGTGTGAACGCGTCGGTCACCGCGACCTTCACGGACACAACAGGGAGGGCCATCGTGATGGAGAGCGGGTCATTCGACGGGAATGTGCTCGTACAGACCTGCGACAATCTCGACGCAAAGGATCCATGCGCGAACCTGGACGACCGCGACGATTCCAACGACGGAGTTGTCTCCGGCTCCGTGGTCGCGACCAGCGCGGACGCGTTCGAATGGGATCCAACCGACGATTTTTCGCCAAGCACCACGTACCGTGTCACGCTCCTGTCGGACGGGATTCGTTCCGCGGACGGCGCGGCCATGTCTGCCGATTATTCCTGGGAGTTCACCACGGCCACGGATACGGATCCCTGCGAAGTTGGGGAAGTGTACGTGAGCCCGTCGACGTATACGGCGGTTTCGAAGGACGAGAAGGTAGGATATGCTGCGTCTCCGATTGCGGAAGGCGACAAGTGCGTTCCGCTCCAGTGTGACGATTATGAATGGAATTGGGAGGTTTCAGACGGATCAAAGGCCGAGCTCGCGGGTGATGACCTTGGGCGCACTGACGCGTGTGAGAACACGGTCGTTGCACTGAGGGAAACGGCATCCGGTTCCCCTGTGGACGTCGAGGCCGGCCCCGAGGATGTTCGTGGAAATCCGACGGACGTGGGTGAGCTCACCATCGACTTTACAGATCCTGAGGTGACAAGCTGGACTCCGAGCTGCGACACAGCTTGCATGAACGCGGGCTTGCGCGTGGAGTTTAGCGCGGAGATGGATGCGGATGATCTGGTGGCCGGGAAGACTGTAACCCTGTATCAGTGCGAGGACGCGCTTTGCGACAACGATAAGGATGAGATTGAGGAATTTTCAGGCAGCTACGCGCTTTCCGTGAGCGATGACGCACAGGCCCTTTCGATCGCGCATGACGCATTCGAGCTGGGTACCTGGTATCGAGTGGTCATTTCCGGTGATGTATCCTCCGCATCCGGTGTGGCGTTGTCCGAGTCCGGAAGCAACTGGGGGACGGACGCGAACCAGTCGTTCTCAGATGATTTTTCCTGGACGTTCAAGACCAAGGATTCCGACGTGTCCTGCTCGATCGACCGCGTGGAGGTGTCTCCTTCCTCCGCGTCCGCATCCGTGATCGGGGAGCAGACCGCGTTTGAGGCGCTCGCGTACGGCGCTCCAGACGACTGTTCTGTTTCCGGCCAGCTTCTCGATGCTACGGATTATTCCTGGGATGCATGGACTGCAGAGGATAGCCCGAACGTTTCCGGAACCGCTTCGGACGTGGCTGAGCTGATTGGCGACGGAAGTCTCCTTCTTTCAAGTGCCCTGCCGGATGGCTGTTCTTCCGAGTGCTTGCACACAGGAGCGGACATCACGAGCGACGAGCCGGTGTGCGGCGACGGGCATGTCACGTACGGGGAAGAGTGCGACGGCGGGAGCCGGTGTTCGGATGAATGCCTGAACGTGGGCAATCCCATCGCGTGCGTCGGTCCGATCACCGCAGGTTGTTGTGGTAATAAGATCGTTGACTCTGGCGAGGAATGCGACGATGGGAATTCTTCTGAGACGGACGGTTGTTCCTCAATCTGTCTGAACAATGGCTCGCGGCGCGCGGGTACGACCTGTGGGGACGGGCGCGTTGACCAGTCCGCGACGCTTGGCGGCGAGGATTGTGACGACAACGATGCGAGAAGCGGCGATGGTTGTTCCTCGCAATGCCTTTTCGAAGGCGGTGCGACATTTACGGACGCGTATGCGACCTGTGGGAATGGAACCATCGAGGATGGCGAGGATTGCGACGATTCGAATGCGAAGGACGGCGATGGATGTTCGTCGAAGTGTCTTCTTGAGGGCGCGGGCGCGTGCGCGTTCGAGTGCGTGGGCGGAACGGACGATGGCGAAAACTGCTCGGGCATTGGCGCGGATTGCGATGGCGGAATCTGCAAGGCCGTGCATACCCCGTGCTGCGGGGATAGTGTCACGGATTACGACCGCGACGGAAGGGATGATGCTGAGGATTGTGACGAAGGCGACGCGGACAATGGCGACGGGTGCTCGTCCGAGTGCTTGAGCGAAGGATCGTCCGTCTCGTTCGACGAGCCGAGCTACTGCGGCGACGGCGACGTTGGCACGGGCGAGGAATGCGACGTCTCATCCGAAGCAGTCTTCGACATTGGAAATCGAAGCGTGAGCGTTATCAAGGCTACGGCCCAGCAGGACGTGTTGAATGGCAAGGCCGGGGCGGAGATCACCGCTTCATCGGGCGGCAAGACCGGAACCGCGGAATTGTCCCTTTCCTGTTCCTGCAATTCGGACGCGAGCTGCGGCGATGAATCGGCCTATGGGTGCGGTGCAGGTAGCTGTTGCTTTGCACGTCCCGAATTGAACGACCTGTATCCGGCCGGCGGGGATGACGTGTGTCGCAATACGTCGGTGTACGCGGATTTCTCGGAGCTCATGGACGAGAACTCGTTTGACCCGTCCGGGGATCTGTCCGATCCAAACTTGTATCTGGAACTCATCTCGATCGGCGGAGAAGACGCGGACAGCTCGAATTGTCCCGCGGATTACGTTTCGCTCTCGTTTGTGGGAAATCGGTCCGGATCATGGATTGCGCGCGCGTGGGATTGGGTTGTGGATTCGGTGCGCTCATGGTTTGGCCAAGGGGCTTCCGCGGCCTCGTACGCCTGCTTTGTCCCTGTGACGTATACGCAGACCTCGAGCGACAGCGGCTCACGCGTGAGCTTAAACTTGAAGGACCTTCTGGAGCCCGACGCGACGTATCGCCTGGTGGTCGTCGAGGATTCGGATCCGAGCGACGCGGTTGACGACGGCATTCTGTCCGCGAACCTCGTTGGGATCAACGGGCTTGGTTCTGGCAAGGAATCCGTGACGTTCACGACAAGCTCCAACGCGTGCGAGCTGGAGAAGGTCGGGGTGAGCGATCTCGGCATTTCAGCCGCGTTGAGCGATGAAACTCTTGATCCGAGCGTTGGATATTTTACGGAAAATGGCGAAGTCCATGCGTTGTCCGCGGCTGCCTATACGGTGCGCGGCGGATCCGAGGAGGAGATCGGGGAGATTCCGGGTGTATACGAATGGACATGGAAGTGGGGTTCAGCCGTGTGCGACGACGCCTCGGACAGCGACTGCGAGGAAAATATCGTCTCGGTCTCAGACGCGGATTCGACCTCGTCGACCGCGACCGCGGCCGGAAACTCGGGCCGCGAGCTTGCCGTTGCCACGGCGTCGTTCGTTCCGACAAATACGTTCGGCGAGACCTCAGGCGGAGTAAGCGGCCAAGTCGCGCTTGTCGCGAACGTGTGCGACAACCCGCCATCCGTTGGGTATCCATACACGGACTCCATCTCGAATTTCAGTTTCTTCTATTGTCGGGATGCAGGCGATGCGTCCACGACCGAGGATGATTTGCCGGAACTCGACGCGCCCGTGGACGTCACGTCGGCTTCAACCGACATCATCCAGGAGGTCATCTTCAAGGTGGCGGGAACGGCCGATGCGATCGGCGTCAGGGTCATGAGGAACGAGTCGTACCTTTCCCCATCCGCTTGGTACGAGGAGCAGGGGTTCGACGGATCGCCGTCATCCGACGAGTTGGACGGATACGAGGCTGTGCGCGACGGGAACACTCTGTATGTCGCGGCCGCGAACCACGTGCAAGTCGGAACGGCCAACCGTATTTATCCGAACATCTACGTCATTTCTTACACCGCGAATGCGGAGGAATCGTCCCAGGAAATCTTCGATCAGATTCTTTCCCACTGGATATTCAACGCCAACGATGACACGGTCACGGACACGAACGTCTGCATGGTCGGCGGGGCGTACGCTGCGGATGCGACGACCGGGGAATTGGTTTCCTGCGATTGGGACGCGGACTGCGTCTCCTTGGGTTCCGGTGCCGTTTGCGACGGACAAAAGGCCAAGCTCACGCGCGACATGCGGAGACTCACCAACCTTTCGTCCATGGCCACACTTGTCGGGCAATACGCGGATGAGAATGGCCGCTGTGAGGTCACGGCTGGCCAATCCTGCTCAGCGGACGCGGATTGTCCAGGAACGGAGTCGTGCGTACCCACAGTGCCGTCGCTTGATTCCGGAACCTTCGTACGTTCCTATGCCGTGAGCGCGTGGCCGTCTTGGTCCGCGGAACTCGGAAACGTGCTCGGATCAGCATTGCCGCAGGATCCGATCGACGCGTTCTACGGGTGCGACAGCGACGGATACGAGTCTGCGACCTGCTGGAACGCGACGTCCGCGACGTTTGAGTGTCCGGATGAGTCGCACGTGTACGCGTACCAAAGCTTGGGCGGGACATCCTATCGCCTTTACGCCCAGTTGGAATACGACGCGGCGCGTTGGGCCTACGACATGGACGCGCCAGGTACGCTCGGCGAAGTCGTCGCGGAATACGATTACGGCGGATCCGGGGTCTTGCCTGTTGGATTCTCACGGACCGAGTTGTTGTGCAAGGACGGGAGCACCTACGGCGTCAGTGCCGTGTGCGGCGACGGCGTGGTTGGTTCCGGGGAACGGTGCGAGATCGGAGGGACGGATTCTATTGATTGTACCTACGATTCCAACGGCGATGGAACTGACGACAAGGACGGGAGCATGACGACCGTGTGCCGGAACGATTGTTCGGGATATCTAACGGAAGTGGAGGCTGAGGGAGAGACATATGGAGCGGTATGCGTCCCGTATTCGTGCGGAAATGGGGTTGTTGAACGCGCGAACGGGGAAGCCTGCGACGACGGGTCGTTAAACGGCACCTATGGGCATTGCGGGGACGACTGTACCCTTGAGACTGCCTTTTCCTGCGGGGACGGCTATCTTGCCGGCACGGAACAATGCGATTGCGGCGAGGTCTCCAACTATTCGGATGTGATGTCCGATGCCGCGAGCTGGGCTTCGATCAACGACTGTAAGACGTCGAATGGCCAATGGAAGCGGCTTGCGGCCGGAACCTGTTCCTGGGATTGCACGTATCCGGGTCCGAGCTGTGGCGACGGGGAAGTGAACGGGTCCGAGGAATGCGACGGGGGTTCGGAGACGTGGACCGGAGCGCTGTGTGCGGATGGCAGCGCGTGTTCTTCCGATAGCGATTGCGATGACGGATCCGTTTGCGGTAACGGCGGAGCCGTCTGCGGTACAGGCGCGACCTGCATCGGTGGAACTGACGATGGGTTGAAATGCGATGACGCCTCGCTCGCGGACAAGGATGGTACGGACGAGGGCACGGATTGCGATTCCGGGGCCTGCTCTGACGCGGCCTACGCGCTGACCCGAACCCGAACCTGCGCGACGAGCAGTGCGGCAGAATGTACCTGGAACACATGGACTTCCTGCGTCAGTGCGGCCCAATACTGCGGGAACGGAACCGTCGAGGGAACCGAGGCGTGCGACGACGGGAATAACGATGAGACGGACGCCTGCACGGGCGGATGCGTTGAGAACGCTTGCGGCGACGGAAACGTGTACGTCGGCGTGGAGTCGTGCGACTCGGGGTCGAAGAATGGCATTGAGTGCACGCCGACGTATGGGGGAACGTGCAACTATTGCACGTCATCCTGCACGTACAAGACCAAGTCTGGTTCGTACTGCGGCGATGGAATCATCAACGGTTCCGAATACTGCGATGGAAGCTCGGTTTCGGGATTGTGTATTGATACGTCTTCCGGGGTTCCTGACCGATCTGGTTCCTGCACCGCGATAAACATCGGTACGACCTCAGGGTGTGATTCTGGATATACCTGCCGGTCGGTTGGCATTTGCAACGGAGGAGATGACAACGGGACGTTCTGTACCCTTGACGCGACGGCTGGCACAGACACGTTTGTCTGCGGTACGGGCGGGGAGTGTGTGCCTCCGACCTGTTCAGACGATTGCTCAAGCACGTGTCCGGACCAGTATGTCACCGCCTCCATCCTTGCGCAGACCGAGGAAATCGGTGCCACGGCCGAGGAAGGCGTGAGCCTGTACGATTATCAGTCTGAATATTCACCGGACAACGCGGTGCTGTACCTTCCCGCTTGTTCGGTTGCAACCGGACTTCAGGCAGACGTGGACACGAGCGGCACCATCGCGCCGACCGTGGCTGTCGTGTTCGCCACGGACTTGAGCAACAGCATGGGATGGTCCGTGGATGCGAGCGATTACGACGAGACCGCGCCGGATCGGCGCATCGACTACGTGGTCGACGCGCTGCGTGACGGCATTGAGGCCTTGTACGATTCCGACGTTGCGGACATGCGCATCGGGGCCGTGGGATTCAGCGGGGCCTTAGACAACACGACGAGCGAGTACGATTTCAACGTCGACTCTCCGGGCTACTACATCGACTATGATCCGGTGGGCGAGTCGTATCTTCTGAGCAAGACGTACGAGTCGGACCTTGTCGCGGCCGTGGAGAATTACAAGCTCGACCCAGGCAACACGGACACGGATTACAGCGACTATGCGAACGCGCGTCCGCCGCGCTACCTGCTGCAATGGACTCCGACGTACAAGGGCGTCGAGGCAGCCGTGAAGATGCTCGAAACCTCCGATGCGGACGTGAAGGTGTTGGTTCTTCTGTCGGACGGCAACCTCACGCACGACAAGGACTGGACGTACTGCGAGACCGCGGACGAATTATCATCGTGCGTCCAGCAGATTCGTAAGGAACTGATTACCCCAAATTCCGACATTCGATTCTACTCCGCCGCCATCACCAACTCTTCGGTCGAGGCAGGGTACATCGCCCACATGTCGAGCGATACTTGCGGGTCCAGTTATTCCTCTGTATCGGATTGTGAGGGATCTTACTTCCACCAGGCAGCCACGGCGGACGAGATTTCCGGAATGTACGAGGACGTCGTTTCCTCCGTGCTGGACCTGACCTTCTCTCTCACAACGGAGGCGTCGGGTGTGGTAGAGACCACGATTGGCTCGGTCAAGGACGGACGCGACCAAACGCTTCCGTTCCCGGAGGACTTCGCATGCACGGGATCGGACATGACTGTTCCATTCACCGTGGACTTCAACGGCGGCGGGACCGTAACCCTCAATAATTTCAACTTCACGTATTGCCCAGCACCCTGATATGTACGACGACGGATCGGAAAGCGGATCGCCGCGCGCTTCCTGGAAGCTTGCGGCTATGATCGCAGGCGCGGCAACATTGGCCATCGTGATTGTGGTCGGGGCCGTATGGTTTGCGCGGTCAAGGCAGGAGGCACGGATCGGCGCCGAGATCCTGTCTCGAGTCGAGTCGCGTCTCGACAAGGCCATTGCAGAATGCGCGGACGAAGCGAATCCGGACGCGTGCCGGGAGCGGGAGGTATCCCTTGCGGCTACGTCCGCCGGATCCGTCGCGCTCTGTGACAAGTTGGACGGGGAAGCGCGCGACGGCTGCATTTGGGACGCGGCCGGGCAGGCGAAGGATCCGACGATGTGCTCGCGAATTTCGGATCAGACTCGGGCATCCGTCTGTTCGGACGCGCTGTATGCCAAGCTCGCCATGGAGAGTAAAGACGCGCGCCTTTGCCAGAAGATTTCGTCCCAAGACCTTGCAAAGGGCTGTGAGGGAGTGGTTGACGGACCCGTGACCGCGGAAACGTGCGCAGCACGGGGCGAAGACGTCACGGTCTGCGATAAGCTTCGGGCATATGAGGCCGCGGTCGCTTCCGAGGATCCGGCCCAATGTAATTCTCTCGCCGAGGATAACGGACGCAATCTCTGCCTCGAGGCCGTCGGAAGCGGCGATCGCGACCATGACGGATTGTCCGCCGTGGAGGAACAGGTGTACGGAACGTCGGACACAAATTCGGACACGGACGGGGACGGCTTCACGGACAGCGCGGAAGTTCAGAACGGTTACAATCCTAACGGGCCCGGTCGGCTCTAATGTCTATGTTCGACAACGTCAAGCAGCCGGAAGACATCTTTGAGGGCGTGGAAGCAGCTTCTCCGCCGCCTATTTCGTTGCCGGAATCCGGCTCCTCCATTCCTCCCGTGATGCCGCCGATCGAGGAGGTTCGGGGGAAGTTTCCCTGGAAGGCGATTGTGGTTGTCTTGACCGTCGTTCTGGTGATTGGCGCGGCCGCCGCCCTCGCGTATGTCCTCATCGCATCAAGGACTCCGGTTGGACCCGAGATCGACAATGCGCAGGCAACCAATCCGTTGCCAACCGTACAGGAAAAGCCTGTTACCGCGGTTCAGGACGCGCCATCGCCAGCCCCTTCCGTCGTTGCGCCTACGGATCGCGACAAAGACGGCCTGAGCGACGCGGATGAGGCGAAGCTTGGGACAAGCCCCACGTCCCCCGATACGGATGCGGACGGGTTATTCGACAAGGAAGAGGTTCAGACGTATCACACGGATCCATTGAATCCGGACACGGATGGGGATGGGTATCTGGATGGAGGCGAAGTGAAGGGCGGGTATGATCCAAATGGACCCGGTAAGCTGTTTGGCGTGCCGGCAAATTAATGCGTAATCCTATGGCAGAGCAGGGGAATCCCCAGCAGCGAATTGAGCAGCCGGCAGGCGCGGGATCTTCCGTGGCAGAACCGGCATTCTTCGTGATGCCGGAAGACTACCGTCATGGCGCGACTGGAAAAAAGATGGCAGTGCCAGAACCTCCGTCTGATAAATCATCGGCTCCCACGGCTCCTCCGGCTGTTCCCGTACCTCCTCGCCCCACGCTTTCGGGACCGAAGAAGGGAATGCCGCGGCATATCAAGGCGCTGCTTGTTTCCGGCGTCATTCTTCTTGTTGGTCTTGGCATTGCCGGATATCTCGTTATCCGTAACACGAAGGCTCCGGCTCCAGCTTCCACGAAGCCCGCGCCAGTAACGACAACGCGTCCGGCCCCGGAAACGAAGCCGAGCGTTCCATCAAAGCCAACGACGACGGAAACACCCGCTCAGACGCCAAGTCCATTTCCAACAGCAAAGACATCGGGGACGGATACGGATTCCGATGGATTGGCTGACCTTGAGGAATCGTTGGTTTATGGGACGAATCCGCGGCTTCCTGATACGGATGGGGATGGATTTTTGGACGGGAACGAAGTCTTTCATCGCTATAATCCCGGGGGGACAGCACCGGGGGCGTTGGTTGAATCTGGACTCGTGAAGGTGTTTACAGGTCCGGCTTCGGATGCCGCCTGGTATCGCATTTTGTATCCCTCCGTCTGGTCTTCTTCGGTTTTGACACTCGATTGGGGATCCCCAACGACGTTCGTCGCGACGACAGGGGAAAAGATGACAGTGACAGTTTTCCAGCGTCAAGCAGGCATGGCGTTTGCGGACGAAATTGCGAAGCAGCGCGGCGAAACAGGCGCGTTTGCGGCTGGAATCACCAAGAACGGATACGCGTCGCTTACGAGCCAGGACCAGCTGACGGTGTATATCGACGGGTTTGCCGGATCAGAAGTCGGTGCCGGATATGCGGTAAAAGTTACATACGATCTTGGAACCAAAACCTCGGTCGATTATCTCCAGACGTTTAAGATGATGGTGAATTCACTCGAATGGCTTTGATTCGCGCGGAATTGAACCAATCTCAGCTTCGAGGAGGACAACACATGCCTCTTCGGTTGTTTCGACATGTCTTGTCCGAGTGCGGCCAGGCAATTGGCGGGCGACGCGAGGTAACGCTTTCAGTTGCCTTTGTTGGAGATCGGGAAATGCGTCGATTGAACCTGGAATGGCGTGGGAAGAATAAGGTGACGGATGTCCTCTCGTTTGAGGACGTCGGAGAGGTATTGGTCTGCTATCCTCAGGCAAGGCGGCAGGCAAAGGAGCGCCGACATTCGACGCGTGATGAAATTGTCTTTCTGCTCGTCCACGGCATCCTGCACACCTTTGGTTTTGATCATGTGCGGTCGACGGACGCCAAACAGATGTTTGTGCTTCAAACAAAGATTCTTGAACGCCTGAACGTTGATCCTACGGTATGATCCACCCTCGTGATTTTGTCCAAAGCATGCGGAATGCCGCGCGTGGCGTGGCTGTCACGTTCCGTCATGAACAGAGTTTCCGGCTTCAGGTGCTGGCGGCCTTGGTGGCGATAGGGGCTGGATTGTATTTCAAGATTCCTAGCTCGCATTTTCTCATCCTGCTCATGATGGTCGCGGCTGTGCTCTCGCTTGAAATCGTTAACAGCGTCTTTGAGCGGATCATCGACGGGTTCAAGCCGCGCATCCACCCAATGGTTCGGGACGCAAAGGATCTTATGGCGGGTGCTGTGCTCATTGTCTCTGTTGTTTCCGTTCTGGTTGGTCTTGTTATTTTCTTGCCGCATCTAGAACAGCTTGTGGCTGCCGGCTTTTAGCAGGTATACTGTCAACGATAGTACGCATATGGCTGAAGAAATGTTCGTCGGACTTGATATCGGTTCTCATGCGATTCGCGTCGCGGTCGGGAAGCCGGTTCCCTCGGTGGAGGGCAAGGAACAAATGCACGTGATTGGGGCGGTGGAGATTCCGTCCGTTGGCGTGAACAAGGGCACGATCACCGGCATTGAGGATGCTGTTTCTTCGGTTTCAAAGGCACTTGAACAGGCGGAGCGGCTTACGGGGCTTCCGTTGTCCGGCGCCTGGGTCGGCATTAGCGGCGCACACATCATTTCCCAGGAAAGTCGCGGAGTGGTTGGCGTGGCCCGGTCGGACGGGGAAATTCGCGAGGAGGACGTGGAGCGGGCCGTGGAGGCCGCGCGAACCGTGGCGACCCCGACGAATTACGAGATTCTGCACGTGATTCCGAAGAGTTTCATCGTCGATGGGCAGCGTGGCATCAAGGATCCGGTCGGCATGAATGGAATCCGTCTGGAAGTGGATGCCCTTATTATTCAGGGACTTTCTTCACAGATTCGGAACCTGACGAAATGCGTGTATCGCACCGGGCTGGATATCGAGGACTTGGTCTATTCCATCCTTGCTACGTCTGAGGCTGTCGTGACCGGGCGCCAGAAGGATTTGGGCGTATGTGTGCTCAATATCGGGGCTGCGACTACGAGCATGGCTGTGTTTGAGGAAGGGGACGTGCTGCACACAGCAGTCCTTCCAGTTGGCGGCATGCATGTCACAAGCGATATCGCGATAGGGCTTCGCACGTCGCTCGACGTGGCAGAGCAGGTGAAGCTTCGTTGCGCGACCTGTCGTCCGGATGAGGTTGGGAAGAAAGACGAAATTGATTTGGCTGAATTTGGCGGAACCGAGTCGGAAATCGTTGGGCGTCGGTTTGTCGCTGACATTACGGAAGCACGCGTGCAGGAGATATTCGAGCTTGTCGACAAGGAGCTCCAGAAAGTGGAGCGGTCCGGGATGCTGCCGGCCGGCGTAGTTCTGACCGGAGGAGGAGCGAAGTTGTCGGGAATTCTTGAGGTCGCGAAGAGCTCACTTCGGCTTCCTGTTTCGCTTGGCACGCCAATTGGCATCTCGTCCGTGATAGAGCGGGCGCATGACCCCGCTATGTCTACGGCCATTGGTCTTGTGCTTTGGGGTCAGACCATCCGCGGTGTGGGTGGCAAAAGTAAGCTCGGAGGCGTTTTAGCAAAGTTCAAAGGTGTGGATAAGTTGGCTGACGGAATCAAGAAAATGTTTCGTTCATTGAAGCCGTAAGACGCGCCAATTGCGAATCTTGGCGTGTTTTTTGTTTCTGCTTGACACCCCCTTGGCACGGCCCTACAGTTGTTTAAGAATTCTGCTCAGGTAAGCGCCATTTCGAACAATTAATGTGTTCACAGTGAACAAGCGAATAACGCATATGGGTGAAGTTAAGCCCGACATTGAGACGTTTGCAAAGATCAAGGTCGTTGGAATCGGCGGCGGCGGAGGTGCGGCCATCAATCGAATGATCAGCGACAAGATCAAAGGCGTGGAGTTCATCGTGGTGAACACGGACGTGCAGGCGCTTCACCAAAATCTTGCTCCAAACAAACTTCCGATCGGCAAGACGGTCACGCGCGGTCTCGGCGCGGGGATGAACCCGGACATGGGGCGTCGCGCGGCCGAGGAAAGTCAGAATGAGATCCGCAACGTTTTGAACGGCGCGGACATGGTGTTCGTCACCTGCGGGCTTGGCGGCGGAACAGGAACTGGCGCGGCTCCGGAAGTCGCGAAGCTCGCAAAAGATATCGGCGCGCTGACCGTGGCCGTTGTTACCAAGCCGTTCTCCTTTGAGGGGGCGCAGCGCCGGCGCATCGCGGAGGAGGGATACCAGCAACTGCTTCAGCACGTGGATACCATCATCACGATTCCAAACGACCGCGTGCTCCAGATCATCGACAAAAAGACTTCGCTTCTCGATGCCTTTAAGGTCGTGGATGACGTGCTGCGCCAAGGCGTGCAGGGCATTTCCGAGCTGATCACGATCCCAGGCCTCATCAACGTGGACTTTGCGGATGTGAAGGCCATCATGGAGAATTCCGGATCCGCGCTTATGGGCATTGGCCGGGCGACCGGGGAAAACCGTGCGGTAGAAGCGGCTAAGCAGGCGATTGCCTCGCCGCTTCTCGAGGTGGCGATTGACGGGGCCAAGGGCATCCTGTTTACGATCACCGGCGGTACGGACCTTGGCATGCACGAGGTCGCGGAAGCCGCGAAGATCATCACGGGTTCGGCCGATGAGGACGCGAAGGTGATTTTTGGAGCAAACGTTGACGAGAACATGAAGGAAGAAGTGCGCATTACGGTCGTCGCGACTGGCTTTGACAGCCGTGAGCGCCGCACGGCCGCTCCAGGAGTCGTTGAGATTCAGGCGCAGAACACCTGGACGCCGTCCTCGCTGCGTGTGCGAGAGGAAGACCCGCGTGAACGTCACATGGTGCCGAAGCCATCTGTGGGATATGTTCCGTCCCAGCGTCCGGCTCCGGTGGCTCCGCCGACTCCTGTCTATACTCCAATGCCGCGTCCAGCGCCGGTTCCCGTGGCTCCAAAGCCCACGACCGAGGAAGAGGAAATTGAGATCCCGGCGTTTATCCGCAAGAAGATGATGTAGGGTGGTATAATGAGGCGGCTGAACCATCAGCCGCTTTTGATATGCGATGTCCCGTGTGCAACAACTCAGACACGAAGGTCGTTGACTCACGTCTTTCGACGGATGGCATGAACGTTCGACGCCGTCGCGAATGCGAGCGGTGCAACTTTCGATTTTCCACGCTTGAGGAAATGGAGTTGCTCGATTTGACCGTCGTGAAGCGGGATGGGCGTCGGGAGGCGTACTCGCGGGAAAAGCTCGTGCGCGGCCTTGAAAAGGCACTTGAGAAGCGGCCGTGCACCGAGATGAGTCTTCAACAGCTTGTTCATAAGATCGAGCGTGATATCCAGAAGAAACGTCGCGGTGAGCTAACCACGAAGGAGATCGGCGAGATCCTCATGAAGCACCTGAAGGGTTTTGATAAAGTTGCCTACATTCGTTTCGCGTCTGTGTATCGGTCGTTCGACGACGTGAAGACGTTCGAACAGGAATTACGATCGCTTCTTTCTCCGACAAAGGCCGCGAAGCCGCGACAAAAAGGAAAATGATATGGAACCGACTTCGCGTCTTTCCGGTATTCACCAGACGATCCTGATCGTAGCCGTTGCCTCGGCTGCGGTTATCGGATCGGTTACAGGCGCGGTTGGAGCCGTGCTTATGACCGGCGCCATCAACGCGTCCGACTTGTTTGGACCATTTTCTGGGAGGGACAACGCCGTGATGATGGATCGCCATATCGCGGATTTGATCCAGGAGGAAACAGCGACCATTTCTGTGGTAGACAACGTCGCGCCATCGGTCGTAAGCATCATCATCAAGCGTCCGAGAGGTGTTTCCTATCAGGATCAGTACCAGTCTGATTTTTTCGATCCATATGATATTCCTCCGGCCCTGACGCCGGAGGAGGCCGGCCAGCTTGTGGAAGTTGGAGGAGGTACGGGCTTTTTCATGTCCGAGGATGGATACGTGGTCACAAACCGTCATGTGGTCAGCGATGCGGACGCGTCATTTATAGTCGTGACGAGCGAAGGCAGGGAGCTTCCGGCGACCGTGGTTGCCAAGGATGCATTTTTGGACATTGCGGTTCTTGATGTTGGGGGCGACGGTTATCCGGTCGCGAAGCTCGGCGATTCCGATAATCTGCGGCCGGGTCAGACCGTGATCGCGATCGGCAATACGCTTTCCGAATACCGTAACACCGTGACCAAGGGGGTCGTCTCCGGAATGGATCGGCGTGTGGTTGCCGGGGAGTATGGATCCGATGAGGTCATCGAGAACGCGATCCAGACCGATGCGGCCATCAATTTGGGAAATTCCGGCGGTCCGCTCATCAACCTCCTCGGCGAGGTCGTGGGCGTGAATACGGCCGTGAGTTTTGAGGGACAATCCATTGGGTTCGCGATTCCAATCAACGACGTGAAGAAGGTGGTGGATGACATCCGGCAGTATGGACGAATCGTGCGTCCGTGGCTCGGAGTGCGGTACGTCTCGCTTGACGAAGAATTTTCATTGGAGCACGGGATTGCCTCCACTGTCGGTGCCCTCGTCGTCCCGGGCGAGGATGCTGCATCCACTCCGGCCGTGGTCGTCGGGTCGCCTGCGGACTTGGCAGGGATTGTCGCGCAAGACATCATCCTTTCGGTAAACGGGATCGCGATCAGCGAGGATCAACCGCTCGGTTCTCTTATCGCGGATTGCGAACCCGGACAAACAGTCGAGATGCGGGTCGCGCGTGGAAACGATATTTTGACTCTCAATGCGACGTTGGGGGAACTGGGGGATTAGTCGTCCTTATGGATGTACGGGGTCGTCACGGATTACGGATCACTTCGGATGTACGGATTAGGTACGAGATAGACCGTCTCGGCGGGGTGCGGGGACCCCGCCTATAACTTCGCAATCGGTCGGGTCTTCGTCGAAGCCGGACAGGTCCGCACCCCGCCTATCCGTAATCCATGACGACATCCTGCGTGTCTGATCCGTAAATCCGTATACATCCGTAATCCGTGACGACTTTCACACACCTATGAAACGCACCAAAATAATCTGCACCATCGGGCCAGCATGCGCGAGCAAATCAGCGATTCGTTCCATGATCCGTTCCGGCATGAACGCGGCGCGATTGAATTTTTCGCATGGCACTCATGCGGAACATGCCGAGCTGTACCGGATGGTCCGTGCCGTCTCGCGCGAAGCTGGGGAACCCGTTGCGGTTATCGGTGACCTGCAGGGGCCGAAGATCCGGATTGGAGAGTTGCCCGAGCAGGGAATCGAGCTTCGATCCGGCGAAACCTTCACGCTTCCGGTCACGTATCCGGGCTTGTATCGCGACTTGAAGAAAGGCGATCGCGTTCTTATCGACGACGGTCTCATGGACGCGACGTACGTGTCAGGTTCCGTTGGAAAGGTCGTCCTGCGAATGGTGAACGGCGGGGTCGCGACCTCGCATAAGGGCATGAACTTTCCGGACTCGACCCTGCGCGTATCCTCGTTGACGGCGAAAGATAAGGAAGACGTGCGGTTTGCGGTCAGGCTTGGCGTGGACTGGATCGCGCTTTCATTCGTTACGAGCGCGAAGGACGTGCTTGCGCTCAGGAAGCTCGTTCGCAAGGAAGGCGCGGGGAAGCGCGGGTTCGTTGAGCCAAGGATCCTCGTGAAGGTCGAGAAGCATGAGGCCATCGCGCGGTTTGACGAGATTTTGGCGGTTGCGGACGGGATTATGGTCGCGCGCGGAGACCTTGGGGTCGAAACTCCAGCCGCGGAAGTTCCGATTCGTCAAAAGGAGATCGTGGACAAGTGCCGGCGTATTGGAAAGCCGGTCGTTGTCGCGACCCAGATGCTCGACTCGATGACGCGAAATCCCCGTCCAACCAGGGCCGAGGTATCCGACGTGGCAAACGCGGTGTGCGACCACACGGACGCCGTGATGCTTTCTGGCGAAACCGCGACAGGAAAATATCCGAAACAGGCTGTGGGCATGATGGCTCAGGTTGTCGAGGAAACGGAGTCGTCGCCATTTGACGACGTGCTGATGAGCGAACATTTGCTTGAGTCGCGCGTCGGGAACGTGAGCCATGCCTTAAAGACACTCGCCGCAGGGAAGCACATCGACGGCGCCATTGCCCTTGTCGCATCCGC
>Ga0172379_10002498_pt1 | contig 32169 bp, 29 predicted proteins | sample GrowelOW334metaG_FD_119756 | JGI IMG/M metagenome (GOLD analysis project Ga0172379, IMG submission 119756) | Groundwater microbial communities from an aquifer near a municipal landfill in Southern Ontario, Canada - Groundwater well OW334 metaG | ecosystem: Environmental > Aquatic > Deep...
AAAACCCTCTCTACGCATATTTTCAAGCAGTATAGCTATGTGAAGTTCTCCTCGGCCATATACTTTAAAAAATGAAGGGCCAGACTTATCTTCTTGATCTGGAGAAAAATCAACCTTGAGCCCAACGTTTATTTCTAATTCTTTCTCTAGTCTTTCTTTAATTTGTCTAGAAGTAACAAATTTACCCTCTTTCCCAGCAAAAGGAGAATCATTCACCAAAAAATTAAGAGAGAGAGTTGGCTCATCAATAGCAATATGTGGTAATGGTTCGACACTTTCATCTTCACACAATGTTTCTCCAATATAAATATCTGGAATTCCAGCCAAAAGAATAATATCACCAGAAGTTGCAAAATCTGTCTCTTTTCTATTTATACCTTCAAAAACAAAAAGTTTAGTAATCTTCCCCCGACGTGTCCCCTCCTGCCCATTAATATTATTACCTTTTACGAAAATCTGACTACCGGATACTATTTTCCCGGAATAAATCCTAGCTACTGCCATTCTTCCTAAGAAATTATCATAACCTAAGTTGAAAACTTGCGCAGACATTTTTCCTTCCTCATTGATAGAAGCAGGTGGAACTTTTTCTAATATTAAATCTAATAAAGGAGAAAGATCATCAGATTTATCATCTAAATGTCTAAATGCTTTTCCTTGGCGACCAATTGCGTAAATCGTTTCGAAATTTGCCTGCCCTTCGTTTGCGCCTAATTCAAAAAATAATTCTAAGATCTCTTCATGCACCCTATGTGGATCAGCCGCTGGCTTGTCTATTTTGTTTATGACAACTATTGGCTTAAGACCCAATTCCAAAGATTTTTTTAGAACAAATCTAGTCTGTGGCATTGGTCCTTCTACGGCATCCACCAGTAATAACACAGAATCAATTGCACGCAAAACACGTTCTACTTCTGAACCAAAGTCAGCGTGACCAGGAGTATCTACGATATTTATCTTCGTATCCTTATAGTAGATAGAAGTGTTTTTAGAATAAATAGTAATACCACGCTCTTTTTCTAGATCGTTTGAATCCATAGAAAGTCCTTCATCTTGAAGTCCACCATTTTGCTTCATTAATGCATCGGTCAAAGTAGTCTTGCCATGGTCCACGTGAGCTATTATTGCTATGTTTCTGATTTCCATATTTTTATATTTTTATTATTGTATAAACGCCTGCCTGCCGGTAGGCAGGAAACAAAAAAGCCCTAAGGCCTTTTTGAAATATATTTTATAATAACATAATTTTTATAAAACTACAAATTTGTGCGTCGGGAAGGATTCGAACCTTCGTAGCCCGAAGGCGACAGATTTACAGTCTGTTGTAATTGACCACTCTACCACCGACGCATGCATACAAAATAACACAAAAAACTTTTTTTTGCATCTTTCTGCTCTCTCCTTGTTTAAGGAGAGAGCTAGGATGAGGTGAATTGATTAAACAGAAGATCTAGATCTTGTTCGGATTGAACTTTTGATTTTACTTACTCGTCTTTTAGTGTGTTCTTTTTTAATTTCTACAGTAATATCATTGTTTTTCTCTGAAACAATGACTGTGTCCCCTTTTAGAACCTTATTTGAAACTATAAGAGAAGCAACGGTATTCAAAATCTTATTTTGAATTAAGCGGTTTAGTGGTCTAGCACCGTAATGCGGATCATACCCTTCTTTCGCTAAATACGAGAGTGCCTCATCAGAAATTTCAAAATTTATTCCTTTAGCTTTCAAACGATCAACCACAACCTTAATTCGCAAACTTACTATTTCCTTGAGAGCATCTTCCGATAAGACATCAAAAACAATAATTTCATCCAAGCGATTTAAAAATTCCGGACGGAAATTATCTTTGAGTGCTTCCATGACTTTCTCTTTCATATTGCCATAGTCTTGTTTATCAGAATTATTGGAAAATCCAATTGACTCCATCTTTTCTACGAATTGCGAACCGATATTGGAAGTCAAAATTATAATTGTATTTTTAAAATTAACTACTCTTCCCTTGCCATCGGTCAATCTTCCCTCATCAATGACTTGCAGAAGCATATTAAAAACTTCAGGATGAGCTTTTTCAATCTCATCAAAAAGTATTACAGCATATGGACGATGCCTGACAGCTTCTGTCAATTGACCAGCCTCATCATAACCCACGTATCCAGGAGGTGACCCAATAAGTTTAGACATAGAATGCTTCTCTGTATATTCAGACATATCTACGCGGATGATCGCGCTATCATCATTAAACATGAATTGTCCAAGTGCTTTGGTGAGTTCTGTCTTACCGACGCCAGATGGACCTAGAAAAATAAATGAGCCAATCGGACGATTTGGATCTCCTATACCAGCGCGGGAACGACGGATAACATCAGCCACACGCTTTATAGCAGCATCTTGACCCACGACTCTCTTGTTTAACTCTGCTTCCATTTTCTCAAGCTTCTCACGCTCTTCTCCAAGCATCTTGGTAAGAGGTATGCCAGTCCAACGAGCAACTACCTCGGCTATGTCTTCAGCCGTAATTTCTTCTTTTAAGATTCTGCGAGATTTTTGCAATTTCTTTAATCTTGCAAGTTTTATATCCAATTCTTTTCGAAGTGTGGGTATTTTCCCATAACGTAACTCAGCAGCGCGAGCAAGATCTGTCTTCATTTCCGCATCTTCTGCTTCTAGGCGAGTAGCTTCGAGTTCTTTCTTTATTCCTCTGATTTCTAAAACAATCGCTTTTTCATTCTGCCATTTCAATTCGAGTTCTTTTGTCTTTTCAGATAAATTACCTATCTCTTTGTCTATTTCTTTTATTCTATTTTTTATTTCAATAATCTTTTCTTTTTCTTCTTTAGTTTTTTGTTCTAGCAAACTAGCAACTTCTTTTTTAAGAGCTTCCTTTTCAATTTCTAAACGCATTGTCTTTTTGTTCGCATCTTCTAAGATCGGTGGCTTGTTTTCAAGCATTATTTTTAGAGAAGAAGAAGCTTCATCAATCAAGTCTACAGCCTTGTCCGGTAAAAATCTGTTTGTAATATAACGAGATGAGAGATTAACGGCAGCTACGATAGCATCATCAGTAATTCGTATGCCATGGAAAAGCTCATATCTCTCTTTGAGTCCTCGTAGGATTGTAATTGCGTCTTCTATGCTGGGTTCATCGATATAAACCGGCTGAAAACGACGCGCTAAGGCTGGATCTTTCTCAATATGTTTTTGATATTCTCGTAAAGTCGTTGCGCCAATAGCCCGGAGTTCCCCCCTAGAGAGTGCCGGTTTCAACATATTCGAAGCGTCCATTGTACCCTCAGCCCCTCCCGCGCCTACAATAGTATGAATCTCATCAATAAAAATAATTATTTTTCCAGCAGATCTTTCGATCTCTTTCATTAGACCTTTTAATCTCTCTTCAAACTCTCCACGATACTTTGTACCAGCCACAAGCATCCCTAAATCAAGAGAAACAAGTTCTTTGTCTTTTAAAGATTCCGGAATATTATTCTTTGCAATCAACTGAGCTAGTCCTTCCACCACAGCAGTTTTACCAGTCCCCGCTTCACCTATTAAGATAGGATTATTTTTTGTTCGGCGAGAAAGTATTTGCATTATACGGGTAATTTCATTATCCCTACCGATAACTGGGTCCAGTTTATCTTCCTTTGCTAGCTTAGTTAGATTGCGAGTATATTTCATTAATAATTTGAATTTCTTTGGTTCGGAAACATCCGTAATATTTTGACTGCGAAGTTCTTCCAGTACTTTCATTACTTGATCTTTATGAATACGAAATCGCGCCAAAGTCTCTTGCGCCTCACTCGCGACTTCTAGGATTGCGATAAAAAGATGCTCGGTTGAGACAAAGTCATCTTTCATAAATTCTGCTAATTTTGCGGACTGTTCTATGACTTGCGCCAAATCAGGATTAAGATAAATCTGATACGAAGGTGAGATAGTACTGCGAGTTTCTGGTAATTCAATTAATTCTAAAACTGAATCAGTCAAAAGCATTGTGTCTATTTCCAATTTATCTAAAATGGAGTTCACCATAGATTCATCTTGAAGTAAAAGCGCGCCAAGTAAATGCACAGATGAGACATGGTTCATCCCCCTTTCAATAGCCAATTCATGGGCTTTTTTGATGGCATCTTTTGCTTTAGTTGTAAATTTATTTAATGGTGGCATACAATTATTATATATTTAACTTATGCTTACATTGTACACTATGTGTCAAGTGTAAAGTATTACTGGAGTTTAGATGAAGTGGTGTCTGTCTTTACTACAGCCACTAAAGCATCACTAATAGTTTTGATTGAGACAAAATCTAAAGCGTCATTAAAAAGAGCGATTCCAAGAGCCTCCCCATCTAAATTAAGGACCAATCCTCCAGCATTTGATTTTGTAACATTAATATCAACATTCTTATTTCCTTCATAAATGGAAGAAGAAATGCTGTTGCCAAAAACTAAAACTCTCTGTCCTATTTTCATTTTGTCTAAATTTCCAAAAACTGGCACTGAAAAAGCTATTTTATTTTTTTCATCAAGTGGAGCTCCTATCTTTAAAAAAGAGAATCCGGACTTGTCTGTTGAAATAAAATCAGCTTTGAATTTTCCACTGTCATTTTTTACAAAATAAACCCCTTTGTCAAAAACAAATCCCGCATCAGCTACGATGATTCCATCAGTAGAAATTACGAACCCCCGTCCAGCTGTTACTTCGACAGTTTCAAAATTTATATCCTGTATTTCTTTAGTTATTGAAAATACAGCTGATTTATTTTTTGCAATTACATCCACAATCAGATCCTCTTCTTTGATAACAATTGTTTGGATTGTAGTTTTTCCTTCTACTTGTTGGATCTTTTCAATTGTTTGCTGAACAACACGATTAATAGGTGTAGTAACAGAAACTGGTGCTTGTTGCATTAAAGTCACAGTCGTTATACCTGTTGCAATAGAAGTGATAAAGCTGAGCAATACAGCAAGTAATATGAGTTGTGTTTTATTTAATTCTTTGATGTCCATACTCTAATGATACCATTTTTTTAGTTTAGTCAAAATTTTGGCTAAAACTTTTACAGTATAATCAATATCTTTTTTTGTTGTATCTTTACCTAAAGAAAAACGGACTCCGCCTATCCCTGAATCCACCTGAGAGTCCCTTTTTTGATGAATCGCATTAATAACATAAGAACTCCCACTCTCTCCGCTCTTGCAGGCACTTTTCGAGGACGCCATTATCCCCTTCGCGGAAAGCTCAACCACCAAGAGATCACTTGGAATTTTGGGAAATGTTACATTTATATTATTAGGTAATCTATTTTTTAAATCGCCATTTAGTTGCGGACGTTGGACACCCGATTTTCGGATGTCCAACGCCTGCAACCTCTCAATGAAATAATCACGAAGTTTTTCTAAACGTTTATTTTCTTTTTCTTTTGTATTTTGCGCTATTTTCAATGCGCTAGAAAATTTTATAATCTCTGATAAATTTTCCGTTCCAGGACGAACACCCCCTTCTTGGTCTCCTCCGCCAAATACCTTCGCAAGCTTGATTGTTTTCTTTTTATAAAGAACTCCTACTCTGCCGGCTCCTTCTATTTTTGAACCAGAAAGAGAAAGTAAATCTACGCCTAATTTATCTGTAGTTAAATCTAGATAATTTACCGCCTGCACTGCATCAGTATGAAATAATGGAAAAGTAGTCGAGTTTATTTTTCTAAAATACCTAATTTCTTTTGCAATTTCTTTTATTGGCTGGATAGTGCCGATCTCATTGTTTGCGTACATTACTGACACGAGTACAGTATTTTTTTTTATTTCTTTTTTTATTTTTTTAGGATCCACAATTCCATTTGTTTCAACTGGGACAATTGTGATTTGTGCAAGTTTTCTTTTTTCAAGAAGTTTAAAAGTTTCAATAACTGATGGATGTTCTATGTTGGTCGTTATGATATGAGGCAATCCTTTGTCTTGCCAATTTAAAACCACTCCCTGTATTGCAAGATTGTTACTCTCTGTACCACCACTTGTGAAAATTATTTCTTCTGGTTTAACACCTAAAACACCAGCAACTACCATCCTCGAATTTTGAAGTTTGTTTTTTGCATCTATCCCTGCTGAATGTATTGAGCTTGGGTTTGCTTTTGCACTAGCGGCATAATCAAAATATATATATTTATTTGGTTTTTTATCAAAATCATTATTTGATTTAGGCATAAAAATAGTATACCCAGTTAGTAGATTTTAGCAATGTAATTTTTAAAAAAATTACGCGCTTACGCCTTGCTAAAACTCACTACTGGGTATATATTGAAATCACATGAACACAAAGCTTCAAATTGCTTTTTTTATTTTTATTGGTATTGCCATCCTGTTTGGAACTATTTGGATTATCATTACAGAAAAACGCTTAAAGAGATTTTTTCTTGGTAAAAAAGCAAAAGATTTAGAAGATACCATTGTTTCTCTAGAGAGAGATATTTCTGAATTAAAAAAAACAAGGGATGTCATCCAAAAAGATATTGCCACGATAAATACCAAACTTAAAAAAAGTGTTCGTGGACTTGAAACACTACGCTTTAATCCTTTTCCTGACCAAGGCAGTAACCAAAGTTTTGCAATAGGAATGTTAAATGAAGAAAACGATGGTTTGGTAATTTCCAGTTTATATTCTCGTGAGCGAATGAGCATATTTGCTAAGCCAATAAAAAATGGAAAATCTGAATACGAACTCACTACTGAAGAAAAAGAGGTTTTAAAAAAAGCTCATATAAATAATGGATAAAAATAAACAAAAAGAAAATATAACTAATCGTCCACCAGTCGTAGCAGTCATGGGTCATATTGATCATGGCAAATCTACATTGCTTGATTACATTAGAAAAACAAATGTAGTGGAGAAAGAAACTGGTGGTATAACTCAGACAATTTCTGCTTACGAAGTGCTCCATAAAGACGAAAATAAACAAGACAAAAAAATAACTTTCCTAGACACACCTGGGCACGAAGCTTTTTCAAAAATGCGTGAACGTGGCGCAGAGATAGCTGATATCGCAATCCTTGTAGTTTCCGCAGAAGATGGAGTAAAACCCCAAACGATTGAAGCCTTAAAAACCATCGTTGAATCTAATACCCCTTATATTGTCGCTATAAATAAAATAGACAAGCCTGGTGCAAATATTGAAAAAACCAAGAAAGAATTAGCTGAAAATGAAATTTATTTAGAAAACTATGGAGGCAAAGTTCCTTTTGTGGAAATCTCTGCAAAAACTGGTACGGGCATAGATGACTTATTGTCTCTTATTTTGATTCTTGCAGAAATGGAAAACTTAACTGGAAATACAGAAGAAAATGCTTCTGGTTTTGTTATTGAAGTAAACCTAGATTCAAAACGTGGAATTATGGCGACTTTAATTATAAAAAATGGATCAATAAAAAAGGGAATGACTGTCGTCGTGGAAGACACTATGTGTTCTACTCGTATCATTGAAAACTTTTTAGGAAAAAATATAGATGAGTCTACTTTCTCTTCCCCTATTCGTATTGTTGGTTTTGATAAAATGCCTAGAGTAGGAGCAAAATTCAAAACTTTTCATAAAAAATCAGATGCCATAAAATCCATAGAAGACTTCAAAGAAGGAAAAAATACTGATAATGCAAAAAATAAAAAAGAAAATAGAGAAGAAAATACTAAAAAAATAATACCAATAATATTAAAAGCCGATGTCTCTGGTTCTATTGAGGCTATTGAGAAAGAAATAACTAAAATAAAAAACAAAGGAGAAATTCAGAATGCCGAATTTAAAATTGTAAGTAAAGGTATCGGACCCATCTCTGAATCTGACATAAAAGGAGTTTCTTCTGGGGCTAATATATTGGTTATCGGATTCAATGTAAAAGCTGATAATAGCGCCCTGGAGATGGCAGACAAAAGAGGCATTACCATAAATTTCTTTGATATTATTTATAAAATGACTGAATGGTTAGAAACACAAATGGAAGAAAGAAGGCCGAAAATCGAAACCTTAGAAGTGACAGGCCGAGCAAAGATAGTTCGCGCTTTTAGTCGCACAAAGGAACGCCAAATAGTGGGAGGCAAGGTAACAGAAGGACAGATCAGCTTAAATAGCACTATTAGAATAATGCGCCGAGAATTTGAAATTGGGCGCGGGAAAATTATCAATTTGGAAAAAAATAAAACAAAGGTAAGTGTGGTAGACGAAGGTTCTGAATTCGGAATGATGATCGAATCAAAAATAGAAATGGTCGCCGGAGATATCTTGGAATCGTTTTCAATAACCCAAAAATAATAAATCCCGTACTAAATTTTTGAGTAAAATAAATGGTCGCTATTAATAACAATTTAAAATTTTAGTATCGGGATGATTAAAGAAAATCAGCGGAATCAAAAAGTAGCAAATCAAATTAAAGAATTGGCAGCTTTGTTTTTAGGACGTGAAAATAATAAAACTTCTCTCATCACTGTCACTAGGGCGACCACTTCTCCTGATCTCAAAAGAGCAAGCATATTCATCACTGTTCTTCCTAACTCCAAAGAAAAATCTGCTTTAGATTTTGTAAAACGAAGACTTAAAGATTTGCGAGAGTATTTAAAGAAAAATATGCCGATGAAAATAATTCCTTTCCTTGATGTGGCTATAGATCTAGGAGAAAAGAATAGGCAAAAAATTGACGAACTGCTTAGAAATAGCTAAACTTCTTGAATAGTCTTTGAAAAATGCCTTGCGCAGGCTGACGAGCCGAGCAGAGCAAATTTTCATCAGAAAATTATGTGTGCATTTTAAGAAGAGCTATTCAAGAAATTTTATCAGGCCTGGTAGCCAAGTGGTAAGGCATTCCTCTGCAAAAGGAATATACGGCGGTTCGATTCCGCCCCAGGCCTCAAATGTTAATTTAATAAATTAGGTACACGTACAGTACTATGTTATACTATGTGTATACCTTTTTATGTTCAAAAAAAGAAGTTGGTCGGAAAAACAATTAAAAAATGCTGTAAAGAATTCTAAAAGTTATAGAAACGTAATAAAAATTTTGGAATTAAGACCAACAGGTGGAAATTATGATCAAGTAAAGAAATATATAAAAGAATATAACTTATCTACAAAACATTTTACGGGAAAATTATGGAGCAAAGGACTTAAGCTCCCCTTCAAACCTTTGATAGATCTAGAAGACATTTTAGTAGAAAATAGTAGTTATCAGAGTTTTAAGTTGAAAAAAAGACTTTTTTCAGTTAAACTAAAAGAACCTAAGTGTGAAGAATGTGGTTGGGCTAAAATGTCGGTTGATGGAAGAGTTCCATTGGAATTAGATCATATCAACGGAAATAGGCATGACAATAGATTAAAAAATCTAAGAATATTATGCCCAAACTGCCATAGCCTACAAACAACACATAGAGGTAAAAATACAAAAGCCCAAGTGGCGTAATTGGTAGCCGCGCAAGACTTAAAATTTTGTGACCGCAAGGTCGTGTGGGTTCGATTCCCACCTTGGGCACATTGCGTTAGGCAAGACCTAATGCAAAGAGTTTTGCGCCCTTAGCTCAGCTGGTAGAGCAGATCCCTCTTAAGGATAAGGTCGAAGGTTCGATCCCTTCAGGGCGCACATGCCGGGATGGCGGAATTGGTATACGCGCTAGTCTTAGGAACTAGTGGGGCAACCCTTGGGAGTTCGAGTCTCCCTCCCGGCACACTTGACATTTTCATTCATAAGTGCTATACTGCACCTATGATGAATAAAACAAACAAAAACTTAATAATTTTCAGTTTGGGGATGTTAGTGTTTGTTTCTTTGGTCTCGCCAGTAAGAGTTTCAGCAACGGCTGGCTATGTTGATAATCCCAAACCTTATGTTTTATCCATAAGCCCAGATTCTATTAATAATAACAATATTGGATCAAACATAGTTATCACAATCACAGGAAATGGATTTATCCCAAGTTCTATAGCCAGAGTAAATGGTTCTGACCGCATGACGACTTTCATAGATTATTCTCATCTTTTAATCAGATTAAATTCGGATGACACTCGAAACACAGATGGAATATATATAAATGTTTTTAATGGATTTCCGGGCGGAGGATATTCTAATGCAGAATTATTTACAATAAATAAAATAGTAGCTCCTACTACTAATAACAACTACCCTACTGCAACCAAAGCTACTACATACACGACAAGTAATACTACTAAGACAACTAATACTTATCCAAGTACAAATCAGACAAAAAATACAACGAATACAAGCAGTGACAGTGTAGATGATAATGATACTGAAAAAAGTTACAGCAACCTAGCCTCAAATGCTATCTTTGGATCGACTGGTTTCTTGCCTTCTGGCTTAATACAATGGATACTGTTTGCGATAATTATTTTACTTATCGTCATCCTTTCAAGAAGAGTCTTCGACGCAAAGAAAAAATATGATGAGGCTCCAATGAAGACTCCGTAAAAAACGTTTTGAAATAAAGAAAATCTGCTAAAAAGTCAGCCCTGTAGGGGTTGACTTTTTAGTGTTCGTATGATACAATGTACATTGAATAGAGGCTCGTCGAAAACTCAATATAAGGAAGGATTCCCCTTCCAAAACCTACACGCCCACACGGGCACAGAGCGCTTCAGCGCAAAAGGAGAGGCAATGAGTTGGCTAATAGCTGTAGTGGTAGCAAATTGGATTGAGATAATCCTGTTCGTAGCAACGATGGTGGTAGCATCGTATTTTCTCGCCTACGTGCTATCAGCACGTGACATGTTTTTCACCCGCCTAGAAAGTGGAAATATGAAGTTCATAAAGACTGGGGATGGGCTCAGGAAAATCATCTACAACACGCCTGGATTCGAGTTGGATAAGGACGACGTCTTCGTACCAACAACTGAAAAGAAGGGGCGTCCGTGGCTTGGACTTTACTGGATCGGGCTACCGCCATTCGCAAAGATTCACAAATTTAATATAGTTAAGGAGATCGAAAACCCCGAAGGGGAAAAACCTGGAGATTGGATTCTTCGGGAGAAGGAAGAGGTAACGGTAGACTCATTGAGATTCGTATTTCCAAGACCATACCTCCTTAGGGAGGTGGAATTAAAGGATAGGACATCGGTGGATGTCCTGGTCGTAATAAAGTTTCAGGTTGTTCAGCCGTTCATCCCCGTATTCTTCTTCAAGGGGAAGTTTTTTGAGAACGCCGGGGCTGATATCAGAGCGACCGTGAGTGATATCCTAAAAAGGTACACTCTCGAAGAATTCGTTGTTGCTAAGTCGAAAGGGGAGGCCGACGGAGTCCTGTCGGAAATGAAAAACCCGGAAGGAGAATTTAACAAAACTCTGATCGGGCAGGTAGGACTGATAGTAACAGGGGCATCAATCCCCCAGTATGACCCCTCCGACAAAGATCTCAGGAAGGCGATGAATGCAAGAACCATCGCCGAAGAAAGAGGCCAAGCGAGGGTTGCAGAGGCTAACGCCGAAGCAACTGCCCAAGAGCGCCTAGCAACAGCGCAAAGAATCGAAGTGGAAGAGATGGTTGCAGGCTTCAAGGGAGATACCCTGTCCGCGGCCAAAGTTCTTCGAGCGAAAGCGCTTGCAGGTAAGGATTCAAAAATCTCAACGCTGGTAGACGGTGGAGCATCCCCTGTCGTACCAGTGGGAGGAGGAAAAACATGAACTGGCACCTAGTATGGGTTATCCCCATCATAACGATCTTCGTCATTGTGGGGATGACTGTTAAAGGAGCCTGGTGGAAATGGCTCCTCGGACTAATAGGACTAATTCTCCTAGGATTGGTTCTGTGGTTTGGCTGGTGGCTTTACAACCGCTCAGCCGCCACCGACGAGGCTTCGTCGCAGGCGACGGCAGCGCTAGCGACGTCAACACCACCCCCGACTACCGTGGAGAGAACTCTGTACTTGTTCTCTCCTGAGAAGGAGGTTATCACAGTGCAGATAAAAGATGGAGAAGTGGATTTTTACCCCAAAGGAGGTGGAATAGAAATAATCACTTCCAAAGGGGAAGTGGTCCGGGACTCCCCCGGCACAATTAACCCCCGAAGAAGATTTCCTTCGGGTGAATATAAGATCAAGAAAATAGACCCCAAGACAGTTGGGGTCGAGATCTGGAATTAGGCTACCATAATCGCGTCTGGCCAACGCACAAAAGGGCGACCCTCGAGTCGCCCTTTTTTCTTTCTTAATTTATTTATGATTATTTTTTATTGATTCAAATGCACTGTTCCCTGTTCTGGATTTATCTCACTTTTTGATATCCCTAAAGTACTTAAAACTATATTAAGGATAGTCCAGACTCCCATCATGATAGTAATACCGATGATCCCCCATATCATATGGCTTTTACCCATTGTTTTCTTTTCTTCATTTGCTTGATTTGAGATAAACTCATATACACCATAGAGAAAATAAATTATTGCCAAAGCAAAAAGAAGCTCAATGAGTGGATTTATAATCATGTTATCAACATTCGCGATAAATCCATCCAAGCTAGTGCTTGCAGCAGAAGCTATCTTTGTAGGCAAAAAATCCATATTCTAAATTTAATTCATTATTGTTGATCCTGCTGGAATTACAGTAGGTAAAACAATGTTTGTATTATTGCTATTAGTAAGACCAAAAGTCTCAGTTAAGATATTTACAAGTCCCCATAAAGCTATAATAACAGCCAAACCAATAACTCCATAGATCACTCTATCTCTTCCTTTTTTCTTTGCTTCTTCATCATTACCAACCATGTATTGCACAACCCCCCAAACAAAATAAACTACCGCCAAAGCAATCAAAACTGGAATAACTCCATTAAGTATTGCGCTAATTCTAGCAAACAATGAGTCTGCATCTGTAACCTGTCCACTTCCAATACTAACACCACTAGTACCCACAGCCAAAGCAACTACTGGTGCTAAACTTAAAACAAAACCTGACAATACGATTAATTTCTTTTTCATATAATTTTACTTTTTAACTTTCGACTTTTTTATAATAAACTAATAATATCCTTTAATTGTACCATACATAATAAAATGAAAGCAAAACTATTTATTACAATTTTCACCAGGTGGACAAACTTGTGGGAGAACTGAGGTTTTAATATTAAAAGTACTGCCAAATATACCTACCAATCCCCACACAGACAACATCACCGCTAGGGCGATGATCCCCCAGATCATAAATTGCTTACCTTGTGTTCTCTTATTTTCTTCATCAGCGTTTATTATAAAAAACTGCACTACACCCCATACGAACATAACTATAGCTACAGCAAAAATCAAAGGAATCACAGAGCTATTGATAATCCCAGTGATATAACACAAAACATCTTGGAATTTAGGATTACCTACGAGAGTACAAGTGGTGGCTGCTCCAGTTAGGGGCTCAAGTGTCGGCGCAGAAATACTACCTCCTGAAAAGAAAGTTTTAACCACGATATTTACGAGTCCCCACAAACCAGCGATGACAGCAAACCCAATAACACCATAGATCATCACATCCTTTCCTTTCTTTTTAGCTTCTTCTCCATCGGCAATGACATATTGTACTACTCCCCAAACAAAATAAACCACACCTAACATCACAATAACTGGTATGATTGAATTTAGAATGTCTTGTATTTGACATATTACTTTTCCTATACCATTAGTAGGACACGAAGGTCCTGCAGCGAATGTAATCATTGGAGACAAAACCAAGAAAGAAAACATCAAGATAAATTTGGAATTAAATTTTAATAATTTTTTCATCCCGTTTAGAAGCAGGTCGCGGTCAACAAACCGTGACTATGCCTGATTATATTATTAATTTTTTTATTATCTATAAACATAATTTATATATTAAACTGCGACCGCGGCTTCTAACGGGATTCATGTCCTTTACAATGAAAGAACTGTCGCTGATATCATCTTAGCGATAGCCCATGCTCCTAATAATATGGCCGCGCCGACCAGTGTCCAGACAAGCGCATCCTTGGCTTTAGTTAATTCTGCTGGCTTGCCTTGAGCTTTTACAAAAAGAAAACCGCAATAAATGATAGCTAGAGCTATGACGGGTATACCAATCTTTAATGCTCCTTCTAAAATCTTTTGAATAAAGCTAGGAATTGTATAATTTCCTCCTAATGGATCAACAAGCTTAGTCGTAGAAGTAGTCACTGGCCCACCAATATCTGCATAAAGAACAAAAAATGGTGTAATAAAAAAATAAACCACTGTAATCAATTTGTACCAATTTTTCTTAATGAATTTCATTGTTTTTATTATACCCTGTAGTGAAATTTTTTCAAAATTCTACTACGGGGTTAAAAAGGATTGAAACCAATCCAACTACCTTTATAACCTAAAATCCACAATACTGTTCTAATAATAAGAAAAGCCGCCACTGCGATAATCAATCCAAAAACTGCATTAGAAAAAATATCTTTCGCTTTTTTCCTAGCACCAGCCGAATCCCCGCCCGCAATGACCATTTGAAATCCAGCATAAGCGAACATTATAGCCGCTATGGGTATGACCAAATCAAAAAGAATAAATTTGATAACTGTATTGATGAGTGCCATAAATGCATTGAAATCACAAGGATTCCCAGCAGAATTGTCGCAAGGAACCAAACCGCCTTCTGCCAAAGAAATAGCAGGCACAACAAACAACATAAAAACAATTACGAATGAATAATTGCTAATTATAAATTTTTTTATTTTTTGCATTTTTTTAACTGAAACCCCCCACTATTTAAATAATAATAATTGCAACTTTGAACTTGCATCTTTGATTGCATCCGATATTGATAAATTATTGGAAATGACCGCATTGATCATGCCACTAAAGATAGCATCAGTATCTTTCGGTGATGGATCTAGCCAGCTCTTCCCATACAATGCAGAACTATAAAAACTAGGAGAATAGGCATCTTGTGGGACGATAGCGAGCAAGTCTCGGCGAGCTGGTGGCACTCCGGTCGCTGTACTAAATTTTGAAGCAAAATCCCCTGTCGCCATCAAGTTCGCTGCGAGTACAGCTGTATTTAAATTTTTAGAAAAAGAAGAGATGGCAATTCCAGTTACTCGAGCTCCGGTTGTTTTAAAAGTAGAATTTTTGATTTGAGGTGTTGACGCAACAAAGAAATTTTGATTAGGATTGCTTTTTATAAGAGATTGAAGCTCAGAAGCATATCCAAAATAAAAAGCTAAATTTTCTTTAGAAAAAGCGTCCTTGGAGTTTGGAAATGATTTGTTCCAAGAATATACGGCATTATTCGGATCTGCAAAATCTGTATAGAATTTTAGAATTGAAGGAAGATTAAAATTCCCAATTGATGAATCCAAGGTTGAACCCATAGTTCCATCTTTTTCTTTTATGATAGGATTCCCAGCCTGCATGAAAAGAGTAGCTAGTATGTCTTTGAAATGAACTATATTTGAAGAATCCCCAAAGGCTATAGCGCTTTGAGTTATTTTATTTGAATCATCTTTTTTTGTAAGCTTGGACGCAATGTTTATTATCTCATCCCAATAAGCTGGAGGAAAGACTACTCCATTTGCATCAAGAATACTTCTATTGTAATACATCATGAGTGGATCAATGGAAATTGGAAAGGCTAAAATTCCATCAGAAGTCAAGAAGACTTCTCCTGCGCCTGCAAAATTATTCTTGAACGAGGCTAGAGAATAACTCTGATACGGAATAGTAAAAATCTTATTAGTATAATGAAAAACTAAATTATCGGGCAAGAAAAACATATCTGGTCCTGTTCCTGAAGCAGAAGCTTCAAGTAAATCTTGATCAAAAGTATCGGCAGATTTTTGAACATAAGTAACATTGAAAGTGGGATTAGCATTATTAAAATCCCTCATTGGGGTAGACATCATCGTATTTGGTACTGTTCCCCACAAAACTACCTTTCCTAGACTACCTGCGCCAGTATTTCCGATTTTGATAGCTCCAGAAAAAACCAAAATACCTAAAATGGCTGCACCAATAAATATAACTAAAATGATTACTTGGAAATTTCCTTTCATATCTTACTAAGTATCATACCATAATGATTGCTCCCTGCATCAATTTCTCTTTCCACGTCAAAGCCTTTCTTTTTAAACATCTCCAAAGCTTTTTCTTTAGGAACAACAGCAGTCCCACTCATGATTGAAGACATAGACCAATCAATAAACAAAACCCTACCTTTTGGTTTGAGTATTCTTTTTATTTCTTCGATGAATTTTTCTTTGTCTTCTATTTGAAAAAATATATTTGAAGCAATGACAGCGTCTACTGTCTCATCACCTATTTTCGTTCCACCAAGCTTCTCTGCGTTTCCCAAAATAATTTCAACATTATCTAAACGAGCTTCGAGTACTTTTCTTTGAATAGTGTCTAAAAAATCTTTTTGTAATTCAATTGCATAGACTTTTCCTTTTGGCAAAAGTTCTCCTAAAGCAACAGAATAATATCCAGTTCCCGCACCCAAATCCGCCACAATGCTATCTTCTCTTACTCCGAAAGCTTTTAAATTTTTTACCGGATCTGTGAACATAATTTAATTATACTATAAAAAAACTAATTCACTATCTTTGATATCAAAGCCCACCTTTGACACTAGATGCAAGCGAGAGAAGCGATACCGTCACCAGCGCGAAGGCGCATTATTGTTACCCCTTGAGTCTGGCGACCAAGAGAAGAAATATCTTTCAAGGCTGTCCTGATGACTTGCCCCTTCTTTGACATCGCAATCAATTCCGCCTCTTCCCCCGTCAAAACCTTTGCCACAATAAGCTTGCCAGTTTTTGGAGTTACTTTTGCTGTTTTCACGCCTGACCCACCACGCTTTTGGACTTTATATTCTTTTAGAGAGGTCTTTTTACCGAAACCATTCGCGCTCATCGTGAGGAATGCTCCCTTTTCAGTAGTTTTTTTTATAACATCTACACCGATAACTTCATCATTTTTACCAAGCCTAATACCACTTACTCCGCCAGCCGTTCTGCCCATCTCACGTACGTCAGACTCTTTAAATCTGATGGATTGTCCGTCTGCTGTAGCGATCATAACCTCATCTCCTTTTTCTATGGAAAGCGCAGATATGAGCTGATCATTTTTGTCTAAACGAATAGCGATGATACCGCTCCTACGAACGTCTTTGAAACTCTCAGAGGACATTTTCTTGGCTGTACCATTTTTTGTAACCAACATAAGTGAAGAAGAAGTCTTAGTTAAATCTTTTGGCATCGCTAAAATTGAAGTTACTTTTTCTTCACTTGAAAGGGAAAGAAAATTCATAATAGATTTTCCTTTTGTTGCTCTGCGACCTTCTGGAATATCATACATTTTCATTTGATAAACTTTACCGAGATTTGTAAAGAAAAGCAGATTGCTATGAGTAGAACCAGACACAAGCATAGTGACAAAATCTTCTTCTTTAGTTTCAAGATCGACTACCCCTACCCCGCCACGTTTTTGTGCGCGATACTCAGATGGATCTGTACATTTGACATAGCCACCCGCAGTGAGTACGAGCATTGTCTCTTTTTCTGGAATTAAATCTTCGTCAGAGATTTCTTTCACTCCACCCTTCACGATTCTAGTCCTTCTTTCATCTGCATATTTTTCGCGAATTTCTTTTAGTTCATCAGCTATAACTTTTAATATTTTTTTTGAACTGGAAAGCAGGTCTTTCATTGCAGTAATGAATTTTTGTTTTTCCGCCAGTTCGTCCTCTACGGCTTTTCTCTCCAGTCCGGCTAATTTCGCTAATTTCATTTCCAAAATAGCAATAGCCTGCAGATCTGAAAATTTAAATTCTTTTATTAAATTTAATTTAGCAATTTGAGAATTCTTGGATCCACGAATAATAGTGATCACCCGATCTATCTTGTCTAAGGCTTTTTTCAAGCCAAGTAAAATATGTTCACGCTCTTGCGCCTTCCTCAGGTCATAAGCTGTTCTTCTTTTTACAATTTCTTTTCTATGCTCGATAAATAAAGCTAAAATGGATTTTAAGGATAAGGTTTGCGGTACTCCATCTACCAAAGCAACCATATTAAAATTGAAATTAGATTCAAGTTGAGTATTTTTATAAATATAATTCAAAACTTTCTCCGGATGAGCGCTCGGTTTTAAATCAATCACTACTCTGATATCCTTTGTAGATTCATCTCGAAGCCCCTTGATACCCTCGAGTTTCTTTTCTTGGACCAACTCCGCAATACTAATTATCAAATTGGCTTTATTTACTCTAAAAGGAATCGAGGTAATAATGATAGAGAAATTGCCATCTTTTTGTTCTACTATTTCCGCTTCGCCTCTGCACACTACCCCACCTCTTCCTGATCCATATGCATGAAGCATATCTTTATACCCATACGCAATTCCACCGGTTGGAAAATCTGGACCTTTTACGAACTGCATTAAGTCTTCAGTTGTGGCATCACTATTTTCAATTAAATAATTTGTCGCATCTAAAATTTCTGCCAAATTATGAGAAGGAATATTTGTCGCCATACCGACTGCGATACCAAGTGTGCCATTTAAAAGCAGAGCTGGAACAGCGGAAGGCAAGACTATTGGTTCTTTACGAGTCTGATCATAGTTCGGACGAAAATCAACTGTTTCTTTTTCTAAATCTCTCAATAACTCATTTGAAATCTTCATCATCTTCGCTTCTGTATAACGCATTGCAGCTGCATTGTCTCCATCAATCGAACCAAAGTTACCTTGTCCCCAAATCAGGGGATAACGATAAGAAAATTCTTGCGCCATCCCAACCATAGTATCGTAGACAGCCGTATCTCCATGTGGATGATATTTTCCGAGCACATCTCCGACAATCGCTGCTGACTTTCGGAAACGCGCCGAAGAAGTAAGCCCCATTTCGTTCATACCAAACAAAATTCTACGATGCACAGGTTTTAAGCCGTCTCGAACATCTGGCAATGCACGTGAAGTGATGACCGTCATAGCATAAGCTATGTATGATTCTTTCATTTCCGCCACGATATCAACCGGTAGAATTGTATCTATAGATTGTGTTTCTTTATTTGATTCTGGTGTCGATTTTTTTGCCATAAAGTTATTGTATTTATTGCGTTATATTATCTTTCAATATGGAAAATGGTTTTAGATCCTGCCCTATTTTCACTTGTGTATCTGTACTCGTAAAATTTGTCCCCAATGAATAAACCCATAAGAAAAATAAGATAACTGCACAGATAACTATACTAACATGTAAAATATGTCTTTTGATATGTTCGGGTTGTTTTCTAACGTGGTGAATTATTTTTCTCATTATTTTAGACTGCTTTTAATATGATTACATCCCCTTCTTTACCATCCAAATCTTTTCTTTTCAGAGTTAATTTATCTACTACCTCTGCTTTTTCTTCTCCTATTTCTTTTAAAAATACTTTCAACATATTGTCATCATAATCCATTGGGATTATTAATTTCGGTTCAAGAGAAGAAGCAAATTTAGCCGCTAATTTAGCATCGAGAACGTCCTTCCCTCCAATCGGAATAAAAATAATGTCTGGACTGTTTAACCCTTCTCGTGATTCTTTAGAGAGCTCTAAATCAGATAATGCCCCCAAAAAAAGAATATTCATTCCATCAACTGATAAAGAATAAATCGTGTTGATGTATTTTTTATTTGCAATTGAAGAATTTGATAAAAGTCCTTTAACAAAAATTTCTTTTATTTCATAATCTCCTGGTCCACTAATGACAAAAGGTGCTCGCTCACCATGGCTGAGTTGTTCTATGCCATTATAGTCAGGATGGTTTGTAGTTACGAAAGCAATATCTGCGCCAAAATGCGCCCCCATGCCATTCTTGGAATTCTTGCTTTGTTTGCTTATTGGATTAAAAGCTAGCACCATCTCCCCTTGTTGTATCTTGAAAAATTGTTTACCGAAATATGTAATTATCATTATTTGCATTCTAACATAATTTTTGTTAGAGTAAAAGCATTAAAAGCAGGATTTAGGGTAACCCTATTGAAGTGCTTGCCCCGCCTTGGCGGGGTGAACAACCTCTTTAGAACCTAAACCTTTCATCCGCTTCATAATTTCATTTGGGCGGATGTTTTAATTTAAGAATGAATTATTATGGAAAACGAAGAAATAAAAGAAAATTTAGTGTTGAGCTCTGTTGTAGATCGTAGCGCAAACAAACCAGAAATTGACTCTCTGGTAGAAGGTCCAGTAATTTTAGTAGAAAAATCTTCTGTATATGTGGATTTGGCGCCTTTTGGCATGGGTATTATTTATGGCCGAGAATTTATTAACGCAAAAGACGTTATAAATAAAATTCGCCTAGGTGATATCATCAAAGCGAAAATTGTTGAAGTAGAAAACGAAGATGGCTATACAGAACTTTCCCTAAAAGAAGCCCGACAAGCTCTAGCTTGGAGTGAAGCTGAAAAAGCAATTAAAGCGAAAACGATCTTGAACCTAGAAGTAAAAGATGCAAACAAAGGAGGTCTTATTTTAGAATGGCAAGGTATACAAGGTTTCCTACCTGCTTCACAGCTTAAGGCAGATCATTATCCTCGAGTCCTAGATTCAGATAAAGACAAGATATTAAAAGAGTTAAAAAAACTTGTCGGAGAACATATCTCTGTGATGATCATTTCCACCCTTCCAAAGGAAGGAAAATTAATCTTTTCTGAAAAAGACAACAATCCTGAAGAGAAAAAAGAAATTCTAAGCAAATATAACGTAGGCGACAACTTAGATTGCACCGTTGCTGGAATAGTTGATTTCGGTATATTCTTGAAATTAGAAGACGGATTAGAAGGACTTGTTCATATTTCGGAACTTGATTGGGGACTAGTGGAAGACCCACGAAACATCTTTAAGGTTGGAGATAAGATAAAAGCTAAGGTGATTGAAATAAAAGACGGCAAGATATCTCTTTCTGTAAAAGCACTAAAAGAAAATCCATGGAAAGAATTTGAAGGAAAATTAAAAAAGGGTGATATTATCAAAGGCGTAGTCATCAAATACAATAAACATGGCGCGCTTGTATCTATCAAAGAGGGCGTGGCTGGACTTGTACACAATTCAACCTTCGCTTCAGAAGCGAAACTTCGCGAAAAATTAGAGCTTGGGAAAAATTATAATTTCCAGATTACTTTGTTTGAACCAAAAGATCAAAAGATGACATTAGTGTATTTGGAATAAAAAACTTTTAGGCATTTAGGTTAAATAGTTAAGACAGAATACATAAAAAAAACATCAAGGTTAAACCTTGATGTTTTTTTTATGTATTAATAGCTAATGTTGGTGCTATTTCTTCTTTATCTCCAATGTCATTCATAATAGCTATTACTTGCTTCACATATTTAGGCACAATAGAAGGAGGATTGTAAGCGCGGAGAATTCCTTCAGTAGTTTTATTGTCATAATGTTTGGCTGTATTAGGATTGTTTCCACCTAGATTTTTAGCTACAATTTCGATTGCTTTATCATTTGACTTAAAACCAATCCTGCAGGAACCCCAACCGAAAGGATTATTTTCGACTTTTTTACATTCGTGTTTTCCTCCAGTAGATTCCCGCACCGAGATAGCCGGCAATAAACGCCAGTCTAGATCGTTCTTTTCAGCCTCTTCTACCATTTTCATACCAGTCCCTTCGAGTGGCATGTCGTGTTCGGCAAAATAGGCATCGATAGCATCAGCCTTCTTCTTTCGTGCTAACAAGACAGCGGCATCGTCCATTTTTTGGTCTTCCTTTAGATCAATAGCTTGATTAAGAGCTAGGGATCCTTGGGCTTCAGTATTAACTTTTTTAGCCAATACACTTTGAGAAGTCTCAACATTGCTGTGAATACCAGATAAAGAGATTGGCATAATCACAACAGGTAAAAAAGCTAGAGACTGTACAAAACGTATTAGATTGTTTTTTTTCATATTATAGCGGTATGTGCTCCGCTAACACCTTCACTGTTTACTTCAGCCAAACTTTGACTTACCTCTATATATTATAATGAATGTGAGTAAAAGTCAATAGTTATGCCTCATATTTTTCATATGTCAAATCAAAAATACCTTGTAAAATAAGGATATTTTAGAACATAACTATTGACAAATGTCACTGAAAATAGAGTAATATAGGACTTGTGGACAACTTTTATGTGCTAAAATAGAAAAATGAAAATTGGAATTTTTGATTCAGGGCTAGGGGGGCTCATAATTGCAAGGGTAATACATAAAATGATGCCAGAATATGATTATGTATACTATGGAGACACTAAAAGAGTCCCTTACGGCAACAAATCCAACAAAGCTATATACGAATTTACTCGGGAAGCGGTAGATTATCTATTTCGTAAAGAAAATTGCTCTATTGTAATAATCGCCTGCAATACTGCTAGCGCTAGATCATTGCAACAAATCCAAGAAGAATATCTACCAAAAAATTTCAAGGACCGTAAGGTGTTAGGAGTGTTAATTCCTGCAGCCGAAGCCGCTTCCCTTTTTGCGAGGGTTGGAATATTAGCAACACTAGGTACAGTAGCTTCAAATACATTTCCGATAGAGATCAAAAAACTAAACAAAAAAACTAAAACTTTCCAAAATGCCGCCCCCATGCTTGTACCGCTCGTCGAGGAAGGAGATATCAGACTAGCAAAGCCATTTATCCTGAAATATTTAAAACCTTTAATGAATAAAAAATTGGATGCTTTAGTTTTAGGTTGCACCCATTACCCAATATTAAAAAAAGAAATAAGAAGTATCTTGGGAAAAAATGTTCAAATTATCTCCCAAGACGAAATAATCCCTAAAAAACTAAAAGAATATCTGGAAAAACACGAAGAGATTAAGAGAAAACTAACTCGTAATAAAACTATAAAAATAATCGTTACTGATAAAACACAAAATATGGAAAATTTGGCAAAAAGGTGGTTTGGCAGTAATATACAGCAATGCATCCAACCCTAAAAAATGAAATTGAAAACATAGTTCTGAATCTAAGAAAAGAAGGAAAAATCCATCTAGCAAAAGAAATTAAAGAAAACTGGGATAAAACTTGTCTTGAATATTCAAAGAAAATTAATTCATATAAAACAAAAAAAAGGTTAGAGCCGATAATGGAAGTAGCGTTTTCAATAGAACTAAAGAGGTTAGGATATCAAAAAAAAGAAATTGAAAAAATATTAAACTACCTAAAAAATCACAGAATAATCCAAACCACTCCGCACATCTCCCCTGCCCAAAAACCCAGATTTTTTTTCACAAACTGGCTGGGTTCTCTTGCTCACTCAAAAAACCAATATTATCCCATAGCTATGTTCTCTGGTATACCTTTCTCGAACAAAACGAGACCGGGGCGTATATGTCGAGAAGGCGGTGATGTGAACCTAATGCCAGCCTACATGCAAGATGAACTAGTTTATAAGAGCGCTATTCCAGAAAAAATGGTTGAAACTATGAAAACTCTGCCGACAGACATCCAGCAACTTTTACCTAAAGCAGTACTTGGTAATTCTTATACTGCTTGGGCACTGGAAGCATGTAAAAAAATAGAAGGAAAATATCTAAACGGCAAACCAGTATTTTTTGACTTCAACGAAGTGATAGCTAATTATATTTTGCTTGCAATCAAAGACAAAAATCACCCAGTTTATAAGATTTTATTTAGTAAAGCAAATAAAAAAACAATCTCACTCTTTGAGAAGGAAGTGTTTTTCTACGGAACAGTTAAAAAAGGAAAGTATGATTTAATGGAGGCCTTCGCTTTTAAAAAAGGTTACCTAGAAAGCTCTACGCGTAAAATAAAACTCACACCCAAAATACTAAAAGCTGAAATAGAAAAAAATCGCCTTTGCCCTGGGCTTCCTCTCGGATTCCTTGCTCTTACTTTCTTAAACCACTTTAAGTGTTTCGGCTCTTTTGCACAGACAGAATATCTTCCAATGTATAAAAATGATTTTTCTAAAATTTCTTTCCTAAAAAATTACAATATCTCGGACGCTCCGACAGAAAACCTTACCACCACTGGCGGTTTTCCTTCTCACCCAGCGCTACATCCACTTGACTTGTATTTTGGTAAAAAAATGAATATCAAAAAAAATTTGCTTTTTGGTGAAACAATTATTGCTATCAAAGATGTACTTCTACACCAAAATTATTCGAACAATATGATAAAAAATGAGGTTAAAAAAAAATATAAGGTGCACTTGATAGGTATTTGCGGAAAAGGCATGTCTGCTCTGGCACTCATCCTTAAGCAAAAAGACTTTGAAGTAACAGGTTCTGATGAGGGATTTTATGACCCGGTAGCAAGTCTTCTAACTAAACACAATATAAAAATATTTACTCCGCACAAAGCAGAAAACATACCGCTTGACGCAGACCTTATTGTAATCGGTCGGCATGCCAAACTTGTACCAGAATCCAATGAAGAGGTAAAACATGCTTTTATGTCAGGAATAAAAATTCAATCTATGCCGGAAGCCTTGGGGGATATGGCTCATAATACTGAAAATACCGTCGTGGTAGGAAGCTTCGGAAAATCTTCTACTACTGCCCTATTATCTTGGGTGCTTATGAGTACAGGCAAGGATCCTTCGTACTTTATCGGCGCTGTCCCCCTAGGTTTTGAAAAAAATTCTAACATTGGAAGTGGAAAAAACTTTATTTTTGAGGGAGATGAATATCCTTCAGCCAATTGGGATAACACTTCGAAATTTCTTTATTTGCACGCAAAAGATTTAATATTGATTTCCTGTGAGCATGACCATATAAATATTTTTAAAACAGAAAAAGATTATTTAAAACCATATGAGGAGCTTATATCTACCTTGACCCAAGATGGCCTGCTCATAGCTTCAGCAGACGGCAAAAACGTAAAGAAGATTACAGAAAATGCAAAATCAAAAATTGTATATTACAGTTTTAATAAGAAAAATACGTGGCACGCACAAAATATAAAATATGGCATTAAAACTTCTTTTGAGCTTTGGAATAAAAATAAAAAAATAACAAACTTAGAAACAAATATGCTGGGACAATATAATATTGAAAATATTGTTGGTGTCTCAGCATATGTTTTAGAAAAAAAACTCATTACTATTCCCCAACTCAAAAAAGCGATAAGCACTTTCAAGGGCATATCCGGCAGGTTGGATTTGAAGACGGATAAATCTACGATACCAGTGTATGAGAGCTATGGTTCTTCATATATGAAAGCCAAGGCGGATTTTAAAGCAATCAAAACTCATTTTCCAAAAAAAAGACTGATTACCATTTTTGAACCTCACACTTTTAGTTGGCGAAATGCCGGCGCAAAAAAGTGGTATAGAGATATTTTTGATACAAGTGAAGAGATATTACTTCTCCCTCCACCTACCCACGGTGCAAGCACTCACAAACAACTAAGCTTTGAAGAAATTATAAAAGAAGTCAAGAAAAAAAATAAAAATGTTTACAGTGCAGAGAATGAAAAAAAAGCTTTAGCAATAATAAAAAAAATCACAAAAAAAGACAGTATCATTGTTCTCTCATCTTCTGGTTCACTCTTAGGACTTACAAAATCTATACCCAAACTAATGGAAAAAATATTTCCTAAATAAAAGCCTTTTTTAGTTCCTCCATATCATCAAAGTGATGCTTCACGCCTTTTATTTCTTGATAATCTTCGTGCCCTTTGCCAGCACAAAGTATTACATCCCCTTTTTGCGCTATTTTAACCGTCTCTTTTATCGCTTCATGACGGTTGGTAATAGTTTTTACTTTTTTCAAAAGTTCAGAAGACAAACCTTCTTTCATTTGCTCAATGATTTTATCCGGATCTTCACTCCGAGGATTGTCAGAAGTGAAAATTGCCAAATCAGAAAATATTGCTCCTATATGACCCATTATTTTTCTCTTTGTTGGGTCTCGATCACCCCCACACCCAAAAACAGAAATTATCTTACCCTCTTTAGGTTTTATTTCTTTTATAGCCATTAGGATTTTCTCTAAAGCATCTGGCGTATGAGCATAGTCTACAATTACCAAAACTCCATTGTTCGATGTAAAATGTTCGAATCGTCCGCGTGGAGGTTCAATATTTTCTAAAATCTTTTTAACTTTATCCCCGCCTGCCGAACCCGGGCGGGCAGGCATATCAAAACCTAGTAATTTACAAGTACTCCATACGGCTAATATATTGTATGCGTTAAATTTACCTAATAATTTTGATTTTATTTTTTCACCATTTATATTAAGCTCTAAACCAGAAAAATCAAGTTTAGAAATTTCTCCATGAAAGTTAGTCTGAATCTCCAGACGTCCAACGTCTGTAAATTCATTAAATCCATAGGAAAATTTTTGAGCTTTGATACCTTCCAACATTTTTTCTCCATATTCGTCATCTATATTAGAGAGTGCAAAAGCATTGAGTGGAAGCATTTTAAAAAATTTCTTTTTAGCTCCAAAATAATTCTCAATATTTTTATGATAATCCAAATGATCGTGCGTTAGATTTGTGAAAATTCCTCCAACAAAATTTATTCCTGCAACTCGACTTTGATCCAAGGCATGAGAACTTACTTCCATAAAAACATATTCGCAACCTTTTTCTGCCATTTCATTCAATAATCTGTATAAATTTATAGGGTCAGGAGTTGTTCCTGGAGCTGGTCTACCGTCTTTATTGAGAACAACTTCTTCATTTATTATATTTTCCACCGTACTGATAAGCCCGACTTTATAGCCGAGACCTAAGGCAATCTTATAAAGAAGCGTAGCTGTCGTCGTCTTGCCATTTGTTCCTGTTACCCCAACAATCTTCATTTTCTTTGATGGATTACCATAAAAATGCATTTCCGCCAGTAGCGCAATTCCTCGTCTCTTGAGTTTTAAATTTTTAATTACCTTTTGCATTTGGTAAGCACTTCATCTTTTTGATTATTTCTTGGTATAATCTTATAATTTTTATTTATATATAGAAGATCGCTCATGACCTTGCGGATAGATGTAAGCTGTAATGCTCGCATTTCAGGAGTCACATTTTCATCTTTCATAGTCTCTTCAAAGAAACGCAGAATGCTTGTAAGGGTCGTCGTATAATCTCCAGCCTCTAAATGAAAAAGTAAGCTCTTGTGATCTGAGGCTTGTTCTAATTCTGGAGAATACACATTATCTGACTCGTCTTTCACAAGCCAATACTTAGGAATATAAATATTATATGATGAATAAGAATTAAGCATAAAATTATAAACGATATGATACTGGGATACTATTAAAGGCGTCTTTGGTTACAATGACATGGTCAATCAAATCCACTCCGAGAACTTTTCCTGCTTCTATGAGCTGATGCGTAATTGCAACATCGGCATCTGAAGGAGTAGTCACTCCAGATGGATGGTTGTGCACTAAAATAAATGCCACCGCTGAATGCTCTATCGCTGGCTTGAATACTTCACGAGGATGAATGATGTTTGCATCCACAGTACCAATAGAGATCACTTCATCATGAATTACTTTGTAATGTGCATTTAGATAAATACCACGCAAATTCTCTTTTGAAAGACAATGCATGTCTTTCACATATTCATATACTTCACGAGCTGTTCTGATGGTTGGAGAAGAAGAATCATTTTTCTGAAAAAATCTCCTACCTAACTCAGCACAAGCCACAATCTGTGTGGCTTTAATAAGCGGAATATTGAAATCACACGCTAATATTTTTGCGTCCTTTTGACTCATCAGACCCCCTTCCCCATAATTTTTTATGATCCTTTCCGACATTTCTCGTACACCTTCTTTTTTGGTGCCAGTATTCAAAACAATCGAAAGGAGCTCAGAAATAGAAAGCGCAGAGAGCCCATGCTCTAAAAGTTTTTCTCTAGGTTTTTCATCTTGTGGTAAATCACGTATCTTTAAATGATATCTTTTGCCCTCGTTATCAAGCATTAGATTATGAGGTTGTATAACATAGTATGATTGATTCATAATATGTTCCATTGTAACACATCGCTAAAAAGTTAAACGTGTGGATATCTTGATCTATTTTCTATTTCCCACAACATTTCTTAAATTTTTTTCCACTACCACATGGACATAAGTCATTTCTACCAACCCCCACCGACGCCAAGGCTTTAGCGGATAAATCTTTTTTACCCGCAAGTTCGCTTGATTCTTCGTGGCTTGTAATCAAAGTTTGTCTAGGCTCACTGTCTTCCATTTCAATATTTACTGCATTTTCAACATTTATAGAATTTACCAAAGAAAAAACCTGCTCCTTAAAAGACTCTTCCATTTCTTTAAACATCATCAATCCATCTTTCTTATATTCTACAATTGGTTCTCTTTGTCCATAAGCTCGTAAATTTACCGATGAACGCAAGTAATCCATCGCTTCTAAATGTTCCATCCAAAGCATATCATTTACATAAAAAGCAATTCTCCTGACAGTTTCAAAAAACGATTCGTCTCCGAGTTTCTTTCTTTTTTCTTCCAAAACTTTATCAAAGCCTTCTCGGGTTGATGCTATATCATGAAGTAAAACTTCAATTTCTGTCTTGTCTGCTCGCAACATTTTCTGCCTTCTTTCATAGATAATCTTACGTTGATGATTCATCACATCATCATATTCAAGAGTGTTTTTTCTGGCATCAAAATGAAAACCTTCAATCTTTGCCTGTGCCCCTTCCAAGGTCTTGCTAATAAAACGGTTCTCAATAGGTTGATCTTCTGGTATACCAAAACGCCCCATCATTGTTTTGATTTTCTCTGAACCGAATACACGCATCAAATCATCATCTAAGGAAACATAAAATTGTGTCGCACCTGGATCCCCTTGTCTGCCCGCACGCCCTCTTAACTGATTATCAATTCTCCTTGCTTCATGTCTCTCTGTACCTAAAACGAAAAGCCCGCCAACATTTTTCACAAATTCATATTCTTCTTTTACTACGGGATTACCTCCGAGTTTTATGTCTATTCCACGTCCAGCCATATTTGTAGCGATAGTGACCGCCCCTCGACGACCTGCTTGCGCAATGATTTCACCCTCCTTTTCGTGATTCTTTGCATTTAAAATCGTATGTTGCACTCCTTCTTGTTTCAAGTACATAGAAAGAAGTTCATTTTTTTCAATTGAAATAGTACCAATCAGAACTGGTTGACCATTTGAATTTAATTCTTTTACCTTCTTAGCGATAGCTTGAAATTTCCCTTTTTCTGTTTGAAAAATAAGATCACTGTGATCAATACGAATAACCGGACGATTGGTAGGAATCACCATAACATCAAGTCCGTAGACTTTTAAAAATTCTTCGGCCGAAGTCGCCGCTGTACCAGTCATACCAGAAAGTTTTTTGTAAAATCTGAAATAATTTTGAAAAGTAATAGATCCTGATGAACGAGTTTCTTTTTCAATTTTTACACCCTCTTTTGCTTCAATTGCTTGATGAATACCTTCACTCCAACGACGCCCAGGCTGAAGACGCCCCGTAAAAGGATCGACAATAATAACCTCTCCTTCTTTCACTACATAATCACGATCACGTTCAAAAATAGCTTGCGCTTTTACTGCTGTTTCCAAATGATGCACATATTTTATCCCTTTCTCTGTGTAAATATTTTCAATACCTAGAAGTTGCTCGGCTTTGTTAATACCAGCATCGGTCAGAGATATGGCCTTTAATTTTTCGTCTACTTCATAATCAGTATCGCGTTTTAATTGTTTTGCTATTTGATCAAATTTTGTATAAAAATCTGAAGAATCAAGAGAAGCTGAAGAAATAATAAGTGGTGTACGCGCCTCATCTATCAAAATAGAATCCACTTCATCAACAATGGCAAAATTGTGTCCCCTCTGGACTAAGTCATTTATACTCGTAGCTAAATTATCTCGCAAATAATCAAAACCGTATTCATGGTTTGTCCCATAGGTTATGTCTGCTGCGTATGCCCCCCTGCGAGAGCATGGCTTTAAAAAATCGTAGACAATTTTGAATTCTCCAATTCGATCTCGCTCTTCATCTTCTTCTTTGTGGGTAGCGTCATATAAATAAGAAACATTTTGTGAATTAATAACACCTACGCTTAATCCTAAAAAATTATAAACTTGCCCCATCAAGACCGCGCCAATACGAGAAAGATAATCATTAACCGTGACAACGTGAACACCATCAGAAGTCAAAGCATTTAAATACGCTGGAAGGACAGCAACGAAAGTTTTACCTTCCCCTGTTTTCATCTCAGCGATTTTACCTTGGTGTAAGGCTAAACCTCCGATAATCTGAACATCAAAAAGACGCTTATTGTCTACTCGCTTCATCGCCTCTCTCACAAGGGCAAAAGCTTCAGGTAATATTTCATTAAGGGTCTCAGTCTTGTCGTTTGATTTAGCCAATCTATCCTTGAATTCAAGTGTTTTTTTAGGGAAATCGCTATCTGCCAACTTTAAAGCATCTACTTCTAAAGCATTGATTTTTAATACTATTTTTTGTGTATCTTTAATGAATTTGGAGCTCTCGTCTCCAAATATTTTACTGTATAGACTCATAAATATATCTTATCATAAAAACAAAAAACTTCCGACTTTCGACGGAAGTTTTTTAGAAGACTAAATAAAACTATGCTCGCTTTTTTGTAGTCTTTTTTGCTGCCTTCTTTACTACTTTCTTTTTTGCTGCTGCTTTCTTTTTTGCTGCCATATTATTTGTCGCTTGCGCGAAATTATTTTTTAATTTTAAGTTTGCAATAAACCGACCAAAAATATTTATTGCTTCGAACTACTTTAATTATCTCGCATCTAAAAAAATAATACAATACTTTTTTCACAAAACTGTGGATAACTTTCAAAAATAAAAAAAACACAAAATAATTTTTTGTGTTTTTTTTATTTTATTATTTTCATTTGAAGCGGGTGATGGCTAACCTCCAACATATGTGCCTATGTGAGTGCGATCACCCGCTACAGATAAAAATAATTTCTTAACAATATAATTGTATCATAAAACATTTTCTAATATATGCTCCACCACATGATGCATTCTAGCTCCTACAGATTCACAAACCTGTGAAAGATGTGAATCTTGTTTTAAATCTGGCATTCCACTGGCTTGTAAAAGATAAATCCTGCCCCTAGGATTCATTACAAAATCTGATTTCAAATAATGTTTTGAGTTAATATGTTTATGTAAATCCTTGACCAAATTAGACAATTTTTCTTTTTCAGTAGTGGAAAAAACTCCAAAAGAATTCCCTAATGGAAAAGTATAAATATCTCCTGCCTGCGCAGGCAGGTCACCCATTCTAAATCCTCGCACGGAATGAACCGAGGCAACTTTGCCGGCAATAAATTCTTCTACTAAAATACTTTTCTCGTGTTTGACACCATCCTCGATAGCATCCACCAACTCTGGAAAAGTTTTTGCTAAATGTATACCCATATTTAAATCCTCAGTAAAAGACTTTATGATCCAAGGTGAAGAAAATTTTTCAAAAACTTCTTTCGCTTTTTTTATTGAATATTTTTCACGCGGACCATCAAAATCTTTTTGATATACAGGCAAGACAACAGAACGAGGCATTTGTATGCCAATTTGTCTTATATGATCTCGCAACATTTCTTTATTATTATCTAATGCATAAAAAAATGAACTTACGCCAATATTGGGAATGAGTAAACTATCCAGAATATTAGAAAAGCTGGGATGAGAAGTATTCCAGACTAGATCAACTTTATTTATCAAATCACTTGGATTAACTGGCACCCCATTGAGATGCCAAATATAATCTTTATCAATTAATATATCTATCACTTTATATTTATCTCCAAGATTTTCAGAAATATATAAAATAATCTCTCCGCCTTTTTTTATAGAAGAGTAGTAACCGATTTCTGTCCCGCCTTCGCGAGGACATAGCCCGCTACTGCGTGGTAAAGGCCCACCCCGCAAGACTCCAACTCGTTTTATTTTTTTATCTTTTACTGTTAACACTAGAATATTATACTACTTAATATAAAAAACAGAAAACACCTCGTGTTTCCACGAGGTGTTTTTAAAAATTGCTGTGCTTTGTTTTGTTTCGTTCTTTATTTAACTTTTTTATTTTCATGTCTTTCCATGTTCGTCAGATTATTTTAATTTTAAACAAAATCCGCTTGTTTTAGTTTGTTACGGGCAAACATTGTGTCGTCAATTGAGCGACACAATACCGACTCAATATATCCAA
>Ga0172379_10002499_pt1 | contig 32151 bp, 23 predicted proteins | sample GrowelOW334metaG_FD_119756 | JGI IMG/M metagenome (GOLD analysis project Ga0172379, IMG submission 119756) | Groundwater microbial communities from an aquifer near a municipal landfill in Southern Ontario, Canada - Groundwater well OW334 metaG | ecosystem: Environmental > Aquatic > Deep...
AAAAGCCCACCCGCGACACTTATGACGTCAATGTCATTTGTGTCGTTTGCCACTTCGTAGTTCACGATCCATACCACTTTGTCCGCCGTGATAGGCAGATAGTATGTCGTGTGCTCCACGAAGGTAGTCGGCACATCATCGTCGCCGGTCGTATCGTCATCCATCATCGTGTCATCGTCCGCGGCGGTATCGTCATCTGTCGAGGTGTCGTCATCGACCGCCGTATCATCATCAGAAATCGTGTCATCGTCGCCGGTCGTATCGTCATCCATCATCGTGTCATCGTCCGCGGCGGTATCGTCATCTGTTGTTGTGTCATCATCAACCGCCGTATCATCATCAGAAACAGTGTCATCATCACCGCCGTTCAGAGAATCCGAAAGAACGAAATTGTACCAGCCGGGGGTTCCTTCCGTGAACCATCCACCGGTTGCCATTTCGTAGTCAGGGTCGGGAAGAACAGGAGAAGGCGTTGCGACGTCGCCTGCCCAGGCCAACAGCTCGTTGGTGGGGGGCTGAATGTAACCGGTTGGGTCAAGAGAGGGGAGTAGTCCGACGTGGGAATGCCCGCCGTCGACAGTCTCCCAGTGAACTTCTCCGCCCTTTTTCAGACGGAACAAAAGCCCACTTGCGATTCCGATTACATCGATATCCGCGGTGATGTCCGTGCCGTAGTTATTCACCCACACCACCATCCCCTCATCGATCGGGAGATAGTAAACAGTATGGGGAACAAAGGTAGTTGGCACATCGTCGTCGCCGATTGTGTCGTCATCGGTCACGTCGTCATCCGCGACTGTGTCATCATCGACATCGTCATCGGTCACGTCATCGTCAACCGAAGTGTCGTCATCCGCGACTGTGTCATCATCGACATCGTCATCGGTCACGTCATCGTCAACCGAAGTGTCGTCATCAGAAACCGTGTCATCATCGACATCGTCATCGGTCACATCATCGTCAGCCGTGTCATCATCGACATCGTCATCGGTCACATCATCGTCAGCCGTGTCATCATCGACATCGTCATCGGTCACGTCATCGTCAACCGAAGTGTCATCATCGACATCGTCATCGGTCACGTCATCGTCAACCGAAGTGTCATCGTCAACGTCGTCATCCGCGGCGGTGTCGTCATCAACGTCATCATCGGTCACATCATCGTCAACCGAAGTGTCGTCATCGGTCACATCATCGTCGACCGAGGTGTCATCGTCAACATCATCATCCGCGACATCGTCATCAATGTTCGTGTCATCATCGGCAGCAGGGCCGCCGTTGGAAACGCACTCAACGAAGCTGTTACAATCAGATGACGTGCGGCACTCGTACGCCGCAGAAGTCACGAATTCATCGCACCAGCTCGTGCAATCTTCTCCGTCCATGGGAAGGTTGCAATATTCCGCGACTTTGCAGAACTCGCCGCAGTCTATGACGGTGCCGTCTTTGGCCGCACCGTTTTTGCCATTGTCGTCAACACCGCCGCAAGCGGCAGTGAAGAGGACTAGCGCCGCAAGCAGCGCGAACCATACCGCAAAGAAAGACTTCTTCATGGGGTCCTCCACTCGCCCGGGGAATCCGGGACTTTGTTGTCGCAGTTATCGAAACAAGGTTTTGTATAAACGAAACCGGAACCATCAGACAGGCAGCTTGATCTTTGCCATAGCATCACCTCCTTCCTTTTTAAAAAGTTGTTTTGCTTGCACTGTCTTTTCTAAAGACGAAAGAATTTAATAACCTAAAGTGCTTCGCCTACAAAAAAGACAGCACAAAACAAAACGATAAAAAATCGCCAAATTTTACTAATGTGAATTGTCAAAGTTCGTCCGATCTCTATTGATAAATATGCTTTATCCGCAGGTCTTATGAGCGAAGGCATATAGTCCCCGCACTATAAAACAATAGCAATCAGAGACTCGCATTGTACAACCGAAATGGCTAAAAGTCAAATACAAATAAAAGCGCAGAGGGTAGGGGAAAAAGAACGCTTTCGAAACACTCGGACAAGGGTATTTATGTGGGGAGGCGTTGCCGTATTGTAGAGAACGTAAAAAAGTAAAATTTTCCAAAAACCAAATTTTCCGATTTTTTTACTTTTGGACAGATTTCAAAAAAACATATCGTCCCTCCTCTCCTGGAAAAATTTGATGGGCTTCACTAGGGAATTGCTAAACTTTCTACGAAATTTATTGCGACTGGCCGTCGCAAAATTTCTTGAAAGTTTAGCTCCGCTCCGGGGACAGCTCGTAAACTCGTGTCGCCCTCCGCTGCGCACCGCAATTCTCGCAAGTATACAGAAAAAGCCCCGCCTTGCGGCGGGGCTTTTCCCCCTCATTCCTATGAAAAAATGTCTATCGTACGAGTGTTTAATTCGAGGCTTTTGCGGCCTCGCGCGCACATTACTTCAGCAATCCTTCAGTACCCATTCTGTAAAGCATCAATGCCATTTCTCCTCTTTGTACATTTTGAGCCGGCATTAAGTAGTTGGAATTACCATAGTACTGTGAATCGTATAATCCGTAAGTGTAAGCTGCTCCAAGGTATTTAGAATACCAAGATGTTCTCTCAACGTCGCTGTAGTTATAAGCTAAGTTATAAACATCAGCTTGTGTGAATGAATGAGAAGCTTCAAGTGCGAATTTTAGCATTTCAACTCTGTTGATATAATTGCTCAATCTTGCAGAGTTATCAGGATATCCATCAAGCATGTCATAGAATTGCGCAGTTCTTGCGTAAGTCATATACCAAGCGTATGGGTCAAGATCCCAGAATCCAAGGTTTGATCCGTTCGGAGGAAGTAATGGAGCTTGGAAAGCTTCCAATAGAACCTTCAAAGTTTCAGCACGATTGATATTCTGGTAAGGCTTGAAAGTACCATCTGAGTAACCTGAGAATATTCCTTGCTCAGTTACCCAAGCGATAGCTGTACAAAGCTCTCCATCTCTCAAAGATCCAAGATCTCTGTAGTATTTTGTACAATCACCGGTGTAATCATCATCGTCATCGTCGTCGTCATCATCATCACCATTGTTGTTTCCTCCTAAATCACCGTAGATAAATAGTCCTTCTTCTTTTGATTCAGAACCACCTTTCTTCTTAGCGGTAATTTTATAAGAGAAAACTCCTTCATCCATAGTGTGGTTGTCGTCATCCTTTCCAGTGAATTTGAATTTAGCTGTATAACAGTCTTGGTCTTGCGCTTCTTTATCAACCAAAACCATATCTCCGGTGCCGCTTGTAGATTTACCTTCGTAAACCTGAACGCTTACCTGATAAGCGTCATCTTCAAGACAGTATCCGATAGTTACGTCGTCATTCTTTTCAACGATAACCGGTTCAACATAATCTCCATAAATATTAACTTTGTTGTCAGATGTTTCTTCGTCATCCTTAACTTCTACAGTTTTTGTATAAGTATTTGGGTTATTATCGTTGTCAATGTTCGATACCGTGATAAAGAATTTATAGTTATCTTCATCAACAATATCTCCGTCTTCGTCCTTTCCATCCCACTTAACTGCATACCACTTGTCTCCATCAACTGTTTCCTCATCCATAAGTTCAACAACAGTACTTTCGTCTGATTCTTGAACCTCTATGGATACAGAAGCGTCGTCAGTAGTTTTGAAAACCAAGTAAGTGTACTCTTCCTTATTAGGATCAAAAGGATCTTTAGTTACATAGATATCTCCAGTGTCGATTTTTGGAACATCGTAAGAAACAGTAGTAGTTTTAGTTTCAATGTATTTAGTATTTCCTATTACCGCCGTAACTCTGATTTTCCAAACTCCGGAGTCAACGTATTCACCGTCATCTTGTCCGTTCCAATCTTCTTCGTAAGTATCTTTATCGCTGCTTCCTTCATCTATAATCTCAACTGTTGTATCTCCTTGTTCGGCTTCAATAAGCAATTCATCAACATCTTGAGAAAGTGTGAACTTGATATTCAAATCTTTTTCTGTAGGATCCCAAGTTCCTGTAGGCTTCAAAGTGATAGCCGAAAGAACTCCGTCGCCAGGGTGGCCTGCGTCTTTGTCTACAACAATCGCGAAGTCAGCTGTAGAAGTGTTACCTCCTAAGTCTTCAGCGGTGACGTAAACTGCATAATTGCCATCGGCAACAACAGAACCTGCATCGTTTTTACCGTTCCATTCAAAAGATTGAAGGCCGGCATCAACCAAAGTCTCTCCATTATAAGCAGTGAAATTACGAACGGCAGTGTTTGCTTCGTTCTTAATAACAGCTGTTAAATAAGTGTCTTCGGCAGTAGTGAAGGAAATAGTTGTTTTTGCATTTGCAGCAGTGGCGTCAAAAGGAGTTGGGTCTGCTTTCAAATCGGAAATTGTAGGACCGGTTGAGTCAAATTTTACATTTTTGCTCATAGTTTGTGTTCCACCCGGAGTCCCTACTGCTGATACTGCAACAACGTAGTCGCCATCAGCTAAGATAGTTCCAGCTAAAGTGTTTGGATTTCTTCCATACAAAGGAACAGATAAATCAGCTCCTGCGATAGCGTCGGTTGAAGATATGGGATAAACATTTGTGCCATTCTTCAAAGTAATCGTAACAGTTGAATTTGCAACGACGTGAAGCCTAATCTGTGGTGCATTTTGAGCCGTAACCGTAGAAGGGTTAAAGCTGGAAGGTTCTACTACTAAATTTGTGAAATAAGTAGCAGCTGCAGCCGGAACCGAAAACGTAGTCAGTGTTGCAACAGTTGCAACGATAGCCATTAAGGCGAAAAACTTTTTAAACATATTGTTTTGGGTTATTGACATGTTTTTTGATAATTTATATATATATTTAAGTTTGGCTTGTGTCCTGCAACTTGCAACATAAATCTAATGCAAGGGAACAATTCTACCAAAAAGTAAATTAATGTCAATAGCATTTTTTGACAATATGTCAAAGAGGGTTTGGAATGTGACTTGAAGAGAGGGTTTAAGGCTTGCATAAGCCGATATTATACAAAAGAAAGCCCCGCCTTGCGGCGGGGCTTTCCCCCTCATTCCTATAAAAATTTTATCTATAGGTTCCTATAATCCGGCTGTGTGCAAATTGTACAAAGCCTGTGCGATTTCTCCTCTGCTTGCGTATGCGCTAGGGTTCAACATTGATCCAAAAGTTTCGAACAGAGAGTATTGCTGTGCTGCACATGTATAATTTCTAAACCATGCATTTGATGTTACGTCGCTGTATGGAGAGAATGCGCAGTAAGAAATTGAATAATCTTGAGCGACCTTCAAAGTTTCGAACATTAATTTTAATGATTCGGCTCTGTTTACATAGTCGCCAGGTCTTGCTGTTCTTCCACCTGCATCTCCACTGAATATTCCAAAGCTCTTTGCAGTTGATAAGTAAGGCATATACCAAGCTCCAGGAATTACATCAATAAATCCAAGAGTGGAATTTCCTGCGTTTAGGATGTTGACGTTGCTTGCTTGCAATAGGACCTTAAGCATTTCCATTCTGTTGATAGACATATATGGTCTGAAAGTTCCATCGTTATATCCTTGGAATATTCCTGCGTTTACAGCCCATTGAATGGCCGTGCAGTATTTTGATGTACTTGCGACATCAGAGAATCCTGCGCATTCAGTAGCGCCAGTGTCATCATCGCCAGTGTCGTCATCACCAGTGTCATCTCCGGAGAAATCGATTTCTCCAAATATTTCTCCTATTTTTGAAGTTACAATGAACATTCCTTTTTCGGAATCTGTTCCTCCTTCTTTAGCCTCAACTTTGTAGCTGTAAAATTCTTGTGAAGAACTTAAACTTTTTCCGGATTTGTCTTCACCGTTCCATGTAACAACATGGTCTCCTGCTTCCTGTTCTTCGTCATCTACAACTGTAACAAGAGCGGTTGAACCGGCAGTCTCACCCTTATATATAGTAACTGTAACGGTAGAATCCATATCAATGTTGTACATGATTTCCATTTCACCTCCAGGTACAACCAAGACTGGAGCGATAGCGTCCATAGTTACAGTAGGCTTATTGTCTGAAGTTTTGTCCTCAACAATGCTTACAGACTTGCTTGCAGTATCGTATACGTTTTCATTAACAAGATTTTTTGCCTTAATATAAAGATCAACACTTTCTCCGGCATCATAAGATCCGCCGTCCCAAAGAACTGCGTACCATCTATCTTTCGTGACCTCCATATCCTCTTGGATGTTGTCATCCTTAACTCCTCCTTTTGAAGGATATACATCAACCAAAGCGTCCTTGTCGGTCTTGAACATAACATACATTTGTTCGCTATTGCTTGGATCAAATGAAGATTTTGAAACCTTGATTTCATCAATTGCAGGTTTTTCGTAAGTGACCTTAACAAGGTCTCCTGCGTACCTGATTACTGATAGACCTTTTTGCTTTGATCTCAATTCAATTCTCCATCGGCCCGGTTGTACATAATCCCCATCTTCGTCGGTTCCATCCCAATACATATCTTGGTCGGAATCGTCTGAAGTCAGATTTGTCGCCGTATCAATTTCTATTACATCATTTCCATTGATGGCATAAGCCTTAACTTCATCCAAATCTCTCTTAACATCAAAGCTGACTTTTAGTCCATCTTCATCATCATCAGGTTCAAAAGTGTCATTCACGCTTACGGTTATATCATCATTATAATTTTCGAAAGATCCTCTCGCAGTTTCAAGAGTATTGTCTAGCGTAACAGTCTTTGACGCAGTAGCTGCGCCGTATGAATTTTCAGCAGTTAACTTAACGGTGAAAGTACCTGTCTTTGGGCTAAGATCATTACCATCTTGGTCTTTTCCATCCCAAACAACTTCTAGCGTGTCTCCGTTGCCTTCGTATTCATCGCCATTGTAATCATAGAAAGTGGCAACAACAGTGCCGCCAGAATTTAGAACTTCCAAAGTCAGATTAGAGGTCTTTGTGTTTGAAAAATTAATTATTGCAAACTCGTATTCAGGATCAAAAGTTGTAGATCCGGAAGCTCTTGTAGTAACAACGTTGAAGCCTGTAATTACAGGTTTGCTTCCGCTGTTATATTTAACTGTGAATGTTGATTCTGTGGATGTGCCAGTAGTAAATCCTGTCTTAGAAGAAGTGACGGCTGCTTTATAAACTGTTCCAGACACTTCAGCAGGGACGAATTTCCCTGAGTAAGAGCCCGTATTCCCTCTGCCATCCCAAGAAAAAGATCCGGTAGCCAAAGAAGAAGTTACAGTTGTTGTGTAAACCAAAATATCAGCAGAAGTTTTGATATTAATCGTAAGATTTGCATCTGCAAGAGGTAAGGTGTAATTCGCCGCGAATGGTGTAGTTGAACCAGGATCAAAATATCCGGCTGCGCCATAACTTAGAGTGACAGTAGGCGTTAGAGTACTAGCAAGAGTAAGAGCCTTTGTGTTAACGTCGGCATTAACGCCGGTCAACGTAGCTACAACTGTATAAGTAGTACCATCAACTACGTAGTTTCCTGCTGTGTCCTTTCCGTTCCATGCTGTCAAAGCGATAGGGTCGGCCATATCGGCAGCAATAGTAGTGCTCAATAACTGTTTTACTACAGTAGCGCCGTTCATTATGGAAACATCCAATGTTCCGGCCTTGCTCTTATAGCTAACAACTAATGGAGCGGTGGTAGAGAAAACGTCGACAGTGGAAGCTGATAAAGTGACAGTTACATCACCGGCAGCAGCTACGGCTGTCATCGGCATAAGTGTTGCCAATGTAGCAACGATACCGAGAGATGCTAAGAATTTTCTTAACATATTGTTGTGGGGTTAAATTTATATAACTGATATATGTAACCGTTCACGATGCGATGAGGTTACAAAACCTCCTCGAACATCGGGAGCAGGAGGCGAATATTACAACAAGGAAAAAATAACACAAGGCCTTAGAGTGCGATTTTGGCCACTTCAAATGTGCAGAAAGTCAAATATATGTTGTAATTACACTTTAGGGCTCAGCCCTGGGCTGAGCCCTGAATTTAACCAAAGTATTTTTTGAGTAAATATCTCGTTCCTTTCTCATGCATAAGCCGTTTTCCGGAGGAGTCGCGCGCGACCTTGGGGTATTTTCGTTTTTCTTCAAACGCCCCGACGGTAAAAGGTGTTCCATATTCACCTTTGAGAAAATAATAATCGTTGCCGCCTTTTCTTGCGCTGTCGCCAATGACAAGAATTTCGCGCGCATTTTTGCCTATTTTAAGCCCTCTTTTGCGTTTTAAAAATTTCGCGAATTCAATTATTCCACGATCTTTATCCGCATTCGCCGGACACACAATTACTCCAATTCCGGAATTTCCGACGTGCACAAATTTTTCATATTTCGGATTTATTTTTTTTAGAAATTTTATAACCTCTTTGTAGATTTTTTCGGAGTACCAATAGACTTCATTTATTGGAAGTTGAGTATGGTAACGAGCGGTTGAAACAGCCACAATTCTGTGGTTATTGAGAACTTCACCAAATTTTTCGATGGCCACTCCTTCAAGTTTTATAAATTTATCGCGATCCATAAATTTCTTCGGCCACTCTGCACGATAAAATTGTTCGAAGTCATTAATTTTTTCATTATAAAAATAACCAATCGAACCGTTTTCGCTTATCAAAAATAAATTTTTCAAAAACTCCTTTCTTTGTTTGCGGCTAACTTCAGCCAAAATTTCATGCAATCCATGTTTTACAAAAGATTCAATCTGCCTGCCGGTGCAAAAAGCAATTGGCACTTTTAGCGCAGTTTCGATTAAAGTTTTTATCATTTTTTTTGAAGGAACCGGACTTCCTTTTTCAGTCACAGTTCCATCAAAATCAAACATTGCGGACAAGTATTTCATTATTTATTTCCCTCTTTTCTGATTAACGACCAATGATATAAATATAATGGAAGAGCCACAAGAAGCATGGCAAGATTGTTGGCAATATCTTGTTTTGTTGTGTTCACGGCTTGCAGATGATTTCTTTCAGTTGCCTGTGCAATGCATTCGGATTTCTTTGCGGCTTTTTGTTCCTCCGTTAAAATGGAAGTTGCCGCGGAAACCGGAGCTGCAATTTTAGCAGGGGTCATGCCTTGCTGATCAGGAGCAACGGCAATCGGAAACAAAGTTCCATCGGAACATTCATAAAGAGCGGGGGATTGCAGTTCATTCCAATCTTTAACACCGAGAACATAATTTTTCAGTATAAGATTTATAAAACCAATCGCGGAAATAATAATAAGAATTATCGAGATTGCAGTAATGAGATATAGGTACACATAGCGCAAAATTCGTACTTTGTCAGATTTTTGGAAACCGGGGATTGATGGCATTTGCATATTGATTTGGTTAGATTTTAATTGATATTTTTAGAATCTTTTTAGCGCGCGAAGACTATTGGCGTAGTCCATCATAATTTGTCTTTTTATCAAAAATTCTCCACCTTTTTCGGAAGGAAGATATGGGATTAAATATCCGGCAAGATCATAAGCCGCCTCAACATTTTCGGTGTACGCCGTAGAATGAATATCCTTCCTTACATAATCGAAATATACCTCCAGAATTTTCGTAGCCTGGTCAACAATTTGTTTATCGTCAGCAGAAGTACCGGCAACAAAATAATCTCTGTAATACGAGAGATCATTCATAGGATCAAGTTCTATCGCTTTTAGAAAGTCGGTTTTACATTGAATAAAATTTCCATTTTTGCACTCTATCGAACCTCTCAAGTAATAAGCTTTTCCATCCATAGGATTTAATTGCAATTGCATATCAACAAGTCGCTCAGCTTCCTTTAGATTGTCTGCGCGAATTGCGCGTATTGCGTTTGTATTATAATACTGGCGCGGGAATAAAGAGTATTCGGTATATTTCTCGCCAACGCCGTATATAAGGCATAAAATCGCACTTTCATAGAGGCAAAGAACAACCAAAATTCCAACGAAAATAAGTTCAAGTTTAGGTTTTTTTTCTTCAGCATTCTTCACTAAAATGGATCTGATAAACGCCAAGAACATAAACAGCGGAATCAGGTTTGCGAGAAAATTAAAATTATAATCGATAAGATTGTGGGCGAGAATTCCAAGAACCGCCACGGAGAGGATGAAAACTTTGTTCTGATCTTCTTTGGCAAGCTTCGCGAAATTTAAAAGCACTTTCATAAAAAGGGCAATCAGGAAACACGCGAAAGCGATTAGTGCGATAAGTCCGTTCTCCAATCCTATTTTTAGAAAGATATTATGCGGATGGTCGGAACTGCCCAAAAAGGTCTGCTGTATGCCGTTATATTCATATCTAAAACTGGAAGGGCCGGTGCCAAACCAGGGATTTTTGTTCATTAATTGAATGGCTCCTTTCCAGAAATCTATTCGTTCAAGCTTCGAAGTAAGCTCCTCATTGTTTTGAAATTCGATTCTCTGGTCAACCTGAATTACATCAGTCGTGCTTAAAGATCGTACATAATTTGAAAAAGAAAAAAGTGAAATAGCAAACAAAAGAGTTAAGGCAGCATATCCGATATCTTTGAAACGATCTCTCCCGATAGGTCGAAGATAATAAAGGCCGAGGAGCAAAACTTGGCCACTAAAAGCGATTAAGGCGCCTCTTGAAAAAGTTAAAAATAGCGCGGAAATCATAAGAGAGGCGGCAATCATAAGACCAAGGCCATGTTTTTTATCTTTAAATAAAAACAGAAGCGGCCATGCAATTAAAAGAAAACTGGCAAACCCGTTTGGCCATCTGTTTGCAGGATATAAAATGTTAAAAAACGTACCGAACATACGCGGCTCGGGCTGGTAGAAATATGACAAAAAGCCGATTGTTACGCTTAAAAGGGCGCCAATTACAACGGTTTTTATAAACATATCCATGAAAGGAATCTTTTTGTTGGAATAATTAAAATATAAAAGTGCGCCGGAAATAAATGCCAAAACTTCGCTAAATCCCATATTCTTAGTCTCGGAAAAAATGAATGAAAAAACTGTCATCGCAATAAACGCCCAGAGGCAAAGTTGTTCAAAAAAATTGTTCTCACGTTTATCATTGCGCTCAGCGATAAATACGGCCATTAGAACAACGATAAATACTAAAACCAGCGGATATTCTGCGCCGTAGTCATACTTCTTAAAAACTGGATTCAAAAGCGCCACCAGCCAAAAAGCGCTAAGCGCTATAAACGAGAAATTCTGTTTGATTCGATTTTTAAATTTTTCCATAAGGAAAGAGGATTAAGCGCTAAGAGATTAACATAAGTTTAATTTTTTCGCATGGGATTCTTACGATGCTTTGCAAGACGGATTCGGCCATCACTTCGAGTGGCGCAGAGCCATTTGAAGCTGCTTTCCCTCTTTTGGAAGCCCACGCCACAAAATCAACAACTGATGGATTTTTTATAACTACAAATTCCGCACTTTTCCCTTTCTTTAAATTTCCATGATTTTTATCGATCTGCATAAGTTGGGCGCCGGCCAAGGTGGCTCGATAAAGCGCGTCTATCGCGGTGATTTTTGGGATACGAAGGCCGCTATAATTTGTTCCGTTGGCCATGGTCTTCGAAAGTTCCCGCGCTTTGCTATGCACAAAAACGTATTCTCTCATCACATCGATCATGCTCAAGTGCGGGCCGGCGCCTATATCCGTCGCGAGCGCATATGGAATTTTATATTTCAAAAGTTTTTCAACGGGCATTCTACCGCTACCCAAAGCCATATTTGAGGTCGGACAATGCGCAACTGCCGCCCCTGATTTTTTCAAAATTTTCCACTCGTTTTCTTTCATGTGTATGCAGTGCCCAAGGATGGTTTTTTCTCCTAAAAGCCCCGCCTTTTCATACACTTCCGTATAACTTTTTTGTTCAGAAAAAAGCAATTGAACCAAGTGCACTTCCGCCAAATGTTCCGAAAGATGGGTTTGAACATAGCACCCATGTTTTTTGGCCATCTGAGCCACTTTTTTCATAAGAGTCATGCTGCAAGTGGGCGCGAACCGCGGAGTTACTGCATATTTTTTTCCATATTTTTTCGCGAAATATTCCACCAATTTTATCTCGTCTTTAGTGGTCATCTGCAAATTCGCAGGTGAATGCTGATCCATCAGGACATTTCCAATAATAAAATTTCCAAACTTTAAACCTTTTTTGATTGCAATCTCCGTGGCCTCTTTGTGCACGGAGGAATAAATCATTGCATTTTTTGTACCATTTTTCAGGAGTTCCTTATAAAATCCATCAACCATTTTTTCGGCATATTTCGTGTTCTTAAATTTAGCTTCCTCAGGCCAAATATGGTCTCTAAGCCAATGAAGGATTACTTCATGGAAAGATCCTTTAACTCTGTTTTGTACCCAATGCAGATGCACATCCGTAAATGCCGGAAGAATTACTCCGCCGGTATCCACAACAACATCTCCAACAATATGGTTTTTTCCAAGTTTTTTCTCCGGTTTTTTCGCCGACAACTCCGACCGTCGCGCATATTTTTTAAAAATTTTCTTAAAATCTCCAATCTCAACAATTTTTCCACAACTGTCCGCGCTAGCACCGCTACTATTCGTGCCTCTGCCCGCACCGCTCGAACCGCTGCCACTCGCGCCACCACTCCAGCCCACGCCACTCATGCCCAAGTCGCTCCCGCTATCCACAACCAATCCGCCATCCACAAAAAACTCACATTTTTTTGAATTTAGCGGATTTATTATCGTGCCGCGATATATTTTCATAGGTGCCCGCATTTTATCACCAGATTCAAATACGGCCAACACAACTACTGTCAACTTAAGCTAACTTCAGCCTTTTGCACACATCTCATGCCTACTTTAGGCCACGCGGCTTTTGCGCACGCCGCGCACCTATCTTCCTCCACGTCGTTTTTCATGAAATTTTTGATCAACGCTGTGTGCGATTAGGTGATGTTCACGGCATAGCGGAGCGAGAAAAAACGGATTGGAAGTTTGCGAAATTGAAATTCTGTCGGTGTGATGTGTCTCTTTTGCGGGCTTGTTGCAGCCTGGAATTGAACACTTCGTTCCGTGTTCGCGATGAAGGATTTTGTGAATTTTGACGGAAATATAGTGGGAGATTTTTGATTTCTTTCGCGTGTTGGTCGGCCTGTTTTTTCGCGCCTCGTTCGGTCGTTTTGCCCGTGATTTATTCGTAAGCCCCTTGTTTGTCGCATCAGACAGCGCGATTTGGTTCTCGTGTTTTCGTGCCAATTCCTCCGCAATTTCGAATTTTTCCAGTTCTATTTCTTCTTCGCGAGTTTTTAAGAATTCCAAAATCAATTCATTTATATCGATACCTTTGTTTTGAAGTTCGGAAAGTTTTTCAATTACTTCGTGCGAGATTCCAAGCTTCAAAATTCTTATCGAGTCCGTTATTTTTGAAGTGTGCCCGGGCACAGATTTGCCCTCATTTATTGGCTCAAATAAGCCATTTTGAGTTTCGGATTTCATGGTTGTGACGTTTGCAAGTTTTATGTCCTTTACCAAAGTTTCAACCGCACTTTTCGGCAAAATCTGTACCTGATTTGCCAAGAATTCCTGGTTTTCCACGGTTGCAACAGAAACAATTCTAACTAATTTGTTCGCACTCACTTTCCCTTCAACCAATATCTTTTTCAGAATCGGCTTATCTTGAAATTTAAGCTCAATATTTAATACGCGTGCTACTTGTTCTTTGCTCATCCCGCAAAGTTTTGCCGCGAATTCGAAAATCGAACTGAATTTTTTCTTTTCATACAATCGTCGCCTGTTTACTTCAGGCAAAAGTCCTGCGAATTTTCGTCGCCACAGCAAAGCACGTTCGCCATATTGTTTGCAAAGTTCGTACAGTTTCTCGTCGGAGAGGGTGGTGGAAGTGTCGATGGTGGTGGCCGCGGTTGTGTACATTTTTGTGTGGTTAAATTATTTATGCCCCGATAGCCGTATTTTAGCTCAAGTAAGCCAAAAATCAACAATTCCAAGTAGCGAAAACGAGTAAAAAATGGCAAAGTAAAACTCGATATTTTAGCTACTACAAGCGCTAAATCGGCATTTACAGATATGAGAATTTGTCGTGAAGTGACCATGCACAAGAGGCGTGACATAGCGCTTCCATAAGAGAAAAATCGCGGTTTGCACGTACGAAGATTTATGATACAATGCCACCACATTAAATCAAAATAAATTTGGCGATACCAAGAGCGATAATTGTAGACGTAATAGGTCTCGAAACTTCCAAAGAGGAGGAATATAAACGGCTTGAGGAGCTGGAAATGCTCGTGAAAACATACGGTGGAATCGTAGTAATAAAGATAATACAGAAACGCGGAATTCCAGATTATCAAACTTACATTGGCTCGGGAAAAGTGGAGGAAATTAAGGAATTCGTGAAGGCAAATCACATCAATCTGATAATCATAAATAATCTTTTAAAGAGTTCGCAGATTTTTCATCTTACGGAAATTTTTGAAGAAGAGAGGATTGAGGTTTGGGATCGTGTTGATTTGATTCTTAATATTTTTGAAAAGCACGCAACAAGCACTGAAGCAAAATTGCAGATAGAATTGGCCTCAATCAAGCACATGGGGCCGCGCATTTATAAGATGGGAACGCAGCTTATGCAGCAAAAAGGCGGTACGGCGATGCGCGGAGGTCAGGGTGAAACCAACATTGAAATAATGAAACGCCACTTGGCGAAACAGGAAAATAAAATCTTGGAGAAGCTTAAGCATTTTGAAACAATTCGCGAAGGACACAGACAACGCCGTCGCAGAGAAAATTTTAAAACCGTCGCACTTGTTGGCTATACCAACGCCGGGAAATCATCAGTTTTAAAAGCGCTCACAAAAAAAGATGTTTATATTGCCGATGAACTTTTTGCCACACTCGACACAAGAGTTGGAAATTTATACATTCCGGATTTTTATAAAAAAGTTTTGATTTCGGATACAATCGGCTTTATCGAAGACCTTCCGCCAGACCTTATTAAAGCCTTTAAATCGACATTGGCCGAGACCGTAGATTCGGATTTGATTTTGCATGTTATCGACTCGAACGATCCGTTTGTGATTAAAAAAATCGAAGTGGTGGAAGATATTTTGAAGCAAATTGGCGCGGGGGATAAACCGAAAATTTATGTCTTCAACAAAATTGATCTTCTTACAAAACACGAAACAAAACATCACGTAATCGAACCGATTCCGGAACGGCAGCACTCGCCAAGCCTGCTTGTGGCGAGCAAAGAAACCGCGCATGTTCTTGGTTGGGCAGACAAAGATAAACTTCGACGCGACGCCAAATTAGCGGCTCTCTTCGGCCGAAAAGTGCCACTCAAGGAACTCGAAAGAAAATACAAACAATTTACTCCGGTTTTCATTTCCGCCACACAAAAAACGAACTTGGAAAAACTCGTGGAGAGGATAAAATCAAAAGTTTAAGAACTTTTATTCACTCAATAAAACCTTCACCCCATTTTTCTCCAGGAGATTTTTTATCTTGTTTACGGATTTTGGAGACGGCGGTTTTACGCCTTCAAGGGAGTATGGCAGACCAAGCTTTTTCCACTTGTATATGCCAAAAGTATGATATGGCAGAAGTTCGACGAGTTCGAAATTTACTGTCTTCAAAAAGGCCAGAAGTGCGCGAAGGTTTTTTCGAGTGTCAGTGTAGCCGGGCAGAATTATGTAACGGAACCAAAGTTTTTTTCGCGCATCTTTGCCCAATTTTTTACTCAGATATTTTACATTTTCCAAAATCTTTTCGTTGGGAACGCCGGTCAAACACCTGTGCGTTTCGGTGTCAAAATGTTTTAGCGAAACCATGAATAAATCGGTGTAGGGGAGGAATGAATCAATGACTTTTTTGGTTGTAAAAAGTGAAGTGTCGAGCGTTGTGTGAAGTTTCGCTTTTTTGCAAAGTTTTAAAAATTCGAGGACGAATTTTGGCTGGAAGACGGGGTCGCCGCCGCTGATGGTTACTCCGCCGTGAGCGCCAAAATATTCTTTATAGTCGAGAACTTTATTCAAAAGTTCTTGCGGCGACATAGTCATAAAGTCTTTTAAATCCAACATGTCGCGGTTGTGACAAAAAACGCATCGAAGCGGACATCCTTCCAGAAAAACAACGAAGCGAACTCCGGGTCCGTCGAGCGTTCCAAAAGTTTCAAAAGAATGAATCATTCCTTTTCCTTCTTCAATGGGAACAACATTCATCCGATCTTTTTCGGAGAAAATTGCACAATGATCTTTTTTATATTTTTCGAACATTAGAATGACTTATGAAATGTGCGAGCGATTACCTCTTCCTGCTGCTCTTTTGTGAGTTTGATGAAATTGACGGCGTAGCCGGAGACGCGAATTGTGAGTTGTGGATATTTCCATGGTTTTTTCATCGCGTCCTCCAAAGTTTCGCGGTTTATAACATTAACATTTATATGAAATCCGCCTTTGTTAAAATATCCATCGAGCATGTTTGAGAGATTTTCAGCACGAGATTTTTCAGCCTTTCCAAGAGTGTCTGGAGTGATTGAAAAAGTATTGGAAACTCCGTCGCGGCAATATTCATAAGGTATTTTTGCGATAGAATTAAGAGATGCCAACGCGCCATTTTTGTCCCTGCCATGCATTGGATTTGCACCCGGGGCAAACGGCTCCAGAGCTTTTCTTCCGTCGGGAGTTGCGCCGGTATGTTTACCATAAACTACGTTGGAAGTGATTGTGAGAATTGAAAGTGTGTGCTCGGCATTTTTGTAAGTCGGATATTTTTTGAGCGCGGAAATAAATCTTTTGCAAAGATCCACAGCAATTAAATCAACTCTGTCATCATTGTTTCCGTAAGCCGGATAATCTCCAGTGATTTTAAATTCCTGAGCGATTCCTTTTTTATCCCAAACCGGTTTCACTTTCGCATATTTCATAGCAGATAAACTGTCTGCACAGATACTCATTCCAGCCATTCCAAAAGCCATGAATCTGTGAATTTCCGCATCATGAAGCGCCATTTCGCTATTCTCATAATGATAATGATCGTGGCAATAATGGATGACATTCATCGTCTCAACATATTTTTTCGCCATCCAATCCATCACCTTAAAAAACTTTTGCGAGACTTCTTTGTAATCCAAAACTGCACGATTTTTCAAAGGTTCAACATCTTCCAGAACAAGATTCCCGGTGATTTCATTAACACCGCCGTTAATCGCAAGAAGAAGAACTTTTGGCATGTTACATCTGGCTCCAAAAAACTGCATCTGCTTGCCAACCGTCATGGCGGAAACACAGCAGGCAATAGCGTAATCGTCGCCATGAAGCGGTCTCATTAATTCATCATTTTCAAACTGCAAAGAACTGGAATTAACGGAAACTTTGCAAGAATAATTTTTAAAATTTTCAGGAAGATTTTGAGACCACAAGATTGTTAGATTTGGTTCTGGAGCGGGACCAAGATTATTTAAAGTGTGAAGCAGCCTGTAAGACGTTTTAGTCACCAGAGATTTATTGCCAGACTTTGCCACCTTGCGATTTTTTAGGGCATTCGCTTCGCTCATGCCTCCAAGCACACAAGTAATCCACGTCGGATCGCCGGCAAAAAGTGCGTTGTATTCCGGATGTCGCAAGTGGCGGACGATTCTCAATTTAACTACAAAATCATCCACAAATTGCTGGATTTCGGATTCGGTATATCTTCTGTCGCGCAAATCTCTTTCGGCATAAATATCCAAGAAAGCATCAATTCTTCCCATGCTCATGGCTGCGCCATCCTGTTCTTTTACCGCGGCCAAATAACCAAAGTAGAGCCATTGTATGGCTTCTTTTGCATCCGAGGCTGGCCGCCCAATCTCAAACCCATACCACGCGGCCATAGTCTTCATATCTTCCAGTGCCTTAATCTGTTTGTGAATAAAAGTTCGTCTGTCCATTCCGTGGTCATCACCGCTCTCGTTCATGTATTTTCCGCAGATTCTTTGCTCATCAAGTTTTCGCATTTTTATCAAAAGATCCACGCCGTAAAGCGCGACTCTTCTGTAATCACCGATAATTCTTCCGCGGCCATAATTATCCGGCAAGCCGGTGATTATATCCTCTGATCTTAAAAGTTTTCCGTTCGGAATATGAAAATCATCCCAGTTCGCGTACATCTCAAAAACCGCATCGTTATGCGTCTTTACGTAGTTTGTATAAATGTCATGAATCTTAGGATCCAACTTATATCCCAAGTCCTCACACATTTTTTCAACCAGCTTTACACCGCCGCCCGGCTTAACAGCCCGCACCAACGGCTTGTCCGTTTGCAACCCGAAAATTGATTCATTCTTCTTGTCGATATACCCGGGCGCATGACTCGTAATCGTTGAGGCCGTATGCGTATCAATATCCAAAACTCCATGCTTTTTAAACTCTTTATTCAAAAGTTTTTTAACTCGTTTCCAAACTCTCAGAGTATTTTTCGTCGCCGGCGCCAGAAATTTTTCATCACCTGTGTATTCGGAATAATTATTCGCAATAAAATCGCGAACATTAATTTCCTTTTGCCAAAGCCCTTTCTTAAACTTTCGATAAGGATCGATGTTGGGCATATAAAAAATGATTAGGAATGAGAGAAAAGCTATGGGGCAATTATAGAAAGAAAAACAAAATTTAACAACAAAAACACTTTACTTTCGAGGGTTATTTTATATAAAATACCTGCCTTTTAACAGTACACAAATGGAAGCAAGGCCTCTGGATTTTAAATCCGGAACGATAGAAGCAGCCATGGACAGGATAAATTTGCTTATAAATCCCGCAACAGTCGATAAGGGGGTTTTACACTCAATGTGTGAAGAAGCGATTGAAGAACTTTCGCCGGATGCGGACGCTTCTAAAAATATAGACAAAATAATAGCGATAGTAGGGCAAAAAATATCCTTTTTGGGATGGGAATTACAATCTATCGGCAGAGTGGTTTCAGAAAAGTTTGCGTTGCCACCAAGCCAAGAAGCCGTGGTTATTCCGCTTGGCGTAATTAGAGAAAGAATTCTTAATGCCAAAAAATATAAAAACTTTCAGATGGAACTGGATTTAAGGTTGGGAATTATGCCTAGGACATCCGAAGCGACGAACAAATATACCAACTTACTAAGAATTTCAACGCTTTACGATATTCTTGGAAATCGTGACGAAGCCTTGAGGGTTTTAGATGAAATAAAAATTCTGCTGGAGACGGAAGGGGAAAAAATAAAATTGCCGGAGAGCGATTGGTCAGTCGAGAGAGAATTAATGAATATTGAATTTAGAAGAAGGACGATTAATGCTGTTATTGATGCCGGACCAAATAGCATAGCGCAAGCAATGAGCGAAATGTATCACGAAAGAGATACTGGTAATGCTATTCAGCTTTGCGAAAAATTATTGCAGAGAAACGATTTGGAATCAAGCAATAGGATGAAGACTCTGATAGAGTTGGCGTTGCTGTATAGAAGATTATGGAAATACGAAAAAGCCCTGGAGATTTATCATGAACTGCTTTCTTTTCAAAGAGAAAATAGACTGGAAACACGAAGGACCGAAAATACAATCAGATTTTTTGAAGAAGATACAATGGGGCAGGTAATTAGAAAGCCGGGAAAGCCCACAAAGGGTGATTTAATCAGGCAAATTATAAATGAGAAGGATACGAATAAGGCAATCGGCCTTTGCAATGAATTTCTGAAACGGGATGATTTGATACCAATCGAAAGAGGAAAAGCCATGATAAAACTTGGCGCATTACTAAGAAGAGCAGGAAGACTCGAAGAAAGTTTAAAAGTTTTTAGGGAGGTGATTGTCATGGAGGAGGAGAACAATATAGACACCTTGGAAACAGAAAGGGCGATAAGAAAGCTGGAAGGATCAATTAGAAATAATGGAATATACGCGAGGGCGGAAGAGGAAACAACAACAACGGCTCCTGCGACAATCGTAGCGGCCCCGGCTCCGAAAATTCATATCGAAGAACCGGAAAGTAACACTCCAAAGGCGTCTTGCGGCCAGCTGTTAAAATCTCTCGAAAATATTAAAAAGTCATCTATAAACGCATTGCGTCAAAAGTGCATAATTTTACTAAGTCCAACAGCTTTAGAGGAAGCCAAAAAAGAATTGGATAAATATACAGAGCAAGCAGAAAACATTGAGCGTTTTGTTGACAGCAGGAAGTTTCTGGGAATTCTTCAAGGTGTGCGCCATGACATATTTGAAAACGGCAAAGTTAACGAAGTAATGCTGGATAAATTAATACGCACTTTAAGAGAAAAATTGGGCATAGAAAGATAAAATCCAAAAACATTATAATGGGCGATGGGATAATAAAGTCATGCCAAAGACAAAACGGGCTTATTCGATTGTCCGGCGAACATTCCGGAAGACTTTATTTCCAGAGTAAGAGAAGCGGTACGATTACTTAGAATTTCGGGAATATGGACCGACAATGTAATAAACATGTCAAAAAGGCCTGAAGTCAGGTAAAAATTGGTGGGCCTGGATGGGATCGAACCATCGACCAATCGGTTATGCGTACCACTATCGCTTTCGCGACCCCTTTCGGGTTTGTAATCCGGACTATCCCTTCTCCCTTTGCACAGTTCGTATAACATACATTGTAAACACGATTTTTCGGGTCACAATGGCTTGTTCTTGATAAAAAACAAGTATGAATCTGTGCCCGGGCACAGATTTCTATGCGAACTCGCAGGTGGGGAGTCTGCCGTCTAGTCTCTACACCTTCCCCCGGCTTTTTAGACGAGGACTTGGCTCGGGATTGCCATTTTCGCCGTATTAGCGATTTTAGGTTTCCCCGAATTTGACAGATATTCGCTTGGAAATTACTTTCCAAACAGCCCTTGATTGCGATTCTTGTTGTTTCCACAACGCAAGAATAGCAACCTTTAAGCCGACTGCTCTAACCTCTGAGCTACAGGCCCTAGTTTTCAAAAAACACTGGGGGAATTCTAATATAAATCCAGATATAACAAAAGAGGAAAAAAGGCCGTCAGTCAGGGCAGGGCATACCTTTCAGATGAAATTCATCCAAAAGTAAAATTTTCCAAAAACCAAATTTTCCGATTTTTTTACTTTTGGACAAATCGTAAAACAAACACAACCCATCCCTGGTTCACGGTGGCCAAACTATGCCTTTTTTGCAGCCTTACCTTTTGCTTCAGCAGTATTTAACGCTCTAGCCAAAGAGGATTTTCTTCTGGCAGCGTTATTTTTGTGGATAATATGCTTTTTGCAAGCCATATCTATAACCTTGTAAGCCTCAGGCATCATTTTCTTGGCATCATCCAGTTTTCCTTCTTTAACCAAATCCAAAAATTTCTTTACAACCGTTTTAGCCTCTCTCCTTAGCGGATAATTCCTTGCCTTTCTCTTCAATGATTTCCTTAATTGTTTTTTTGCTGACTTTATTACTGGCATCTTAGGCGTATGTTTTATAGAATAAGCGACGAGATTCTAATTTAACACATCCCTTAAGTCAAACTCATTTATGGATAAGCCGAAAATAATACTGGCATCGTTAAGTCCAAGGAGAAAACAGCTGATGACGGAAATAGGGCTGAAATTCGAAATCACGCCGAGCCGATTTAAAGAAAAAGAGGACGGGATGAAACCAAGAGAATTGGCTCTCTATAACGCAAAATCGAAAGCCGACGAAGTGGCGAGGCGCTACAAAAATGCCATTGTTATCGGCGTGGACACAATTGGCGTGATAAAAGGGAAAATACTTGGAAAACCAAAAGATAAAAAACACGCTCTTGAGCTTTTAAAAGCCCTTTCGGGCACCAAGCATAAAGTTATTTCCGGCATTTGCGTAATCAATACTGCCAAAAACATAATGATTACAGACTTCGAGGAAACAATAGTCGAAATCGATAAACTGACGCCCGCCCAGATAAAGTCATACCTCGCCACCGGCGAGGGGAGTGACAAGGCCGCGGGCTACGCCATCCAAGGCCGCGGCGCCATCTATATTAAAGGCATTCAAGGCGATTATTTCAATGTTGTCGGCCTTCCGATATACAAACTTGCAAAAATTCTGGCCAAACTCGGGGTAAAGTGGTAAAGTCAAATCACCTATAAAAATAACCTCATTTATATGAAAGGATTAAGATCACTTCTCACAGGACTTATAGCCGGAGTTGGACTTGGTGTTTTATTTGCGCCAAAAAAAGGAAAAGAACTCAGGAAAGATGTTAAAGAAAATATGGACGAAGGCGGAGTCGGCATGGGGCTCGGAGTTTTAAAAGACGCGGCAATGGAAATGGGAAAGGATATCAAAAAAACTTACGATGAAACATATGAAGATGTTTCCAAGAATAAAGAAGTGAAAAAGCATTTTGTTAAAGCTAGAAAAGTAGCGAAAGACGCGTACAATAAGGTCAAAAAAGCCATAAAGGAATAAATGGTTGATCAAAAAGAAACAGCTATCTTAGCACTCTTGGGGCCTGCGAAAACCTTCTCGGATATAGCGGCCGACAAGTATTTAAAGTCTTCCAAAAAAGTTCTCGAAAAAATGTATCTGAGAAGTATTGAAGAATGTTTTGATATTGTCGAAAAAGGTGAGGTTGAAAGCGCTATCGTTCCGGTTGAAAACATATTGAACGGAACTGTCCGCGAGGTTTTAGATAATCTTTTTTCAAAAAAAGTTCATATCACAGGTGAAATAGTGCTTCCGATACATCACTGTTTGGTAGCTTTGCCGGGCGTAAAAATGGATGGAATAGAGACGGTTTCTTCGCATCCTCAAGCCTTAAAGCAGTGCCAGCAATTCATAAATAAAAAATTACCGGGAGTTGCGCTTGAAGGGGTAAGTTCAACGGCATTGGCATTGCAGAAATTATCAATATCAAAAGACGGAACAAGGGCTGCGATAGCGTCTCAAGAAGCTGCGGAAATCAGCGGATTAAAAATCATTGCAAAAAATATCGAAGACAAGTCATGGAACAGCACAACGTTCTTGATACTGGAAAAGGGCGAATACGACTGGAAGAAGCCAAAAAAAGAAGAACAAAAAAATAGTACAAAAACATCAATAGCATTCCACTTTAAAAAGGATAAACCAGGCAGTCTTTTTAAGGTTTTCAAAGAATTTGCGGCAAGAAAAATCAGTTTATCACGCGTCGAATCCCGCCCCGCGAAAGCGCACTACGGTGGATATATATTTTTCCTCGATGTCGCGGGCGGCCTTTCCAGCAAAAATGTCCTCACCGCCATAAAATCCACCTCAAAAATCGTCGCCAAGCTAAAAGTCCTCGGCAGCTATTAAAGCTTTCAACGAGGGGCTTGACAAATCTGTGTTATTGGCGTACAGTCACTCCTTAAATAACTAATCACAAAAATATGTTATCTGAAGGATTTGGTCAAGGAGTACGCCGTGCAGTCGCAGTACCGGTAATAGCATTGTTTGCCGCATCTTGTACGCCATCAATGATTAAACCTACGAATGCGTCTGATAACTTGAAGTCTCCGGCAAAATCAAGCCCTGCCACACCACAGAGGCCGAACCCAAGTTCTAAATCTCAAGGTCCCGATCCGACCACTTTTGATCCCGATTTTACCTTCTGCGACGAAATTCCAGCTGGCATGGGGGAACAAATGGCAGAAACTCTTTTTACAGATAGTGCAGTGGAAAAAAGAATTACTCAAGTCTGCGGAGAAACACACGAGGCAATGGTATCTGGAGCGATGGTACAAAGGCGTTCAATAATAGGGAATAGGATGTGCGTCGAGCTTGCTCCGAGTATTGAAGTTGACTGTCTTGACCCAAAAGTATCAGTTCAATTTAAATAGAACAGAAGAAGGCCGCCGACAAGAAAAAGGCGCTCGGTCTCTAAAGGACAAAGGGAAGACTCGACAAGGGCTGGCTTTTGTGCGGCGCACACCTTGCCCAATCCGCCATTTTTTGCTATACTTATACGATATTTTCGAAACAAAAATAAAAACAAATGGAATTCGGCTTCGAATACAATAAGCGAAATTGGTACAGCGAAGTGGATAAGCCAAACAGGTTGGTTTATTTGAATTTAGAAAAAGACGACACGGTGGAATCCGTGGATTTTGATAAACAGCTGAAAGGTGACAGAACTGTAGAAATTGATCAAAAGTTGGAAAATTTTACTCAAGATAGGGAAAAAGATTTTTTCAGAATTAATGATATAGCTTGGAAGCTTAGAAAAGACGAATACGGCGGAGGGCTGACAATGAAAAGTAACGTTGATGTGGAGATAGATAAACTTGTAGTGGAAAGTCTTGCAAGAATGAAACTTGGAGAAGACGACAAAGATGATAAAACTAAATTTAGATTAGGATTTTTTAGATTACAAAATTCATGGGTTGAAACAATTTTAGGGAAAGCAAAAATAAGTGCAGAGGAATATCAATTACTGACAGAATCAATAAAAGCATGCGACGATGTAACCGAAAAACTGAAACAAAGAATTGAGGAGAGAAAAGAAGAACTCGCACCATACAAAGCGTTAAGCGAGCGTGGACTTATAGAGAGATATGAGGACTTGAAAACAGAAAAACCAAACCAACGTATAAGAAATGCCATAAAGGCCATGACAAATAGTGAGTATCGAGGATATGTCGGGGTTTTTGGAAGAAAACAAAAAACAGAAAGACAAAGCTATAGACTTGAACAGGTGATTGCAAAAGTTGAGGCGAAAAAACAAAGACTTATTGCAAAACAAGCAGAATATGACGAAAAGATAAAAGGAAAAAGGGAAAGGATCGAAAAAGGGCGTTCAGATGTGGTAGCGGCTTTCAATAGCAGGACAGAAAAGCTGTCAAAAATGATGGATAGCGAATTCGGAATAAAATTAAACGGTGAAGAAAAAGGCAAACTTGCTGAAATGTTAAAAACAAGCGACGAGGAGACGAAAGTTAAAGAGGGAGTGATGGTAAAAGGGAAGGAATGCAGAAGTATGAAACAATTAAAAGAAGAGCTTGGCAAAATAAGAAAATTAACTCCGGCGCAGGAAAGGAAAATTGGCGATATATATAAAATGGCTAGAGATATGGATAGAAAAAGAAGCACAATAGACAAAAGGCTGGCAGACAAAGGTTTAGACAAATTTAACAAAGACGCAGTAAAAGAACGAGAAAAAAACAAAGAAGCAAAAGAGAAATGGCTGCTGATGTTCGGAAAAATGATGGAGATTTTGAAAAGGGGACAGAAATATAAATTTGTATTTAAGAAAAACACTTATGGCTTTAAAAAAGGAGAAGAGCGTGAATTTACAGTAAAATCAGTCGGTGAAACCATAAAACTTGAATCAGATGCGACAGACATTTCTTTTTCAAGAAATGGTGCAGAAATTAGAGATAAAAGCAACGTAGTAAGCATTACAGGGAAAAGACCAGTTACAATATCTGATTCCGTTAAATTTATAGAAAGTATAAAAAGCGTAGGAGGGGTTAACAAGGAAGTTCCCGAGCAAACACAAAGTAAAACAGCGTAATTATGCAGTCGAAAAACAAAAAATTAGACGTGGATCAAATAGCAAAGTTAATTCTTGGACTTTACGAGGAGGAAGACAGAGCTAAAATAATGGAATTACTGGAGAAAAATGAAGAATTTACTCCAGAGCTTGAAGAGGCAATAAAATCTGCATTCAAAAAACAAGCGGAAGAAATGGAAAAAGAAATAGAAGAGATGGAGGCAGATAAAGACGAGATAGAAAAATATGCTGAAAACTTAAGAGTTGATTCTGAAAAAATGACAGCGGAATTAGATAAATCTTTAATGACGATAAAAACGGACATAACCGAGACGGAAGACGGATTGGATTCCATAGAAGAAGAAGCTAAAGAAGGGAACAATCAATCCCAGATCGAGGCGTTAAGAAACAAACTTCTGAACAAATAAATTGAACAAGGGGAAGGGCGGTCGGCGACAGGCATGTATCCATCGAGAAAGCCACGTTCAGTTCGCCGAAAAGAACACAAAACAAACCTTTCTGTCAAAAAATCCCCGGGGAAAATTTGACGAGAATGTTTAAAATGTTGCGAGATGCGACTTGTGCCAAGCGCCACGAATCAAACGCCTAGGAGCTTTTTCATCATATCAACGCGCTTTTGGATGAGTTCGGCGGTGCCGATATCCCGACGGTAAAAGACCGGACCCTCGACGACGCTGATGGCATTTTGAGCGAGGGCTTCCGCGCCCGCGAGGGTATCTGCAATGCCCACGAAAGCTATGGCGCGGGAGCCGGACAAATATAGTCCGTCTTCGCGTTCATCAACGGAGGCAAAGTATGTTTTTACACCTTCAGGAATTTCTTTTACTATAATTTTTTGTCCGGCAACGGGATTATCGGGATAACCATTCGGGACAAGATATTTGCAAACCGTGGCTTTTTTGGAGAACTTGGCCTCAACTTTATCCAAAGTTCCGTTTATTATCGCTTCGCAAATTTCCACAAAATCGGTTTCCATAATCGGAAGAACATTCATAGCCTCGGGATCTCCAAAGCGAGCATTATATTCAATAAGCTTCACTCCGTTTTTTGTAATCATAAATCCGCCATACATGACACCCTTAAAATAAACTCCGGTTTCTTTGAACAAAGCCTCGGCGACTTTTTTCGTTATTTCACTGGCATCCTGAATATCTTTGGCGGTCAGGAAGGGGAGTAAATGGTCTTCACAAGAGTAGGTGCCCATGCCGCCGGTGTTGGGTCCTTTGTCACCATCATAGGCGCGCTTGTGGTCTTGTACCGGCGGCATATCCAAAGTATGCACACCGTCACACAAGCTCATTAAACTAAATTCTTGTCCGATAAGTTTTTCTTCAACTACAACAAGGCCGGATTCTTTTAAACATTCCAAAGCATATGCCAACCCTTCAGCCTTTCCGTTCAAATGATCTCCGGAAACTTTCACACCTTTTCCGCCTTTTAGTCCGTCCGCTTTTACAACAAAGTCATCTCCAAACTGATCAAAAAAATTACTCAGTCCTTCTTCGCTAAAAAATGTCTTAAATAAGGGGTTCCCGGGAATTTTATATTTCTCAATCAAGTCTCTTGTGAAGGATTTTGAAGACTCAAGTTGCCCCGAAATTTTTAATGGCGAGGCGCTGTGAATTTCCATTTCAAGGAGCGCGTCCACAAGGCCATTGGCAATTGGAGCCTCCGGCCCAACAATTGCAAAATCGGGACGCACCTTACGCGCTATTTCTTTTACATCGTCAGCATTCGACGGATCTTTCAAAAAATATTCCTTACAAATTTTCACTATTCCGGGATTTTTCGCTTTTCCGACAACATAAAGTTCCACTTCTTCCTTACTTCTTTTTAATGTCTCGCAAATGACATGTTCTCTGGCGCCATTGCCAAGGACAAGGATTTTTTTCATATGTGATGCCTGTTATTTATATTAAGTTCAGTTGAGATTTTGAAGTTTCCGCACCAAATTCCTGTTCAGGACTTTCACAGCATTTGTCTTTAAGTCTGGACTCGGCGTTTTTCTTCAAAACTTTAGCGTCAATATCGCCGGTTTTATATTTGCCGTCAAAACAAGCCATACAGAAATCTTTAACCTTCGGATTTCCTTCATGGCAAGCGGCAAAAGTGTCTTTTATCTCGGCATAAAACAACGCGTCGGCGCCGATAAACTTTTGAACTTCCTTAACAGATTGTTGAGCGGCAATTAACTCTTCTTTTGTAGGGATATCGATTCCATAAAGGCATGGACTCGTCACCGGAGGCGAAACTGAAACAAAATAAACTTTTTTTGCTCCGGCTTCGCGCACCATTCTTACAATTTCTCGCGAAGTGTTTCCACGAACTATGCTGTCATCCACAAGCAAAATCTTTTTTCCCTCAATTTCAAGTTTCATAGGATTGAGTTTGTAGCGGATGGATTTTTTTCTGGTTCCTTGGTCAGGCATAATAAAAGTTCGTCCGATGTATCTGTTTTTAACAAGACCTTCTCTGTATTTGATGCCGAGCTTGTCAGCAAGAGCCAAGGCCGCCGTTCTGGAAGAGTCAGGAACCGGCATGACAACATCAATATCAAGCTTTGAGGCTTTTATTTGAGATGCCAAGCTTTCGCCCATTCTTCTCTGCGCTTTATAAACGGAAATTCCATTGAGAACTGAATCGGGGCGGGCAAAATAAATGTATTCAAAAATACATGGCGTAAAAGATTTTTCATCAACTTTTTTTCTATAGACTTTGCGGGTTTTTTCTTCGATAAAAACAACTTCTCCGGGGCCTACGTCTCCAATTAATTCAAATCCAACGATATCAAGCGTGGCGCTTTCCGAAGCAAACATATAATCAGTAGTCATTCCGTGTTTTCTTTTTCCGAAAACAAGAGGACGAATGCCGTGCGGATCTCTGAAAGCAACCATTCCATGTTTTGCGATGTATGACACAACGCTGTACGCGCCTCGAGCTCTATCGTAGACGCTTTTTACCGCTTTATAAATATTCTCAGGTTTTATGTCTTCGGATTTTTGTTTTGTTAAAGCCTTTGTGAAAAGATGCAAAATTATCTCGGCATCATTATTTGAATTCACAAGTCTGTGATCTTTTTCAAAAAGTTCTTTTTTTAAATCATAAGAATTAAAAACATTTCCGTTGTGAGCGAGGGCAACTCCAAATGGAGATTGTCCAAGAAACGGCTGCGCATCCTCAACGCCAAGCCCCCCGATTGTGGAATATCTGGTATGCCCAATTGCCGCATATCCCTGCAATTCCCGCATATGTCTTGTATGATATACATCTCTTACGAGACCCAAATCTTTATGCGTATGGAATCTTCCGTCATAAGTAATTATTCCGGTGGCGTCCTGTCCGCGATGCTGGAGAGTCACAAGGGCATCATAAGCGTCCTGAGCGACATAATCATTTCCATAAATCCCAAGGACTCCACACATATATTTTTTAGGTTAAATTATTTAATCTTTTAGCTGCTTTCACAGTATTTTCCATTAAACATGCAACAGTCATGGGGCCAACACCTCCCGGCACCGGAGTGATGAGTGATGCTTTTTTGGCCACATTTTCATAATCAACGTCACCGCAAAGTCTTCCATCTTTGTCCTGATTTATTCCGATATCAATAACTATCGCGCCTTCTTTCACCATATCCGCGGTTATAAGATTCCTTTTTCCTACCCCGACACACAAAATATCCGCACGCTTTGTATGTTCTGCGAGATTTTTTGTGTAAACATGGCAAACGGTTACAGTCGCGTTTCTGTTCATGAACATAAGTGCAAGCGGCTTGCCGACGATATTGCTGTGGCCGACAATTACAACTTCTTTGCCTTCGATATTTATTTTATGATATTCGAGCATTTTCATAACTCCAAGCGGTGTGCAAGGAACAAGATCTTCGAATTGCGCGCTTAAAAACATTTTTCCGATGTTGTAGGCGGTAAAGCCGTCAACATCGTTCTTTGGGTTTATGGCGCGCATAACAAGAGGTGTATTGATGTGCTTTGGAAGCGGAACTTGCACCAAAATTCCATGAACTTTTTCATCTTCATTAAGCTCGATAATTTTTTCTATAAGTTTTTCCGTTGTAGCCTCTTTTTCGGAATAGCCAATTTGTTGCCACAAAATTCCGGTTTCATCACAAGCTTTTTGTTTCCTTTGAACGTATAACATCGAAGCCGGATCTTTTCCGACCAAAATAACCGCAAGCTGCGGATAAATATGCTTAAGGTGCAGCCTGCTTACCTCTTCCGCAAGATTCTGCAGAATTTCTTTTGAGATTTTTCGGCCGTTTAGTATTGCCATGGATAGAATGAGAAAAAATAAACACTTCCTCCTTGTTTTGCCCTTTCTTCTAAAGAGGAAGACGCTCAAATTCTATCTGTGCTTTAAGAAATCGTCAACTTCTTTCAAAATTAGCTTGGAGGCAACTAAAATAGGTCCGTTCACTGAGATTTTTCGCCATTTGTATTTTTCGGCGAGATGAAAATGAGCTTTGTCCGATTTTTTTATGAGACTATCGTTTTGCTCATGGACATGAACTCGTTCTTTTGCGTGTTCATGACGCTTGCCGTAAAGGAATATGGCTAAATCTTCTTTTAGTAAGAATTTATTCCCCTCGGTTAGCCATTTCTCGTCACATCCTTTTGCCATGCCCCAAGCGATTCCTGTGCCGGTATAATCTTCCGCAATAATTATATAGCCCTGATTTAAAAGAGTTTTAAGTTCATTTTGCGCCTGATATCTGTTCAGAATAAACCATAATTGAAGCTCATCCTCCGAGATTTTTTGTCCGTCCGAACCGCGAAGTACTTTATTGATGAAAGGGCCGGTAGGCTTTAAATCATATCGTGGAAATTTTACGAACTTTACTTTGAGGCCGCGCCTCTTAAGATTTTTTGCCAAAATTTTGGCCTGAGTGGTTTTGCCAATATTGTTGATGCCGTAAATTGTGATAAATGTGCCTTTCATCGGGGCGGATTATAACACGGAAGGTTTCTTTTCGATATTTTCTTTTATGGAAGTTCTTGCTACTCCTACGAAAAGCATTATGCCCCAAAGAGCAGCTATCGTGGCTGCAACAGGTTCACTTAAGCCAAGTAGCGTAAGACCGCTCACTATTGGGCCGTTGGCCCCAGATATCAAAACGGCAGCCGGCAAACAGTTTTTAACTGTGGAAAAACTATCCTTCAAAGACTTCCCAACAGAGTAATTTTTAGATCTGGTTAGTAAGGCATAAGAAACCACAAAGCTAAAAACGCCGGCAAGATAATTTCCCAAAACTGCTCCAACTGGACCGGCTATTTTGTCTGTGACTCCAAGCGATTCAAGTATGGCAATTCCAGCATAAGTGCCAGGAACCATTGCCACTTCACTTATTCCAAGTGCTTGTGATGATTTTGCTTCAAGTTTCTTCGCCTCGTTAGGGTATTCCTGTTTTTTGAAAAGAGACTTTGGGAGTTCAACAAAAATATCTTTGCATGTCTCAACAGTTCCCATAACAAGCAATTTTGGTGATTTTATAATTTTCGCATACAACTTCAACATATTCAAAAAACCTTGCTTGAATTTTTCTGAAAACGAAGGATCCTTTTGTAGGATTTTCGCAGCTTGTTCTAAATCTTTTGGAGTTGGAAGCGAAGTTGCAGCAAGTTTAGGAGCCAAATAACCATCCTTTATAGCAGACACATTATCAGCAGGATTTTCAACTCCTGAAGGGGGAGTGTCCGGTGTCGCTGAAGCATCCAAAGCTTTTTTGCCGACATCAGAAGCAATTTCTGTTTCTTCACGCGCAACCGGTATTTTGGAAGAACTTGCATGAGGTTGCCCAGGCGTGTAATCCGGATTTTTCTTTAAAATGTCCATACTTCAGAAATACAAACACTATCGTATAATCATACAGTATTATCGAAGATTGGTCAAAGAGGGGGAAGCGAGTTTTGGTCTTCTATAACCCCAAAAGTACAGCGGCAATCCAAGGGAAAACAACGGTCACATCACTTTGAATAATTTGGTAATAACTCTTTGTGGAAAGTTTATCCCAAGTAATTTTTTCTTTTCCGCCGGCTCCGGAATAAGATCCGAAGGACATTGGAGATGAACCGATTTCGATAAATCCGGCCCAGTCGCGAACTTTTCCGTGAAGCATCAAGTCATGTTTTAATGATGGAACAACGCAGATAGGGAAGTCTGCGGAAATGCCCCCTCCAAGCTGCAAAAAGGCAATCGGAGCTTTCTTGGAAGCTTCCATGTACCAATCGTACAGAAAATGAAAATATTCAAGACCGGTCTTCATTACATTAGGATTAACATTCGGGATTTTTTTGTCTTTATATTTTCCATGATAAGAGTAGCTGGAGAAAATATTGCCCATGGTGGAATCTTCAAACCCCGGAACAACAATCGGGATATTTTTTTCATACGCGGCATAAGTCCAGCAATCGGACTGATTTGCGGACGGATCTTTTTTTATTAATTTTTTTTCAAACAGTCGGCGGAAATATTCGTGCGGGAAATAACGCTCACCTTTTTTTTGCGCTTCTTGCCACATGCGCAATAAATGTGGTTCCATAATTCGCACGCTTTCGTCTTCTGGTAAAAACGTATCAGTGATTCGCCTTAGGCCGGCATCGCGAAGTTCTGCTTCTTGTTCTGGGGTTAATTCGGTGTAGCGAGGGATATAGGCATAATGAGAGTGGGCGACATAACGATAATATGATTCCTCGTGATTAGCGCCAGTGGCCGAAATTAAATGAATTTT